>Ga0184639_10000976_pt1 | contig 11954 bp, 11 predicted proteins | sample PLM31_170_b2_FD_133155 | JGI IMG/M metagenome (GOLD analysis project Ga0184639, IMG submission 133155) | Groundwater sediment microbial communities from an aquifer in East River, Colorado, USA - PLM3-1_170_b2 | ecosystem: Environmental > Terrestrial > Soil > Riparian zone | place: USA: East... | reverse complement strand
CGACAGAGGGTTCCGGGATCACGGTGAAGAGCACGGGCGATTGCCCGAAGGGACTGCCCCTGGCTTTTGAATACGGCAATGAGATCACGCTCATAGATGGACAGGTGTTTGTAGGTTTTCGGTATCATCCGCGTATCCTAACGCGGAAGACCTCAAAACCTTCAAGTGTTGCACTTCGTTATTGAACCGGGGTTATGATTTTTTGGTACAACGCCAGGTACTCGTTGACGATAGCCGTCCAGCCGAATCGCTCCTTCACAAATCGTTGCAAGTTCTTTCCCATGGCCGCCAATCTATCCGAGTCACCCAGCATCTCCATGAGCCCTAATTTCAACCCTTCAACCGTAGCTTGAACAACACGCCCGCCATTGATCCGGGCGACCTCATCGAATCCGCATTGATTCGTCAACAGCACAGGTTTTCCGGTGATACCAGCCTCCAGCACCACGATGGACATGGCTTCCTGTCTGGACGGAACTACGACCAGTTCAGCAGCATGATAGGCTCGGGCCTTGTCATCACCCCCGACATAACCGACAAAGTGCACTCTGGAATCGATCGAGCATGTCGAACACAGATGCCGCAATTCATGAAGCATCCCTTCATCCGGTCCGGCAAAGACAAGTTGATACCGATTGAATGCATGGCTCAACTCACAAAAAGCTTTCAAGAGTAAATCCGGCCCCTTGATCCGGTTTAACCGGCCCATGAATAGAATGAACGGATCTTCGCCCAACCCATGCTGGGCGCGGAAGGCGATGTCGTCCCGTGCTACATATTCTTCAGAGTCGATTCCATTCGGGATCACGGTAATTCGATCTGCTTCCACTCCGTACGTCTCAAAATGCGTTCGTTCATTCGCCGTTACGGCTATAAACCGATTGGCTTGCTGGACAATTTTCTTTCCGATCAGAAAATTGTAAAGCCGTTTCAAGTACTTGGAACGTCCATAGATCACCAGAGCCCCAGCCGGGCAGACCACATACGGTTTCCGGAAACGACGCGCGAATAGATAGACTAGAACGTTGAGTATCGTCCAGTGCCCCATGATATGGATCACATCAGCACGTGCAACGGCACCTCGAATCAATTTAAAAGCCACCTTGGGGAGATAGAATCGTTTCCATAAGCATGGTAGAGTGATCACCTCAATCCCGGCAAAGGCCCTGGCGCGCGCCTGGGACCAACCGAGATCGGTAGACAGCACCATGCATTTCACCCCGCTCTTGATCAAAAAGCGACTCATCTGAAAAGTCCGTTCGGCCGTTCCACCTCCGGCAACAGGATCCAACGTCACAGTAACGTTGAGGACTCTCATTCCTAACTCGAAAGTCTTGTCAACAAATGAGGCGTGATTGGTTCTGGATTTTCGGACATAGTGGTGGGGATCAAGACCTGCGATTGCGCTGTCGGAGGCACTTCAGGGAAAGTCAATGAAGATGACTGGGAGAGAACAAAAACCGTCTGACGATGGAAAGCTACGTGCGGGTTGCGAGTGGCACTCGTCCGTGATTCTAACTTACCATCTTCACGCGATGCTGGTTAAATTCAACGCATCGTCTGATACCCTCGAACCAACCAAAAGGTATCTTAAATCCAGTCCTCAACAAACGTCGCGCGCTATAACACACATCGCCACGGTTAGCATGACCGTATCTTAGGAGCCTAAGATAGTAGGCTAGCTCGACCGGACACGTAAATCTCCTCTTAGTGACCCTGTATCCTAATAACTGCCTGACTGCGTCGTACACGTCACCGCTGGCACCACCCGGCTCTTCATCGCTCGACACGATGAACTTCTCACATCCGTCATGCGCGCAATTCTCACGTAAATAGATTGCGGCCTCGACTACATCTGCCGCGTAGATAAGATGTGATCTTTCTTTTCCTGTAAGCCAGACCTTTACAGCGCTACCTATACCTCTGTAACTGTCGGGTGAAATTATCTCCTCCGCAAAGACATTGGTGGGTCGCAAGATGACACTGCTGCAACCTTCTATTCCCTTCTCCACTATTTGCTCAGCTTCCCACTTAGTACGTTCGTATGGATTTATGGGATCGCACGGCGTTTGCTCGTCTACGACCCTTTGATTCGTTCTTCCGATCACTCCGACACTGCTTAAGTGACAAAAGTATCGCACCCTGTTCTTCCGCGCGGCCTCATACACATTCCTAGTTCCAACGACATTTATCTCATACATCTTGTTCACATCTTTGAGTTCAGCAGCACAATGAATTATCGCATCGCATCCAGAAACTGCCTCTTCTAAAAGTTTCCCGTTCGTTATATCGCCACTGATAACTTCGACAGACTCGAGGCCTTCCATAAGGTTTCCACGTGACAGCACCAGGACGCAATAGCCGAGTTGTCTAAGCCTCGAAACTATGCGCTTTCCCACCAAGCCCGTTCCGCCCGTAACGAAGATCGAGCCCTTGCCTTCCTGCGGTTCTAATGCCATTCACTCCCTCCTGTGCGACGCACTAGTGTCCCCCAACTATTGGCTAAAAGATCCGCTAGCTAGGGTTTTATTTCCGATTCAGATTGAGGGGGAGAAGCCATTCCCCGACGCTACAGGCCGCTTCACAACAGATGGCAAAAGTCCGAGCACTCAGCCAGGAGAGCGACACCGTCAGCACCGGATAATAAGGGACACTCTCGGCAAGAACTCGCCAAACCAAGCTGGGATTGGTACGCATCGCCATTTTGGCCAATTGGGCATATCGCTGCGCAACGGTTCGCCGAAAATCAACCGAACCGACAGTTTCCGGAAAGAATCGGAGGTAATATTGAAGTAAACGCTTTAAAAGATCCAAGAAGGCATCCAACGAGTCTTCGTCAAATCCCAATCCAAACCGGGCAATGAGATCAACCTCTTTATCTGAGGCAGCCTGAGCGCCAAAAATAGCATCTATGTTTCGGCGAATGACACGGCGACGCTCAACAGCACTAATCTTATGCATGGTTTCGGTCATAGAAGAAGCATGGACCCTTCTATTGACCAATCGACAGGATAAGTTGCCGACGCGGTGTGTCAGCGGCACCCTGGACCACAGATCATAATCTTGACAATAAGAAAAGGTTTCGTCGTAACCTCCTAATTCATCCAAGATCACCTTCTTTCGGAACATCACGGCTGGATGAATGAACCTATTGTCGATAATCCAGTCTAATCGAATACTTCTATCCTCGCAGGGCACGTCAACAGGACGGATGCGTTGTCCATGCTCGTTAATCTCCCACCCCCTGGTACCCAATAATGTGACGTCAGGATGATCGCGGAGAAAGGCCACTTGATGCTCCAGCCGGCGGCGATGCGAAATATCATCCGCGTCCTGACGAGCTATGAGTTCACTTTCCGCCAGACAAAGCCCACGATTCAACGTCGCGGTCTGGCCCAGATTGGATTCGTTATCCACGAGACGGATGCGTTTATCGGCATAGGAAGCGATGATTTTTCGTGAGTCATCAGTTGATCCGTCGTTGATAATCAAGAACTCAAAATCCTCGTAGCTCTGTGCCAGGATGCTTTCCATAGCTGGCCGAAGGTAGCGCTCGGTATTATAAACAGGCATCAAGACCGTCACGCTAGGCATTGTGGCGCACCTCGGCCCAGATCTCACCCCAATTAATCTGCAGATGAGCAACCAATAACCCCGCAGCTCTCATCTCCTCCTCAAAGCTGTCCTGCATGTACTCCGTATAATGAGTCTTGTCGCTGAAATGGAACAGACCCAACTCCTTCCTCAGCGGTACACGCCAGTCACGGTTGATCATGGGCACTCGAATTAAGTAGCGCTTAGGATTGAATCGCTTGCAAGTAGCTGACAGGAACTCAATCCGTCGGTCGAGATGCTCAAGGATATTTGACAGCAGAATTACATCGAACCTCCCTTGTGGTAGGTCTTTGAGCGCGTCACCTTCGATGAAGGTCAGGTTAGGGTGTTGAAAACGGGCACGGGCCAGCGCGATGTTCTCGGAATTGAAATCAACCCCTGTCACAATTGCGCCGGACTGTGATGCCACTGAGTAGGCGACCGCCCCGTAGCCGCAACCGATGTCCAGCACGCGTTCGCCTCGGGCAATACGATCCACGAAAAAGTCGTGGTATTGCATCAGTCGGTGTTTGACGTGTACCCCACCATCGTAACGCAGCGCGACTTGATTGATGCACATGGTTAGATAGTCGTCAATCTCCAGCAGGGCCCGCATAGCCGCACGCGGCGTTTGCTGCGCCGTCGCATGAAAGGCAAAAAGACAGATGAAGCGTCTCACAAGGCTCGGCAGAATGCGAAAGGGCAGTGAGGCGATGGACAAGGCAAGTTGCTTCACCGTAGCAAGCTTTCAAACACTTCGCGATGGCGCTGAATCCAGGGCTTGAGATCAAACTTCTCAACGGCGCGCTGGCGCGCCGCTTCGGCAAACTGCTTCCGTTTCTCAGCGATCATCAGAACTGCTTGCGCCATCGCCTTAGAATCCGGAGGAATGTGGCGTTCCCAACTCACCTCAGCCTGTACGCCTATCCCTGCGTCATCCCCCACGAGTTCCGGCACACCACCGCTCCGGGAATAGACGACTGGCAATCCACAGGCCATGGCTTCCACGACCAGTCTGGGGCAGGGGTCATTGACCTTGGTATGGAGTAAAAGGTGGGCTCGCCGAAAGATAGATGGGGCCTCCACCTGAGTATAGGGGCCCAAGAAGTTGACCCTGTTTTCTAAACCAACCCGTTTCACCAACTCATGCGCCTGACCTTCGCACCTAGCCTGGTCGTGAATACCATTCTCATGTGGCCAGCACAGCCGGCCGGTGACCAACAGCTGAACATCGGGCCGATGCTCCACTATGTGGGACACTACTTCAAGGGCGCACGCGAGCCGATAGTATTGGTCCTGGGTGCCTCCCAATAGCAAGACAAGATCTCGGGGGGAAGGATCTGAGTCGGCTGGTGTGAGCGTGCAGGTGTCTACAGCGTTGTACAGAATCTCCGACGGCCCGTTCCGTTCACCCAGAAACTCATCGGCGCTAAGTTTGCAAAAGTGGCTTTGGTAAAAGACGTAGTCGGCTTCACGCAACAAGGTCGCCATTCGGCTATTAATTTGTTTCCAACCAGGATCTGCCCATTCTGGATAAGCAACCCCATTTTGATTCCAAACAACCCGTTTCCGTTTTATTCGTGCGAGCCACGCCTTTTGTAACTCGCCCCCAGGTGGGATTTCGCTGCTTACCATGTAGAGGATATTGAATCGAGTAGGGGAATTTGGGAAGACATCCTGCATACACTGAAACTTGGTAAGACCGCCATGAACGTTTTCGTGTGGCCCAGGTATGTAATGGTATCCGTAATAGACCCCAACTTCCGCCTTCGCCGGAGATGCTGCCCAAAGTATTGCAACATCGCGCGGTAAAGCACACAGGGCAAGCATGAGACGATTCAAACGACGTCCGATTGCGATAGGGATGAGACGTTTCAGAAGTGCCCGCACCACATTCGAACTCATTTAGGGCTTCCGAATCAAGACGCCATAGCCAGCAGGCGCAAGCGGAAGGAGTGGATCCAGGCGGAGTGCCAGGTTCAGTAACAAGACATAGAGACTGAGCGCCTTGCCTGTGCGAAGCTGCAGTCTCAGATGAAGCGCGTGACGCAGGACAATAGTCTCCAGGCCTGTGATCCAGAGTGCATGGAGCAGGAATGACGGCAGGCCACCGAGAGACCAGATGCGCTCCACATTCAGACTGGCGCTTTGAAACAGATCAGCAAGGCTTTTGGGGTGGAAACGTCGATACCCGTGAAATAGGTAGAGGAACAGGGACCACACACCTGGCACAACGTGTAGCCCGTACGATCCAGAGCGCATGACTCTCGCTATTTCAGCAACAGCCAGCTGGATGTTCGGGACATGCTCTAGAGAACTGGAGGAAAACGTAAAGGCGAGACTGCCTGTGGCGATGCCAAGGTCCCCCGCTGTCATCTGAGCGAATCGGCAGGGAAGACGGTGTGCCAATGCCGATTGCCAAGGCCAGCCAGAATTTAGCGCGACATCGACACCTATGTAGAAATGGTGTCCAGCACTCGTTTCAAAAAACCGGCTGTGGCTCCCCGCGCCACAGCCAATATCGCAGATGGGGCCATCCTCGCCAAGATTTCTCTTCAAGACGTCTGCAGCCAAAGATGCGGTATAGACTCGAAGCGGCGACGCCCCTTCCAAAATTTTTGACCGGACATCATCGTTGTCAAAATCAATGCGCGCGACATCGAGGGGACATCGTTGCCCTATAGAACCAACAATCTGGCGAAGCCCATAGGAGACATAGCGCCATTGATCTTTCAGGGATAACGCGACATCCCCGCAGATCTCAGGCCCAGACACCAATCCACCCCTATCGAGCATGCTCGACAAACTTGTCGAAGAATGATCGCCAGAGCGGAGTTTGAGCTTCGTACGAATGCTGTTCTGCGGTCCTTCTGGCTCGATCAAGGACAGGAGCAAGCGACGAGTGAGACTCGAGCACATAGCCAGCCCAGTAGGCTAGACCTTCAACATCTCCTGTATCAACCATCCATCCGTTCTGGCCGTGTTTAACAATATCGTTTGCCTGCCCCACCCGCGTGGTCACAAGCGGTACGCCGCTGGCCATCGATTCCAGAATTGCCTTCGGCCCACCTTCATCGCGCGACGTCACGAGGTAGAGATCCAGGGCTTGAAACAAGCGGCCGATTTCTTCATATCGTTTAGGAAAGACATGTCGATACGGCACGCCAAGCCGAGTCAAGCCTTCCTTCACGTATCCCCGCGAAGGCGCGGACAGCAATACACACAGCTCCGGGATGCGCGGCTTCAGGAGTTCGACGGCACGCAAGAAGAGGTCAGGCCCCTTGATGAGCTTCGGCTCACACCCTTCGCCCCATCCCACCCCGTCCTTTTGAAACGAGCCGACCACGACGGCCGAGTCTGGTAGATCCAGTTGCCTCCGCACGGCTTGCCGACTCGCAGGCGTCTGAACCGTGAAGGAGTCGGGGTTGATGCCGATCGGGATCTGACGCACCTTGGCCGGATCAATACCTGATTCCAGAACCACCTGCTCCATCCGGGAATGTGACACCCGCACCCTGGAGATGGCAGCGTGGTGCCGCCGCAGTCCCTCATAGACCTCGGTAAACACTGCCGCCGTTCCAGGCAGGCCGTGGAAATAATCCACCGAGACGCGATTCGTGGTGTCGAAATGCCGCCGGTTCCGCAACACAAATTGTGAGGTGTAATGACAGCATTGCGCAGCGCGGGCACTCAAGCTGTAGTTCATCCTGGCATGAATCCCAAGTCCGATGGCAATCCGTCGCAACTGCATCGCTTCCTCTTCCAGCACCCACCCCGACATATCAGACTGAATGGATAAAAATGAGAATTTTCGGCCGTTGAATAGACTCATGGCTGCTTGGAATGGCCGCAGACTGCGGTGCCAGAGGACTGGGACAAGACGAGACATTCTCATTTCAGCAAGATCGAATTAACCTGCGCTTTATCCCTCGCAGAGCATCGTTCGCCAGACAGGCAAGTCTCTGGATGCCTACGAAGATTCTGACAATCCCTCGCCGAAGTCGTTCCCACAATCCGGGACGTTCCTGGTCAACCCCTCCACCATGACGTAACACTGCAAGCCCTTCAGGAACCTCGTTCGTCACCATCCATGTATAGCCATAGGCGCGAGCTATGGCCTCGCATAGGGAAGCGACTGCGCGCGCACGACCGAGAATATCGTGGAGCAAAATGACCCCCTGTGGACTCACGAGGCCAGCCCTGACCACTGCTAAAAGGTCACGGGGATAAAGTGGCTTGTAATGATCGATCAGGATGAGATCAAAGCGACCGTGCTGACTTTGTGCAAGGAATTCATAAGCGTCTGTTTCAACAAATTGAAAGCCTGACGCGATTCCATGAGATTGTAAATAGGCGGCGATGACGTCTCCGCGGACAGCGTTCCCATAATTCAAAGAGTCGACCCCCAGATAACCAAAATCGCGACGCCCCTGCATGGCGCGGATGACCGGCACGGCAAATCCCCCTGCTTGGTATCCGATCTCTAATACTCTGGCGCCAGGCAGTGTTTGCAACAGTCGGATGGCATACTGCTCCAGACGAGGATGCTCTGCTCCTACATGCCACTTCGAAGCTGGGAAACCGAGCGATTGGTAGTACTCAGCCAAGGAAGAAGTCATGCCATGTTCCCGTCTGCAAGGAGGAGGGCTTGAATAAGCTGCCGATATGCCATGCACATACGGTCTCCGGACGGACCGCGGCTCAATGTCTGGTGACGGAGCTCAGGATAGCGTGCCCGCATGGCCTCAATCGCTCCAAGGACGTCATCCCGAAAGCCAATGCCGAAGCCTTCGGCGACTTCGACAATCCCGCCTCCATCCATGTGATAGAGGACGGGCAACCCACATTGCGCTCCTTCGATAAAATGCATGCCTCCAGGCTCCCACAACGAAGCCGTGACATAGGCATGGCACTGGCGCAAGAGATCGGCAAGTCGATGGCCAGTCACCGGACCTATCAAACGGGCTGACCGCCATTGCATACCAGCCGGCCACCGGCCAATCACCCACAATTCCACATTGGGAAGTTCTCCTTTCTCGATCAGCTGATCGATTTCTTCGTAAACCGTGAAGCCTTTAATCGGGTTGTCAGACCAGTGGTGCGTCACCAGCCTGAACGCATCTTCGCTCGAAGGAGGACGGTTCCCCAAGGGATGAAACACGCTCGGATCAGCCCCGTTATGGATCACCGCATTAGGCTTGGCCGGATCGAACCAACGGGAGGCATGGTAGTCGCGCAACCAGCGGGAAATAAACACCGTGTAATCGGCCGCCGAATTGACCCGCGCCAAAAGATTATCCATGAAATCGCTCTGCTTTCTTTGATCACACTCGTTGACTCGATGGATACAAATCACCGAGGGGTTACGCTGCTTGAACGCCAGAATTTCACGCACACCGAACGTCGTCAGGTTGTCCCGCCCGTCAATGATCAGAATGCAATCAACCTCCCCGTCAAGATGAAACAGCACCTCGTATCCATGAAAGACCAGATGCCGGGTCAACTGCTGGACAAACTGGTTTCCACCTCCGTAGGGCGTACTCCGTGGCGCCATATTGATCGCGACACGGGCAACTGGCCTTTTGCGCTGAGGCCAATACGAACGGGCCGTAGCAACCAGGTCTCGAAAGCGTCTCACAGGAGAGACCTTCTCAGCGGCGTGGGCCGGCATACTCGCCGATCGGCTTGGTACCGGCGCAGATCACCATATGGCCCAGAAACGGGCGCAGCAGCAGTCCGCCCAGCCACATCGCCCCAAGACGGACGGGACGAGGAAGCCACGCTCCCAGCCAGCGCAGTTCATGGTCGAGGCTGCGGCCGACTCCATGCGCGCCATGAATAATGCGTGACCGTACTCGCTCGACCCCGCAGGCGCGGAAGTAGCCTTCAAGTTCGGTCCGGCTGAAACGGTACTGGTAGAACCGATAACCATCGAGGGGATATTGCGGTCCCGTCCAGCGGCTGAGCAGCGCATCGAGCAGAAAGAGGCGGAGGTTGTGACAAGGCGTCGTCGCCACGAACAGGCCGCCCGGTCGCAAAACCCGCAGCGCTTCCCGGATGGCCGGCGCCGGCCCTTCTTCGAAATGCTCGATGCCGCCCCAATTGATGACCAGGTCAGAGGAATTGTCGGGACAGTCAATCTTGCGGAAATCGCCAAGCCGGAAAACATCGCCGTGCCTCGCGTGGAGATGACTAATAGTCTCGCCGGCGATATCCAGGCCGACGGCCCGATGCCCTTCTGTTCGAAAAAGCAGAGTCCACTCGCCGGAGCCGCATCCACAGTCAAGGATGTCCAGCGGTCTTGCGCCGAAACCGGGAATGAGCTTTTTTAGAAAACGGTACTCGTCCCTCCGGCGAAGCCGTTGCAGGCGCCGCTCGTCGACTTTCTGATCCCTCCACTGGTCATCCCAAAACCCCGCCACGAACTCTTCGGCGGTCTGCCTACCGCGGGAGGCGGCCAGGACATAATCCTTCAACATGTCTTCTCCATGTGCCGCGGCATCCGCTCCAGGATGGCCCCGATGCGTCCGCCCATCAGCTCGCTGGAAAAATGCCACTCAACGCTCTGCCTGGCAGCCTTGCCGAGACGGGTACGCAGGCCGTCATCCTTCTGAAGACGCTCGATCGCCTCCCTCAGGGCCGCGACGTCACCGGGTGTGACCAAGTAGCAGTTGTCCAGATGTTGCATGAGTTGACGGCTCCACAAACCTCTCGTCTTCGACAAAATGACGGCTTTGCCACATGCCATAGCTTGCAACGTGACGCTTTGCCCCTGCGGCTGTACCGACTCTCGCAGTGGGGTCACTACGAAACGACTGTCACGGTATAAGTCTCGGAGTTGAGCATCAGATAAAGCGCGGCTGCTCCAATCACCCTTTGTAAGGGTGACATTGGGAGGAAAGGCTTCATAATTTAAGGGCCGCGCCGTATGAAGATGCAACTGATGACTGCCGATAGCTTTAAGAAGAGTGTCATAGTCCCTTCCGTCGTCATTTCCCACAGCGAGGATGTAATCTTCGGAGTCCATAGCTGCTGCTGGGGTCCAAAATTTCGCATCAACTCCAAACTGAACCAGGTGCAAACGTTCAGGTTCTACTAATTGCTCGCGTAGAAGATAATCTCGTTCCCCTTCTCCGATGACTATCACAGCTCCTAGACTCTTAAACAGCCAGCGAAGCATGCGCCGGGTAACCCAGGGGAGACGGCTGGACTCAATGCGTTTATCAGCCCCCATCATAATGAGCACCAGCGCAGCACCTTCGACAAAACGGCGTTTATGCAGGGCTAGCATGAACAGTACCGGTTCGCTCATGCTGACTATGACGTCATGCTGCTGCACTAGTTTCCTATCGAGCGCTCGGAAATTCCCAAAATCTGGACTGAGGTGTGTAAACCAGTGCAGGAGTTTCTGCAACAAGACACCGGTAGGAGAGGTAAAGCTGCGCTGCACGAGTTGGGCCTGCCAACCTTCGCGGCGGGATAGTTGGCAATAGCCGTAGAAAAACTCGTCGGGAAACTGTAGGGTTCCCAATTGTAATCGCTCGACCCGGCCGCTGGGCAGGATGTACAGGAGGCGGAATGGCAACGCTAGACTTTTACTCCAAGGTCACGCAGCTTTGAGCAAACCGCTTCCCCCATCTGAACCAAAGCCGGTCCTTCAAGGGTTTTCTGCTTGCATGTGCTGCAGGGATATTCCTTCTTGCCGGCTGTAACAAGACTCCGGCGCCACTCGGTAGAGAGCCTGTTTGCGTACACGTCGAAGATGCTGTGCCGCCGATCTGACAGATCGCCAAGCACGAACGGCTGATGCTGCGGATGATCGCTGCGTAGGTTGCAGCACGGCATCACTTTGCCATTAAAATCCACCGTGAAGTTGGAAAAAACCAGGAAGCAGGGCGAGCGGCGAACATAGTCCTGGTCCACCAATCCTTTGACTAGTTGGCCCCGGTCATAACCAATTTCATCAAAATTATGCGAGAAGACGAGGATCTCCATGTCTTTAAATGGGAAGGTGGCGCCCACTGTACTGGCCGTCGCTACATCACAAGCAGGTGAAATCTGAATGCGCTTGCCCAGACGCTTGATCTCATCTTGAGCGCCAGCGACACTCCACGCCAAGCCTTTCCGCATGTACACGCTGATCCGAAGAACCGAGAGTCCGCTTTCGCGCAGGCGGATCAAGGCCTGCGGGTCGAGGTAGTCTCCGTTCGTAACAATATCAATGGTGGCCTTCGGGAGCCGCTGTCGCGCCATCGCGACCATGTCATAGATGTGTTCGTCAGCCATCGGCTCCGAATAGCGTGCGAACCGAAGGACCTGATCGTACCCGATGGATGAAAGATCATCGAGGACGGATTCGT
>Ga0184639_10000975_pt1 | contig 11957 bp, 7 predicted proteins | sample PLM31_170_b2_FD_133155 | JGI IMG/M metagenome (GOLD analysis project Ga0184639, IMG submission 133155) | Groundwater sediment microbial communities from an aquifer in East River, Colorado, USA - PLM3-1_170_b2 | ecosystem: Environmental > Terrestrial > Soil > Riparian zone | place: USA: East... | reverse complement strand
TTCGATGAAGTCGATGCCGGGATCGGCGGGCGGGTCGCCGACACCGTGGGGCAAAAGCTCCGGCAAACCGCGCGGACCCGGCAGGTCCTCTGCGTGACCCACCTGGCTCAGATCGCCGCGTACGCCGATCATCATCTCCAGGTGCAGAAGGCCGTGAGCGGCAGGCGGACCCGGACCACCGTCGTTGCGCTGGCCGAGGAGGCGCGAGTGGCCGAATTGGCGCGCATGCTCGGCGGCGAGCGGATCACCGAGACGGCGCTCAGGCATGCGCGGGAGCTCCAGCGAGGCGCTAGGGCAACTCGCTGAGACCGGTGTACAATGAATTCTTGATATGCTTGCCACGATCCTGAAATCGCTCTTTGGCACCAAGCACGAGCGGGACGTCAAGCGGATGACGCCGACCGCCCACGCCATCGGTGCTCTCGAACCGGCCCTCCAATCCGTGTCCGACGCGGTCCTCCGGGAAAAGACCGACGAGCTGAAGAAGCGCCTCGCCGACGGCGCGGAACTGGATGAGCTATTGCCCGAGGCCTTTGCCGTCTGCCGGGAGGCGGCCCGCCGAACGGTCGAGATGCGCCACTTCGACGTCCAACTCATGGGCGGGATCGTGCTCCACGAAGGAAAGATCGCCGAGATGGCCACCGGGGAGGGGAAGACCCTCGTGGCCACCCTGCCGGCATACCTCAACGCCCTGACCGGGCGCGGGGTGCACGTCATCACCGTCAACGATTACTTGGCGCGTCGTGACGCCCAGTGGATGGGGCCCATCTATCACGGCCTGGGGCTGACGGTCGGCGTGATCCAGCACGAGGTGTCATACCTCTACGACCCGGCCTATGTCTCCTCCGACATCCGGCTGGCGAACCTCCGCCCCTGCTCCCGCCGGGAAGCCTATCGGGCGGACATCACCTACGGCACCAACAACGAGTTCGGCTTCGACTACCTGCGGGATAACATGCGCTTCAGCCTGGAGGAGCTGGTCCAGCGGGAGCTTCACTACGCGATCGTGGACGAAGTGGACTCGATCCTCATCGACGAGGCGCGCACCCCGCTGATCATCTCCGGCCCCGCCGAGGAATCCACGGACAAGTACTACAAGATCGACCGGATCATCCCGAAGCTCCACCGCGCCGCGACCATCGTCGAGGGCAAACTCTCGGAGGTGGAGGCCGTCAAAACCGGCGACTACATCGTGGACGAAAAGTCGAAGGCGGTGGCCCTCACCGAGCAGGGGATCGCGCGGTGCGAGCAGCTGATGGGCGTCGAGAACCTGTACGACCCGGTCCACATGGAAACCCTCCATCATATCCACCAGGGGCTCCGGGCTCACGCGCTTTTCAGGAAGGACGTGGACTACGTGGTCAAGGACGGCCAGGTGCTGATCGTGGACGAATTCACCGGCCGCCTCATGCCGGGGCGCCGCTGGTCCGACGGGCTGCACCAGGCCGTCGAGGCCAAGGAGGGTGTCCGGATCGAGCGCGAGAACCAGACGCTGGCCACGGTGACGTTCCAGAACTACTTCAGGATGTACGAAAAGCTGGCGGGGATGACCGGCACCGCCGAGACCGAAGCCGAGGAGTTCGCGAAGATCTACAAGCTGGACGTGGTCGTCATCCCGACGAACTGCCCCCTCATCCGGACCAGTTTCCCGGACGTCGTGTACAAGACCGAGCAGGAAAAGTTCGACGCGGTGACCAAGGAAATCTCAGAGTGCTACCAAGGCGGACGGCCGGTGCTCGTGGGCACGGTCTCCATCGAGAAGTCCGAGCGCCTCGCGCGGCTCCTCAAGAAGCACGGCATTCCCCATCAGGTGCTGAACGCCAAGTATCACGAACGGGAAGCTGAGATCGTGGCCCAAGCCGGTCGGGAGAAGTCCATCACCATTGCCACCAACATGGCCGGGCGCGGCACCGACATCCTCCTCGGCGGCAACCCGGAGTTCCTGGCGAAGGAGATCCTGGGGAAGAAAGGGCTCGATCCGCTCACGGCGCCCCCCGACGACCGCCGGACCGCTCTGGTGGAGGCCAGAGGCATCACGGAGCCCGAACACCAGCGCGTGGTGGGGGTCGGGGGGCTCCACATCATCGCCACCGAGCGTCACGAATCGCGGCGGATCGACAACCAGCTCCGCGGGCGCTCGGGGCGCCAGGGCGATCCGGGTTCGTCGCGCTTCTATCTATCCCTCGAGGATGACCTGCTCAGGATCTTCGGCTCGGAACGGATCCGAAAGGTCATGGACAAGCTGGGCATGGAGGAGGGGGAGCCCATCGAGCACAAGCTCGTGACGCGGGCCATCGCCACGGCCCAGAAGCGGGTGGAGACCCACAACTTCGAGATCCGCAAGCATCTCCTCGAGTACGACGACGTCATGAACAAGCAGCGCGAGGTCGTCTACGGAATGCGGCGGGAGGTCCTGGACGGAGAGAGCCAGGAAGAGACGATCCGCGAGTGGCTGGAAGAACTCACGGCCGGTCTCCTCGACATGTACGCGGCCGCCGACTCGCATCCGGAAGACTGGGATCTGGGTGGACTCAGCGAGGCGCTCTACCGGCAGTTCGACCTCCGTCTGCCCGCGGAGGTCCAGCACGGGGAGGTGGCCTCGCGCGAAGGGTTGGAGGGGATCGTCTGGCCCGCGGTGGAGGCGCGGTACAAGTCGCGCGAGGAGGCGCTCGGCGCCGAGGGGATGCGCAACCTCGAGCGGGTGGTCATGCTGCAGGTCATCGACACCCAGTGGAAAGACCATCTGCTCTCGATGGACCACCTCAAGGAAGGGATCGGCCTCCGCGGCTACGGTCAGCGCGATCCGCTCACCGAGTACAAGCGCGAGGCCTTCGACCTCTTCCAGGAGATGGTGAACCGGATCAAGGCCACGGTGGTGGAATGGCTGTTCAAAATCGAGCTCGTCCAGGAGTCGGTGCCCGCCGTGCGGCGAAGTCCCTGGGCCGACGCCCGGGAATCCCGGGGCGAGAGCGCGGACCCCATCGCGACGGCGCCGCCCGCAGTCAGGAACGCCAGCGGCCAGAAGGTCGGCCGGAACGACCCCTGCCCATGCGGCTCGGGGAAGAAATACAAGAAGTGCTGCCTTCTCAAGGAATCCTGAGATCGGTCTGAACCTCCAGCTCAATATCTAGCGTCTGCCCCGGCCAGTTCCTCCCAGGCGTGGTGTTTTTCCTTTGGGGGAAATGTTCCGCCGTGCTATGAATACGTCAATCCCCGTTTGGGGGGGGCCTATGCGGCTCGAGAAGATCATCGTCCACGGTTTCAAATCCTTCGGCGAGAAGACCGAGTTCAAAATCTTCCCCGGCATCACCGCCATCGTGGGCCCGAACGGGACGGGCAAGAGCAACGTGGCGGACGCCGTCCGCTGGGCGCTCGGCGAGCAAAGCCCCAAGTCCCTCCGCGGCCACCGGATGGAGGACGTGATCTTCCACGGCTCGGCGTCGCGCAGGCCGCTGGGGCTCGCCGACGTGGAGCTCCTCTTCGCCAACGACGGCGCCATCTCGGTTCCCTGGAGCGAGGTGAGTGTCAGCCGACGGCTTTACCGGACGGGAGAGCGCGAATACCTCCTCAACCGGACCGTCTGCCGGCTCCGCGATATCCTGGACCTGTTCGTCGGCACCGGTGTGAACCCCAAGGCCTACGCCCTGATGGACCAGGAACGGCTCAACCACGTCCTGACGGCGAAACCGCTGGAGCGGCGGGTGTTCATCGAGGAGGCCGCCGGGATCACCCGCTACAAGCAGCAGCGTGCGGAGACGCTGGGCAAGCTGGAGGCGACCCGCCAGAATCTCCTGCGGGTCCGCGACGTCATGGACGAGGTCAAGCGGCAACTGGCCTCTCTCGAGCGGCAGGCGCGGAAGGCCCAGCAGTACAAGACGCTCCACGCCGAGCAGCAGCAGCTTTCCCTGACCCTCCTTGCGGCTGACTACCTGGCCCTACAGCGTCAGGAGGCGGAGTACCGCGAGCGGATGGCCGGGCTTCGACGCGAGGAAGAGGCCACCCGGGTGCGGGTGGCTGGCCTTGCGGCTCAGGAAGCGACGCAGCGCTCCGTGATTCAAGAGACGGAGCACCGGCTGTCCGACCTCCGCCAGTCCGTCCAGAAGATCCAGGGCGAGGTGGAGCGGCTCCTGGAGCGGCGCGAACAGATGGGCATCCAGATCCGGGAACTGTCGGAGGAGGACCTGAGGCTCCAGGAAGAGATTCGGCTGGTGGAGGAGCGCGTGAATGGCCTCAGCGCCCACCGGGTCGCAAAGGAACGCCAACTGGAGGAGTGCCTGGCTTCCCAGCGCCAGCGCCACGGCGAGCTGGAAGCGCTGGAGACCGAGCTCGGCACGCTTCGCGGCACGCTCCTGGCGAACCGGGAACGGCTCGACGCGCTCCGGGTTGATTCGGTGCGGGCCGCGGGAGAGCGGGCGGAGCTCACGCGCTCCATCGGCGCGCTTCGGGAGCGGGAAAGTCAGCTCCTGCGCCGCCGGGAGCGACTCGCCCACGAGGCCAGCGCCGCCCGGGAAGAGGCTGATCGCCTGGCCGAGGCGCGCGGCAGGCTCGAGGCTCTCCGGCAGCAGGTCGCGGAGGAGCTCTCGCAGTTGGAGGGGCGGCGCTCGAACCTGGAACGCGAGCTGACGGCTCGGGAAGGCCTTCGGCAACAGCGCCAGGCCGAGCTTGCTGAACTCCGTCTCTCCCAAACCGCCCGGCAGTCGAGGCTGGAGGCTCTGGAGCGACTCGAGCGAGAACGGGAAGGATACGGGGCTGGGGTGCGCGCGATCTTCAAGGACGGAGGTGCTTCGGCGATCCCCGGGGTCCTCGGGACAGTGGCGGATCTGCTGGAAGTGCCCTCGGGACTCGAGACCGCGGTGGAGGCGGTGCTCGGCGATCGGCTCCAGTGGGTGGTCGTGGAGCGGTTCGCCGACGCGAAAGCCGGCATTGGACACCTCGAGGCGAACGGCGCCGGGTCGGCCACGTTCCTTCCCCTGGAAACCCTTCCGGTGGACAACGGTCTTCCGCGCGACGAGGCCGATCTCAGGTGGGCCGCCCGGCTCGTGCGCTCGCGCCATGCGGTGCTGCTTCATTATCTCCTCGGCGGCGTGGCGGTGGTGCCGCACCTGGAGCAGGCCGAAGCCCTGTGGCGCCGCAACGGAACGACCGCCACCTTCGTCACTCGCTCAGGGGAAGTTCTCTCTCCCGCGGGCAGGCTGACGGGCGGCCGGGCGGCCACCGGAGAGGCGGAGCACTCGCTGCTTGGGCGTAAGCGCGCGATCAGGGAACTGGCAAACGAGTCCGTCGGCCTGGCTCTGGAAGTGCGGGAGGCACAGACGAGGCTTGAGAGGCTGGAAGGCGAGATTGTCACGCTCAGAGCTGAGCAGACCCAGCTTCAGCAGTCCTTCCAGACCCAGGCCGGACGGCGGCTCGAGGGGGAGAAGGACCTCGAACAGGTCGTCCGGGAGGCGGAGCGCCTCTCGGGGCATCTCGAGACTCTCCAGGTCGAAGAGCGACAGCTCGTCGAGGAAGCCGGGGAGGCCGCGAGGGAGCGAGAGGCTCTGGACAGGCAGGTTCAAGCCGCAATGGAGGTTGAGAGGCGGCTGGAGAGAGCCATGGCTGAGCTCCGCGTGATCGTGGAGGCCTCCCAGGAGCGCGACGCGGCTCTCGCCGGCGATCTGACGGCCCGTCGGATCGAATCGGCCGCGGTCGGCGAGCGGGTCGAGGCTCTCCGACGGGAGCTCGGTCACCTGGGTGATCTCGCCGAAGATCTGGCCCGGCGGCGGGCTCAGGCGGAGGCGCGCCGGCGGCAGCTTGCGGAGCGACAGGCCGACCTGGCGTCGGAGCGTGAGCAGGCGGATGAGCGCGCCCGGCAGGTGGCGATGGACCGGGATCGCCTGGAGGGCGAGGAGCGTCGGATCGCCCGTGAGCACGCGGAACTCCTCTCCCGGCTCCAGGAGATCGAGGCGGCGGCTGCTCAGGAGAAACGCGCGCTGGAGCAGATCCGGGAGGAGCTGCACGGGCTCGAGCTCAAGGCCACGGAGGGTCGGGTAAGGCGTGAGGAGCTGGAGCAGGAGGGGCATCGTCGCTTCGGGGTGGAGCCCCAGGCGCTGTCCGCTCATGATCCGCCCGGGGATCTGGAGGGGGTCCGGACTCGCCTGACAGAGCTCGAGGCCAAGCTGGCCGCCATGGGGTCGGTCAACCTGGTGGCGGATGAAGAGTACCGTGAGCTTGAAGAACGCCTGGCGTTCCTCCGAACCCAGCACGATGATCTCGTCCTCTCGATCAAAGACTTGGAAAAGGCAATCAGGGGGATGACCCGCACGGCCGAGGAGCGGTTCCTTCAAGCCTTCGCGGCGATCAACGTCCACTTCGGCCAGATCTTTGGCCGCCTCTTCGAGGGGGGGCGCGCCGAGTTGAAGCTCGTGGAGGCCGAGGAGGGCGAGGACGCCCTGGAGCCCGGTGTTGAGCTGATGGCTCAGCCCCGAGGAAAACGCCTGCAGGCAGTGACCCTCCTCTCCGGCGGGGAAAAGGCGCTGACCGGGCTGGCGCTCCTCTTCGCCATCTTCTACTTCAGGCCGAGCCCGTTCTGCGTGCTGGATGAGGTGGATGCGCCTTTAGATGACGCCAACATCCATCGATTCCTTCGAGTGCTACGTGAACTCTGCCAGCAAACGCAATTCATCGTGATCACGCACAACCGGAAGACCATGGAAGCTGCCGACGTCCTCTACGGGATCACGATGGAGGAACCCGGACTCTCCCGTCTCGTGTCCGTCCGCCTCGGCGACTGAAACCTAACTCCTTTCGAGCGTTGACTTTTCTGGACTGTATGAATTACACTCCTTGCGAGGTTCCCCATGCAGTCCCTCGGTTCTTACCTGAGCGAACTCCGAGCAGCCCGGGGTGTCTCCCTGGAGGAGCTGGCGCGGATTACCCGCGTCGGCCAACCCTACCTCAAGGCCCTGGAATCGGAGGCGTTTGAGCGGCTTCCTGCGCCGGTCTTCACCAAGGGGTTCATCCGGGCCTACTGCGTAGCCCTAGGAGAGTCTGCGGACGAGGCGCTCTCCCGCTATCGGGAAATCGCGGGCACACCGCCCGCTCTGCCGTCCCCCCAGGAGACCCTTCGCCCGAAGGCGCGCGGGTATGGACCGATCCTCGTGAGCCTCGTGCTGCTCCTCGTGCTGGGCGTCGGGCTCTTCCTCGTGGTGGGGCTTCAGGGGCGCCTGAAGGGACCCGTCGTTGCCGGGGGCGTGCCGGCGTCGGCGCCGCAAACGGTGTCCCCCACGCCGCCGGCTCCGGTGGTGGCAGCGACGAGACAGGAGGAGCCATCGCGATTAAGGCTGGTGGGGCGGACCACGGAGCCCACGTGGGTACGGGTGCAGACGGACGATGGGCGTGTCGTGGAGGAGCTCCTTCCCGCTGGCGCGACGCGAGAGTGGGTCACCGCCAAACGGTTTATCCTCACCGTCGGCAATGCCGGCGGCATCGTTTTCGAACTCAACGGCCAGCCGATGCCGCCGCTGGGTGCCCGGGGCGCCGTGATCCAGAATCGGGTCATCCCGCCGCAGACCGAGGCCGTGAAGCCGTGAGATATCTTGCCGCGCTGGCGGATCGCGTGAGGCAGAGCCTCGACCGATCCAGGAACGCGCTGAGCGGTGGACTCAACGCCCTCCTCAGCCTGGGAAGACCCCTGGACGAGGCGCTCTTCCAGGACCTCGAGGAACTGCTGATCTCGGCCGACCTGGGAGCCGTCACCGCCCGGGAGTTTCTCGAGCGCCTCAGGGAGGACGTCCGTCGCGGTCGGCTCAGCGCGCCGGAAGACGTCCGCTCGGGGCTCAAACGGTTTCTGGAAGAGGTGCTGGCGACCGCCGTGTCCCCCCTGGCGCTCGATCAACAGCCGGCGGTGATCCTGGTGCTGGGAGTCAACGGCAGCGGGAAGACCACGACCTGCGGCAAGCTGGCGGCGGCCCTCAAGGGCGCGGGCAAGTCGGTCGCGCTCGCGGCCGCCGACACCTTCCGCGCCGCTGCCATCGAGCAGCTCAAGGCGTGGGGGGATCGCGTCGGGGCCGAGGTCATTCACCAGGCGTCCGGATCGGATCCGTCGGCCGTGGTCTTTGACGCGGTCAGGGCGGTCACGGCCCGGGGCGTGGACGTGCTGATCGTGGACACGGCGGGCCGGCTTCACACCAAGTCGAACCTGCTGGAGGAGCTGGCCAAGGTCAAGCGCGTCGTCGGTCGTCAGCTCCCCGGCGCCCCGCACGAATCCCTCATGGTGCTCGACGCGACGACGGGGCAGAACGGACTCGCCCAGGCCCGGACCTTTCATCAAGGCGTCGGGCTCACGGGGCTGGTTCTCACCAAGCTCGACGGCACAGCCAAGGGGGGAATCGTTGTCCCGATCCACCGTGAGCTAGGCCTGCCGATCAAGCTGCTCGGCACCGGGGAGCGCGTGGACGATTTACAGCCTTTCGACCCTAAGGTCTTTGTGTCGGCCCTCCTCCAGGAGTAGCCCGGGGCTCGCCATGTCTCTCTCCGAGCTCGATGAGCGCCTCATGCACCCGGCCCTCGCCTTGGCCGACAAGGCGCGCGGACTCACCTCCCCGAATCCCCTCGTGGGAGCGTTCGTCGTTCGCGACGGGGTGGTGGTCGGAGAGGGCTTTCACGCGAAGGCCGGAACTCCCCATGCTGAGCGCCTTGCCCTCGCTGCCGCCGGGGAAGCGGCGCGGGGGGCGACGCTTTACGTGACGCTTGAGCCGTGCGTGCATCAGGGGCGGACCCCGCCGTGTGTCCCGGCCGTTCTAGAAGCCGGGATCCGTCGGGTGGTGGTGGCGGTCCTGGACCCGAACCCGCGGGTTTCCGGGGCCGGCGTGGCGGCCCTGAGGCAAGCCGGACTGGAAGTCTCGGCGGGGTGTCTCGAGGAGGAGGCCCGGAGACTCAACCGGCCGTTCTTCACCTGGGTCACCGAGCGGCGCCCGTTCGTGACCCTCAAGGTCGCCATGAGCCTGGACGGCAAGATCGCCGGGTGGGACCGCTCCTCGCGCTGGATCACGGGAGAGGCTGCGCGCCGGGAGGGACACCGGCTCCGGAGCGAGGCCGACGCAATCGCGGTGGGGATCTCCACCATCCTTGCCGATGATCCGGAGTTGACCGTCCGGCTGGAGCCCGCGTGGCCCCGCGAGCCGTACCGCGTGGTCGTTGACAGCCACGGACGGACTCCGGTCACTGCGAGGGTGATTGCGGCCGGTCGTCCCGAGAGGACACTGATCGCCGTGACCGAGTCGGCGCCGGGGGACCGACTCAGGGCCCTTGAGGCAGCCGGGTCTCAGGTACTGAGGCTGCCGTCCCGGGATGGGCGCGTGGACCTGAACGCGCTGATGGCGGACCTCGCTCAGCGAGAGGTCACGGCGCTGCTCCTCGAGGGGGGCGGCGAGTTGAACGCGGGTTTCCTCGAGGCGGGGCTCGTGGATCGCGTCCTGGTCTTCGTGGCGCCGATGCTCCTTGGGGGCCGGCAGTCGCCCACCCCGCTGGAGGGACCCGGCCGAGGCTTGAAGGAGGCGTTCCGCCTCACCGGGATGACCGTCAGGGCGATGGGAGAGGACCTGCTCATTGAAGGGGATATTGCCCGCGGGGATGCGGATGTTCACTGGCATCATTGAGGAGTTGGGCGAGGTCGTCCGGCTGGTTCGGCGCGAGGGGGCGTGGGGTCTGGCAGTCAGGGGCGCGCGCGTCCTCGAGGGCAGCGAGCGGGGGTCCAGCCTGGCCGTCAATGGCGTGTGCCTGACCGTGGTCGAGCGGGACGGGAGCCTACTCAGCTTTGACGTGGGCCCCGAGACTTTGCGGGCCACCGCCCTCGCGGATGTCGCTCCCGGCTCCCCGGTGAACCTCGAGCGCCCCCTCCGCCTCGGCGCGCCCCTGGGCGGGCACCTGGTTCTGGGTCACGTTGACGCCGTCGGGAGCGTGGCGCGAGTTTCCCCGGAGCGTGATACCGTGAGGATGAGGATCGTGGTCCCGGAGCCCGGCCTGCTGCGCTATATGATTCCCAGGGGCTCTGTGGCGGTGGACGGGGTGAGCCTGACCGTGGCGACCCTGGACGCCGACGCCTTCGAAGCCATGGTGATCCCGCATACGCTGTCGGTCACCACCCTCGGGGGACGGGCCGCGGGGGACCGTGTCAACCTGGAAATGGACGTAATCGGCAAATATCTCTTCCGGTTTCTTCAGCTGGGGGAGGCTGGCGATGCCCCGGCCATCGACCTCCTCCTGGCGCGCCAGGCTCTCCTTCGCGGACAGGACCGATGAGCTCGCGAGGTGACGCATGACGAATGTTCCAGAGGACACTTCCGGCCGGCAGTTTGCGTCGATCGAGACCGCCATCGAGGAACTTCGGGCCGGCCGGATGCTCGTGGTCGTGGACGACGAGGATCGGGAGAACGAGGGCGACCTGGTGATGGCCGCCGACAAGGTCACGCCGGAGGCGGTCAATTTCATGGCCAAGCACGGGCGCGGGCTCATCTGCGTCCCGATGGTAGGCGAACGGCTGGATGCCCTTCAGATCTCGATGATGGTGTCGGACAACACGGCTCCGATGGGCACGGCCTTCACGATCACGGTTGACGCCCGCCGCGGCGTCACCACGGGGACCTCGGCACACGATCGGGCGGTCACGATCAAGACCCTCGTGGATCCCAAGACCCGGTCGGAGGACCTGACGCGTCCGGGTCACATCCTGCCGCTCAGAGCGATGACGGGCGGGGTCCTGCGCCGGGCCGGGCACACCGAGGCGTCGGTGGACCTGGCGCGCCTGGCGGGGTGCTCGCCCGCCGGGGTCATCTGCGAGGTCATGGACGAGGACGGTGGGATGGCCCGGGTGCCTCAGCTCCTGGCGCTCGCCCGAGCTCATAACCTCAAAGTCATTACGATCAAGGACCTCATCGAGTACCGCATCCGCAAGGAGAAGCTAGTCCGCCGCGTGGCCGCCACCCGGCTCCCCACCGAGCTCGGCGAATTCACGGCCGTCGCGTACGAGACCACCGTGGACAGCCGTGTGCCGCTGGCGTTGGTGGTCGGCGACGTCACCGATGGCAGACCCGTCCTGGTGAGGGTGCACTCCGAGTGCCTGACCGGGGACGTGTTTCACAGCAAGCGGTGCGATTGCGGCTCGCAGCTGGAAATCGCGCTCACCATCATCCAGAGGGAGGGACGGGGCGTCTTCGTCTACATGCGGCAGGAAGGGCGTGGGATCGGGCTCCTGAACAAGATGCGGGCCTACGAGCTTCAGGATCAAGGCAAGGACACCGTTGAGGCGAATCTGGCGCTCGGCTTCAAGGCCGACCTTCGGGACTATGGGATCGGCGCGCAGATCCTGCTGGACTTGGGCGTGAAGAGCATGCGCCTCTTGACCAACAACCCGAAGAAGATCGTGGGGCTCGAAGGCTACGGCCTCCAACTGGCGGAGCGGGTGCCCATCGAGATTCCCGCCACGGGCGCCAACCTTCGCTACCTCACGACCAAACGCGAGAAGCTCGGCCACCTCTTTTCGTCTCTCCCGTCGGAGTGACGTATGGCGGGCGAGGCCCCGAAATTTCCGAAGATGGGGAAGCAGGGTTCCAGCGCCGGGCGTGGGCGGCGGGCCCCCAGGTTTGGCGTTGTCGTTGCCCGCTTCAACGAGCCGATCTCCAAGCGCCTGCTTGACGGCGCCCTGGAGGCCTTTCGGAGTCAGGGCGTGGACCCCTCCCAGGTCGAAGTGCACTGGGTGCCTGGCTCCTTGGAGCTTTCCCAGGCGGCATTGCACCTGGCCCGCAGCGGGAGGTTCGCGGCGATCGTCTGCCTGGGCGTCGTGATCCGCGGGGAGACCCCCCACTTCGAGCACGTGGCCCGCGAGGCGGCTGCGGGGATCCGGGAGGTGGGCCTGTCCACCGGCGTTCCGACCACGTTCGGGGTGGTCACGGCCTTCACCGAGGAGCAGGCCTGCGAGCGCG
>Ga0184639_10000974_pt1 | contig 11960 bp, 8 predicted proteins | sample PLM31_170_b2_FD_133155 | JGI IMG/M metagenome (GOLD analysis project Ga0184639, IMG submission 133155) | Groundwater sediment microbial communities from an aquifer in East River, Colorado, USA - PLM3-1_170_b2 | ecosystem: Environmental > Terrestrial > Soil > Riparian zone | place: USA: East... | reverse complement strand
GAGCAGGTGCGGACGGCGGAAGGCCCGACCGCGGTCTACTCGTCGCGCGCCCGAACGCTGGTGGACGCGGTGTACGACTGGTCGCGGTTCAACAGCCTGCCCAGAGCGTTTGGTTGGGTCCGGGCCGAACTGGTCGCGGGGCGGGTCGTCGCGGCGGAGCTGGTCCGGATCACCCTGCGCTATGGCGACGTCGGCACCATCCGACGGATGGGCGCGCTTCTCGATCGAGCAGGCGTGGCCGCCGCTCTGTTGCGGAAGCTTGAACGGGCGCTCAAGCCTTCATCGAGCCTCATCGCGTGGAATCCCGTGCGGCCGAAGCGTGGGACTCTCGACCGGCGTTGGGGTGTCGTGTGGAATGACCATGCCTGAGGCGCCGCCGATCCGGACGCACCAGGACCCCGCGCTGTTCCGGGAGGCCGTGAACTACACGGTAGCGGAAACGGGATTCCCCTCCAGGCTCATCGAGAAGGATTACTTCTGCAGCGTGCTCCTCCAGCACCTGGCGGGGGCCGGATGCGGGCTCGTCTTCAAGGGCGGCACCTGCCTGGCGAAGGTCCACGCGGGGCTCTACCGTCTGAGCGAGGATCTCGACTTCGTCATCCCGACACCGGTCGATGCGTCTCGCGGCGAGAGGAGCCGGCATGCGGCTCCGTCGAAGGCTGCGGTCGCCGAGATCGGAGAGCGGTTGCCCGGTCTCCGCGCCATCACCGCGCTCACCGGCGCGAACGACTCCACGCAGTACATTGGCGTCATCGGCTACACCTCGCTGCTCGGCCACCAGGAGGAAACGATCAAGATCGAAGTGGGCCTCCGCGAGCCGCTGCTGACGCCCACGATTCGGGGCGAGGCACAGACGCTCTTGCTCGATCCGATCTCCGGGTCGCAGCTCGCCCCGACCCTGACCATGCCGTGCATTTCCCGACAGGAGGCGATGGCCGAGAAGCTGCGGGCGGCGCTATCCCGCCGGGAGATTGCCATCCGTGACTTTTACGATATCGATTACGCCGTCCGGAAGCTGAGCCTCCGGGTGCTGGAGTCGGAGTTGGTCGGACTGGTCAGGGAGAAGCTCGCCGCGCCCAACAACGACCCGGTTAACGTTTCGCCGGACCGGCTTGCCGCTCTGCGGTCGCAGCTCGAGTCGCAGCTGAAGACCGTGCTCCGCGCCCGGGACTTTGCGGAGTTCGATCTGGACCGGGCCTTCGCGACCGTGGCCGAGGTAGCGGCCGCGCTCGAACGAACTCCATGATGACTGACATGAACAGCGAAGATCGGCTGATCCAGCAGCTGCTTCACGTCTAGGTAGCGCCCAACGAGCTTCGCCAGCCTGGCCGGGGGCAGAAGGTCGATCGCCTCATCGAGCATATAGCACGAAACCGAGGGCAGAGGACCGGTCAACGACGAGGAGGTTCTGAGAAGGCACAGGCTACGCCAGGATCCAGGGTGCACTCAAACACCTCGACCATCGCGCAGCGCGCAGTACGATCGCGAAGGTACTGAAGGAGCATGGGCTCAAGCCCTCTCCCGACAGACCCATGAGCTGGACGACATCGCGGGAACGACGACGAACCCGACGTCCGCGTGGATGGAGCAGATAGCCCGGAACGTGACCGACTGCGATGCGGGCGTTCTCCGCCAGAAGAGGTTCCTGATCATCGATCGTGACGCGGTGTTCTGCCCGCGGTTCAAGTCAATCCTGGGAAGCTCCGGCGTCGAGATCCTGGCACCTCCGATCGAGTTTTCGGACACTACGAGCGGTCCGATTCCGCATGTTGCACCCCGACCCGCACACCCGCCACAATGCGGCTCTCTTGATCTCTGGCTCTCTCCAGCGGGGGCATGCCCATGGGTCGTAAATACGGCTTCTCCTTCTCCTGGAGGGGGGCGCTCGGGATCTCAGCCGCCAGCGCAAGATTGGGCGAGCAATGGGGTGTCTGCTGCTGGTGATCGTTCGAATCGCCGGATTCGCGACCATTCTCTCGACTCGGAATCTACTCGCGCCATGACCGATACTGAAGAAACGGCAGCGCCCTGTCCCCACTGCCTGGCGGATTCTGTCTCGCGGTTTCCGGATGGACACACCTGGGAGTTTCGCGGGGAGAAGTTCACTCTCGCGCGCTGCGACACCTGCCATGGTGCCTTCACTCGGCCGACTCCCAGTCCCGAACTCCTCCAGTGGCTCTACTCCCAGGCATTCAGCTACCGCTGGTATCGGCATCACTACCCCGCCAAGTTTCTGGACTGCATCGAGCGCTTGGGCGAGTATCGCAGCCGCGGTAACCTTCGGGGCCGGTTCATCCTGGACTACGGCGGCGGAATCGGATACATGGCCCGCGCGGCCCGGATGTTCGGTCTTGAGTGCCGCACATGGGATCCATACGCAGGCCAGACACCGCACGACGTCCCGAAGAGGAAGTGGGACACGATCTTCTGCCACCATACCCTGGAGCATTCTCCTCGGCCGGAGCAATTGCTGAGGGAGATCAGGTCGTTCATGCGCGAGGACTCGTCGCTCATCCTCGCGGTTCCCAACGCGGAAGGGCGCGGGTGTCAGGAGCGAGGCGTCGATTGGGTCTGGTGCCAGCCCCCCCTTATCCATCTGCATCACTTTACGCGTACGGGAATCGAATCTCTCCTCCGGCGCGCCGGATTTGTTCGCCTCGAGGTCCGGTACCGCGATCGCTGGGACGCCTCCATCCTGGCGGATGTGCGCGCGCATCGTCTCTTTCGATTTCTCGATGCCGCCTGGCACCGATTTCCCCTTCCGGTCGTCACGGCTCAAATGAATTCGCTGGCCAGATACATTGCTCTCCTCGGCAGCCGCTGGCTGGGGTCGCGAGGGGCGCCGGAGGACCGCGCGGAACTCCTCGTGGTCGCGGTGCCCGCGCGCGACGCGGGTGAGACGCGATGAGGATCGCGATCGGCCTGATCAGCGCCACACCCTTCTTCATTGAGAGCGCGGTCCAACACCGTTGCTCCCTTGTGAACTTTCAAATCGCCCGCAAAGACGTTGGCCCCACGGCGCTGCCCGATGCTGCCTTCGCCTCACCCGGACGGTTCATCGGCGAGATGCTTCATCGACTCGCCGGATTCTATCCCCACTGGTCCGGGCTGCTGGCCTTCAATCCTAGCTACGAGCTGTCCGCCGGTCACGTCCGGGCCACGATCACCTCGGTGTTCCAGTCGGTGCGCGACGAGCCCGCTGCGGTCGTCGCGGATTCCAGCGGCTCTCCCATCGCCTACTATCTCCGAGCCAATGCGGCCCGAGTCCTCCCGCCGGTCCATTTCGCCCTCCTGTCGGCGCTGGTAGCGAGCATGGACCAGCTCCTCCTTCAGGAGAGCCTCGATGCCGCTGTGCCGACGATCACTCCTCGCGATCTGCCGCCCTTGGGATCTCCATGCGCCAATGGGTTTCTGCTCGGCTCCGTGAATCTTCGAGCGCGCCTGTTCGCCGCGGGCCAGGCCGTTCAGAGACTCCGCCTTCTCGATGGTGCCGGGAAGCGGGATGCGATCGAGCGCGGCCCCAGGGTCGCCGCGCTCGGCTTTCATGCCGGTGACGTGCTGTTTCTCTGCCAGGCACTCCGGGCGGCACGCCCGACTGCCTGGAAGATCCTGGTGTTGGAATGTTACCGGGACATCGTGGGGTGGGTGGATCCCTCACGCGAGTGCATCAGCGTGGACGAGGGTGCGCCGAACCGTGGCGGCAGCATCATCGACGATGAACATCTCTTCCTCCTCCAGTGCATTGCGAAGCACCGCGAGGCGCAGCCGCAGCCCGAATTCTGGCATTTCGTGCGTCCCTATCGCGACTACGCCGTGACAGACTTTCACCTCCGCGAAGCCTTCCGTTTCTCATTGGGGGAGTCCTGCGTCGAGCGGCCGGAAGAGTTCGGCTACATTCCTTGTGAGACGTCGCGGCGGATTCCGCAGCGAGCGCATCCGGGTCGCGTGGTCGTCCATCTCGACGGTGGGTGGAAGCTCAAACGGTACCCGCCTCGGGATCGCCCGCGGCTCCTGGCCCTGCTGCGGGATAAGGGCTTTTCGCCGGTCATTCTTGGTTCCGAACGGGATGGGATCAAGGGGGTGCCCCACGCCGAATACTCCACGCTGGACGATTTCCGCGCGCTGCTGGGCGGGAGCGTCGCCCTGATCGGCATCGATTCCTTTCCGGCCCACTTTGCCGCCGAGTACGGGGTCCCGACGGTGCACCTGTTCGGAAGTACCTGGCCGAACAACTCACGTTACGCCCCTAGCGCGATCTCCGCCCACGTTTGCCGTCACCTGGACTGCGTTCCATGCAGGCAGACGAGCATGTGCATCTTGGATGGCGGCACGAACTGCCACGCCCACGGCAGCCCGGAAGACGTCCTGGCTGCCCTGGAATCCCTGCTCGTGGGCAAGAAGGCGGAGGACCCGGCGCTCTGGGACCAGCGGATTCCGCTCCCCGCGGGACGGCGACTCACGCCCGCGCAGCGGGACACGTACCTCGAGGATCTGTTCCGCCGGGTTGAATTCGAGATCGTGGACGACTGCCCCCACTGCGGCGACGACCGCGCCGAGCCCATCGGGGTGAAGTTCCGGCTCCCCATGGTACGCTGCTCCGGCTGCGGCCTCTGGTTCACGCGGTATCGCATCCGGGGAGAGGACCTCTCGATTCTCTATGGACTCGAATACTGGCGGGAGTTCATGGCTCTGCACGGATACCCCACCGGAGATGCGCGCTATGATTACGACTACCGCGCGGCGGCAGAGCGTCGCGATCTCCTCCGTGAATTCGTCTCCCCGGGAGGATGGGTGCTGGACATCGGATGCGGCCTGGGCGCGCTCGTCCGGAGGCTCAGGGAGTCCGGAGTTCAGGCCTGTGGCATGGAGATGAGTGAGACGGTGCGCAAACGGGCGGAACTGCTGTCGGACATTCCGATCTTCTCGGGCTTCGACGATCCGCGCCTGGGCTCCCTTCGGTTCGACGCGGTCAGCATGTTCGACGTGGTGGAGCATGTCTATCAGCCGCGCCCCTTCCTTCGGGAGGTCGCTTCCCGCTTGAAGCCGGGTGGCCGCATCATACTGGAGACGTCGCGCACGGACTGCAAGTCGGCAGAGGAGCTCGGCGTAGATCATGAAGATGTGAAACCGATCGAACACCCATGCCTGTACCGCACCGCCCATCTGGAGGAGCTTCTCCGCGAGGTCGGCTGCGGTCTCGAGCGCGTCCTCTACCCGGAAGGCGGGTCCCAGGCCAGAATCCTCTGCGTCGCCCGAAGTGTGGAGGTTCCGGCCGTGGTTGAGACCCCATGAGCAACATCATCGTCTGCACGATCATCGCGGCAAACTACCTCCCCCAGGCCCTGCGGCTGCGGGAATCCCTCCTCTCGATCCACCCCGGGGTGGATTTCCGCATTCTCCTGGTCGAGCAGCCGGAGGTCGTCGCGACAATCGCGCCTCAGATCGGAGCCCGAGTTCTGGGCCCGAACGAGGTCGGATGCGATGACTGGCTCCAGATGGCGTTCTATTACGACTGCATGGAACTCTCCACGGCGCTGAAGCCATTTCTCATTCAAACGCTGCTCGGTGAGGGGCACGTGATCTACCTTGACCCCGACATCGAAGTGCTTGGCGATCTCAGCGAGATCTTCGAGGCGGTGCGGGCGAACGACGTGACGCTGACTCCACACCTTACGGAGCCGTTGGAAGCAGATGGAAAGAGGCCCGCCTTGATTGACTTCATCCGGGTTGGGCAGTTCAACCTCGGTTTTCTCGGCGTGGGCCGGAGCGATCGCTCCCGGCGGCTCATGGATTGGTGGGGAGAGGTTCTTGTGGAGAACTGCGTTTCGGACCTTCGCCGGGACCTCTTCACCGACCAAGTCTGGGCGAGCCTGCTCGTGAGTTTCGCTGACCGGTGTGCGGTCCTCCGCTCCAGGCGGCACAACGTGGCCTACTGGAACGTGATGCAGCGTGATCTGAGGCGGGACCCGGAGGGGGTCTGGATGACGGCAGACGGGCCCGTGTCGTTCTTTCACTATTCGGGTCTGGACCCCGGAAACATCGAGGCGGTATCGCGGCACCAGGACCGAATCCGCTGCGAGAAGGGCTCCGACCTCTATCAGATCCTCCAAGGCTATGCCCAGCGGCTGGCCCGATCCCCAGCCGCTTCTTTTCGGAACCACCCGTACTCCTTCGGCTACTTCCGGGACGGCAGTCCTGTCTTCACGTCCCATCGCCGGACCTTTCTCGCGATCAGCCCGCCCAACCGAAGCGCTATGGTGGACCCATTTTCGAGCCGCAGGGAGATCGAGCGTTTCGTAGATTGCACGCCGTACCTGCTGCCGAGCGGGCTCGCCGCGGAAGATCCCGCCGCGCGGATTGCCGAAGTCGAGAAGATGGTTCAGGAACTCCGGGCCCGGCTTCGACTGCCGCGCTACGTGTTGATGGATCGGCTAGCGGCCGGGTTGAAGAGAGTACCGGGACTCTCCCGCGTGGTTCGATTCCTGGTGTTCGGGGCCTGGAGGACCGCCCGGCGGATTCGGGGCATGCTGCGCGGAAAATCCGCGGAACGCGCCCCCATGCGGCCCTGATCAACTCGCCACCCGGGGCCCATGATGCCCCGTGAGCCTCGCGGCCGCGACGCAACCGGCCGCATTCGTGTATCATGCGGGCCGATGGCGGCCAGCCCAGAAGCAGCGGATATGAGCGAGCCCAGGGCGCGAAGGCTGACGGGCGAGAAGCTTCTTTTGCAGGGTCGCGGTCGAGAGATGCAGATGACGCGATGGGCCGAGCGGTGTGGCTGATCGAGCACTTCCGCGAGCTATGGCGTCACCGCGTGCTGATCTCGAGCCTGGTGCGCCGAGAGGTGACGCTGCGCTACCGGGGCTCCGTGCTCGGCTATCTGTGGACGCTCCTCAATCCGCTCCTGCTCCTCTCAGTTTACTATCTCGTGTTCAGCCAGTTCATGCGCGTGGTGACCGTCGAGCACTATGCGGTGTTCCTGTTCGTGGGGATCCTGCCCTGGCTGTGGCTGGCAAGCTCGCTCAACAATGGGGTGCTCTCGATCGCGATCGGCGGGGGCCTTATTACTCGAGTGTGCATGCCGCCCCAGGTGCTTCCCTGCGTGGCCGTGCTCTCCAACCTGGCCAACTTTGTGTTCGCTCTTCCGGTGGTCATCGCAGCGGCCTGGCTCGCGGGGCTTGCTCCGACGCCGGCGTTGCTCTTGCTCCCACTCGTCCTGCTGGTGCTGTTAGCGTTCCTCTACGGGCTTAGCCTGCTGGCAGCGACCCTCGCTGTTCCCTTCCGCGACATGCAGTTTCTGGTGCAGAACGCAGTGACGATCTGGTTCTTTCTCACGCCCATCGCCTACCCCTTCGAGACATTGCCCGAGGGCTGGAAGCCGCTCCTGGCCGTGAATCCCGCGACCGCGCTCATCCATCCCTTCCAGCGGATTCTCTACGAACGCGGGCTGCCGGATCCGGCCACGCTGGGACTCGGCACCCTGTGGGCTCTGGGCGCGATCATCGCGGGCGTTTTCGTATTTGAGCGCCTGCGGCAACGGCTAGTCGAGGAGATCTAGGCGCGTGACTGACGAAGTCGCCATCGCCGTCCAGGGACTCACCAAGCGATTCCGGCGGTACCGCATGATCTCGACGCACAGCTCGGTCAAGACCGCCTTTGTGGAGTGGATGAGGCGCCGCGGCCGCTCGGTGAACCAGCTCACCGATCCGAACCGTTTCGACGTGTTGCGCGACGTATCGTTCGTGGTGCCACGCGGCGAGACGGTGGGCATCATCGGGCGCAACGGCGCCGGCAAGTCGACGCTTCTGAAGATCATCGCCGGAATCTACCGTCCCGACGCCGGGCGCGTGACCACCAACGGCCGTGTTGCGGCTCTGATCGAGCTCGGAGCGGGCTTCCATCCGGAATTCACCGGGCGGGAAAACATCATGTTCAGCGGCATTATCCTCGGGCTCAGCAGCCGCGAAGTGCGCGAGCGCTACGAGCGCATCGTCGAGTTTGCGGAGCTGGCGGATTTCATGGACGCGCCGGTGCGCACCTACTCGACCGGGATGTTCATGCGGCTCGCCTTCAGCGTGGCCATCCACGTGCAGCCCGAGATCCTGCTCGTGGACGAGATCCTGGCGGTGGGCGACGAAGCATTCCAGGCGAAGTGCCTCACGGCGATCCAGCGCCGGGTCGTTTCCCGCCAGGACACGACGCTGATCGTGTCGCACGATCTCGCACTGGTCCAGAGCCTGTGCCGCCGCGTACTGCTGGTGGACCCTCCCGGGATCGAGATATTCAGCGAGCCGGCCGTGGCGGTTGCCGAGTTCCGGAGGCGACTCGCTGCGCACGTAGCGGAAGTGGCAGCGTCAGCTGTCGGTTCGGGACCCTAGCTGGCCACCTCGCGGTAGACTCCGAGGACATCCTGCGCGAGGCGTTCCGGCGTCCGTCCCGTGACACGGGCGCGACCCGCAAGCGCCAGTCGCGCGCGGCGTTCCGGGTCCGTCCGCAGCGACTCGATCGCGGAAGCCATCGCTGCCGCGTCGCCCACCGGGACCAGCACGCCGATCTCGCCCTCGTCCAGCACTTCGCGAGCCCCGCCGGTCGCCGTCGCCACGCACGGCAACCCGGCGGCCATCGCCTCGAGCAGCGCGATTGGTTCGCCCTCCCACCGGGAAGAGAGGGCGAACAACTCGAAGGCGGGCAGCAACTCGGGCACGTCGTCACGCGCGCCGAGCAGCCGCACACGGTGCCCGACGCCGAGTGTCCGGATTCGCTTCTCCACCGACGCCCGATCGGGCCCGTCTCCCGCGACCACCAAGGTCACCTGCGGCAGGCGTGCCACCGCCTCGACGAGGTCCCCCACGGTCTTCTGGGGGACCAGTCGTGACACGGTCCCCACCACGAACGCTTCCTCGGGGATTCCGAGCCGTGCGCGCGCGGCGCGGCGGTCGCCGGGCGTGAAGCGCGCGAGATCGACGGCATTCGGAAGGTGACGGCCCTGCCCCGGCGTGATGAACCGCCTGCGCTCGAGGTCCGTGAGATCCGTTGCGGAGACCGAGATCACGCGCCGTGCCCCGGCGCACGCGATGCGCTCTGCGCGGCAGAACAGCGCGCGGGCGAGGCTGGTTCCGGCCAATTGATGCGTCTGTTGGTAGGAAACTCCGTGCGAGGTATAAACCGCGGGGGGAATGTTTTCTCGACGCGTGCGAAGGCGGGCCAGGTGGAGGGCCAGCGCACCGAAGAAGGCCGCGCGGGTGCCGTGCCAGTGCACCAGATCGGAACGCACTTTGTCCACCAGGCGCGCAAGTTGGTACGGAATGCGCGGGTCCACCCGCGACCCCATGAGCGAGAGGCGGTGCACACGGAATCCTTGCAGCTCGAGACGGTCCGCCAGCGGTCCGTTCTCTGAAACCGCCGCCTCACATTCCACACCCAGCGTGCGCAACGCCGGGAGTAGCGTGAGCAGATGGTCTGCGCCACCACCGCGCTCACCCGAGGCCATCACCTCTAGCACCTTCATGAAGCGAGTCTCCGAATCCGCTGGTAGAGTGCGAATATGGCGCGTGTCGAACTACGTCGGTGCCGACGCCAGAATCGGATCTGGCTCTCTCGATAGGCGCGCTCCGCGAGGCCCCGAGCGGCTGCCTGACTCTGACCGCGGTGGTGCAGAACCGTTACCGTGGGGTCATACCACACCTCGCCGCCCGCCACGCGGACGCGCTGGCAGTAATCGATGTCCTCGAAGTACAGGAAGTACTCCTCGTCGAACCCGCCGACGCGCTCGAAGGCCGCCCGCGGAGTCAGCAGGACCGCTCCGCTCACCCAGGCAACGCGACGCGGGACGGTGATGCACCGGTCGATCCACCCGGCGATGCGCCGATCGCCCCGGTCGAAGCGAGCCTGGGCGGCGTGACGCAGCAGCTCCGTAAACAGTCCTGGCTCGAACCATGATGACAGCTGGAGCATGCCGCTCACGTCCTGCTGGCGAAAGCCGATGGCCGAGGCGCGCGGATGCTCATGCAGTGAGCGCCCCATGGCCTCTGCCGCGCCAGGTGGAACCTCCGTGTCGGGGTTGAGGAGGAGAAACGCATCGCCTTTCGCCAGCCTTGCCCCGGCGTTGACCGCCGCCGCAAATCCCCGATTCTCGGGGTGCTCGACCAGTCGCACCCAGGGGTACTGGGTCCGAACGAGCGCGGCACTGCCGTCCGGCGACGCATTGTCCACGGCGATCACCTCGAGCAACGCGTCTGGAACCTGGGGGCCGAGGGAGTCGAGACAACGCCGGAGCCTGTCCCGAGCCGCGTAGCTGACCAGGATTACTGAGATGCTCACAATCCGCCTCCGCAATCAAACGCCTGCCCCCGTCGGGAGGGGATTCTACTCCAAAGTGGCGGGCGCGACTGTAACCTCTGTGGGGAGCCATACCCGAGAGAACCTGTGCGAACCACGGGTTTGGGATAGCGGGACCCCGGTAGCCGAGGCTGCCGGGGTCTTCGCACATGTGGCGAGGGGGTGTCGCCAGCAGGCCAGGATAAAGCCCATGCGTGGAGTCCTGGAGCACGTGATCGAGGTGAAACACCTCCTGCCCCAGGAGTGGCATCCCCGCCGGCGACGCTACTTATTTCACCAACATCATCTTCCTGGTCTTGGTCGATAACGTCTTCGTGCCCAGAGTGTCCATCGTCTCGAGCCGATAGAGATAGACGCCCGAGGGAGCATCGCTCGCATTCCAGACGATGGAATGCTCCCCCGCTCCCCTCCGACCGTTGAGGAGCACCGCGACCTGACGGCCGAGGACGTCGTGCACCGTCAGCCTCACGAACCCTTCGGCCGGCAACGTGAATCGAATCACCGTCGACGGGTTGAAGGGATTCGGGAAATTCTGGGGCTCTCGAACTTTCGCCGGGCCCTCTTCCTGCTTCCGAGCGATGGGTTCCTCGGCGATGTCCGGGATGCCCGCCGGGCCGGCCGCTGCCGCACTGCCCTCCAGGCCGGTCTCGTCGATGGTGGTCAGACGGTAGTACACGTGCTGACCAAGGGCGTCCGGATCGGTCCAGAACGTGAGGGCGGTCTTGTGGACGAGATTGTCGCGCGACGGGGCGAACGAGGGATCGGCCGAACGATAGATGGCGAACGACAGGAAGTCGGTTTCCGCCGAGGGACGCCACGTCAGGTGGCTCTTGGAACCGGTGTCGTATCCTACCCGGAACCCTCGCGGTTTTCCGGGCGGCAGATTCTGCACAACGACTTCTTTCGAAACCTCCCCACGATTCCCCGAGTCGTCGGTCGCCTGGTAGGTCACGGTGTAGATCCGTCGTCGATTCATGCCCTGTCGCTCCGACCGCAGCTGAAACGTCGTGTCCAGGGTGTCGACCTCAACGCCCGCGATATCTCCGTCGGTGTTGCCGTCTCCCCGACCGTTGTCGGGTTCGCTCGAGACGACCGAGACGAGGGTCAACGACGCCACCTCTCCGCAGAGATCCTCGGCGTGAACCTCTGCCTCGATATCCGCCATTTTGTGGTTGGGCGGCCAGAGCGAGTTCGGGAACAGCTCCACCGTGAGCTCCGGAGGAGTCGTGTCCACGACTTGGATGGTTACCTCGTCGCGGTCGATGTGTCCGCTTGGATCACGGACCGTGAGCGTGACGCAATGGGAGCCGAGTGGTAACGCCACGGTTGCCACGACACCCGTGGCGCTTCCGCCCGGCCATGTCCACGTGTAAGCCAGCGCGTCGCCCTCGGGATCGGTCGATCCGGACCCGTCCAGAGTGACCTGGGCCCCGTCCTGGCCGGTACACTCGACGACTTGGTCTTCGCCCGCCTCTGCCACGGGGGGCTTGTTCATACTCTCGAAAAGTGAAATCAGGCCGCCGGAAACAAGGCATAGGTCGGGATTGGTGGGGCGGTTCGCCCACTCCGTGCCCGCGGGGAGCTCTTCGAGAGCTCTCAGCAGTTGCTTTCGCCGGGCACCG
>Ga0184639_10000971_pt1 | contig 11969 bp, 8 predicted proteins | sample PLM31_170_b2_FD_133155 | JGI IMG/M metagenome (GOLD analysis project Ga0184639, IMG submission 133155) | Groundwater sediment microbial communities from an aquifer in East River, Colorado, USA - PLM3-1_170_b2 | ecosystem: Environmental > Terrestrial > Soil > Riparian zone | place: USA: East... | reverse complement strand
GTGTTCAGAACTCGATCCGCCCTCCAGCTCCTAACGTCTCACCAGAATGTTCCTGGGGCGCTTTTAGCATTCCCCTGCACTATTGACGTCTGGCTGAGATTTCAGTAGCATCCGTCGAGTCTCGCATGATCGCGAAGGCGGTTCGTAGGCGGAGGGCTGATTTCTCGTTGGTAACGAACGCACCATCAGACGGCGACGATCGCGAGGGGGATAGCTGATGAGAACGATGTGGAGCGCGGCCACTCGGATGGTGGGGACGAGCCTCGTTGGGGCCATCCTCTGCGGCTGTTCTTCCGCGATGATGGGTATACGACCCAGTGAGCCGCCCGTGCGCGTGACGGTGGTGACGGCGGAGACCCGCGCGACGGCGGAGACCACGGTGTGTGATGAGTACATTGCGTACGTCGAGTACGCCCGGGAGCTCCAGGAAGCGTATCACTCGCGGGCCACCTTGAACCGCTGGTGGATCTACGGTGCGGGCATCATCGGGCTTGGGGCGGTGGCGGCCACCGGCGGCCTGGCCGCGGCGTCGGCGGCGACCGTGGGGACCATGGCGCTCCTGGGCATCAGCGGCGGTTTCACTGCCGGCGTCTTCGCCACGCTGGACAACTCGACACTCGCCGATATCTATACCATCGCCGCGATCCGTGTGGACACCGCGTTGAAGGATGCCGACGGGAAGCTCATACTCGTTGGGCCACGCGGAAACCGCTATACCGACAAGACCAAGTGTAACGAGGCATTAGTAAGTCTCAAAGCAGCAGTGTCAGACGCTCGTAGCAGGCTGGAGCGGGCGCGTACTGACTCCGCAATGGCGGCGGTCGAGCGGGCGTTACATCAGCAGAAAGTTCTCAGAGACCTCACCAAACAAATCGCGGCAGACGCACAAGAGGGTGACCCGTCCGTCATCCCTGCGGAGAACGCTCAGATTAGGAGCGCCAAACTCACGACGAGTTCTAAAATCACCCTGACGGTGTTCGCCCGCCTGGAGTTGGTGCGGGGCGAGATGAAGGTTGACGTCGGCGGCAGCAAGGCACTACGACCGTGGGTTGAGATGCGTCGCTTGACGTCGCCGCCGAACATGTGGGAATTGGTCGTCGAGGAGAAGCCCGCGTGTTCAGCGGATCCTCTCCCTGCCCCTCTGCCCGCCCCCTGTAAGGACTACAAGTTTGCCCTTGTGCTTGACGGGGGCAAAAAGCGGATCGAAGGCGCGGCCGATTTGAAGTTGACGCGACCGGAGCCTGAACTGTAACCGCAAGAACGTCGTGCCGGTGGTCAGCGGCCGAGGTACAGGCGGCGGATGCGGTCGTCGGTGCGGATCGCCTCGCCGGTGCCTTCGAAACGATTGAGCCCCAGCTCGAGCACGTAAGCGTAGTCGGAGATCTCCAGGGCCTTGGCGGCGTTCTGCTCGACCATGAGGATCGTCTGCCCGCACTGTCGCAGGCCGTCGATGATCCGGAAGATCTCCTTGAAGACGAGGGGAGCCAGGCCGAGCGTGGGCTCGTCGAGCAGCATGAGGCGCGGGCTCAGGAGCAGGGCGCGACCCATCTCGAGCATCTGCTGCTGTCCGCCCGAGAGATCGGCGGCGCGTTTGTCGCGGGCCTCGCGGAGCATCGGGAAGATCTCGTAGACACGTTCGATGTCGCCCTCGAGGGCGGCCGAGCGCGGCCGGATATAGGCGCCGAGGAGCAGGTTCTGCTCGACGGTCATGAGGGGGAAGACGTTCCGGCCCTGCGGGACGTACGTGATCCCGCGGCGGAGGAGCTCGGCGGGGGCGCGGTTGGTCACGTCCTCACCGGCGAAGCGGACGTGGCCCTGACGGACGGGCAGGAGCCCGAACAGCGTCTTGAAGACGGTGGACTTGCCGGCACCGTTAGGGCCGATGATCGAAACGACCTGGCCAGCTTCGACCCGCAGCGACACGCCTCTCAGGATCTCGATCTTCCCGTAGCCGGCGTGGATGTCCTCGACCTCGAGCAGGACCACCGCTTACCTCCCGAAGTACGCGTCGATCGCCCAGCCTCTCAAGGCAGCTTGATCTTGAACACCTCGTAGGGGCGATTCACCAGCGGCGCCTGAGAATTGGGGAAATAGTAGAAGCCATCCGGCCCGATGCTGCCCTCGTTGGGACCGCTGATGCGATCGTCCCGGATCAGCGTCTGGAGCTTGCGGTCCGGTCCCATCGTGAGGACGCCATTTTCTGTCATGGCGGAAAAATAGAGATTGCCCGTCGCGTCAGCCGTGATCCCGGTCACCGGGGGGATCCTCACCACGTCTTCGACGTGCGCGGCGATGTCGGTGAGGCACGAATCCTGAAATTGTCGCGGTCGGCGTGCAGGCCGTGCGTGCACACGAACCGATCGTGTGGTGGCAGACCCGGCCGCCACTCGTTCCAGGCCCCGCCGGGGAAGGGCGTGAAGCCACCCTCGGGCGTGGCTTCGCCGACGGAGGGCATGGGCACCGCGGTCCAGCGCGGAAAATTGCCGAAGAGCCTCCCGTTCGGGGACACGGCCGCGTCGGTCATCATGACGTTGCCCGAGGAGGCGACGGAAATCAGTTCCATGCGCGCTCGACACCGACCGCCATGCTGCACCTCCGTCGTCAGTATAACCGTCGGCCAGAGCCTCGCGGATTCCTCATTCCGGAGGCGACGTCGTCGGGCAGCCATGCGAAATGCCGCGAGACGAATACAAGCTTAGCTGGCTCAGGGGAGATTTCGCCGCAACGCAGGCAGGCGTCTGATTTTTTGGCCATTCTCCCGATGCCCGATCTGGTATTCGACGCGAGGAGGGGCCGCGTGCACGTCGAACTCCTCAGTGAGATCAGCCATATCGAGGTCGCCGCCGAAGGCCGCGGCATGCGCATCAAACGCTTCCTACGCGAAAGGTAGGGCGGCAGGCGTTGGCGAAAGCTGAAGGGCAGAGCCGCCGTTCGCCTGGACGATGGTAGGATACGTACAGCGGAGATCCACTGGTATGAAGCGGCATCGGTCGGAGGGGTTTCAAGATCATCCGCCTCGTCCCGGAGGCGTAGTGTATCCGGGAAGGTATTTCATCCGGGTAGCGCTACCCCGGACACTCCCGAGAACCGCGCGGAAGGTCTTCGCGTAGTCGCGGCCTATCGGCCTGGCGCCGGCGACATTCCCTTGAACGACCGGCATTCTCGTTGTAAACGGCTAACGGGTTGCGGAAAGGCGCCACAAGACGAGCTACCGATACGAGCCAGGAGGTCGAGGATCACACCATGAGCCACGTCGTGCCGGACGTACCGCCGGAGCAACGGGCGATCCGGGCAACGTGTGTTTGCCCGGCGGGCACGGTTGCCGAATTTACGAACGACGAGGTCGAACACTCGATCCCAGGTCGTCTCGAGACGATTGTCCGCAATTCCCCCGACCGGCTTGCCGCCAAAATGGGTAGTCACGTTGTAACGTATGCCGAGCTCAACGCGATGGCCAATCGTGTCGCCCGCTCGGTTTTGTCGCAGCCGGGAGACAACGACGAACCTGTCGCCCTTCTGCTTGATAAGGGTATTGGCCAGATCGCCGCGATGCTCGGAACCCTGAAGGCCGGCCGATGTTTTGTGCTCCTGGACCCGTCCTTCCCGACGGCAAAGCTTACGGCGACCTTGGAGGACTCCCAGGCGGGATTGGTGCTCACTGACGGGGAGAATGCGTCACGAGCCAAAGACTCCGCCTTCCGCGGATCTCACCTCATCGAGCTCGACTCAGTCGATTGCGACCCTTCCTCTGGGAACCTTGGGCTGACGATCTCCTCGAACGCCCTCGCCTATATCACCTATACCTCGGGCTCTACGGGTCGCCCCAAAGGCGTGGTGCAAACTCATCGGAACGTGCTGCACAACGTGATGCGACGCACGCGCGCAACTCCTCTCTGCGTGCACGATAGACTTCCACTTTTAACGTATGGTACCTCCAATGCGGTCTCGACTACCATGTTTGCCCTCCTCAACGGGGCCATCCTTCTCCCGTTTGATCTTCGAAACGAGGGAGTCGCCCGCCTCGCTGACTGGCTCCGCCGGGAGCGGATCACCGTCTTGTGGATCAGCTCGCCCGTCTTCCGTAACCTGTGCGAACTCCTGACGGACAAAGACACCTTTCCGGATGTTCGCCTCCTCCGACTGATGAGCGACGCCGTCTACAAGACTGACGTCGATCTCTATAAAACGCATTTTCCCCTCGGCTGTGTGTTCGTCAATGGGTTGCATTCAAGTGAAACGGGAGCCCTGAGATCGTACCTCATGACTCATGACACCGAGATCTCCGGCCATGAAGTGCCCTTGGGCTACCCGGTCGAGGATCAGGACATCTTATTGCTGGATGACGAGGGTCAGAACGTTGGCTTCAACGAGGTAGGGGAGATCGTCGTCCGGAGTAAGTATCTTTCCCCCGGTTACTGGAAGAGACCCGACCTCACTGACGCCAAGTACAGACGCGACCCGGACGACAACGAGAAACGCCTCTATCATTCCGGCGATCTCGGCCTCATGCTCCCTGACGGCTGCCTGATCCACAAGGGGCGCAAGGACTTTCGCGTAAAGATACGGGGCTACGGAGTCGAGATTGCAGAGGTCGAAAAGGCGTTGCTCAGTCATCCGGGTATCAACCAACTGGTGGTGGTGGCCCGACCGAACGACGCGGGGGAGGCGTCCCTCATTGCCTACTTTACGTCCTCCGCCGGAGCCACTCCCGCAGTAGGGGGATTGCGCAATTACTTGAGGGAGAAACTACCTGATTACATGATTCCATCACGCTTGATCAGGCTCGACGCGTTACCCCTGACCTCCGGCGGCAAGGTCGACCGCGGTGCGCTTCCTGATCCCGGGGGGTCGAGACCGGCGCTGGACACGCCGTTCGTCGAGCCCACGAGCTCAGTCGAGGAACAGCTCACCCAGATTTGGGCCGAGGTTCTTGCCTTGGATCGGGTGGGAATTCACGACAATTTCTTCGAATTAGGCGGGCACTCACTCGCAGCCGCTGGGGTTGTAGCTCGGGTGATCAAGACGTTTCACGTGGAGCTGCCGATGAAGGCACTCTTCGAGTCGCCCACCGTTGCCGCCATGGCGGAGGTCATCACACGCAGTCCGTTAAAGGAGCCGACTGAAGACGATGTGAACCGCGTGCTGAGCGAGTTGGAAGCGTTGTCGGATGAGGATGCCGCGCGACTGCTGGCAAATGAAATTAGAGACAATCGCAGAGATGGACGGCGATAAACTCACGCACCGAATCTCCAACCTGTCCCCTGACAAACGGGCGCTTCTAGAGCTACGACTCAAGAAGCGCGGCCTGGCGACATCGGCCGGGCAGACGATACCGCGCAGAGCGACGCGCGATTCACCTCCCCTTGCGTTTGCCCAGCAGCGGCTATGGTTTCTGAATCAACTGGAGCCGGAAAGCTGTGCCTATAACCAGCCGAAGGCTGTCCGTCTGAGTGGCCCCCTCGACGTCACTGCGCTACGACAAGCCCTGGATCAAATCGTTGCCCGCCACGAAGTGCTACGTACGACCTTTGCCGCCGTGGAAGGGAGTCCGGTGCAAGTCATTGCCGAGAGTCGCTCACTGGATCTAGCCGTGATCGATCTGCGGACCTGGCCCGACACCGTCCGCGACGCCGAGGTGCACCGCCTGCTCGCCGAGACCATCCGACGCCCCTTCGATTTATCCCGCGATCTCATGCTGCGTGGCCTCTTGCTAGGCCTGGACGACGAGCAACACATCCTCCTGCTCGTCACCCATCATATCGCCTCTGACGGCTTGTCCTCCGGCATTCTCTGGCAGGAACTCACGGCCCTTTACCGGGCTTCCGCTTCCGGACACCCGCCGTCTCTGCAAGAGCCACCGGTCCAGTACGCAGACTATGCCGTCTGGCAACGCCAGTGGTTGCAGGGAGAGGTGTTGGCGACGCAGCTCTCATACTGGAAGAAGCGACTTTCCGACATCCCCGTGCTGCAACTGCCCACCGACCGACCTCGGCCCGCAGTTCAGGGCGACCGGGGTGCGACACACGCTTTCGTCCTCCCCAAGGATCTCTCCGAGGCACTCAAGGCCTTGAATCGCCAGGAGGGCGCTACTCTCTTCATGACCCTGCTGGCGGCCTTTCAGACCCTTCTGCATCGCTACACCGGGCAGTCCGACATCGTGGTGGGCTCTCCCATTGCCGGTCGGAACCGGACCGAGATCGAGCGCCTGATCGGGTTCTTCGTCAACACCGTGGTCCTGCGCACCGACCTCTCGGGCAATCCAACGTTCCGCCAACTGCTAGCTCGCGTGCAGGACATCGCCCTGGGGGCATATCTTCACCAGGATCTGCCATTTGAGAAGCTGGTGGAGGAGCTCCACCCGGAGCGGAATCTCAGCACCTCGCCGCTGTTCCAGGTAATGTTCGGATACCAGAACGCCCCGAGGCAACCCGTAGAGCTACCGGGGCTCACGACGAGTCCCATCGACGTGGACAGCGGCACGGCGAAGTTCGATCTGCTCCTGTCCATGCGGGAGGACACGGGAGGACTGAGGGGCTCATTAGAGTACAACACCGATCTCTTCGATCCCGCCACGATCACTCGGATGGTGGACCATTTTCAGACCCTGTTGCGTGCCATTGTGGCTGACCCAGACCGACCGCTCTCGGAGCTGTCCCTCTTGACGGGCGCCGAGCGCCAGCAATTGCTCGGGGAATGGAATGACACTGACACTCCCTATCCGAGCGACACGTGCGTCCATCACCTCTTTGAGGCCCAGGTCGAGCGCGCGCCGGATTCCGTGGCCCTTGTCTTTGAAGACCAACACCTGACGTACCGGGAGCTGAACCGGCGAGCCAACCGGCTGGCGCACTACCTGCGGACGTTGGGAGTGGGGCCAGAGGCGCTCGTCGGCATCTGCATGGAACGCTCACTAGAGATGGTCGTTGCCGTCTTGGGCATCCTCAAGGCAGGCGGCACTTATGTCCCGCTCGATCGGGAGTATCCCAAGGAACGGCTGGCGTTCATGCTGGAAGACGCCCTCGTGACGGTGCTGTTGACTCAGGCGCGACTGGCCGATGATTCGCCCGAACACAGGGCCCACGTCGTCTACGTGGACACGGACTGGGAGCTCATAGCGCAAGAGAGCGCAGAGAACCCTTTTTCTGGCGTGACGGCCGAGAACTCGGCCTATGTGCTGTATACGTCCGGGTCTACAGGTCACCCCAAGGCAGTGGCAATGAGTCATCGTCCCTTGTGTAACCTGCTTTCGTGGCAACTCTCACATTTCACACCTCCCCTCGAGGCACGGACCCTCCAGTTTGCTTCCTTGAGCTTCGATGTCTCGTTCCAGGAGATCTTCTCCACCTGGTGCTCGGGTGGAACATTACTCATGATCTCAGAAGACCTGCGACGAGATGCGGCTGCGTTGTTCCGGTTCCTCGAAGCGAAATCAGTCGAAAGACTATTTGTCCCGTTTGTCGTCCTCCAGCAACTTGCTGAAGTGGCCGCGAGCAAAGGATCGCTTATCCTACGTCTTCGAGACGTCATCACCGCCGGCGAACAGTTGCACATAACCCGGCCAATCGCACGTTTGTTTGACAGACTTGAACATTGCCATCTTCACAATCAGTACGGCCCATCCGAGACCCACGTCGTCACTTCTTTCACCCTCACGGGTTCACCGAGTGGTTGGCCTGCCCTTCCACCTATCGGCCGCCCCGTTTCCAACGCACAGATCTATCTTCTCGACGACCATCTGCACCCTGTGCCCATCGGCATCACTGGTCAGCTGCACATCGGCAGTAATTGCCTCGCGCGCGGCTATCTGAACCTTCCTGATCTAACGGCCGAGAAGTTCATCTCCCATCCTTTCCGCACCGAGCCGGGAGCGCGGCTGTATAAGACCGGTGATCTCGCTCGCTATATGCCGGACGGCAACATCGAGTTCCTCGGACGTATCGACCATCAAGTAAAACTTCGTGGTTTCCGCATCGAATTGGGCGAAGTCGAAACGGTACTTGGTCGACACGCTGCTGTCCAGCACGCCGTCGTCGTGGCCAGTGGGGATGTGCCCGCTGAGAAGCGGCTTGCGGCCTATGTTGTCCTCCACCAGCAGGCGACGGCGACAATCAGTGAACTGAGGAGTTTCTTGAGGACGAAGCTACCCGACTACATGGTGCCCTCGGCCTTTGTCGTGCTGGATGCGCTCCCGGTTACTCCCAACGGCAAGGTGGACCGCGACGCACTGCCTGCTCCGAGCCAACACAGGTCGGAGTTAGCCGAGGCTTTGGCGGCGCCTCGTACCCCCGGCGAGGAGGCATTGGCAACGATCTGGGCTGACGTTCTCAAGCTTGATACAGTAGGTGCCCACGACAATTTCTTTGACCTTGGCGGCCATTCGCTCTTAGCCGTCCAGGTCGTCTCCCGAGTGCGCAAAGCCTTCCACGTGGAACTCCCCCTACGCAGTCTTTTTCAGACACCCACCGTGGCCGGCTTGGCGGCAACCATCGAGGCAGCCCATCGGAAAGAGCGCGCGTCCCGGTTCACGGAAGACAGGCACACTGACTCCCGTGTATTTGCGCTGCAACCGGGACAAAGCCAGAAACGGATCTTCTGCTTCCCGTACGCCGGCGGATTTCAAGACGAATACTTCAACTTTACGAGGCTGGCTCGTCTTATCGGCCCGGACTATTCTTTTTACGGGATTCGGGCAAGAGGCACGGACGGGGTATCGCAGCCACGTTCTTGCCTCGAGGACATGGCCGCCGACTATGCCGGCGAGATCCAGACGGTTCAGCCACACGGCCCGTATTATCTGATCGGGGAGTGTGGTGGCAGCCCAGAGGCCTATGAGACGGCCCGGCAACTGCAGGCCCGCGGCGAGAAACTCGCGTTACTCGTATTCTTAGACGCCCCCGGTCCGGGTTCATTGCCTCGCTATCTTTGGCGCCGGCTGACTGCTCGCCTGCGTTTTCGTATCATCCGCGTCACCGATTCATGGGCGTGGGGGTATTTCACGGCAAGGGCCGGGCTTCACCTCAGAGAGATTCAACGGCTCAAGGGCCGCGAACGGTGGCGGTACCTCTTCAATAAGATCGGCAAGACCAGATCAGTACTTTCCGATGTGCGCCTCGAGAATTCTTCGCATTCCCAACCGGTACACATGAACGGTGGGACCAACCGTCGCGCATCTCGACACATGACACGTGCTCGCACGGCCCGTTACCTGGCAAGAAGCCGCTACCGACCTCGACCGTACGGGGGGCGCGTCACCGTCCTGATGAATGAGGAATGGCATGGCTCTGTCCTGACGCTCGGATGGGCTCGCGTGGCGGCCGGAGGAGTGGAGGTGCACAAGATTCCTGGGAATCACGACACGTATTTCACGCACAACATCGAGGCGGTGGCGGAACGATTGAGGCAGTGTCTGGAGAAGGCGGAAAAGAGCAGCGTGCCGTGAGACGATCATCTGTTGATCGCATGACGCGGACATGTCCATCGCCTGAGGGGCTGTGCGCCCAAAATCCCCTCAATACGCACGCGCTGAGCGCGATCGCCTGCGTCCAGGGGACCGGTGGTGTAGTCCGCAACAGCATTCTCACGCACCCGTTAGCGAAGAGTCTTCGTGGTAAGCCGTTTCGAGCGACAGGTTCACCGGTATCCCGACCGGCTGACCGTCAAGATCACGCCCCGCCGATGTATGGACGCTGCGTCGCAAAGGAGAGCGCTATGAGTGATCTCGCCACGCTGATCGCACATCTTCCCCCAGAGCAGCAGGCTATTCGAGCGAAGTGCTTCCATCCATCGGGCACCTTTATTGAGTTTAAGGAAGAAGAGATCGAGCAATCGATCCCCGATCGCTTTGAAAAGATAGTCCGCCTGTATCCACACCGACTGGCGGTCAAGGCCGGAAAGCAGGCGTTACCGTATACGTCTCTGAATCAGGCTGCTAATCGCCTCGCGCGCGCGCTCCTGGCAAGGCGTGCTCTGGGGAATGAAACCGTAGCGTTATTGTTCGAGCACAGCGTTGATGTCATCACCGCAATCGTCGGCACACTCAAGGCCGGTAAGTTGTTTTTGATGCTGGATCCAGCCTTTCCGGTGGAAAGAATCACCTACATGTTGGAGGAGGGGCAGGCCGGCTGCATTGTCACCAATACGCGCCATATGGCCCTGGCTGCTCAGTTCACCAACGCATCAAGGCACGTGTGCAATATCGATGCCTTGGATGACGCGCTGTCAACTGCCAACGTTGGTCTGGCGCTCTCGCCAGAGACGCTTGGTTACCTGCTGTACACCTCCGGCTCTACCGGCAAGCCAAAGGGTGTGGCCCAAAACCATCGCAACATCCTGCACAGTACGATGAGACGCACCAACGCGTTCCGGATCTGCCCGGCGGATCGGTTGACATTGCTCTCGTCGGGTACCCTTCAAGCGGTTACGAATATATTCAGCACCTTGCTGACCGGCGCCGGCCTGTATCCCTTCAATGTGAAGGAGGCCGGGATCCCGCAACTCATTGCGTGGCTGACCCAGGAAGAAATCACCATCTACCATTCCAGCGCGTCACTGTTTCGCCAGGTTGTCAATGCGCTGACCGGCGAGGAAGACTTTTCCAGGATACGCCTGATCAGGTCGGCGAGCGAGACGGGCACCAAAGGCGATGTGGAGTTGTACCGCCGATATTTCTCGGCGGACTGTCTCTTCACCAATGGGCTGAGTTCCACCGAAACGGGCACGAGCAGTCTGTACTTTGTTGACAAGGACACCCCGATCACCGCCGACACGGTTCCGCTCGGGTATCCGCTGCAAGACATGGAAATCCTTGTGCTCGATGAGGATGGACGCGAAGTTGGCTGCAACCGTGTGGGTGAAATCGCCGTCAGGAGCCGCTATCTCGCCCTGGGGTATTGGCGGCAACCCGACCTCACAGAGGCGCGGTTTCGACCTGACCCAGGAGGGGGAGACCACAGGATTTACCTTACCGGTGATGTGGGGAGACGATCACAGGATGGGTGCCTTGAGCATCTCGGTCGTAAAGACTTCCAGGTGAAGGTGAGAGGTTACAGGGTTGAAACAGCCGATGTCGAGGCGAAGTTGATCGATCACCCCGGTATCAAACAGGTGGTTGTCATAGGGCGGGGGACGCGGTCCGGCGATATGCAACTGCTCGCCTACGTCGTTCCAGCCGCACAGCCTGGGCCTAGCATCAGCGGGTTGCGGGGTTTCTTGCAGGAGAAGCTGCCTGACTACATGATCCCTTCCGCCTTTGTGATGCTGGAGCAGATGCCACTCACGCCCAATGGCAAGGTAGACCGTAGCGCGCTGCCAGCACTCCGCACTAGCCGGCCAGCATTGCCGACGCCGTTTCTGGCGCCCCGCACACCAGCGGAACAAGAGCTGGCTCACATCTGGTCTGAGGTGTTGTGTCTCGATCGGGTGGGGATCCATGACAACTTTTTTGACTTAGGGGGGCATTCCTTAGCAGCCGCTCGGATCATTACGCGGGTCATTCAAACCCTGCAATTGGAGCTCGCCATTAAAGCCCTTTTCGATGCCCCCACGGTAGCAGACATGGCGGTGATTGTGACACAGGGCCAGGCGAGGCTGGCTGGACACGAAGAGATAGGTCGTCTGCTGGCAGAGGTGGAAGCATTATCGGATCAAGAAGCCGAGCGTCTCCGGTCTGAGGAAGATACACCAGGATGAGCAGCGCAGCCGTCGTGCAGCTCAGGCTCGCGTGAGAGATTGCTCGATCACCGGCGATGCAGAGTCAGAAGATGACGCGTCTCGGCAACCTCGATCCTCCCGATGCCGTCACAACGCCGCCGCCACCGTCGACTGTCTATCATCTCCTCATGGCGCATGCCGGGCAGTCCCCTGGCGCCGTTGCCATCGCCGCACCGGGACGGACGCCTCTCACCTACGCCGGGTTGCTCGGTCAGGTTGAGGCCGTCGGCAAAACGCTCAACGCCCTGGCCGTTGGACGC
>Ga0184639_10000970_pt1 | contig 11977 bp, 14 predicted proteins | sample PLM31_170_b2_FD_133155 | JGI IMG/M metagenome (GOLD analysis project Ga0184639, IMG submission 133155) | Groundwater sediment microbial communities from an aquifer in East River, Colorado, USA - PLM3-1_170_b2 | ecosystem: Environmental > Terrestrial > Soil > Riparian zone | place: USA: East... | reverse complement strand
GTGCCGCACCCGGGCAACGAGCAGCAGTCGCAGTGGCTCCAGATCCGCCAGATCCGTCCCGACTGGGTGATCCTGCGCGGCTGGGGGGTGATGAACCCGACGGCGCTGAAGTCGGCGGCGAAGGTGGGCTTCCCGAGCACCAAGATCTTGGGGGTCTGGTGGTCCGGCGCGGAGGAGGACGTGATCCCGGCGGGCGCCGCGGCGAAGGGCTACATCGCCGCGGGGTTCAACCTGCCCGGCACGAGCTTCCCGGTGATGCAGGACGTCCTCAAGCACGTCTACGCCAAGGGCAAGGGCGAGATGGACGACAAGTCCCGCATCGGCTCGATCTACCACACGCGCGGCATCGTGGCCGGCATTGTAACCGCAGAGGGCATCCGCACCGCGCAGGCGAAGTTCGGCAAGGGCAAGCCGATGACCGGGGAGGAGGTCCGCTGGGGCCTGGAGAACCTCAACATCGACGAGAAGCGCCTGAAGGAGCTCGGCGCGGTGGGCCTGATGCAGCCGTTGAAGGTCTCGTGCCTGGACCACGAGGGCGGCGGCTCGGTGAAGTTCCTGGAATGGGACGGCAATGCGTGGAAGCCAATCACCGACTGGATCACCTCCGACCAGTCGATCGTGCGGCCGATGATCGAGGAATCCGCGGCGAAGTACGCCAAGGAGAAAGGGCTCACGCTGCGCGACTGCAAGGCGGCGGGCTAGAAGCTCGCCGCAGGAAGCGAGGCGTGAGCCTCGCTTCCCGACTGCAGGGGGCGCGGACAAAGCGCCCCTTGTCCACTTCCGGCCTACTGCCCGCTCCTGACCCCCGATGTCCGCCATCCCGAAACCCGAGCTCCAGGCAAGCGCCTACCTGAACGTCAACAACGTCGAGGTCATCTACGACCACGTCATCCTGGTGCTGAAGGGCGTGTCGTTGCAGGTCCAGAAGGGCCAGATCGTCGCGCTGCTCGGGGCGAACGGCGCCGGCAAGACGACTACGCTCAAGGCGATCTCGAACCTGCTCCGCGCCGAGCGCGGCGAGGTGACCAAAGGCTCGATCGAATTCGACGGCAAGCGCGTGGATCGCCTGACGCCGAACGAGCTCGTGCGACTGGGCGTCTGCCAGGTGATGGAAGGGCGCCACTGCTTCCAGCACCTCACGGTCGAGGAGAACCTGCTCACCGGTGCGTTCACGCGCCGCCTGAGCCGCAGCGAGCTCGCGCGCGATCTCGACCTCGTGTACCGGTACTTCCCGCGCCTGCGCGAGCGGCGGGAGTCGCTCGCGGGCTACACCTCCGGCGGCGAGCAGCAGATGACCGCCATCGGCCGGGCGCTGATGGCGCGGCCGCAGATGATCCTGCTCGACGAGCCGTCGATGGGGCTCGCCCCCCAGCTCGTCGCGGAGATCTTCGCGATCGTGAAGGACCTCAACCAGAAGGAACGCGTCTCGTTCCTGCTCGCCGAGCAGAACACCAACATGGCGCTGCGGTTCGCGGACTACGGCTACATCCTCGAGAACGGCCGCGTGGTGATGGACGGCGAGGCGGCCAAGCTCCGCGAGAACGACGACGTGAAGGAGTTCTATCTCGGGCTCTCGACCGGCGGCCGCAGGAGCTTCCGGGAAGCGAAGTTCTACCGCCGGCGCAAGCGCTGGCTGTCGTAGGGGATGACGACGTCCGAACACTACGACGCCCTCGAGACCCGCGACCCCGGCGAGCGGGAGCGGGAGCTGCTCGAGCGGCTTGCGAAGCAGGTCGCCCACGCAAAGGCCCACGCGCCGGGCTTCGCGCGGATCCTGAAGGACGTCGACCCCCGCGAGGCCGGCTCGCGCGCGGCGCTCGCCCGGCTCCCGGTGACCCGCAAGTCCGACCTCAAGGAGCTGCAGGCGAGCGCGCCTCCGCTGGGCGGCCTGAACGCGACGCCGGTGGAGAAGCTCGCGAAGATCTTCGTCTCGCCGGGTCCGATCTGCGAGCCGGAAGGCCACGGCCGCGACTGGTGGCGCACCGGCCGGGCGCTGTACGCCGCGGGCTTCCGCTCCGGAGATCTCGTCACCAACACCTTCGCCTATCACTTCACGCCGGCCGGATCGATGATGGAGTGCGCGGCGCTCGCGTGCGGCTGCACCGTGCTGCCCGCCGGCGTGGGGCAGACCGAGATGCAGGTCGCGACGATCGCGAGCCTACGGGTCGGCGGCTACATCGGCACGCCGTCGTTCCTCAAGCTGATCGTCGAGAAGGCCGACGAGCTGAAGGCCGACATCGCCTGCCTGAAGAAAGCCATGGTCGGCGCGGAATACCTCCCGTCCGCGCTTCGCAACGCCCTCGGCGAGCTCGGGCTTAGCGTGCTGCAGTGCTACGCGACGGCGGATCTGGGGCTGCTCGCCTACGAGTCGCGCAGCCGGGACGGCAAGGTCTGCGAGGGCATGATCGTCGACGAGGGGATCCTCCTCGAGATCGTGCGGCCGGGCACCGGCGATCCGGTGCCCGAAGGCGAGGTCGGTGAGGTCGTCGTCACGACGTTCAATCCCGACTACCCGCTGATCCGGTTCGCGACCGGCGACCTGTCGGCCGTGCTGCCGGGCGCGAGCCCGTGCGGCCGCACCAATCTCCGGATCAGGGGCTGGATGGGCCGCGCCGACCAGACGACCAAGGTGAAGGGGATGTTCGTGCACCCGTCGCAGGTCGCCGAGGTGGTCAAGCGCCACCCGGAGATCCGGCGCGCCCGCGTCGTCGTCGACCAGGTGGAAGGGCAGGACCGGATGACGCTCCACTGCGAGGTCGAGACCGCGTCCGCGGGTCTCGCCGATGCGGTCGTCGCCGCGATCCGCGAGATCATGAAGCTGCGCGGCGAGGTGCGGCTGCGCAAGCCGGGCGAGCTGGCGAACGACGGCAAGGTCATCGAGGACGCGCGAAAGTACGACTAGCCCGCGCTCGGCGTCATCGGGTCGGGCGATTTGCAAGGGGGCTTGCCCCCTCGTTCCAGCCTGTTAGGGAGAGAAAAGACATGATGGCGCTGCCGTTCGTTGTGCTGGTGCTCGCCGCGCTCGTCGCGATGCTCGGGTTCCGGAAGACGTCCGTGATCGTCTGGGCCGTCGCCATGGCGGCGACCCTCTACGTTCTCTGGATCCATACGACCGTTCCATTGAAGATCGTGCTCTAGGTCGCCGCCATGGCCGCGATCGCGAAAGCCCTCAACATCCTCGCCGTCCTCGCCATCACCGGCGTGCTCCTGTTCGCGTTCTACTGGCAGCTCGCGCGCGGCGAGCTGCCGTGCCCGCTCTGCCTCGTGCAGCGCCTCGGGCTGATCGGGGCCGGACTCGGCTTCGCCCTGAACGTTCGCTTCGGATCGTCCGAGTCGCACTACGGGGTGGCGATCGTCAGCGCGCTCATCGGCGGCGCGGCGGCGACGCGCCAGATCCTGCTGCACATCGTGCCGGACACCGGGTCGTACGGCTCGGCGCTCTACGGCTGGCACTTCTACACCTGGGCGCTCGTCGTGTTCGTCGCGATCGCGGCGCTCGCGGGACTGCTGCTGTTCATCGAGGCGCAGTTCGTCGAGGGCACTCACGACCTCCGCCCGAGCATGGTGGCGCAGGCGGTGGGGTGGCTGTTCCTGGTCGTCGCGCTCGCCAACGCGGTGTCGACGCTGCTCGAGTGCGGGTTCGGCGCGTGCCCGGACAACCCCACGGAGTACGAGCTGCTGCGGAAGTAGGCGACAGAGCAGGCCACGGATGATCACGACGATCCTCGACTTGAGGCTGCTGCTCCTCATCCTCGCCGCGGCCGGCCTGCTCGCCTCCCCGGGCGCGGCGGCGCAGGTGTTCCTCACCAAGCCGCCGTACGTCCCGACGCCGCAGTCGACGGTCGACCGGATGCTCGAGCTCGCGCGGGTCGGGCCCGACGACTTCGTCGTCGATCTCGGGTCCGGGGACGGCCGGATCGTGATCACCGCGGCGAAGAAGTACGGCGCGCGCGGCCTCGGCATCGAGATCGAGCCCGATCTCGTCAACCTCAGCCAGTACTACGCCCGCCGCGCGGGCGTCGCCGACCGCGCCAGGTTCGTCACCGAGGACCTGTTCGTCGCCGACCTGCGGCCGGCGACGGTGCTCACGCTGTATCTGTTCCAGGAGCTGAACATCAAGCTGCGGCCGCGCATCCTCGAGCAGCTGCGGCCCGGCGCGCGCGTCGTCGCGCACGACTGGGACCTTGGCGACGAGTGGGAGCCGGACTTCGCCGAAACCATCCCCGCGCCCGACAAGCCCGTCGGCATCGACCGCACCAGCAAGGTCTACCTGTGGTACGTGCCGGCGAAGGTCGAGGGCCGGTGGCGGCTCGAGACGCCGCTCGCGGCCGGGCGCAGCGCGACGCTCGCGCTCGCGCAGCAGTTCCAGAAGTTCGAGGGCGAGGTCGAGCTGGACGGCGCGCGCCATGCCGTCACCGGCGGCCGGGCGCGCGGCACGGCCATCCGCTTCGCGGTCCCCGCCGGCTCGCCGCTCGCGGGCGCCTACGAGGGCACCGTCGAGGGCGCGCAGATGCGCGGCGAGATCGTCCGCGACGGCATGCCCGCCGCGCCGTTCACCGCGAGCCGGTTATGAGCGGGCTACTTGCCCCCCTGTTGAGCGGGTGGGTGCGTAGCGCCGGGGGGTTTTGCTTCCTCACCGCTGCTGCCGCCTTCGCCGCCGAGGAGGTGCCCTACGTCCAGACGCCGCAGAACGTCGTCGAGGAGATGCTGAAGCTCGCCGGCGTGCGCGGCACCGACTTCGTCATGGACCTCGGCTCCGGCGACGGCCGGATCGTGATCACCGCGGCGAAGAAGTACGGCGCGCGCGGCGTGGGCTTCGACTACGTCAGGTCGCTCGTCGAGCTCGCCACCGAGAACGCTCGCAAGGCCGGGGTCGCCGACCGCGTGACGTTCGTCGAGAAGGACATCCACGACGTCGAGTTCTCGCCCGCGACCGTGCTGGCGTTCTACCTCCTCTCGGACACCAACGTCGAGCTGCGGCCGAGGATGCTGGCCGAGCTGCGGCCGGGCGCGCGGATCGTCTCGCACGACGGGGACATGGGCGACTGGGAGCCGGACGCGACCATCGTCGTGCCCGCACCGGGCAAGCCCGTCGGCGTCGAGCAGAAGAGCACGATCCATCTCTGGGTGGTGCCGGCGCAGGTCGCGGGCGAATGGCGGACGACCGTCCCGCTCGGCGGCCGCGCCACCGAGATCGAGCTCGATCTCACCCAGCACTTCCAGTCGCTCGCCGGCGTCGCCTCGGTCCGGGGCGAGATGATCGGCCTCGAGCGCGCGTACGTGCGCGGGCCATCGATCTTCATGCGGTTCCCTTACAGCGGGGGCACGGTGCGGTTCCAGGGCCGCGCGGGCGCCGATCGCATCGTCGGCCGGGTCACGACGCCCGATGGGCGCACGCATCCGTGGCGGGCGCTGCGCACCAACTGAGCGGCGCGGCCGCTACTGCCGCAGCCGGGGCCGCCGGCGCCAGTAGCGGAGCATGAGGAAGCCTCCGACCATGCCGCCGAGATGCGCGAAGTGGGCGACCCCGGCCTGCGTGCCGGTCACGCCGAGGTAGAGCTCGATCACGGCGTACACGATGACGAACAGCCAGGCCGGCATCGGGATCGGCGGAAAGAGCAGCACGATGGTGCGCCGCGGGAAGTAGATGCCGTAGGCGAGCAGCAGCCCGAAGACGCCGCCCGAAGCGCCCACGGTCGGGTAGAACGAGCCGGTCGCCGTCGACACGGCGATCTGGGTGACGGCCGCGGCGAGCACCGCGGCGAAGTAGTACGCGAGGTAACGGCGCGTCCCGAAGAGCCGCTCGATCTCGGACCCGAACATGAACAGGGCGAGCATGTTCAGGAAAAGGTGCGTGAAGCTGCCGTGCAGGAAGCTGTAGGTGACGAGCTGCCAGGGCTGGAAGGCTCCGAGCGCGTCCGGGCCGAGGGCAGGCGACGCGCCGAGCGGCCACAGCGCGAAGCTCCGGATGAAGCCGTCGCGCGCCCCGAGCTGCAGGATGTAAATCGCCGTGTTCGCGACGATGAGCGCCCACGTGACGGGAGGAACGGAGGGAATCCTCGGCACGATCGAATGCTAAATGAGGCCGGTCGCGGCCGCTATCAACTCGCGTCGCTCCCATCGGCCGCCCCCAGATCCGGGGCGCCGCGCGCCCGCAGCGAAACGCGGGTCCGCGTGGGCGTGATCTCGGACACCCACGGACTCCTGCGTCCGGAGGCGCTCGCCGCGCTGCGCGGCGCGGATCATCTGGTGCACGCGGGCGACATCGGCAAGCCGGAGGTGCTGCGCGAGCTGCGCGCCGTCGCCCCGCTGACCGCCGTGCGGGGCAACAACGACCGGGGCGCGTGGGCGCGGACGATCCCCGACACGGATTCGGTCCGGCTGGGCGGCATCGTGCTCTATGTCCTGCACGATCTGAAGGCGCTCGACCTCGACCCGGTCGCCGCGGGGTTCGGGGTGGTCGTGTCCGGGCACTCGCATCAGCCGCGCGTCGCGGAGCGCGACGGCGTGCTCTACGTCAACCCGGGCAGCGCGGGCCCGCGGCGCTTCCGGCTGCCGGTGTCGGTCGCGACGCTCGAGGTCGACGGTGGGCGCGTCCGCGCCCGGATCCAGTTGCTGTCCCCCAAGGTGGAACCATGAGGAACCTCGCGCCGCACATCCTTCGCCAGCGCCTGCTGATCGAGGGTTTCTACACGACCGACGTGACGCGGGAGCGGATCGCCGCTTACCTGCAGGGCGTCGCCGGCCATCTGAGCCTCAAGGCCTACGGGGAGCCGACGATCCACTCGCCCGCCGGGATCGGCAAGGCGGAAAACCAGGGCTTCGACGCGTTCCTGCCGCTCGTCGACTCGGGGATCACCGCTTACGTGTGGTCCGCGGCGAAGTTCTTCTCGATCGTCCTCTACACCTGCAAGGGGTTCGACGAGGCGGCGGCGGTCCGCTACACGCGCGAGTTCTTCGGCGCGGGCGAGGTCGAGTCGCTGTCGTTCTGAGCCGGGCTCGGGCGCCAGGTCGAGCCGGATCACGCCCGTACGAGCGGCACGATGTCGTCGCCGTCGCGCTTGATGGTCCCCGAGCGCCCGAGATCGGCGACCAGCCACTCGGCGAGCGCCTCGGGCGTCAGGTGCAGGTGACGAGCGTTCAGCTCGCGCATGAACCCGACCTCCTCGACATAGCGCGGCAGGCGCGCAACGGGAAGCCGCCGCTTGTCGAGCAGCGCGAAGACGATCATCACCTTCGCGGCGTGCCGCGCATGGCGCGTGATGTCCCGGTCGTAGCCCTCCAGTCTGCGAAACGCGCGCTCGAGCGCCGGCCCAGCCGCGCCGAACACGCGACCGTGACCGGGGATCACGGTGCGCACGTCGATCCGCGCGATCGACTCGAGCGTCGCGCGCGTCTCGGCGAACGCGGTGACGTCGCCGAAGAGCGCGGGGAAGATCACGCCGAACCCGTCCTCCCACAGCGCGTCGGCCGAGATGAGGATGCGCTCCTGGGGCGCGTAGAGCATCACCGCGTGCGGATCGTGGCCCGGCGCGGGGAGGACCTGCCAGTCGATGTCGCCGAGACGGAGCGTGTCGCCCGGGGCGATGGTGTCGTCGTAGCGGAACCGGTCGGCGCGCTGGTCGGCGAAGCCGAGCACGAGCTCGCGGTCGTCCCAGCGGTCGATGAGCGGCGCCTCGCCGGCGGGGATGGTGGTGCGGCAGCCGTGCGCCTCCTGGATCGCGCGGTTGCCGCCCATGTGATCGGAATGGCAGTGGGTGTTGACGAGCCGCGCGAGCCGGCCGCCGCCGAGCGCGTGCTCGAGGAGCGCCAGCGTCTGCGGCGCGTGCGCGACATAGCTGGAGTCGACGAGCGCCGCGCCGTCGCCTCCTCTCATGAGCACGTTGTTGGACGACAGCCAGCCGCGCTCGAAAACCTGGAGTTGCTCGGGGAGCAAGTTCGCGGCGATCAGCTGGCGGCGCGCTTGCGCGGTTCGAGCTTGGCGAGCACGGCGAGCTTCTCCTCGCGCGTGTAGCCGGACCAGCACGCGATCTCGTCGATCGTGCGGAAGCAGCCCTCGCAGAAGCTGCTCCGCTCGTCCATCTTGCAGACGTTGATGCACGGCGAAGCGACGTCGTCGACGCCACCGCCGGCAACGAGCTCGAGCTTGGGCTGTCCGCTCACCCGCTCACGCTGCCCTTTTCGACGCGAGCGCCTTGGCCACCTTGGACGCCGGCTCGCGCCCGAGCGCGTCGCAGATGAAGCGGCCGGCGTCGTAGACCTTCGCGAGCTCGACGCCGGTCTCGACGCCGAGCCCGTCGAGCAGGTAGACGACGTCCTCGGTGGCGACGTTGCCGGACGCGCCCTTGGCGTAGGGACAGCCGCCGAGCCCGGCGACCGAGCTGTCGGCCGTCGCGACGCCCAGCTCGAGCGCGGCGTACAGGTTCGCGAGCGCCTGGCCGTAGGTGTCGTGAAGGTGCACCGCGAGCCGCTCGACCGGCACCGCGCGCGCGACCGTCTCGAGCATGCGTTTCACCTTCCCGGGCGTGCCGACGCCGATGGTGTCGCCGAGCGAGATCTCGTAGCAGCCCATGGCGTCCAGCCGCTTCGCGACCTCGGCCACTGCCTCGGGCTTCACGGCGCCCTCGTAGGGGCAGCCCACGACGCACGAGATGTAGCCGCGCACGCGGATGCCCTTCGCCCGCGCCGCCTCGCAGACGGGCGCGAACCGCTCGAGGCTCTCGGCGATCGACGCGTTGATGTTCTTCCGGCTGAAGGTTTCGGACGCGGCACCGAACACCGCGATCTCCTCGGCGCCGGCTTCGACGGCGGCCTCGAAGCCCTTCATGTTCGGCACGAGCACGGGGTAGGACACGCCGGGCTTGCGCCGCAGCCTCTTCAGCACTTCCGAATGGTCCGCCATCTGCGGCACCCACTTCGGCGAGACGAACGCCGTCGCCTCGACCGCCGGGAGCCCGGCGTCGGCGAGCCGCTCGATCAGCTCGACCTTCACCGCGGTCGCGACGCTCTGCGGCTCGTTCTGCAGGCCGTCTCGCGGGCCGACCTCGACGATGCGCACGCGCTTGGGAAGCTCCATGCGTTGGATTCTACCGAAGCCGGGAAACCCCCCCGCCTCGCTACGCTCGGCACCCTCTTTACAGAGGGGTGGTTCAGCGAAGGACAGATCGTCGACAATGTGCAAGTAGCGGGTTCTAATGCGCCCTTGACCGGCCGAGCGTGTCCGGACCCAATCCTCAATGGGACGCAACGTCGACATGGAAACGGCAAAGCAACGGACCTCGGTGAACGTCAACGGCGTCGACTACCGCTGGCCGAAGAGGCCGGTCGCGGTAGTCTGCATCGACGGCGGCGATCCCGCGTACCTGCAGCAGTTCCTGAAGGACGGCTGCATTCCCAATATCGCCCGTTTCATGAAGCAGGGCTTCAGCGTCGTGGCCGATGGCACGGTGCCGAGCTTCACCTGCCCGAACAACATGTCGATCATCACGGGCACGCCGGCCTCGAAGCACGGCATCTCCGGCAACTTCTACCTCGACACGAAGACCGGCGAGGCAGTGGTGATGACCGGGTCCGAGCTGCTGCGCGGCGACACCATCCTTTCGCAGTTCGCCAACGCGGGCGCGAAGGTGGTCTCGATCACCGCCAAGGACAAGCTGCGCCGGCAGCTCGGCAAGGGCCTCGACGTCTCGAAGGGGAACGTTTCCTTCTCCTCGGAGTTCGCCAGCCGCTGCACGCTGAAGGAAAACGGCATCGAGAACGTGCTCGAGCTGGTCGGCATGCCGCAGCCGGACATGTACTCGATGGAGCTGTCGCTCTTCGTGCTGGAGGTGGGGACCAGGCTGCTCGAGAAGAACCGGCCGGATCTCCTCTACCTCTCGCTCACCGATTGGGTGCAGCACAAGTACGCGCCGGAGGCGGCCGAGGCGAAGCGCTTCTACCAGGAGCTCGACGAGCGCTTCGGCAGGCTCGCGGAGCTCGGCGCGATCGTCGCCCTGACGGCCGATCACGGCATGAACGACAAGTCGAACGCGGCCGGTAAGCCCAACGTGATCTGGCTGCAGGACATCCTCGACGCGAAGTTCGGCAGGGGCGACACCAGGGTGATCTGCCCGATCACCGACGCCTTCGTCGCGCATCACGGGGCTCTCGGCGGGTTCGTGCGCGTCTGGTGCCGCGGAAGAGCGACGCCGAGGCAGGTCATCGAGGCGATCAGGGGCATCGACGGACTCGAATCGGTGCTCGACAAGGAAACCGCGTGCCGGGTGCACGATCTGCCGGCCGACCGGGAAGCCGACGTGGTCGTCATTGCGACGGCGAACGTCTGTATCGGCGCCGCTGAGGCGGACCACGATCTCTCGGGGCTGGAAGGCCACCGCCTGCGCACGCACGGCGGCGTCTCCGAGGCGAAGGTTCCGTTCATCCTGAGCGTGCCGTTGAACGACGAGTACAAGCTGAAGGCTGGCGCGGCGACGCTGAAGAGCTACCAGATCTTCGATTTCGCGATCAACGGCGCGCGGCACTGATGTTCGAAAGCGGCGCCGGTCGCATCGCGACCGGCAGCGCGAACATCGGCGACGGCTGAGCGACGGCGCCTGTCTATGCCTCAGTAGCCCCGGGCGAGGTCGACGACGCCGCTCACGGGTTCCCCACGTTCGAGCCGGCGGATCTTCTCGGCGACCTGCGCAGCCGACTCGTCGGTCAGCGTGATCGCGGAGGCGTGGGGCGTGATGAGCACCTTCGGGTGGCGCCAGTACGGGTGCGCCGCGGGGAGCGGCTCTTCGTGGAAGACGTCCAGCGTCGCGCCGGCGATGTGCCCGGCGTCGAGCGCGACGAGCAGGTCGTCGTCGACGACCAGCCCGCCGCGCGCGACGTTGATCACGTAGCTGCCCGCGGGCAGCTTGAAGAGCGTGTGACGGTTGAGGATCCCGTCGGTATCGGCGGTGTGCGGGAGCATGCAGACGAGCGCGCGCGAGCCGCCGAGGAACGCGTTCAGCTCCAGCGGCCCGGCGAAGAGCCGCATGCCGTCGACCCGCTTCTTCCCCCGGCTCCAGCCGAGCACCGGGAAACCCAGGGCGGCGAGCGCGCGAGCGACGTGCGTGCCGAGCACGCCGACGCCCATGACCCCGACCGGGAAGTCCGCGTACCGGAGCGGGCGATGGAGCTTCCAATCGGCGCGCGATTGCTGTGCGGCGTATACGTCCAGCCGGCGAAAGTAGCGCAGCACCGCCCACGTCACGTACTCCGCCATCTGGCGCGCCATGCCGGCGTCCTCGAGCCGGATGACCGGCACGCCGGGGGGAAGCGCGATCCGCTTGAGCAGCGCCTCGACGCCGGCCCCGAGGTTGAAGATCGCCTTGAGCGCGGTCTGGCCGGCGAGCACCTCCGCCGCGGGATACCAGAGCGCGGCGTAATCGGCCCGCCACGCGAGCCCCGGCTCCCACGCGCGCAGCTCGCCTTCCGGCAGCGCGCGCGCCAGCGCGTCCCGCCACTCGGGGAGCGTCTTCGACGGCGTGTACAGCAGGACTCTCACGCGGCGTCGAACCGGATGAGATCCGCGCCCTCCGCGACCTGCTCGCCGACGCGGTACAGGATCTCCTGGACGGTGCCCGCGGCGGGCGCGGTGATGGTGTGCTCCATCTTCATCGCTTCCATGATGACCAGCGGCGCGCCGCGCTCGACCGATGCCCCGGCCTGGACGAGCACCGCGATGACCTTGCCGGGCATCGGGGCCGCGACGCCGCCGCTGTGGACGTCGCCCGCGACCTCGGCGAGCCACGGGTCGTGCAGCTCGAGCGTGTGGCGCTCGGCGCCGCGGAACACGTCGAGGACCGCGCCCTCGCGCACCACGGTCGCCGCCAGCTCCTCGTCATCGAGCCAGGCGCGGATCGTGGTCGCGTCGGTGAGCTCGCCCGACAGCGTCCGGCGCCCGCCGGGCAGCTCGACCTCGTACTTGCCGCCCTTGCGGTAGTGCGCGGTG
>Ga0184639_10000969_pt1 | contig 11981 bp, 18 predicted proteins | sample PLM31_170_b2_FD_133155 | JGI IMG/M metagenome (GOLD analysis project Ga0184639, IMG submission 133155) | Groundwater sediment microbial communities from an aquifer in East River, Colorado, USA - PLM3-1_170_b2 | ecosystem: Environmental > Terrestrial > Soil > Riparian zone | place: USA: East... | reverse complement strand
TGCATGCCGCGCACGAGCTGGGAACGGAAGCCCACGATTTCCTCCATCGTTCGGCCGAGCCACGCCTCGGGGGTGTCGAGGATCTCCGTGTCACCGTGGACGGGCGGGACGAGCGGCCCGACGTAGACCTTCGGATAGCCGAACCTGCCGACGAAGACGCCCGGAGGCGATGCCCCTTCGAGGTCGAATCGTTCGACCAGCGGCGCGGATCGCATCATGCCGTCGTATCGCACGAGGATTGGGCAGCGCGCCTTCCCGCACAAGAGCTTGGCGCCGCGGCATTCGACGCACAGGCCGCTCGCAATCGCCCGCTGCGTCTTGTCGTCGAACAGGGCACGGAAGTCCTCGGCCACCTGCCGGACCGGGAGGGCGAGCATGGGCCGCCTCGTCACCTGCGGAGGAGGTTATGAACCTGAGGGAGGGGGGCGCGAACCGCAGGAGTCGCGCGGGAACGCCTACCTCCCGAGGACCTTGAACGCGATTTTCCAGTTGTTCCGCGGGAGAGCGATCCGGACCCACAGAGGGACGAGGGCCTCGAGCCAGCGCGCGCCGTCGATCCCGCCGACGTCGATGGGCTCGGGCCACCCGAACGACCGGACGATGTCCGCGACCGTTCGCTTCGCGCCCTCGTCGTTTCCGCAGATCATCATGTCGGGAGGCCCCCCGGGCAGCTGCGGATCGACCATCTGCACGTTGCTCACGATGTTGAAGCACTTCACGACCTTTGCCTTCGGCAGCTTCCGTTGGGTCCGCTCCGCGAGGGAGTCCGTCGTCCCGACGAAGAGGCCAGGAGGCGGTCCCTTCGAGAAATCGAGCGGATTCGTCACGTCGATCACGAGCTTCCCGTCGAAGTGCCGCGGGCCTGCGAGATCGATTGCCGCCTCCGTCGCGGCGCCGTGCGTCGCGAGCACGAGGACCTCCCCGTGCCGGGCGGCCTGGTCGAACGACCCCGCGGAGACCTTCCCTTTCGCCTCCGTGACGAACGCCTTGAGCTTCTCCGGCTTGCGCGATCCCACCTTGACGTCGTGGCCACGGCTCGCGAAGCCCCGCGCGAGAGCCTGGCCGACGTCGCCGCTCCCGAGAACACCTACTTTGATCGGTGAACACCGCCTTGGATGGTCCGCCTACCACAAGGGCCCCTTATCCCGCTTTGCGACAGGCCGTGGGTCCGGGGTGGCGCACCCGCAGCTGGACGCGAAGGATTATGGCCTGACGGCTTGCTCCCCAGCCCCGCATGCAGCCCCGCTCTCCTCTCGCCCTCACGACGGAGGAGCGGATCCTCCTCTACTTGTCCGACTTCCGGAACATGGAGGAGCGTTACGCGCTGCCTCAGGCCCTCACCCAGAAGGCGATCGCGTACGCGGCCGGGATCCACCGCAAGCACGTCTCCCGCTACCTCGACGACATGGTGAAGGACGGCCACCTGACGGAGCAGAAGGGCCACATCGAGGGGGAGAAGCAGCGCATGCTCGCGTACTTCCTCGCGCCGCGCGGATGGGAGCGAGCGCAGTCGATCAAGGCGCGCCTCGAGGCGATCCGCGTCCCCGTCCGGGTGAAGGGCGAGGTCCGGCCGATGACCCTCCACGAGATCGACGCGGCGACCTCCGTCCACCTGACGTTCGCGGACATCGTCCGGGAGGCGATGGACGTCGACATGCTCGACCTCGAGACCCTCGAGTCGATCGACGAGCGGCGCAAGCGGGCGATGGACGAGCGTGTCGCCCAGCTCGAGAAGTACACGCGGGCGATCATGATTGCGTGGAAGGACGGGCGGGTGAGCGCGACGGAGCGTCTCCTTGTCGACCAGGTCCGGGAGCACCTCGGGATCACGCGAGAGGAGCACGAGCGGATCGAGAAGGAGGTCATGGAGGAGGTCCTCTCGAACCGGGGCGGCGTCTATCGCGCGGTCGCGGAGGAGGCGATCGAGGACGGCGCGATCAACGACGAGGAACGCCAGCTCCTCGAGGTCCTCCGGAAGCGGCTCGGGATGGCGCCCGACGAGGTCTCCGCGATTGAGGCGAAGCTTCGGCCGGGCTAGCGCGCGACGAACAGGCGGTACTTCTGCGCCGGGTCCCCGATCTCCATCTCGATGCGCTTCGCGATGAGCTTCTCCGGGTGGTGAACCGCCCCGACGCGGGCCTCGAGGTCCTGGAACGTCTTGAAGGGGCCCTTCTTCCGTTCCTCGAGAATCGCCCACATCGTCTTCTTCCCCAGGCCCGGCAGCAGCTCGAGCATGTGGAAACGCGTCGTGATCGCCTGGGCGCTGTTGAAGAACCCGACGTAGCGTTCCTCCTTGCCCTTCACGATCTCCGCGACGACGAACGGCATCTCGTTCTGCGCGGCCGTCGTGAGCTCCTCGAACCCGACGCGCCGCTTCACGTGGAGGATCTCGTTCCTCAGGCCGACGTCCTTCCCGATGTACACGCGCTGCCCGAGGCCGAGGTCCGCGTCCCCCTTTGGCGTGAGCTCGAACAGCTTGAACTCGTCCTCGCCGAGGGCGTACGCGAGCGCTTCGCGCCGGAACTTCGACTGGTCCGGATGACCTTGCGGTAGGGAGTCGAGGATGCGGGCGTAGTCTTCCACGGGGATCGCCTCGCTCAGAGGTACTTCTGCACGATCTCGATGACCTTCTCCGCATCCTCTTTCGAGAGACTGAAGCGTTCCTTGGCAAAGACGGATCGAACGTCGTCGAGATGGGTCGGCATGAGGTCCGCGATCTTCACGGCGTTCCCGGGGGACATCATCGGGACCGCCATGAGCTCCTTCACGAGCGCGGGGACCTTCGCGGGGTCGATCCGCGTGAACAGGGACGCGTGGAAAAGCGCGTACGACTGCTCTTGGTTCAGCTCCGCGCGCGCCGCCTTCTCCGCCTCGAGGAGGGATTTGATTTCCGCTAGGGACAGGTACTGCTCTTCCATGCGGGAGGCCTCCTCAGGCGCGCCTCAGGTGCTCCGGCAGGACGATCCCCACCTTCGTCTTTCCGCCGAAGCGCACGTCGACGACGTACGCGCGGCCGCGCGACTCCCTCACGGTCCCCGTCATGCCATGGAACCGGTGGTGCGGCCAACCCCTCTGGACGCTCGAGTCGATGACAATGGTGACCCTCTCCCCGGGCTCGAACGTCTGGAACGAATGCGTGATCGTGGAGAGCCCACGCTGACGGGGGCCGCGGCGGAACTTCTGCCGCGTCTTCTCCATGATGCCCTTCGAGGCCTTGACCACGTCGTTCACGCTCCGTCGTGGACGTCCAGGACGTCCAGCTCGAGCACCTCGCAGCCCACGCCGAGTCGCTCCGCGAGGGACGGCCGGGTCCGGCCGCCATCCCCGTGCATCAGCTCCTTCACATACGTGCCGGCGTCCGCCGTGACGCGGACCTCCGCGAGGTCCCCGTCCACGCGAAGCAGCTCGGCCGCATGGAGCCGTCGATGCCGTGTGGTATCCGCTCGTCGGTGTGCGACCCGGGATGGGGTGCGCTGGGCTATGGGTTCGGCGAGTAGAAACGACAACCCGCCTTTAACCTTTCCCTCGTCCACGGGAGGGACGAGGCGCACGAGGACGCGGTACGTCTTCGTCGCGCGGTCCTCCTTGATCGCGACGACGTCGGCGCGGAGCGAGGGCTCGAAGGCGTCGACCTCGACCTGTCCCGACGCGTTGACCTCTGCCGCCGCGGACGCAAGGTCGACGTGCCGTCGCCGGGGCTCCTTGATCTCGAGGACGAAAGGTCGCCCTCGGCCGAGCATCCGCGCGTCGATGTCCTCCCGGCCCATGCCGTGAAGGGCGTGGCCTGTTCCGCCCGTGCGGGCCATGACGGGCGCCGCGAGGATCTCCTCGACGCTCGTCGGGTACATCTTCCCGGTGCCGCCGCATCGGGCGCATCCCTTCCCCTGGCAGCGGCGGCAGGGCCAGCGCGTTTGCGGGATCCCGCGGACGAGCTTGCGGTACCGCCCCTTGACGAAGAGCGAGTGGACCTCCACGTCGACGTGGTAGAATTCCGTGTCGACGACCGCGACGACGTCCGGGTGGTCGCGGTCCGGGCGCTTCCCCGTGCGGGCCTCGACGCGCTTCCCGACCTCGCGGTTCACCTCCGCCTTCAGCGGCTCCGGCTGCGCCACGCCGAGCTCCGCCCACAGGGCCTCCTCGCGCGCGGCGACCTCGGGCGCGATCTTCGACCCGACGAGGAACGACTCGTGCTCCCACGGCTCGAGCTTGTCGACCAGGAGGCGCGCGAGGGTGTCGTAGTCCGAGGTCAGGCCGGCGCAGAGCCAGCAGGGTCCCTCCGGTACGCCAGCCGCCTCGCGGACCGCCCGGCCGCGCGCCTCGTTCGTCGTGCCGTGCCCGACGTTCCCGAAGAGCCGGCCGAGGCAGGCGTCGTCGAGTCGGCGATCCCCGAGCCGCGTCCAGTCGACGGCCCGGGCCGCCTCGAGGACCTCGTCCACGCGGCCCGCAAGGCCGGCACGGGATAAAGATTCACGCGAGGCCTAAGGCCAGCCCGACGAGGAGGTTCGCGAACACGAGGCCCGTCACCAGGACGTACGCCCGCTCGCGCTCCTCCGCGAAGGACAGGAGGCTCGCGACGACCCGGACCATCGGCGTGAAGACGAGGACGAGCACACCGAGGCTCAGGAAGGCCGCCGGCGTGAGCCGGGCCAGCTCGTCGTCGAGGGACCTCACGTTCACAGGGGCCTCGGGGAGGGGACCCGCGCCCGCGACGCTCAGGAGGAACGCGAAGACCACGAACGCCACGGACACGACGATCCCGCCCCGGAGGACGTGGTACACGAGGCGGTTCGTGTCCTCGACCTCCGCGAGGGCCGCGCGGCGCAGGGCGGCGAGGCGCCTCTGGACGGCCAAGAGAGCGGTCCGCGGCCCGATCACGGGACCACCGCCATGTCGAACGCACGGAGCCCCATGAGGGCTGCAATCGCCGCCAGGAGGACCACGAAGACGAACCGGATCCGCTGGGCCCGCCCTCGGAGAAGGAGCCTCGTCCCGACGTGCGTCCCTGCGAACACGCCGACGATGACCATTGCCGCAAGACTCGGGTTCACGAGGCCCCGCGCATAGTAGATGAACGCGCTCGCCGCCGCCGTCACCCCGATCACGAAGTTCGACGTCGCCACGGCGGGCTTCATCGGCACCCCCATGATGACGTTCATCGCGGGCACCTGCACGAACCCCCCGCCGATCCCGAGGAGGCCGGAGAGCGCGCCTGCGACCCCGCTCGCGGCGAACCCCGCACCCGGGCGCCCGACGCGGTACCGGTAGACGCCCTGGTCCTCGTGGTCGAAGTAAATGCTCGAGAGCCCGAATCGCTCCGCGAGGGGGGACTCCCGCCCCGGGCGGTACGCGCGGTCCTTCGCGCTCTCCCGCGTGAGGGCCATGTATGCCGCTGTGTACAGGACGACGGCCGCGAACAGGAGGAAGAGGTAGCGCGGGTCGACGAGGACCGCGAGGCTCGCTCCGACGATCGCGCCGAGGGTCGTCGCGATCTCGAGGAACATCCCGAGGCGCAGGTTCACGAGCCGGTCCCGCACGTACACCGACGCCGCGCCTGACGAGGTCGCGATCACGCCGATCAGGCTCGTGGCGACGGCCACCGGCAGGTCCACGCGGATCCCGAGCGCGAGGAACGGCACGAGGAAGATCCCGCCGCCAACGCCCAGGTAGGACCCCGCGAGGCCCGCGAGGAAGGACGCCACAACGACGAGCAGGAGCTGCTCGAGGGGCGTCATCGTGCGCGGGAAGGACCGGCCGTGATAAGACGCTTCCCCGGATGCGTCGCGGCACGACAATACTTTAATAACGGCGCCACCATGGAGAGGATGATGGCGCGTCAGCGCGACGCCGGCTTCCACTCCGCGGCGGGCCTCATCCGCTACTTCGACCAGGAGGACGAGAAGGCCCTCAAGGTGCCGCCGTGGATCGTCGTGATCCTCGCCCTCGCCCTCGGGATCGGCGTCGTGATCGTGGGCTCCTTCTGGCCCGTGTAGGCGCACCGGCGGCAAAGCCTTTTCACCCGCCCCTCGTTTCGGCCCGGGTGCCGCGCCGGCCGATCGGCGATGACGCCTCGCGGACGTTCCTCCGGCTCGCGAACACGCTCGACCGTTGGTACCGTGACCGGTCCGGACGGAAGCTCAAGCCGTGGGACCTCGACCCCGCCCGGCTTCCGCTGTGCCGATCGTGGCACGAGGTCGACGAGGCCCTTCGCCGGCTCGAACGGCTCACGCGCGGCATGCCGCGCAGCTTCCGGAGGGACTGGCTCGAGGACCACCTGCCGACCTTGCGCGCGCTCGTCGGGCTCGTAAAGGGGCACGTGCCCTCCCTCCCGCACCAGGTTCGAGATTTCTACGACCTCCCGGCGAAGCCGGCGAAGGAGTCCGAACTCGACGCGCTCCGAGAGGACCTCCGCAAGCTGCTCCGATCGCCGCGCGGGGCCGACCTGAGGACGGCCGTCGACGCGTGGGAGCGTCAGCGGGGGATCGCGCGGGAGGCGGTCCTCCCGACGATGCGGCGGTACCTCCAGGACGCCCGGCGCGCGACGCGGAAGCTGTTCAAGCTGCCGACGTCGGAGCGCGTCCGCCTCGTCGCGACGCACGGCCGATCGACGTCGGGCGTGTGCTGGTACACGCGAGACTACCAGAGCCACGTCGACCTGAACGTGGACCTGCCGTGGACGTGGCCCGCCCTCCGCGACATGGCGGCCCACGAGGCGTACCCGGGGCACCACGTGCACCAGGCGACGCGGGAGTGGGAGTACCTCGAGGGGGACTTCCCGCGCGAGGCCGCCGTCAGCCTCGCCGCGTGCCCCATGGCCGCCGTGGAGGAGGGGCTCGCGGAGAACGCGATGGTATTCATCGGGTGGGACGAGACGCCGGAGGACCGCATGACGCTACTTCTGAACCGCCTGCGGTGGGGGACGGAGGTCAATCTCGCGTGGATGGTCCACCGGGAGGAGCCACGGTCCGAACTCCTCCGGTATGCGATGCATTCGGGCCTCGTCGACTGGAAGGCGGCGATCCGGGACGTCCGGTACGCGAAGAACCGCGTGTGGGCGTCGTACGCGTTCTGCTACTGGTACGGGACCGCCATCGTCCGTAAGCAATACGAGCGGCTCGATGGCGACTCCGCGTTCTTCGACGTGCTGTACTGGAAGCCGCACACGGTCCGCACGCTCGAGAAGGCGTTCCGGCGGGTCTAGGCGACTCGATTGCACCGCATCGCGTTGGCAGGCAAAGGCCAAGTAGGGGTGGGTCGATTCGAGTGGGGGCGCGAGGATGCCTCGGAAGAGCACGCCTAAGTGGGATCTTACCGCAGACATGGTCGAGAGCTGTAGCTGCAATTTCCTCTGTCCGTGTTGGTTCGGGGTCCAGGACCTCATGAAGATGGACCAGGGTTGGTGCGACAGCGCGTTCCTGTTTCGAATCCGGAGCGGAAGATCGGATGGAGTAGACCTCAAGAACCGGATCGTGGCGTTCGCGATCGATTTCCCAGGGCCCACCCTGTTCGACGGACGGGCGACCGCGCGGGTCTACGTTGACGCCGGCGCAAGCGCCGCCCAGACGAAGGAACTCGAAGCAATTTTCCAAGGGCGGAGGGGCGGTCCGATGCAGGTTATTGGCGGGTTCGTGACAAACTGGCTCCCCACCGAGACCACGAAGATCGACGCCAAGGAATCCCGAGGCACTCTGACTGCGACGGTCGGCCGTTTTGGGGTGATCAGGTCGACGCGACTCAAGGACGAGGCCGGCAAGCCCGTGACGCTCCACAACGCGGGCATGGCGAAATCCGTCGCCGTGGACGTACTCGAAGTCGCCCCGAGTCGCACGCAATGGACGGATCTGGACCTGCCGAGGAAGTTCGAGACGAGGTCCGGAGCGGCCGCGACCGTCAAGTGGGCCGCCTAGTCCCTTAGCCCGTCTTCGCGGGCATCTTGCGGCTCTCGCTGTCCGTCGAGGCGCCGCCGACAGGGGTCGTGCTCGTCCGCCCGAGGAAACCGCAGTGCTCGCAATGCATCCAGACCCGCGTGGACAAGTAGTACCAGTTCCAGGTCGGCTTGCCGCACTCGGGGCAGATCTCCGGGTGACCCGCCTTCATCATCCGTCGACGAAAAACGGCGATGTACATGGACCTTTCGAGGTGGCTACCGTAACCTTTAGACGGCGCGACGCCGCTTCCGAGCGCGGGGGAGAACGTGTCCCTTGCCTTTTCGCATCCGTCCGCCCGCCGGATCGTCGTGCTCGTGTTCGTCGGGAAGCGGGAGCAAAGTCGAGTCCGTTAGCCTCTCGTGATCAAGGTCTCCGCAGTGTCAAGGGATGATCTCGGATCCCGTGAGCGTCTGCAGGAACTTCATACCGTCCACCTCGACGACGTCGCCGACGGTCATGTGCCGAACGCCGGCCTTGCGGAAGGCCGATAGCGGAGGGCCCGCGCCGCAAAAGCCCACGAAGACGTACTTCGCGACCTCCTGTGGGGTGAGCGAGTCCAGCACGCCCCGGACCTTGGGATTCACTTCCAGGGCGAACTCGGCCACCACCCGCCGGCGGGCTTTCGGGTCCACGTCGTAGAACATCCTCCGGGACCACGCCTCCAAGTCCCGGTCGCTCGCGTAGTGCACGCGAACCTGGACGGTCGTCACGGCTACTTCCTCCACTAATGGACGTTAGGGAAACCGCTAAGTCCAAACGCAACGGCTTCGCCACGAAGGAACTCCCTGACTCCTGGGGGTCCGTGCATTCGCAGGGTAAGGGGCCCGCGCTGGCGCTCGAGGACAAGCTCAAAGGTAAGGAACGGACAGCGTTCGCGCTCCAGTGCGATGAATTCCGTGACCGCCACGAGCCACTTGCCCGTGCCTGGATTCGTGAGCTCGTACCCATTCTCCAGCTCCCTTACGTCTCCGATGCGTTGCGACAGCAGCTGGGCCAGCTCGCGCAGTCGGCCCGTCTTCTCCTGTCCGGTTAAGCCGCAGGCGAGCGGAATGTCGGTCGACGCCATCGACGAGACCTGATGACTGGTTTGGTAATCCCGGGTTCCCTCTTCAGCCTTTTCTTAGGCGCTCGCCAAAGTAGCTTGCCAATGATGACGGTTGGCAGGCCACCAGTCCCCAACCGCCGAGGTCGCGTACGAGACGAACGGTGGCGATCTCTTGGCCGAGCGTCAGGGGTCCTAGCGAAGACGAAACCAGGCCTCTTTGGCCGGGGTGATTGGCGGCTGGCGGATAGCATGCCTCGGTCTTCCACGCTCAGCCAGCTTGCAAACCTTACGCTAGGTCCCGCCTCGCCTAGAAGCGGGCGCCAAAGACCTCGGGCGGGAATCCCTGCGCGACCTGGCCCGTCGCTTCGGCATCACCGGCAAACGCGGCGGTTTCTAGAAGGAAGGTGCCGGGCCACGAGGACCCGGCGTGGGGAGACAGTGACACTCGGCGCGAAGACAAAAACGCTACCTCTGGACTTCAAGAAGGTGCTCAACAGGAGGGGAACGCATCCCTCCGGATCCGAACCTCGGCAGGCTATCCGGCCACCGCAGAGCTGTGCCGATTAGCCTGTGGCGAATGGTGGGTCTTGGCATGGAGAGCGACAGTCACGCTCGTGCCTTGTCCAATTAGAGGACTCCTTGGCACATTGCGCAGACGTCTGGGTCTCGACCACTGCTGTGTGCGATCAGCGACTCATGAAGGGGAATCTCACACTCAGCCGGGAGAACGAGCCGAGAAGGGCTAAGTAGGTGCACTTGGAATGCGTCATGCGCCCGGTCGATGATCGAGAGGCCATGAAGGGAACGAAGCAGTTCAAAGCGAAAATCTGCCTCGTCGGCGAGGGAGCCGTGGGCAAAACCTCCATGATCCGTCGCTTCGTCGTCGACCAATTCAGCGACGACTACATCATGACCCTCGGGGCGAAGGTGACGAAGAAGGAAGTCGAAGTCCCTCTCCCTGGGAAAGGGCTCCGCGCCCGGGTGGAGCTGTTGATCTGGGATGTGATGGGCCAGCCGAAGTTCCGGGAACTCCTGGAGGACGTCTACTTCCAAGGGGCCTCGGGGATCCTCGCCGTCGCGGACCTCACGCGGCGGGCGACCCTCGACGCCCTCTTCGAGTGGATCGACCGCGTGGACCGGATCACGGCCCACGCGCCGGTCGTCTTCGCGGTCAACAAAGCGGACCTGAGGGGGAAGGCCCAGTTCGGCGACGCTGACATTGCGCGTCTGGCACGCGCGTTCCACGGCGAGTTTCTGATGACCTCCGCGAAGACCGGTGAGAACGTCGAGGAGGCGTTCCAGCGCATGGGGACGATCGTCGTGGGGCACCTAATGGAAGCGCGGTGAAGTGCCACGGGCCACAGGGTAGCGGGACGTCCGGTGAGCCGTCGGTCCACCCCCATGGACACAGCGCCACAGAGATTGGCCGCAGGTTCGATTGCGCTCCCCGGACCATGTACAACTGGCTCAGAGCGCACGGTATCCCGCTGAAGAGGGCGCGAAAGTCCCGCCCTCGGCGCGAGCGGCCATGGTGAGAATCCCCATGGCCGTGGGGGGGTCGTTCGGGGCCGAGTGAAAGGGAACGGAAAGGTGCCCGCCTAGTGGGGGCGGGCAAGAGAGGGACATTCCGGGGAGGCTGTGTTCATCTTCGCCAGAAAAGCCAGCTGATTTTCCTCAAGTCAAGCATGGAGTAAGCTCGAATCCGGACGAACGTATGCTGACAGAGTTTGATCAGAAAGGGAAAGTGCCCGCCCTCCTTGGGCGGGCGTGAGGGGACAGGCGACACGGAGATCGGCAGGCTGCTGCCCGGATGGACCGGGACAAAAATCTGTCCCGACGCTATGGGTCGAACGCCCAGGGCAGGATTTGAACCTGCGAGGCCTTGCAGCCAGCGGTTTTCGAGACCGCCGCCCTACCGAGCTAGGCGACCTGGGCAGCGTCGTCTCGAATGAGCAGGGGCTCAATAAGATTTCCGCATCATCGACGCTTCCTCAGGAACCCTTAAGTGACGGTCCGTCGTCGGACGGTCCGATGAGGATCGTCGCGCAGCTCGTCCCACGTCGCGAGCAGCGCTCTCTGGACATCCGGGAGGCCGCGACAGGGATCGACTTGCTCAAAGCGCTCGACCTCGCCCCCGACGCGCATCTCCTCGTCCGAGGCGACGTCCCGATCCCCCTCGACGAGCCGCTCGAGGACGGCGAGACGATCCGCGTGATCGCGGTGGTGTCGGGGGGCACCGCGTAGCGTGTCGACGACCCTCGTCCTCGTGCGCCACGGCGAGATTGTCCGGCCCACGGACACGTCGAACTTCGACCTTGCGCCACTCACCGAGCGTGGACGCGCGCAGATTGCCGCACTCGCGGCCGCGTGGCCCGTCGACCGGCCCGTCGCGCTCTACGCGAGCCCCCTTCGCCGCGCGATCGAGAGCGCACGCGTCTTCGAGGAGGCGTTCGGACTACCGATCATTGTGCGCCCATGCCTCCGGGAGTGGGCCCCGGACACGTCAGGCATTCCGCAGCCGGACTACCTCGCCCTCGAGGCGCGATCGTGGGAGGACCTCGACTACGTGCCGCCGAGCCGCGAGTCCCTTCGCATGGCCGCGGAGCGGGGCCGCGCGTGCGTCGAGGGGGTCGCCCGAGACCACGACCGAGACACGGTCGTCGTCATGGGCCACGGCACCCTCTTCTCTCTCCTGACCGCCTCCCTGAAGGGCGTCCCTCCCACGGCCGCCTACAAGGCCTCCGTGGGCTTCGGCCACGCCGCGATCCTGCGCGCGGGTTCCGTCCTGCGGCTCGTGAGGGACTTCGCTCCGTATGGCACATCGGAATAGACGGGAGAGGAACCAGCCGCAAACGTTAATGCCGGTGGCCCAATTCAACGGGCCCGGGATCGCGTGGTTTCTGACGCGGACGAGATGCTCCGAGCCCTCGGGCTGAAGAGCGTCGACGACCTGTTCGCGGACGTCCCCGCGTCCGTGCGCGCCGCGCTCGACCTCGCCCCGGGCGTGTCGG
>Ga0184639_10000966_pt1 | contig 11996 bp, 9 predicted proteins | sample PLM31_170_b2_FD_133155 | JGI IMG/M metagenome (GOLD analysis project Ga0184639, IMG submission 133155) | Groundwater sediment microbial communities from an aquifer in East River, Colorado, USA - PLM3-1_170_b2 | ecosystem: Environmental > Terrestrial > Soil > Riparian zone | place: USA: East... | reverse complement strand
TGCTCCTGGTGGAAGCACCTTGCCTCCTTTACGTACTCCAACAGCACCACCTTTGCGTCCTGTTGTACGAGTTCGCTGGCCTCTAACCTTTAACCCATAAGTGTGACGAAAACCTCTCCAACTGTTAGTATTTTTCTCTCGCTCAATATCATTTCTAACGTTAAACTCTATGTCTGAAGTAATTAGATGCAAATCATTTCCGGAATCAATATCTTTTCTTCTGTTAAGAAACCATGCTGGCATGTTAAGTGAAGCTGGGTTTCTTATGGCCTTTTCAATAGAGTCTACTTGTGATTCTGACCAAAAACCAACATTACTATTATGCTCTATCTTAAGAAGATCCAAAATTGCTTTGGCAAAGTTGTAACCTATTCCTCTAACTTGACTGACTCCAATGATCATTTTCTTTGCTCCAGGAACATCTTTTCCTGCAATCCTAACAATGTGTCTATATTCTTGTGTAGTCAAGTGAACAAAAATTTCATTCCTCCCCGATAAAAACCATGCTAAAACAGACAATACTTTAAATCGCATTCTGGCATAATTTATCAAAGTGGCGCAAGAGATTTCCGAACTTGTAAAACGAAGCTATTCCTCTGATCCTAAATATACAGAAATAATGGCTGGCCTTCCAGAGGACTATACCCAAGTCAAAACACTCAGAGATCTTTTTGAAATTAACTACAAGATTGTAGAAGCGAAAGATCAACTTCGACAAAACCTGATTTCAAAAATGCAAAGAGATGAAGTAAAATATCCCGAAATTATAGGCTTTGAAGAAGATGTTATCCCAGCATTAGATAGAGCAATTCTTGCATGTCATGATATTATGTTAGTTGGACAAATAGGTCAGGCAAAAACAAAGATTGCACAAACAATAGCAAAATATCTCTTGTCTCCCATGCCTATCATTAAAGGCAGTATAACAAATGATTCACCCATGGATCTGCCACAAAATGAGATGATCACCTTATTAGAAGATCAAGATGACAATATGGCCTTACCAAAATTCTACATTGATTCAAACAGCATGGATAAAATTCGTAACAATAAACTTGACACAAAAATAGAATGGTTAGATGGAGAACGTAGATTCAAGTATGTCCTTGCAACCCCTGATATTTCTGTCAAAGATTTAGTGGGACAGATAGATGCTGTAAAAATTATAAAAAAAGGAGTTGAAATGTATCAAATCGAATCATATTCTCCTGGTCAATTAATGCAAGCAAAACATGGACTTTTTTGTATAGATGAATTGCCAGTACTTGATACAAGAAAACAAGTCGCACTCTTATCAGTACTTCAGGAAGGAAGATTCACAACTGGTGCATATCCTGTCATCTTTGAGCCAAAGACTGCCTTTTTTGCAACTGCAAATCCAATAGATTATACTCACTCTGGAAAAATAATCGAACCTCTATATGACCGTCTAAAAAGTCACATCCACACTCATTATCCGAAATCTATCGAAGAAGAAATGCTGGTAATAATACAAGAAGCAAAAATTTCAAAATCGTTTATACCTATTTTTATATTGAAGACTTTAGCAAGAGTGATTCAGAACGCACGAGCAAGTCAGGGAATAAACCAAGACAAGGGTGTGAGTGTACGAATGGGAATTCATTGTCTTGAACTTCTTGTAGGCGAAGCAGAAAGAACTAGAGCATTATCACACAAAATATTAGCAATACCAAGACCTTCTGATATGTTCTGTATAGGGCAAGCTACAAAATTTGAACTTGCAGAAATGGACGATACACTCACAAATAGAGAGAAAGTGCTTCGCGAGCTTATTGTTCAATCAATCAAGGAAACCTCTCTTGAATACATAAAAGAAATGCATCAGGCATTACTAGATAAAATAAAACAAGAGTTTACAGGAAAAACTTTTCAGGTCTCACAAAAGATTGTAGATAAAAACAGCATGCAACTGTCATATGAAAATCAATTACAAAGCTTTGAAACTCTCCAAAATCTTATTGGCCAAATATATAACAAGGTCTCTTTAGAACAACAAGAATTTGAGAAAAAAATCAAGACCTATAATATAAAATCTGAATTCCTCTCTCTTTCAGAAAATGCACAAAATGAACTAAGAGCTGCGATTATTGAAATTATGCTAGAAGGACTATGTTGGGTTGAACCAAAAATCCTTAACAAAAAAGAGATTGGTTATGTCGCAGCCTGATACTAGGAACATTTTGTATTTCTTAAATCAAGAAAGTAAAACTACAGAGCCAAACAAGGAGGTCTCAAATGAAATATTACAAAAAATCCTTCAAACCTTATCAAAACAAATATTGAAGGAAAAAACTCCAAGCATGCAAGATCTAGAACACATTCTACAAGGAGTAATTAAGCAATCTGCTAATCAACAAAATCTTGAAAACTCTGAAAGTACAGAAAACGATATTTACGCGTCAGGCGAACCTCTCACAAAATACCTCCAAAAACAGGGATATCTTAAAGACGAAAAAAAATGGCTAACTAACAAAGGATTCTTTGAGATTGGTGGAAAACTTCTACAAGATGTTATGAAAGCCATCAATGAGGGAGGATTGGGATTTCATGAGACAAAAAATATCGGTGCAGGAAGTGTGGTACAAGACACAACAAAAAAATTTGATCCAGGCGACGACATAAAATTTCTTAATGTGCCACAAACTGTACTAAATTCAATACAAAGAATTGCAAAAAAAGACTCTGAAATAAAATTTCCAATTGCTATGGAAATTGATGATTTGGAAGAATTTGAAACAATTGAAGAAGTAAAAGTTGCTGTAGTATATTGCATAGACCTCAGCTCTACTATGAAATATTCGGTTGGTGCAGGAGAAAGCAGTAGAATCGAAGCTGCAAAAAAAGCACTTTGGAGCTTGTATGTTTTAAATAAAAAATTCTTTCCAAATGACTCCATCTATATCATTGGATTTGGAACCTTTGCATCTGAAATAGATCCGCGTGATATACCGTACTTGAAAACATATGATGCAAATGATAACTTTCTACATTATACCAATTATCAAGCTGCCTTCAGATTAGCACTTAAGATTCTAAAACATGAGGGGGCACAAAACAAAAGGATAGTGATGATAACTGACGGACAGCCAAGTGCTTGTTTTATTGATAACGAAAATCAAAAAAATAACATTCTTGCGGACAAACCATACTCTCATTTTTACATTCCAGATGACGCTACTTTATTAAAACTGAAAAATGAGCATGAAATAAAACTTGATACCGACGGAGAGATGGTCTATCTCTGTTATAGGTACAGACAGGTTGACCTATTCATAGAGTTTCGAACACTTGTCGAGGCAAAAAAATGTAAACGCGAGGGGATAGAAGTGGATACAATCATGGTAAGTGAAGAGGACGAACTTTTGAGTTACGTAGAAGGTCTTGAAATGCAACTAAAAGGAAGAGCATATTACATCAATCCTGCAAACATTGATAGGATCTTGATTAACGACTTTATATCAAATAAGAAAAAAATTTTAAACTCAACAAATAGATGGTGAGATGAGTTAGAAGAAAACTACGACAGACAAAAAATGCTTGAAACCCTAGTTGATCCTGATGTTTCTTCCATACTTATAGAACTTGAAAATGGAAGTAAAGAATCATCATATCTTACAGAAAAATTAAATATTAGTGATAATGAAATACAAAAAAAACTATTCTATGTTATACAGCACGGTTTTGTTAAAATAAAAAAAGATGGAAATATGACTACTTTTACTGCGGACAAAGAAAAACTAAATAAAATAATGGAAAGCGACGAGAATTTCTCTGGAGTCGTAGACGGTCTTACAGAACTCGATTCCTTTCTTAATTAGCGTCGCTTCTACCACGAGATTTAATGAAACAAACAATTCCAACAGCTAAGCATATCAATCCAGCTATTGTTATGACGACTCCAAATTTGCTCATTATATAAGATTCATCCTTCGGAAAATATCCAATAGCTGCTACTACTTCTAATTCTCTTTCTCCATTATTTTCTACTTTAAGTTTGTAGATTCCATTAGTAGAAATTTTAAAGCTATCTTGAAAAGAACTCTTTTCTATTGATTTTGAAACAACTAATTGGTCTGATGGATCATAAACAGATACACCTAAACTATTTTCTTCTTTAAAATCTATAATTTGTAATACGTAGGCACCATTTTCATTTATGGTTGGATCAAGGACTTTTGATATTTCCATGGACATCCCAATTCCTAGCTGTTTTTCTTGTGTAGAAAGATCCATGACTATGGAAAATACATCATAAACAGAAAGTCCAATTCCAACTATCATCAAAAAACCTCCTATTACAAGGAGCATTCCTGGTTTTTTCACAGGCGTGAGTGATATAAGACCACTATTAAAATTTGGGATTTGAAATTGACCCAATAATTTAGCCTAAGGTAAAAAAGTTAGCCTAGGCTAAATTATAAATAATCTACTCTCCTTATTTTGATCATATGCACCTAGTGAAAACGATGAAAGGAAAGATGTTATTGGCTTTAATTGCAGGCTCCTTTGTAGCTGTCATTTATTTTTCATTACCAATTTTAAATATAGATGCAACTAAAGAACCAAAAACTTTCCTAACACATTCTGGTGCAGTTATACAAACAACAGGTGAGGTGCTTGATCCTGTTGGTTATTCTGGAGAACCATTAGAGTTTGATCCAGACAAATACTTGCGTGAATTTAATTACGGTAGAGTTTCAAAACTTTCAGACGGAACCACACTTCGAGAATTTACCATTATTGCGGAAGACGACAAAATAATGGAAATTTCTCCTGGTATTTTTTATAATGTATGGACTTTTAATGGGACTGTTCCAGGTCCAACAATTAGAGCTACTGAAGGAGATCTTGTCCGTGTGCATTTCATCAACAATGGACAAAAACCACACACAATACATTTTCATGGAATACATAAGGCAGAGATGGATGGTGTCTTTGAATCTGTAGGGCAAGGTGGAGGACAATTCACTTACGAATTTACTGCCGGACCTGTTGGAGTTCATCCATATCATTGTCATGTGATGCCACTTGAGGAACACATCTCTCATGGACTGTATGGCATCTACATCGTAGATCCAAAAGAAGGTAGGCCACCAGCAGATGAGATGGTGATGGTTCTAAACGGATTTGATACAGACTTTGATGCTGAAAATAATTTTTACGCCGTAAATACCATACCGTTTTACTATCAACATCACCCAATACAAATTAACACAAATGAGCTGATCCGAGTATATGTTGTTAACATACTAGAATTTGATCAAATAAACAATCTTCATCTTCATGGAAACCTGTTTAATTACTATCCTGCAGGAACATCCACAATTCCTTCTATGTATACAGATGTTGTTACATTTTCGCAGGGAGATAGGGGAATCATGGAATTCAAGTACCAATACCCTGGGAAATACCTGTTTCATGCACATAAAACTGAATTTGCCGAAAAAGGGTGGACCGGTATCTTTCTAGCTAAAGACTCTGAAAACACAACACAATATGGTGAAAAGTAAATGGAAGAAATCAAAAAAACTTCAAAAGCAAAACTTGTTGCAAGTGCCTTAATTCCTATTGTGGCATTAGGTTTGATGATTGCCTATATTTTTGGTCCTGGTTCGAGCTTTCTTGGTTTTGGAGTATCGCTCCCAGAAATTACAATAGAAAAGATAGAGTTTCTTGACTCGAAAATTATTGCTATAATAAGAAATACTGGTCATGTTGATGTTGAAGTGGCACAGGCTGATGTAAATGATAGAATTCAACCTGCCGCAATAGAGCCAGACAAGTCTCTAAACCGATTTGAAACTGCCAAAGTCATTATTCCATTTGAATGGAATGAAAAGGAACCTTATAAAATAGGGCTTACGCTAAGCGATGGAACAAGATTTTCAAAATCAGCAATTGCAGTACAAGTACCAGAACCAAGTTTTGAGCTTGTCTCATATTTTGCGATAATTGGTACATACGTTGGAATAATTCCGGTATTGATAGGATTACTATGGTTCCCATTTATAGCAAAGATGAGTAAAAACAAATACAAATTCTTTCTTGCTCTCACCGCTGGGCTGTTATTATTTCTTGGAATAGATGCAATCAAAGAAGGTCTTGAAATATCTACAAAAAGCCTTGCGGGAGCTTTCAATGGCCAACTGCTTGTTGCAACTATTGTTGTAGTATCATTTCTCGGATTGTACTATTCATCAGAGAAATTGATCAGCAGAACAACTCTATCTATTACAAAACCTGTTGCAATTGGTTTGATGATAGCTATAGGCATAGGATTGCATAATCTGGGTGAGGGGCTTGCAATTGGAGCAGCAGTTGGTCTTGGAGAAATCGCTCTTAGCACTTTCCTAATAGTAGGATTTGCTATACACAATACAACGGAGGGTCTTGCAATTGCAGCACCAATGGCAAAAGGCAAACCATTGATAGGAAAACTTGTCATGATGGGAATGATTGCAGGAACTCCTGCAATTTTTGGCGCATGGATTGGAGGATTTGTTTATTCTCCATTTGCAGCTGTAGTGTTTCTTTCTATAGGTGCTGGTGCAATATTCCAAGTAGTTGTTTCCATTATAAACTGGATAAGACAAGATGAAGAAAAAACGTTTTCAGCCATGTCTGTAGTTTCAGGATTCTCGGTAGGAATGTTAATCATGTATCTTACAAGCATCTTTGTATAGGATACAAAAATTACTATCACGTATACAAAACAAGTACAAGTTATACGACAACAATATTTGGAGGTTTGACAAATCTTTTATCGTTAAAATGTACAAATTTCTGGCTCTTTCATTAGGCTTGCTTCTCATACTGCCTTTATTCCTCAATATTGATGCAGGTGCAGAGTCTTCTCATCCAAACCTCTTTGTATCTGCAGAAAATAGTTCTTTTCAAAATCATTTTTCTGGGTCTATGGTAGTTGAGGTTGTAATAAGAGATAGTGACATTTCAGACACTGATGAAGGCAAAGGGGAACCAGATGTTACAATAAATGGAAAAAACCTTCGAATGGTACAAGGTTCTGATGGTAATTGGTATGCTTATTTTGCTAATATGGAAAAAGCAAAACAAGCTGATCAAATTGCATTGGGGGGTGTAGCGGGTGAGAGCCTAGACTTTGGGGTGTTTTGTGCTGCTTCTACTGATGTCTCTGTATTAGGTATAGATATTTCAGAAACTGAAGGTGTTTCTATTCCAAGCTCAAATGGAATTCAAGATTCAACCAATGGTACTTCCTCGTTCAACGCATGCAATGGTTCTCCAACTGGACCGCCACCCAACAAAAATAATGTTTTAAGGAATGCCAAAAGTCCTAACACAAATGGAGGAATGCCTGTAGGCCAAATAGGATTAGATGAACATGCATGGCCACTAATCCAACTTTTCTCTTTTAGCAATGATGTCACAATTATTTACAATAAGGGCGGAGGTGCTCAAAGAGTTGATCTAAATTATTCAGATATTCCTAACATTTCTTTAAACATTGATAGAAATGGATATCCAACAGGTGCCGAAGTCTTTGTAACAGTAAATGATATGCAGTTAAATCAAGATCCTACTGATGTGGATTCTTGGACTTTTAATATTAATTCTACAAGAACCACATTTTATCAAGCCTTTACAGAATCAGGTTCAGATTCTGGAAATGGAGACCTAGGATTAGTAAATCTAAATCCATATCTTGGAAGCTTGGGATTTGAAAAAAATGGAAACCTAGGGATGAATTTGGGTTCTGTGGCCGTGGCCATTCTGAAAACAAATCAATATCAACCCTCTAGTTTTGTTACCACAGGAACAACGAGGTATAACAATATAGTCACGCTTGTAGAGTCAGAACCAAACTCTGGCATCTTTTACAGTTTTGATTATGATGATAATTCCGTAATCGGAATTTCAAACAGTGCTCCTCGTGGTCAATCAGCTTCGATCGAATACAACTCAAAAACTACATCAATTGTAACAGGTGATTCTACTGCAACACTTTCAATTGGTATAAACAGCGCACAGTTTAATCCTGGTCAAAAGGCAACAATCACTCTTGTAGACAATGATCAGAATGTCAATCCCGGAGCAGACGAAGATTTGGATGTTTTTAGAAGTACAGCAATTATACCAACATTGCAGATTGGAAATCCATTCACAATAAAGACTGGAGATAGAACATTCTTCACTGACCAGGATGTTGATCCAGACTCAGCTGTTCCAGGTGACGTTGATGCGGTTGATCTAGATGAAAAGGATTCAACAGCATTGGATGACTCGCCAATAACTGGTTTTGTACAAGCATTTAGCCAGAGAGCGATGCTAGATCCAGAAGATACTGTTGCCGACACCACTGACCTTATCATCGATTTTGGAGGCAGAAAAATATCTGATCTTACCAAAACAATTCGCAATCCAGATGGTACATTCGACGGATTTGACATGTTCAACTATGATGCTAGATCCCTTGGTATAACTGGCGGTCAGTGGTATCTGCTTTCTTCATCAGACCGCATTATAAGCGATGAAGAAGAGGGTGATACAGGCGTTACTGCAATACTTCTTGCAACGGTCACATCAGCACAAGGTCTGATTAACCTTAACGACGGAGCCAATGAGGTCTTTGACGGATCTGATGTGACCGACGCAATCTTTGCTGAGCCAGCAGACAACTTTGTTGGATTGCTGTTTTCATATGAAGATGAAGGCGCAATTGACATTGACACTGACACCATTTATCCAATTGTTGCAGACTTCTTCTCAGTCGGAACTGTTGGAGATGGCATAAAACCAGATGATAGAATCAACAATGTTATCTACAGAGCAGAGCTCGAAGAAACATCTGCCAATTCTGGTATGTTTACCGGAACGATAGAATATGTAGTGACAAATCAACTAAACCAATTTGATCCTAACTTGATCAAAAGTCTTCGTACAATTAGTAATGAAATAAAATTTTTAATAAATGACGAACTGAGTGATGAAGATGCAATAAATTTAGCATATTCTGATATTGCAAAAGTCGGTGTACCTATAGGAATATCAGCAAAAACTGAAATAAAAACACAAACAGCAAGTGTCACTCTTGAATCACAAACCTACAGATTTGGCCAACCCGTTGTTGTAGTTTTAACTGATCCTGATTTAAATACAAAACATGATATTATTGATATCTATAATGTAGTTAACAATCCTTCTTCAAACGCAGATGATACTGTAGGAGATACAAATGGAAATATTCTCCTCGAAATACGAATCAAAGGATTCAGATATCATCGTTGCACCATAAATTCGATAGAATATGGTGGTCTTGGTTCTACAGGATTTTCATTAGTAGAAACAGGTACAGATACTGGAGTTTTCAAAGGCAGTTTTAAAATGCCATCTCAAATATGTGATGAGGCAGGAACTAAATTAATCTCTCCAGCTGGTGGAAGTATTGAAGTAAGTTATTTTGACTTTAGAGATGCATCAGGCCAACCCCGAGAAATAGGATTAACATTCTCTAAATCTTCTACTACATATCCAAATCAATTCAAAATTGAGGCAGAATCAGAACCTAATGTAAATATAAAAAACATACAGATGAAAGACTCCTTTGGTAGACCTATACTACAAAGACCAACAGTTGGTCAAAAGATTAATTTTGTAACAGAGATATCTAACAATGATCAGAAATCACAAAGCTACAGCTACATTATGCAAGTTAAAGATGAAAACAATATGATTGTTGATTTGCGTTGGGTTGATGGAACTGTAGATCCTACAAAGAAAAAAACTGTAGAAATTCTATGGGAACCAAAAATTTCTGCTAAATATACTATTGAAATTTTTGTCTGGGACGGAATTAATTCAGGAATTCCATTAACCACAAAAACAGAATTTCATCTAATCGTTGGTTCACGATAGATTCTGTGTTTTAAAAGTTGTATTTCATTTTGTAAGGAGATACCATACGTAATTCGGTAACTACTTTTTTTAAAATCTTCACCGTATCGTCAATTTCCTTTTCAGTATTTGATATGCCAATTGTTAAACGTAAAGAACCCGTTATCTGTTCATGAGAAAAGCCCATGGCTTTTAGAACATGTGATGCTTTTTGTGTTCTAACAGAACATGCAGAGCCAGTAGATGCAGCAACTCCATTCTCATCAAGTTTGATTATCAAATCTTCACCATTTACACCAAGAAATGTAAAATGCGTGTTATTTGGTATCCTTTTTTCTGGATGTCCATTAAAAGTCACATAAGGAATTTCTTGTAGTATTCTTGAGGTAAGATTTGTAGTTAGTTTTCTATAATGCCCAACGTTTTGTTCCATGTTTTCTTTTGCCAATTGACAAGCTTTGCCAAAACCTACTATGTTTGGCACATTTTCTGTACCTGACCTTAGACCATTCTCTTGTCCGCCGCCAAGTATCAAAGGATCTAATTTTGTCCCATTCTTAACGTATAATGCACCAATTCCCTTTGGGCCGTTTATCTTATGGGATGAAATAGACAACAAATCAACACCAAAATCCTTTACATCAATTGGTATCTTTCCTATTGCCTGTACAGCATCAGTATGCATTAGTATGTTCTTTCCATGAGCCATTTTGCAAATTTCTTTAATTGGTTGAATTGTACCTACTTCATTATTTGCTGACATTATACTAATCAAACATGTATCAGAAGAAATTGCACTTTTTACATCAACCAGATTTACTAACCCATACTTGTCCACTGGAAGATAAGTTACTTGAAATCCATCCTCTTCAAGACGTTTACATGGTTCTAGTATTGCATCATGTTCAATAGATGATGTGATTATATGTTTTCCTTTGTTCTTATACGCAATGCCATAAAGTGCTGTATTATTTGATTCAGTACCACCAGAAGTTAGTACCACCTCTTCAGGTTCAGCATTAATCAACGCGGCAATTCTTTTTCGTGCCTTCTGAATAGCCATAGAAGCAAGACGACCATATTTATGAACTGAAGAAGGATTACCAAATTGTTCTTTGAAATATGGAAGCATTTCATCTAGAACTTTTTCATGAACTTGAGTTGAGGCAGCGTTATCTAAGTATATCAATCCATAATCACGTTAAGATTGCCTGATCTATATCCTTCAGGATCCACAACAACCGCTTTGAATCCAATTTTTTTCAGATTTGAATCTAACTTAAAGAATTTGTTCTTGTCTGCTAATAATTTGATCTCCTCAGGTAAAACTTCAATTTTTGCTATTCCGTCTAGGTCTCGTAAGCGAACCTGTTTTACGTCAAACAATTGTCTTATAATAGTTTCTCCACTTTCAATTCTTGCAAGACGTTCTGCAGTAACCTGCTGCCCCCACGGTATTCGTGAGGCAAGACAAGAATTTGAAGGTCGATCATAAACAGAAAGATTGACACTTTTCGCGTAATTTCTTACCTCGTCCTTTGTAAATCCTACCTCTACAAGTGGGCTCTTTATTCCGTTTTCTTTTAGCGCTTTTATCCCAGGTCTGTAGTCTTTAAGATCATCAAGATTTGTACCATCTACTATAAGATCAGTGTTTTCTTTTTTTGCAATTTCTATTAGGTGTTCTGATAATTCTGTTCTGCAATGAAAACATCTGGTCTTTTCATTTTTAACAAACTCGCTGTTTTCAAGCTCATTGTATTCTATGATCATATGACGTATTCCAATTTCAGAACAGATTTTCTTTGCAGATTCTAATTCATCTTGTGCTAGAGTCTTGTAATCAGCAGTAACTGCCAAAGAATATGATCCATGAGATTGATATGCTGCATATGCTACAAGTGCGCTGTCAACTCCACCTGAAAGTGCTACAATTGCTTTATTCTTATCGTTAAACCATTGTATTAATTTATCAAGTTTTGTCATATTGCACCGATTTTTTGTTTAACCTGAGATCTGATAATTTCATTGGCATCTTTAAATGACAACGAAAGTGAATCTGCAACCAATTTGACATCAGAAGATTCTACCTTGAAATTCTT
>Ga0184639_10000964_pt1 | contig 12002 bp, 15 predicted proteins | sample PLM31_170_b2_FD_133155 | JGI IMG/M metagenome (GOLD analysis project Ga0184639, IMG submission 133155) | Groundwater sediment microbial communities from an aquifer in East River, Colorado, USA - PLM3-1_170_b2 | ecosystem: Environmental > Terrestrial > Soil > Riparian zone | place: USA: East... | reverse complement strand
GCTGGAGGGCGGCATCGGGGACAACCGATATGCCCCGGCCAATTCGGCCGAGCTGCGCGACGAGTACCGCCTGATGAGCGGGCGGATGATTCTGGACCTGACCGAGCTCAGCGTCGGGGCGCAGCCGATCCACATCGCCGCCAGCGTGGCCGTCGGTCAGCTGGTGGTGGTCCTGCCGCTGGAGGGATCGGTCGAGATCCGAACGCGCGTTGGCGCCGGGGTACTGAGCGTGTTCGATTCGAGCGAGGGGGGCACCAGCCTCGACAACGTCTACGTGCGCCGGCAGCGGTTCGGACCGCGCTACATCCTCGACCTGCAGAGCGGCATCGGCGAGGTGTGGGTCATGGGCGGCGCGCTGGGAGCCACCCGATGACACGGCACCCGGTCGACCTGCTCTCGTTCGTAACCGGGCTGCTGGTGCTGGGGCTTGGGCTGCTGCTCCTCTCCGGCGGCCTGGGCGGGCTGGCGCTGGAATGGGTGGGACCGGCGGTGGCGATCGGCCTGGGGGTGCTGATCATCTTTGCGGCGCGACCGGAGCGGCGGCCGGACGAGGGTGGGTCAGCCTCGACCAACGAGGCATGAGCGTCAATCAGCCGATCCTGGAGGCGCGTGCCCTCGCCAAGCGCTACGGACGCCGCACATGGGCGCTGACGGGGATCGACCTCGCCATTCCGCAGGGCGGGATCACCGCGCTGGTGGGGCCGAACGCCGCAGGCAAGTCAACGTTGATCAAGACCTGGGTCGGCTTCGAGCGGCCGACGCGTGGTGGGGTGATGGTGGCCGGCATCGATCCGTGGCGGGATCGCTCGGGTGTGCTCAGGCTGGTGGGCTACATCCCGCACCCCCCCGCGCTGTACGACGGGCTGAGCGTGGACGACCATCTCGACCTGGCTGTTCAGCTGCGTCCCGACTTTGATCGGGCGTACGCCCGCCGGCGACTGGACGAGCTGGGGATTCCCGGGGACCAGGCAGGAAAGTCCCTCTCCGGCGGCCAGCAGGCGCAGGTAGCGCTCGCCCTGGCGCTCGGCACACGGGCCAGGATCCTCCTCCTCGACGAGCCGTTGGCCAGCCTCGACCCGCTGGCACGCCGCGAATTCCTGCACGTCCTGACCGATGCAGTCCGTTCCGATGGCACCACCGCGCTCCTCTCGAGCCACATCGTCACCGACGTCGAGCAGGCCTGCGATCGACTCGTGGTGCTTGGCGTGGGGAAGATCCTGCTGCACGACACCGTGGCGGACGCCTTGGCGACCCACTGGCTTACGACCGATGCCGGCGCATCGGCCCATGGCGAGGCGATCGGGTCGTTCGGTGGCCCCACAGGTGAGCGCCTGACGCTGCTTCGCACGGCATTGGCCGCCACCGCGGCGACAAACGTGCGCCCGGCCACGCTCGAGGAGGTTGTGCTCGGTTACCTGGCCTCGGGCCGTGGCAAGCCGGGCGAGGCGGCTGCGTGAGGCGGATCGGCTCCTGGCTGGTCCTCTCCTTCCGCCTGCTCCGCTGGGAGGTCCTCGCCTCGGTGGCCGGGACAGCCCTGCTCGCGGCGGCGATGCTGTGGTTCACCTGGCAGCTGCGGACGCTGGCTGCCACCGAGCCGGCGTGCCTCGACCCCACGACCTATGTCGCGGCCTGCGAGCAGTCCCCCCAGCCGTTTTACGAGCTGAGCAGCCGGGCCGAGTTGCTCTCCTACCTGGGCTGGGCGGCCCCGTTCGGGATGGGGCTTGTGCTCGGCATCCCGCTCGTGTCACGCGAGATCGAGCAGCGAACCGCGGGCATGGCCTGGGCGCTGAGTCGCTCCCGAGCGCGGTGGCTGGCGTGGCGCGTCGCCTTCGCGGCCCTCGTCCTGATCGTGCTGCTCCTCGTCGTGGCGATCGCAAGCGAAGTGCTGGCCTCCGCACAGATGCCAAACAGGCACCTCGATGACGACTTCGCCTGGTACGGGCGTCGTGGCGGGCTCATCGTGGTGCGCGGGCTGGCGTCGCTGGGCATCGGTGTGCTGCTGGGTGCCGTGCTCGGGCGCGTCCTGCCCGCGCTCCTGGTGGCGGCCTTTGCATCGGTGCTGATCTTCACCGCCATCAGCTTCGGCATGGACCGATGGACAGAGGCCGATGCCATCGTGCAGCCCTACGGCGTGGATCTCGCGGGTGGCCGATACCTTGGCCAGCGCGTGGAGCTGCCCAATGGCGAGCTGATCGATTACGGCGAGCTCCAGCGACGCGGCCTCTCGGCCGAGTGGTTCCAGGACGACATGATCTTTGCCAGAGAGGAAGACGTTGGCCATCCGGAGAGGATGATTGGCCGGGACCGTGGGCTGATCCTGCCGGGGCGGCTCTACCCGCAGATCGTCCTGCGTGAATCGGGGATCGTGGGTGGCGCGACCGTGCTGCTGGCGCTGGCCGCCACGGCGGTGGTCCGCCGTCGGAGGCCCGGATGACGCTCCGCGGCTGGCGCCTCGCCTTCAAGATGCAGCGCCTCGAGCTGCTGCTCTTCCTTGCGGCCGCGGTCCTCCTCGTGGTGGCCTCGCTGCTGATCGCCTGGGGGGCGAGCGGCGCACGGGCCGCCTTCGACGCCTGCTACCAGGCGTCCGGGACGGACGCCAACTGCGCGACGTCCCCGAGCCTGAATGACTTCTCGGGCTGGGGCGGCTTCGCCAAGCTTGGCGCCTTTCTTACGCCGTTTGCCCTGGGCCTCTTCCTCGGCGTCCCGCTCGTGGCGCGCGAGATCGAGGGCCATACGGCCGGAATCGCATGGACGCTGAGTCGGTCCCGCTCCCGCTGGCTGATCCAGCGGGTCCTGCCGCTTGCGGTGGTCGTGATCGTCCTCGCCGCGGCGGTCGGCATCGGCAGCGAGTTCGTCACGCGAACGAATCCCTTTGCGGACTTGGCCACGAACCCTGGCTTCGCCGATTACACCTCGCGCGGTGTGCTGTTGCCCATTCGGGCGCTGGCCGTTTTGTTGCTGGCGGTTGTGGTCGGGGCGATGGTGCCTCGACAGCTGCCGGCGCTCCTGCTGGCCGGCGCCATCACGCTGGCGCTGTTCGTGGGGCTGTCAATCGGCATGGACACCTGGATGACCGCAGAGGCCGAGCCGATCCCCATCGACGAAACCCGATTCGGGTCGTTTGGCGAGGGGCCTCGCATCTTCGACGTGGCCTACCGGGACGATGCAACCGGCGAGGTGATCACGATGAATGACTTCTACAACCGCTACGGGGACGTCTTTGTGCCCGATGGGGGGATTCCAGAGGGGTTCACCGAGGTGGCGATCGGGATTCCGGGCACCGAATACGGCGTCTGGGTCCTGCGGGAGTCGGCCGTACTGGGCGGGCTGGCGCTGCTGAGCACCGGGCTGGCAGTGGTCGTGGTGAACCGCCGCCGCCCGGGCTAGCCAGGCTCCTGGGTGGTCGGGAGCGGCGGGAATGTACCCGGCAGGTCGGGAGCTGAGACCTGGAAGAGCGACTGGGCACCCAACCCCCGCAGGTGGTGCTCGCCAACGTCGACGATGGTGACGCCGGCCGGCAGCTGCTCTCCGATCGAGGTCACGGCTGCCCGCGAGATCAGGATCTGGCCGCCGTGTGCAGCCCCGCTGATGCGCGCGACAGTATGGACCGCGACGCCGACGTAGCCGCCCTCGGTGAGCGTTGGACGTCCGCTGTGGATGCCCATCCGGACGCGCACCGCCACGCCATCGGGCCAGGCGTGGTCGCGGAGTCGGCGCTGGATGATGAGCGCCGCCTGAACGGCCGCTGAGGCCTCCCGAAAGACCGCGAAGTACTCATCGGCGCGGGCATCGACCTCCCAGCCGCCGACGCGCCGGATGGCGGTGCGGGCAATGCGTCGGACATCGGCCAGGACTGAGGTGTATCGGTCCTCCAGCTGGAGGAGCAGGGCGGTCGAGCCCTCGATGTCGGTCATCAGGAAGGTCACCGCACCCGATGGCAGCTCGCGCGGGCCGTGGGCTCGCAGCTGACCGGTGAAGAAGCCGACCGGGACGATGCCGTACCGCTTGGCAGCGTTCAGCAGCCTGGTGCGCGCCCGGTTGCGGGCGGTCTCGTTCTCGAAGATCACCTGGTTGAAGCGGGACAGCGCGTTGCGCACATGACTCTCGTCGTTGATCGGCAGGCGCCGTCGCCCCTGCGGATCGACGTAGGCGAAGGCGCTGTCGCGCAGCTTCTTGCGCTTCCTGGCGTCCAGCTTTGCCATGTGACCTGATTATTGTCGGGTTCCGACCTCCCGGCTCGTTGTCAGAGGTGAAGGCAGCGTCAACTACGCTGCCCGAGCCGGAGGTACACCGTGTTGAGGGTATCGCTCGTGGATGAGGACCGGGGGGTGGCCACCGAGCGCACCGAGGCCGCCGAGGCCGCCGAGACCGTCGAGGTTGAGCCCGAGCGGCTCGATCCCGCGACCTTCGGGCTGCTCTATCAGAAGCATCGTCTCTCCGTGTACCGCTACCTGCGGGCGCGAACGCAGAGTGACGAGGATGCGCTGGACCTCGCCGCAGTGACCTTTGAACGAGCGTTCATCAGCCTTGGACGGTTTCGTCGGAGCGGCGGCGGGGTCCAGGCCTGGCTCTTCCGCATCGCGCGCAACACCGCCATCGACGCACACCGCCGCCACCGGCGAACAGTCGACCTGATCGGAGCCGATGCCCATCTGGGCCGGATGGCGGTCGAGGCCGATCGGCTCCAAAACGAGACCGTCGAGATCCTCGATCTCGTCGCGCGTCTACCAAACGACCAGGGGGACGCCTTGCTCCTGCGATACGCCGGCGGTTTGACGGCGAAGGAGATCGGCGTCGTGGTCGGGAAGCGCGAAGGCGCAGTTCAGAAGCAGATTGAGCGCGGGCTTGCCGCGCTGCGGGAGGCCTTTTGATGACCAGGCATGAAGAGATCGAGACCGCGCTCCTGCGGGCGGTCGATGTGACCCCGTCAGAGGATGGCCTGCGCTGGCTCGACCAGCGCGTGGCCCGGGCCATGGCCCAGCCGGTGGCGATCCATCGCCGCGGCCTTTTCACCCGGCGGATGTTCCTGCGCCCGCTGCTGCTCCTCGCCGCGTTCGTCCTGCTCACCGGCGCGGTGGTCGGCGGGATGGGCCTCCTCGACCAGATCTTCGAGTCGTCCGGAATGCCCGGTTGGCGAGCGGCCTGGGACCGAGCCGAGAGACTCGGCATCAAGCAGACGGATGCGGGGATCACGATCACCCTCGAGCGCGCCTACGCGGATCTCAACCAGGTCCTGATCGGCCTCACCGTCGAGGGCCTGGAGGCGGCGCCGATATCGGGCCACGGAGAGCCCGCCCCAATCGAGTGGAGGGCTGAACTCCGGGATCCAGCCGGCCGGACATCCGAGCAATGGGCCGCCAGTAGGGCCGGCTCGGACGTGGCCGACACCAACCTCTCCGCGATCGTCCATGTCTGGGAGGGAGCCGTGACCCCGGTGGCCGGGACCTGGCGGCTGACCTTCACCTCGGTCGGCTACAACAGCGGCGGGTTTGTGTCCGGCGAATGCACCGTCGGAAATGCCGACCCGGCGTGCGTGAACCCACCTGCGAACGCGATGGTTGACGGCACCTGGCGGTTCGAGTTCGAGCTGCCTGCGCCTGCCGGGACGGTCCTGTCGCCGAATGTCAGGGTTACCCAGGGTCAGGCCACGCTCACGCTCACCGAGCTTCGCATCACTCCGACCATGGTTGCCAGCAGGATCGCCCTGCGCGTGACCGGCAGCAGCGTGGCCGACTGGCACCCGAACATATCGATTCGGCGCGGCGACACGACGTACATCAGCAACACCAGCTATCACGTCACCCAGGACCCGAATTCTCAGAGACCTGACGGCGACGTGAACGAGTTCCTCACGATCTCCGGCGCCGATGTAGCCGCGGGCACCTGGGTGTTTGAGATCCCCGAGCTCACGTACCGGAGCAGCATCTACAGCCCGACCGAGGAGGAGATCCGCCTCGTCGGTCCGTGGAAGCTCACGGTGACCGTGCCGTAGACGAAGACCTCCCCTGCGCTGAGCGCTTCTGGACGGTGAGGAGCGCTGAGCGCTCCTAATGGCCAAGTTGGGCCGTGGTGTGGCCAGTTGAGACGCGGAAACCGGCCGCCAGGAGCGTTCAGCGCTCCCACGAGGCAAGTTGGGCGGGTGTCGCGCCCATCGGTGAGCTCTTCTTGGCCGTTAGGAGCGGTCAGCGCACATCCAGCGAACGCGCGGTGCGCGCGTCAGTCCGCGGCGTAGTCCCCAATCCGGGTCCGTGGCATCAGCACCACCACGATCAGCGCGGCCAGCAGCGCGCTGACGATGCCCACGGTGAAGGTCGAGGCCGTTGCGATCGAGAAGGCCTCGTGAATCCCCGCCACGATGGACGGGATCAACGGAGCCACCTGGTCATGCGACTCCGGCGGCACCTGGGCCAGGATCGCCGCGCCCAGGTCGCCGACCCCAGACAGGTTGTTGAGCGCCGCTCCGCCACCTTGCGCGAACTCGGCGGCCGTCTCCGGCGGCACGCCCTGCGCGGTGATCTGCTTCGGCATCTCGTCCAGCAGCACCGAGCCGAACAGCGAGCCGGTGATCGCCAGGCCCACCGTGCCGCCCACCTGCTGGAAGAGCGTGACGCTGCTCGTCCCGACCCCCAGCTCCCTGACCGGCACCGCGTTCTGGACGATCAGCGTGAAGACCGCGAAAGAAGGACCGATCCCCAGGCCGGTGATCGCCATCCACAGCCAGACCAGCGGCCGGTCCGTCTCGCTGCGCAGGTTGGTCAAGAGGAAGAGCCCCACCGCCAGCACCACCAGCGAGGTCGCGATGAGCGCCTTGTATCGGCCCGTTCGCGCGACCAGCTGCCCCGAGACGGTAGCGGAGAGGATCAGCCCGGCGAGCATCGGCAGGATCTGGTAGCCGGACTCGGTGGCGGAGCTGCCGGCCACGACCTGGTACCAACGCGGCAGGAAGACGATCGCCGCAAAGAAGCCCATCGCCGCCAGGAAGATGGCGAAGACGGAGGCCGAGAAGGCCCGGATACGGAAGAGGCGGAGCGGCAGGATCGGCTCGGCCGCGCGCGACTCGATCACCACGAAGATCGCGGCGAACATGAGGCCCAGCGCGACGAGGCCGCCAACGGCCGGATCGGTCCATTCGCCGAACTGCTTGTTGGTGAGGCCGATCAGGATCGGGAAGAGCGTCGCCACGAGGGCCGCGGCACCGAGATAGTCGACGCTCCGCTTCACGCCCTGCTCGCGGTGAGTGGGCAGCGTCCGCCAGATGATGACCAGCACGATGGCACCCAGCGGCAGGTTGACGTAGAAGATCCACTGCCAGCCGACGGTATCGGTCAGGATGCCGCCGATGGCCGGGCCGATGAGCGAGGACAGGCCGAACACCGCACCGAAGAAGCCAAGGTACTTGCCCCGCTCGGACGGGCTGAAGATGTCGCCGATGATGGCGATCGAGATCGGGAAGAGCGCGCCCGCGCCGAGGCCCTGGAGCGCCCGGAAGGCGATCAGCTGCCACATCGACTGCGACAGGCCCGACAGCGCCGATCCGATCAGGAAGATGGTCACCCCGATCAGGAAGAGCGGTCGCCGGCCGAACAGGTCGGAGAGCTTGCCGTAGATCGGGCCGCTGGCGGTGATGGTCAGCAGGTAGCCGGTGAAGGCCCAGGTGTACACGTCGTTGCCCGCCAGGTCGGTGACGATGACCGGCAGCGCGGTGCCCACGATCGTCTGGTCGAGCGCGGCCAGCAGGATGCCCAGCAGGACCGCGCCAAGGATCTCCAGGCGAACGCGGTGGGGCAGCTCGATCGGGGGTCGGTCAAGGACAGGGGCAGGCGCGGCGGCGGTCATGCTCGTGCGATCTCCGTTGTGGTGGGGTGGGCGTTGGCGTGGCGACCCGCGGGGTCTGCCGGCCGCGGGCAGTCTAGAGGCTTTTCGTTAAGGTGGCGTGAGCGCGGCGCCTACAGCGCGGAGCCGCGGTCGATCTCGTCGCGAAGTGCCAGCAACACCTCCAGGTGCGCGAGATCGCGGGGGCGAGCGGACGCGCGCTTCATGCGGATCAGGTCGTCGATGGCAGCCACACGTACCACGGCGCCGTCCAGATCGAGCTCCGTGGCGTTCCTTGCCAGTTCGTCGAAGCCAGACGCGCCGGCAGGTGTGGCAAGGATGTCCAGGTCACCGGCATCGGTCACAAGCGTGAAGGCGTCGCCGGCCGCCAGCGTCCTGGGCTCGAGTCGAAACGGGAGGCCTTCCGGAGCCCCGCGCAGGGTGGCATGCAGCTCGCGGAGGGCTTCTGCCAGCGCCGCGAGGTTGGCTGGATCACGGGCGTAGCAGACGTCGACATCCACGGTGAGGATCGACGAACCGCGCAACTTCCCCGCAAACCCGCCGATGACGATGTACCGCACCTCATGCCGGTTCAGCGTCGCCAGCGCGCGGATCGGGTCGAAGTCGCGCTCGACCATCAAGTACCGGCTGAGCGACCGATTGCGACCATGGCACGCGCCTCTCGCGCCGCCAGCCGCGCACGCTCGCCCGGCGTCATCCGCAATCGATCGCGGATCAGCGACCGATCCTCATCCGCGCCACCCGCCTCCTCGAACGCCAGGCTCTGCCCGGCGGCGCGCAGGAGCTTCTCCAGGGTGTCGACCCGCGGCGTGATCTGTCCCGTCTCGATGCGCCCCACCGTCGCCTGCGGCATCCCCGCCCGCGCGGCGAGCTCTCGCTGGGTCAGACCGGCGAAGCGCCGGGCGTATCGGAGCATGCGGGCTGCCTTCATGCGTCAAGCCTAGCATGTTGATAGCAGATACGCTATCAGGTTGGGGTCTGGTGCAGCTCGCTGCATCGGCCTAGCATGTGCACTCCAACCCAGCCTCAGAGGTAGACCGATGGCCGATCATCCCAACGCCGCGATGGTGCGCAGCATGATGGAGTCGCTGAACAGCGGCGATTTGGAGGGCATGGCCGACTCGCTGGCCGATGACGTCGTCTGGCACGAGATCGGCAACCCGGAGCCGGTCCGCGGCAAGGCTGCGCTGGCGGCCCGCTTCACCGGTCCTGGCGCGCCGGACTACGAGATCACCGGTGAGCTCCACGACGTGATTGCCAACGACGACCACACCATCGCCCTGGCGACGGCCACCGGCAAGCGCGGCGGACGGACGCTCATCTACCGCGTCGCCGAGATCTACCACATCCGCGACGGCAAGATCGCCGAGCGCTGGGCCTTCTCCGACGACACCGGGGCGATCAACGAGTTCTTCGGCTAACCCCGCGGCAGGCATGGCGAAGCTGCGCATCACCCGCCTGGGCCACGGCGGGATCCTGTATCGCTCCCCTGGCGACAAGTGGCTCTGGGTGGACCGATGGAGTGGCGCGCCCACCTACGTCGCGCCGCCGGAGCCGTGGCGCGTGGACGTCATCGCCCCGACCCATGGGCATTTCGACCATGTCGGCAACGATGCCGTCGACGTCGTTGAGCTGGCCGCCAAGGGCGGGACGGTCGTCTGCTCGCACGAGATGAGCATCTACCTGGCCGGCCGCGGGGTGGAGGCCGTGGGCATGAACAAGGGTGGCAGGTTCGATGTGGTGGGGATCGGGCTGACCATGGTCCACGCCGAGCACACGGGCGGGGTGACGGTCACCGGCGGCGAGGCGGAGGCGACCCGCGAGGTGGGCTGCTGGGGCTGGCTGTTCGAGTTCGAGGACGGCACCCGCGTCTACCACACCGGCGACACGGACCTGTTCGGCGACATGGCGCTGGTGCGGGACCGATGGGCGCCGAGCATCGCGGTCCTGCCGATCGGCGGTCACTACACGATGGGCCCGGCCGATGCCGCGCGGGCTGTGGCGCTGATCGGTGCAGGCGTTGTCATCCCGGTGCACTACGCCACCTTCCCGGCTCTGGCGGGCACTCCCGCCCAGCTCCAGGCGGCGACAAGTGCCCAGGTGGTGGCACTCGAGCCCGGGGAGACCTGGGAGGCTTAAGCGCCCGGTGCCCGCCGCGGTCTACCTGGAGATCGGTCCCAAGCGCACCTTTGCCGGGGCGGTGGAGTGGCCGGGCTGGTGCCGCAGCGGCCGCGGCGAGGATGAGGCGCTGGCGGCGCTGGTCGCGTACGCCCCACGTTACGCCGCGGTGGTGGCGGGGAGCGGCATGGCCTTTTCCGCCTCGACCGACCTCGAGGTCGTCGAGCAGCTGAAGGGTGGCTCCGGGACCGATTTCGGCGTGCCCAGCGAGGCCCCCAACGCCGACGACCGGCCGCTCAGTGCAGCCGAGCTCGATCGCCAGTCACGGCTGCTGACCGCCAGCTGGGACGCCTTCGATGCGGCATGGTCCGAGGCGACGAAGGCCAAGGTCGAGCTGCGCAAGGGTCCGCGCGGCGGCGGTCGCGATCTGCCGAAGATGGAGAACCACGTCCTCGAGGCGGAAGAGGCATATCTGGCGCAGCTCGGCAGCCGCTGGCCGCGCATGCCGGGTGCCACGGTCGCCGATCGGATGGCTGTCGTGCGTGCGACCGCCCTCGACGTGCTCGGGGCGCGGGCCCGAGGTGAGCCGATCGCCGACCCGCGCCAGACGAAGCGCCCCTGGTCGCCGCGCTACTTCGTGCGCCGATCCGCGTGGCACGTCCTCGACCACGCCTGGGAGATCGAGGATCGCTCCTAGCGAGGCACCTCGACCAGGAATTCGCCGACGACGTGCCCCACCAGGATGCCGCCAACCAGCACCGCCAGGAGCAGGATCACTACGTTCAGGACCCGCGCACGTAGAGCCAGCGTGACGCGCAGCTCCCCGTCGATGCGCTGCGTCTGCAGGCCGATGAGGGGCAGCGCCGCGATCAGGAACGCCACGAACGGGGCCGCTAGCAGGAAGAGGTCCACGATCAGGGGGGCGGTGACCGCGGCCAGCACCGGATCGACGGCCGCGGCCAAGCCGGGCACCGCAATGTCGTAGGCGAGGATCGAGATGCCGACAAAGGTGAGCGTCGGCGCCAGGAGCAGAGCGGCGACGAGAGCGGTTGCGGTGGGGTGGCGTTGGAGCGGATGGGTGGGCATCGGCGGACCTCCGGCAGAGACCAGCCTCGGAGCGAGCCGGTCAGCGAGGGAGCGGAACTGGGCGGTCATCGCGCCGCGCAGCAGATCGAGCGTGGTAGCTGGCGTGCTCGGCAGCTCGTCGAGCAGGTCGGTCAGCTCCTCGCCATAGCGCCGTCGCCAGGCGGACGGGTAGAGGCGCAGGATCGGCTTCATTGGCTTCATCGGTTGCCAACCCGCGCGAGACCGATGCTGACGGCGGAGTTCAGTCCGGTGAGCCGACCGCGCAGTGCAGCGAGGCCGGCATCGGTCAGGCGGTAGGGGCGTCGCCGGCCCTCGAGCGGGAGGGCCTCGACCAGGCCGTCCTCCTCGAGCCGCGACAGGGCGCCGTAGAGGGTGCCCGGCCCGAGCCGGATGCCGGCGAAGGCGGCGACGTCGAGCAGCATGGCGTGGCCGTGCTTCGGGCCGCCCGAGAGGCTGATCAGGAGGAGGAGGCCGGGATCGGAGCCTGGGGATCGGTCGGACACAGGGTGCCTCGTGCTACGTCGTGGATACTACGTGTCGCGTAGTATCAGGTGAGCCGCGCGCGATGTCAAGCTGTCGACGATCCGATGTGCGCTCAGTGCTCCTTACGGCCAAGGAGGGCGCCGGTAGGCCACGAAACGCGACCAACTTGGCGACAGTGAGCACCCAGCGCTCCTCGCGGCCAACTTTGGCCGGATTCGGCGAGTCTGTCTTGTCAACTTGGCGATAAGGAGCGCTCAGCGCTCACGGGCGGAGCGTCAGGCAACGACGCGATCGGTCGAGGTGTTTCGTCGCAGGGTAAGCCAGCGGCGGCAGCCGGCGGCGTGGAACCAGCGCTCGGTCGTGACGCCGTCGACGTTGTCCTGCATCCAGACCCAGTCGAGGTTGCGCGCCGCCGCATCGATGATCGAGTCAGGCACGTGCGGCAGCTCGCCGCCGAAGCGGAACTCGTTGACCGGCCGCTC
>Ga0184639_10000962_pt1 | contig 12021 bp, 13 predicted proteins | sample PLM31_170_b2_FD_133155 | JGI IMG/M metagenome (GOLD analysis project Ga0184639, IMG submission 133155) | Groundwater sediment microbial communities from an aquifer in East River, Colorado, USA - PLM3-1_170_b2 | ecosystem: Environmental > Terrestrial > Soil > Riparian zone | place: USA: East... | reverse complement strand
TCGTCGCCGACCTGCAGGACCTGAAGGCGAATCCGAATCGGTCCGCGATCGGCACGATCATCGGGACTCGCGCGGCGCGGACGTGGTCGATCGCCTCCTTGGTCTGCGGCATCACGCCGTCATCGGCCGCGACAACGATGATCGCGATGTCGGTGACCTGGGCGCCGCGGGCCCGCATGGCGGTGAACGCCTCGTGGCCGGGCGTGTCGAGGAAGACGATCCGTTTCCCATTGTGGATCGCCTCTGAGGCGCCGATGTGCTGTGTGATGCCACCCCGCTCGCCCGATGCCACCTTGGTACTGCGGATGGCGTCGAGGAGGCTGGTCTTGCCGTGGTCGACGTGGCCCATGATCGTCACGATCGGAGCCCGGGGCACAAGGTCGGCGGCGTCGTCCTCGGTAAAGATGACCCGCTTCCCGCCTCCCTCCTCTTCGCTTCCCGGGGCGACGATCTCCTGTTGCGAGGCGGCCAGCGACGCGGCCCGCTCGGCCACCCCGCGCTCGACCGTCTCGATCCCCAGCTCCCCGGCGACCAGTGAGGCCGTGTCGAAGTCGATCGACTGGTTGATGGTGGCGAAGATCCCGTTGCGGATCAGCTCCTTGATCACATCGGCGTGGCTGACGCTGAGCGCCTGGGCCAGGTCCGTGACCGATACCGATGACGGCAGCTCAACCGGGTCGCCGCCTCGGGGCACTACTGGCCCGGCCTCGACGGCAAGCGCCCCGTCGGCAGCGGCGTCGCGGCGGCGCTGCGGTCGGGGGCCGCGGCGCGGCTGATACCTACGTGGGGGCATGCGTCACCTCAGCGGTGAGCAGCTCCGGCGAGATCGTGACGCCCAGGGCACGATGCACGCCCTCGACCAGGCGCCGCGGTTCGCGGCAGGCAGCCTGGTCGCACAGGTAGGTGCCGCGACCCGGCGCCCTGCCGCTCGCGTCGGCCGCCACCGATCCGTCGGCGCGCCGTACGAGGCGGGTCATCGACCGCTTGGGATGCACCTCGCGGCAGACGGCGCAGGTCCGCTGCGGCTGATGCTCAGGCTTCCGCTTCGGCATCGACCGGCGCCTCCTCGGCGGTCACCGCGTCGTCCGGAACGCCACCATGCGCGGCTGCCGCGGTGGCGACGCCAGCATCGGAGCGAATGTCGATCCGCCAGCCGGTCAGCTTTGCCGCCAGGCGGGCGTTCTGCCCTTCCTTGCCGATCGCCAGCGACAGCTGACGTTCGGGGACGACCACGTTCGCGATCTTGTGCTCCTCGTCGATGCGCACGGTGATCACCTCCGCCGGCGACAGTGCCTCGGCCACGAACTGCGCGGGGTCCTCGTTCCAGAGGACGACGTCGACCTTCTCGCCGTTCAGCTCGGCCACGATCGCCTGGATCCGCGCGCCGCGCTGCCCCACCGCGGCACCCTTGGCGTCGACGCCCGACTGCCGGCTCTCGACGGCCACCTTGGAGCGGCTGCCGGCCTCGCGGGCGATGCCGCGAATCACGACCGTGCCGTTGTAGATCTCAGGGATCTCCATCTCCATCACACGGCGCAGGAATCCGCGGTGCGTGCGGCTCACGACCAGGACCGGGCCGCGTGTCGTGCGGCGCACCTCGAGGACGTACACCTTCAGGTGCTGGCCGATGCGGTAGTGCTCGCCGGGGAGCTGCTCCGTGACCGCGAGCACCGCCTCGACACCCTTGCCCATGTCGAGCACGACGGCCTGGTCGGTGGTCCGATGCACGACGCCGGTCATGATCTCGCCCTCGCGGCTGGCGTACTGGCTGTAGACCACATCACGCTCGGCCTCGCGCAGTCGCTGCCGATAGACCTGTCCGGCGGTCTGCGCGGCGATGCGCCCCAGCTGGGCCTGCGTGACGTTCTCCGGGACCCGCACCTTGGCTCCCACGCCGGTCGCCGGGTCGATCTGCTGCGCCGCGCCGACGAGCATCTGGAGCTCGGGGTCGACGACCTCGTCGGGGGTCGCGACCACCTCGTACTCGCGGTAGACGGAGATCTGCCCGGTCTCGGGGTCGACCCTGACCACCACGTTCTCGGGGGCGTCGGCGTTGCGCCGATAGGCGGACTCGATCGCCTGCTCCAGGGTCTCGATGAGGATCTCCTGCGGGACGCCCTTCTCAGCGTTCAACTGGAGCAAGGCTCCGATGAAGTCCCGGTTCACATCCGCACCTCGCCCTGGCGGGCAGAAACAAAAACGTGGGAGGCGAACCGACCCACGTTCAGTACTCAGGAAACAGTATCGAATTTGGTCCGCTGAACGGTCCGCGAAACCGCCCGGAGTATAGCAGCCGAGGCCGGCCACCGCCAGCGTCAGGAGGCCTTCGGGCGCCTATCCGCCGATCAGATTGGCGACGTCGCGGATCGAGATGAGGATGACCAGGAAGATCAGGACCATGAAGCCGGTGAGGTACACGAGCGCCTCACGCTCGGCCGGGAGGCGACGGCGCCGGATCGCCTCGACGGCAACGACGGCGATGCGCCCCCCGTCGAGCGGCGGGAAGGGGAGGACGTTAAGGACGGCCAGGTTCACTGACAGGATGCCGACGAAGATGAGCTGGCTGACGAGAGGGGCGCCCAGGACCCGGCCGGTCTCCTCGGCGATCCCGATCGGGCCGACCGCGGTGCCGGCGTCAGGCGTCAGCCCGAGCAGCCCGCCGACTGCCTCGGCAAGGCCGCCCGGAATCTTCAGCGCCAGGTCACCGGCTGCGACGAGCCCCTCCCAGCCCGCCGCAAGCGGGCCTTCCACCTGTGGCGGCACCGCCACAAAGGTCTCCGGCTCGTAGCTGAACCCGACGGCGCCCAGCCCCCTTGCCTCGTCGCTCGCCGTCAGGGCGCGCGGCGTCACCTGCAGCGTCGTCTCTTCGCCGGTGCGCGTGACAGTCAGCTCCACCCGATGACCGGCCCGCGACCTGACGTACGCGGTCAGGTCCCGAGAGATCCGGAAGGTCCGGCCGTCAGCCGCCGTGATCACGTCGCCCACCCGCAGCCCGGCCACCACGGCAGGGCTGTCGGCCTGCACCTCGGTGACGGTCAGCGGCCCCCGTCCCTGCTGACCCGGCAGGCTGAGGGCGACCCCGAACAGGGCCGCCGCGAGCAGGAAGTTCATCGCCACGCCGGCGAGCAGCACGACGATCCGCACCCAGATCGGCTTGCGGTTGAAGGCGCCCGCCATCGCCTTGTCGATCGCCGCCTCGGACAGGCCGCGCTGCCGCATCTTGCCGGACTCGACGTCGCCGTCCTCCCCGAGCATCTTCACGAAGCCACCCAGCGGGATCCAGTTGAGCGAATAGCGGGTGCCGTGCCAGACGACCGATCCGATGCGCGGCGGAAAGCCGATCCCGAACTCCTGCACGGTGATCCCGGCGCGCTTGGCGACGATAAAGTGGCCGAGCTCGTGCACGAGGACGAGTACCACCAGCACGGCGATGAAGGCGAGGACCGTCTGGAGGACCTCCATCAGGCGGCTCCGCCCAGTCCCAGCTCGAGGGAGAGGGCGGCCCGCACGTCGGCGTCGAGCGACACGATCCCCTCCAGCTCGGGCTCGACCGGCGCGCCCCAGCGCTCCACCGAATCCACGATCACCGTGGCGATCCGCGGGAAGGTGATCGTCCCGGCCAGGAAGGCCGCGACCGCGATCTCATCGGCCGCGTTGAGGATCGCCCCGTGGTTACCGCCCGCCGCTGCAGCGGCTCGCACCGCGTCGTATGCCGGGAAGCGGCCCGGCTGCAGGGCCTCGAATGAAAGGCCGCCCCAGTCCTCCGGTGATCCGTGCTGCGCCGACGACGGCCACCGCTCGGGATAGGTCAGGGCGTACTGGATCGGGAGTCGCATGTCGGGGAGGCCGAGCTGGGCCTTGTACGAGCCGTCGGTGAACTCGACGAGCGAGTGCACCACGCTCTGGGGGTGGATCACGGCCTGAATCCTATCGTACGGAAGTCGATACAGCCATTTCGCCTCGATCGCCTCGAAGGCCTTGTTGACCAGGGTCGCCGAATCGATGGTGACCTTCGGGCCCATCCGCCACGTCGGGTGGGCAAGGGCATCGGCGGCGCTGACACCCTCCAGATCAGCCGACTGGCGATCTCGAAACGGCCCCCCGGAGGCGGTGAGGATGAGACGCCGGACCTCGCTCAGCCGTTCCCCGGCGAGGCACTGCCAGATTGCCGAGTGTTCGGAGTCGATCGGCCGCAGACGCTCCAGCGGGTCTCCTCCCAGCTCGGCCAGGACCCTGGCCACGAGGTGGCCGCCGGTGACCAGCGTCTCCTTGTTGGCGAGCGCCACGCGCCGGTCGCTGGCCAGCGCGGCCAGAACCGCCGGCAGCGCCGTCATGCCGGTGGTGGCGACCACCACGATGGCGGCGGCGTCGAGCGTCGCCAGCTCCTCGAGGCCGCCGGCAGCCCATCGGTCGCCGATCAGACCCCGCGGACGCCCCTCCGCGCACCAGGCCCTGGCCGCAGGCCACGCGGCAAGCTGCGCGGCGAACTCCCTCGATGCGCGACCTGCGGCCAGCCCGACCAGGTCGAACCGGTCGCGGAACGACGCGAGGACGTCGAGCGTCTGGCGCCCGATCGAGCCGGTCGATCCGAGGAGGACGACGCCGGTCACAGGCCGAAGCCGGCGACCACCAGCGCGTAGCCGGCGAGGATCGGTGCCGCGAACAGGAATGAATCGATGCGGTCGAGGATGCCGCCGTGGCCCGGAACCAGGACGCCAGACTCCTTGCGCCCCGCGGCGCGTTTGACCATCGACTCGGCCAGGTCGCCTGCCTGCGCCGCCAGGCCGATGAGCGGGCCGATGACCAGCGGATGCCACGGATCGAGGCCGACCAGCGCCGCGCCGATGCCGGCCGCGATGGTCGCGGCGATCAGGCCCCCTGCCAGCCCTTCGACCGTCTTCGAGGGGCTGATGTGGTCGATCAACCGTCGGCGGCCGAGCCAGCGACCGGTCAGGTAGGCGCCCGAGTCGTACCCCCACACCACCAGCAGCAGGAGCAGCATCCAGGCCGATCCGGAACGCAGGCCGGCGACACCCACCGCGGTCGCCGCGGATCCACCCGGCGGTGCCAGGTGCGCGACGATCGCGAGGTACGGGGCCAGCAGCCCGATATATGCGACCCCGAACGAGGTGACTGCCCAGGTCAGGAACCCATTCCGTGGTTCAGCTCGAGTGAAGCCGGCGACACCCAGCAGGACCACGGCCGCGGCGAAAACGACCGCCGACAAGCCGGGCGGATCGGTTGCGCGCAACATGTCGGCGAGGGCGCCGCCAACCAGCGCCTGGTTCGCCGCGATCAACCCGCCGCCCGCCACCGCCAGGCCGGCCGCGAGGGCGAGCACCTGTGGCGGCTCGAAGCCCGCGGCGTCAAGCAACCCGATCAGCTCGACCATCGCCAGGAAGACGAACAGGCCGACCAGCAGCGACAGCCAGGGCTCGCCGAGCAGCACGATGATGACGACGATCGGCGCCAGGACGCCTGCGCTGATCAGGCGGAGGCTGAGCATCGCCGCATCATGCGCCGTAGCGCCGCTGCCGCCGCGCGAACTCCGCGATCGCGGCGTCCAGGTCGGCCTCGCCGAAGTCGGGCCACAGGGTCGACGAGAAGACCAGCTCGGCGTATGCCCCCTGCCAGAGCAGGAAGTTGCTGGTGCGCTGCTCGCCACCGGTGCGGATGATCAGGTCGGGGTCCGGCTGTCCGGCCGTGTACAGGTGCTCCCCGAAGCGCTCCTCGTCAATCTCCGGGGCTGGCACCGCGGCCGAAACGAGGGCACGCGCGGCGTCGATGATCTCGGCTCGCCCGGAGTAGTTGAAGGCGATGTTGAGGGCCATCTTCGTCCCCCCGCGCGTCCGCTCTTCGGCCTCGTGGATGGATCGAACAATGTCGGGGGGCGCCTCGTGCAGGCGGCCGATGACCCGCACGCGGACCCCTTGCGCCACCAGCTCGTCGGTGTGCTGGCGCACGGCGCCGTCGATCAGCCCGAGCAGGCCGGTCACCTCGTCGTCGGGTCGACGCCAGTTCTCGGCACTGAAGACGTACAGCGAGAGGACCTCGATCCCCTTGTCCGGCGCGACCCGCACGACCGGGCGGATCGCCTCTACGCCCTGAACGTGGCCGGCGATGCTGGGCAGCCCGCGCGCTGCGGCCCAGCGGCGGTTGCCGTCCATGATGATCGCGACGTGTCGCGGATGCTCACGGAGCGGCAGTGCCTCAGACCTCCATCACTTCGGCCTCTTTGCGCTCGGCGCGCGCATCGACGCCTTCGATGTGCCGATCGGTCATGCGCTGCAGCGCATCGAGCTCGCGACGCTCCTCGTCCTCGGAGAGAGATCCGTCGCGAAGCGCCTTCTTCAGGTGGTCGGCGACCTCGCGGCGGTGGACACGAATCTCGACGCGCCCCTCCTCTGCTCGGCGGCGGACCTGCTTCACCATCTCACGGCGCCGCTCCTCGGTGAGCGGTGGCACGCTGAGCCGCACGACGGTTCCGTCGACGTTGGGCGTCAGACCGATATCGCTCTTGATGAGCGCGCGCTCGATGGCCGATAGCACGGAGCGATCCCACGGTTGGATCACGATCAGGTGCGGGTCGGGCGTGCTGATGCCAGCGATCTGGTTGAGCGGCGTCGGCGTGCCGTAGTACTCGACCTGGATCCGATCGACCAGCGCGGTCGAGGCGCGGCCGGTTCGGATCCCCGCGAAGTCGCGCTCCATCGCCTCGATCGAGCGCTGCATCTTCGGCTCGGCCGCCAGCAGATCCGGGTGGGTCATTCCGGCACCTCTGGACCGATGCGCGTGCCGAGCGCTTCACCGCGGACGGCGCGCAGGATATTGCCCGGCTGCGTCATGTCGAAAACGACGATCGGCATCTCGTTGTCCATCGCCAAGCTGACCGCCGTTGCATCCAGCGCTTCGAGCCGACTGGCGAGGAGTTCGGTGTACCCGATCCGGGTGAAGCGCGTGGCGCCCGGGTGCTTCTCCGGGTCGGCATCGTACACCCCGTCGACCCGGGTGGCCTTCAGGATCACCTCCGCGCCGAGCTCGACCGCACGCAGCGTGGCGGCGGTGTCGGTGGTGAAGTACGGGTTGCCGGTGCCGGCCACGAGGACCACCACGCGCCCCTTCTCGAGGTGGCGCACCGCCCGGCGGCGGATGTATGGCTCGGAGATCTCGTTCATGCCGATGGCGCTCATGACCCGGGTCGGGCAGCCCTGCTGCTCCAGCGCGTCCTGGAGCGCCAGCCCGTTCATGGCGGTGGCCAGCATCCCCATGTAGTCGGCCGTGGCCCGGTCCATGCCGGCCGCGGCAGCGGCCACGCCTCGGAAGATGTTCCCACCGCCGACGACGACCGCCACCTCGGTCGCGTCCCGGCGCGCCTCGGCGATCTGCGCGGCGATGCCACGCACCACCTCGGGGTCGATGCCGTACTGGCGATCCCCCATCAGGGCCTCGCCGGAGAGCTTCAGCAGGACGCGCCGGGGAGTTGGCTGGGGCGCGGCGACCCCTGGATCGGTCACCTAGGCGGCCTCAGCGCCGTCGCGTTCCGCGGCCGTCTCGCCGACCGCCATGCGGGCGAAGCGCGCGACCCGGATATTCTCGCCGAGCAGCGCGACCTTCTCCGTGATCAGGTCGCCCACCTTGCGGTCGGTGTCACGGAACGGGAGCTCGAGCAGGCAGACCGATTCGAGCCACTTGTTGAGCTTTTCCTCGACGATCTGCGCGACGCGATCGCCCGGCCGGCCATCGCGCTCCGCGTCGGCAGCGAAGAGGCGGCGCTGTTCGGCGAGCACGTCGGCGGGCACATCATCCCGACTCACCCAGCTCGGCGCGAGACCGGCCACCTGCATTGCCAGCTCGCGCGCGAGCTGCTGGAAGTCATCAGTGCGAGCGACGAAATCGGTCTCGCAGTTGAGCTCGATGAGCACGCCGAGGCGCGCCCCGTGGTGGATATAGCTGGCGATCACCCCTTCGCGGGCTTCCCGACCGGCCTTCTTGGCGGCGGTCGAGAGGCCCTTCTCGCGGAGCCAGCCAACCGCCTTGTCGACGTCGCCGGAGCTCTCCTCGAGGGCCCGCTTGCAGTCCATGATCCCCGCCCCCGTCTGCTCGCGGAGGCGCTTCACGTCCTCGGGTCTGATCATCGCGTGTCGGTTGTTCCTTCCTGTCCTGGACCGAGCCGCATCAAGTGAGCGCCGGGTCCTCGTCGGTCTCCTCTTCGGCGGCTTCGGCGGCGCGACGGGCACGTGCGCGCCGTTCCTCCTCCTCGTCCTCCTCCGGCTCCGGCTCGAAGACGAGCGCCTCGCCGCTGGCGAGCGCGGCACTGTAGTCGGCATCGGCCACCAGCGCCGCATCGTCGACCGGCGGGAGCGCCTCGGCCTGCTCGAACTCCTCGTCCAGCCGCGCCTGCCGCTCGGCCTGCGCATCCAGCACCGCGTCCGCCACCTTGGAGCAGATGAGGCGCACCGACCGGATCGCATCGTCGTTGGCGGGGATCACCCAATCGATCTGATCCGGGTCGCAGTTGGTATCGGTAATCGCGACGATGGGGATCTCCAGGCGGCGGGCCTCGAGCACGGCGATCGACTCGCGGTGGGGATCGACGATGAAGAGCGCCCCCGGTACGCGTCGCATGCGGCGGATTCCGCCGAGCGCGCTGTTGAGCTTGACGATCTCCTCGCTGAGCTTGCCGGCCTCCTTCTTGGTGAGGCGCTCGAACTCGCCGGCGTCGCGTCGCGCTTCGAGCGCCTCGAGACGCTGGATGCGACGCTTGATCGTGGTGAAGTTGGTCAGCATCCCGCCCAGCCAGCGGTTGTTGACGTAGTGCTGCCCGGCCCGCTCGGCTTCCGACGAGACCGTCTCCTGGGCCTGCTTCTTGGTACCCACGAACAGGATCGAGTCGCCACGCCGGATCGTCTCTCGCACGAACTCCAGGGCGGCGTCCAGCCGGGAGACCGTCTGGGCGAGGTCGATGATGTGAATTCCGTTGCGCTCCCCGAAGATGAAGTCGCGCATCTTCGGGTTCCAGCGCCGAGTCTGGTGTCCGAAATGGACGCCTGCCTCGAGCAGCTGCTTCATGCTGACGGCACCCAAGCCTGGTCCTCCGGTTCTTCCTCCGCTCGCCTCAACTCCCGTCGGCCAACCCGTCAGCGGACGGGCACCGTGGACCGCGGGATCGGCGGGCGTGTGTGATGGGATCGATCGCCGTGTCCGGGCAGCGCTGCGAGTGCGCCGCAACCGGGCCGCGCGGCAGTATAGCACCGCCTCGGCTGGACCCCTTGGAAGGCGCCTGGAAGTGCGCCATAGGGTACCGAAGTACCCCAATCCCCACCCACTCGTACCTTGACCGCCGGGCCGCGGCTGCGACGATGCCAGCAGTGAGTCCCGCCGTGGAGCCTTGATCGCCATGCACCGTCGACGCCCACTGCCCCTGCTCCGCATCGCCGCGCTGGGAGCGCTGCTGGTCGTCGGTGTCGCCGTCGTCCCAGCAGCCGCCACCGATCGCGTGGTCGTCGTCGAGCCAGGCGACACGCTCAGCGAGATCGCACTCGCCCACGGGATCAGCCTGAACCAGCTGGTCGCCTGGAACGCAATCTCGGACCCGAACCGGATCTATGCCGGCCAACGGCTGCGGGTCTCTGCCCCCGTGGTGCCAACCCCGTCGTCGAGCTCATCGGCGCCGGCACCACGGGTCCACGTCGTGCGCAACGGCGAGAACCTGACCGTCATCGCGCGGCGCTACGGGACCACCATCGGCGCCCTCGCGGCGGCCAACCGGATTGCCAACCCGTCGTATCTTCAGGTCGGGCAGCACCTGACCATCCCCGCCGTTGCCGCCGCGGCCGCCGTCAATGCGCCACCCGCCGCCGCGGCATCGGCCCCGGCCTCCGCCGTTTCGTCGCGATCGCACGCGGTCGCCGCTGGCGAGAACCTGACCTTCATCGCGCGACGCTACGGGACCACCGTCAGCGCCATAGTGGCCGCGAACGGGATTGGCAATCCGTCGTTCCTCAAAGTCGGACAGCGGCTGACGATTCCCGGTGCAACGACCGATGCGGGACTGCTCACGGCAGCCATGCCGGCCGGGATGCGCGCCGCCGTCGACGCCCGCGCAGGCATCCGGGCGGTGATCGCCGACGAAGCTGCGGCCGCCGGCGTGCCCGTCGCGTTCGCGCTTGCGGTTGCCTGGCAGGAGTCGGGCTGGCAGCCCAACGTGGTCAGCAGTGCCGGTGCAGTGGGCGTGATGCAGCTGACGCCGGCGACCGCCGACTGGGTGGGAGCCACCATGCTCGGAGGTGGCATCGATCTCCGCGATCCGCGTTCGAACGTGCGCGCGGGTATCACGCTGCTGCGCCATTATCTCGATCGCTACGGCGGCGACCAGTCGCTGGTGCTGGCGGCCTATTTCCAGGGGCAGACCGCGGCCGATCGGCACGGCGTGTACGCGGTCACCCGCCCCTACATCGCCTCCGTGTTGGCGCTCGAGGCGATCTTCGCTCGCTGACCTGCCGTCGCCTGCGCGTTCACCAGGCGTCGATCGATGCGTGGCGCGCCAGGCGCCAGCTCATGTCCGCGGGCGTGACCGCGACCAGGTCGATCCGGAGTCCCATCGGGGTCGGGACTCGCTCGGACGAGGCATAGGATCCCAGGGCGGCGCGAAGCCGCCGAATCCGCCGCCGGTCGACGCTCTCAACAGGTTGCCCTGCGCGTGGGCCGCTACGCACCTTCACCTCGACAGCGACGAGGACCCCGTCGGGGTCGCGGCAGACCAGGTCCAGCTCGCCCTCGCGGCGTCGCCAGCGACGGGCCAGGATCGTCCAGCCGGAAGCTGACAGCCAGGCGGCCGTCACTTCCTCGGCTCGACGGCCGAGCAGGTGACGTGGATCGGACACTCCTTCGCTCCTCCCCGGGAGGCGAGCAGCGATCGGCCTAGTCGTCCAGTTCGATCTGCTCCTCGCTGAGGACCAGCCCATCGAGCAGCATGTCGAGGGACAGCTGCTCGCCGGCGAGGAGCAGGCGCAGCGGGGCGAACGAGCGTCGATGCCACTCGCACGGTCCTTCCCGCAGGAGCGCGTCAACATGTCGCCGCGTCCCGTAGCCCTTGTTGCGGGCGAACCCGTACGCCGGATACCGCGCGTCGAACTCGGCGCAGATCCGGTCGCGCGTCACCTTGGCCACGATGCTGGCCGCCGCGATCGACGCGCTGATCGCGTCACCGTCGATGATCGGGCGCTGGGGAAGGTCCACCTCGCGCAGACGGAGGGCGTCGATCACCAGGTGATCCGGCGCCTCGGCGAGGTGGCCGAGCGCCTCGCGCATCGCCAGCTTGGTGGCCTCCAGGATGTTGATCCGGTCGATCACCTCGACCTCCATGCACCCCACGCCGACCGCCTCGGCTCGGTCGAGAATCTGCTCGTAGAGCGCCTCGCGCCTGGAGCGGGGCAGGACTTTGCTGTCGCGCAGCCCCTTGATGCGGTGCCGGTCGGGAAGGATCACCGCGGCGGCCACGACCGGGCCGGCGAGCGATCCACGCCCCACCTCGTCGATCCCGGCGATTCGTCGGAATCCCGCCAGGCGCAGCTCCCGCTCGTGCCGCATATGGGCGTCCCGCGGCCGAGTGCGGCGAAGGGTCGCTGGCGGCTCGGTGGAGTCCGATCGACGAGCAGCCACCGGCTCAGCGGCCGGGCCGGCGCTCGCGAAGGGTGGCTGACTTGCCGACGCGGTCACGCAGGAAGTACAGCTGGGCACGGCGCGCGACGCCGTGGCGCACAACCTCGATCTTCTCGACCCGGGGCGCGTGGACCATGAACGTACGCTCGACGCCGACTCCCGACGCGATCCGGCGCACCGTGATGCGCTGGTTCAGTCCGCCGCCGCGCAGCCGCATGACGGTCCCCTCGAAGATCTGGATTCGCTCGCGGCTGCCCTCGACCACCTTGACCGAGACCTTGACCGTGTCGCCCGGGGCGATGGTCGGCAGATCGCTGCGGAGCTGCTCGCGCTCGAGCTCCTTGATCGGATCCATCCTGC
>Ga0184639_10000961_pt1 | contig 12023 bp, 8 predicted proteins | sample PLM31_170_b2_FD_133155 | JGI IMG/M metagenome (GOLD analysis project Ga0184639, IMG submission 133155) | Groundwater sediment microbial communities from an aquifer in East River, Colorado, USA - PLM3-1_170_b2 | ecosystem: Environmental > Terrestrial > Soil > Riparian zone | place: USA: East... | reverse complement strand
GCGGGTGAGTCCGATAGGGACACGCGAGCCTACCGCGCCCGTCTCACGCGACGCGCCAACGAGTTGCGTATCACCGATCGCATCGTCTGGACCGGATCGCTCAGCCCGCCGGAAATGTGGTGGTGCTTGGACGCATGTGTTGCGTTCGTGATGACGAGCAGATCTGAAGCGTGTCCTAATACCGTGTTGGAGGCGATGAGCCGCGGGTGCCTGGGCATCTCGGTGGATCACCCGCCTATGCCGGAGTTCTTCGGCGCCACGGCCCTGTACTACCGTGCGGGTGAGGTCACCGTGCTCGCGGGACATCTGTCAACCGTGCTCGCGGCGGAGGCCGGCTCATTGTCAGCACTCAGAGCGGCCGCGGTACGGCGAGCCGCCGAATTTGAGTGGGAAACAACGGCCAATCGGACCATTGCGGAGCTACGACTGGCGTTGACAGAGCCGGCGAGGAGCTGATCGTCGCGTGCCGCACGAGCTGGTATTGCTGCGATAGCCCGGCTCGCGCGCCCGGCGTGGTCACGCAGGCTCGATGGCGCGACGGGCGGGGGCCGAATGGATGCGTGGCGGCTGTTGCCGGGAAAGGGCAAGCCCGGCTGCTGGCGCGGCCGGGCTTGCCGGCTGAGCTGCCGGAAAAGCTTACTGCGACGGCACGCTGCTGTTGACGCTGTTGTTGCCGCCGTTGCCGACGATCATGTTGCTCGAGAAGCCGATCACGGTGCCGGTGCCGGTGAGGCCGTTCGTGGTGTTGCCAACGACGGCGCTGTGACCCAGACGGACGATCGGTGTCTGGCCGCCGAGGCCCGAGGTGAGGCCGGTGCCGTTGTAGGCGATCAGCGACTTCTCCACGAAGCCAGTCGCGCCGGTAACCTGAATTTGCACACCCACGCCGTTGTGCGTGACCGCGGAGTTGAAGACGGAGACCGAGTTGGGCCCGCCGCCCACGTCGACGCCGCTGGCGGTGTTGGTGGAGATCTCCGAATCGGAGATCGACACTAGTGCGGTCGCCCCGGCCGTGGGGACCACTTCCACTCCGCGCAGGTTGTTGGAGATGTCGGCGCCGCGGATCACGACCCTCGTCGTTCCGGAGGTGTTGACGACCTTGATCCCGTCGTTCGTGAAGCTGTGGATGCGGCAGTTCTCAATCGTGACCTCAGAGGCCGCCAGAATTCTGATGCCGTCAATTCCCGTGAGGACTCCGGTGATCTCGAGGTTACGGAGCTTGACGATGCCACCTGCCACGTTGATGATGACGCCGGTCGTACCAGCGGCGAGGATACCCGCGATCTGGTCGCTGCCGTCGATGGTGATCGACTTCGTGATCGTGACCGCGCCGAAGCCGCCGGGATCGAGCGTGCTGATGATGCCGTTGGTCGCGGTCTTGCTGATCGCGCCCGCGAATGTCTTACATGGCGCGGTGCGGCTGCACGGGTTCACGTCATCGCCGACCCCCGACACCCAGGTGCGCGTGGCCTGTGCCTGAGCCGCCGAAGCGATGCTCAGAACGACGAGAATGAGGAGCATGGCAGTGAGGTTCTTGCGATTCATCGGGTCCTCCTTCCGAGGAACATTTTGTACTGAGGCGGAGCCATGTTAATCTGCCTTTGTTTTTCCCGCCAGCCCTTTTGGGCTTGATACTCCTTTGGTTGCGAGCTATGATTCCGGGGGGCGTGCTGCGAGCAGATCCTTCGCTGCTGATGACGTGGAACCCCTCGACGACTCCGGCACAGATCGAGCCAGGCTTGGCGTTCTGGAAGCCTGATCGCGACCACGCCATTCCCACCCGCCCACGTCGGCCCGGGCGTCCCTGATGTGTGGCATCTGCGGCAAGATGGACTTCAGCGGCGTCGAGGTCGAGCGTGCGATCGTCGTCCGGATGTGCCAGGCGCTCGTGCACCGGGGTCCGGACGCCGAAGGCATCTACACCGCACCGTTCATTGGCCTCGGGCAGCGGCGCTTGTCGATCATCGACCTGAGCCCCCGGGCGGTCGCTCCGCTACCCAACGAAGACGGCACGGTCTGGGTCACCTTCAACGGCGAGATCTACAACTACCGGGAGCTGCGGGCCGGACTGGCTCGCCGCGGCCACACGCTGCGGACCGAGACCGACACCGAAGTCGTCGCGCACCTCTATGAGGAGTTGGGACTCGACTGCCTCGGCGAGCTGCGCGGGATGTTTGCGTTCGCCCTGTGGGACGCGGGGCGGCGTCGCCTGTTCGCGGCCAGGGACCGGCTCGGCAAGAAGCCGTTCCACTACGCCCGGACGACCGGCGGGCTCGTCTTCGGCTCCGAGATCAAGGCCCTCACCACCGACCCGGACGTCCGCATCGCTCCCAACTACCGAGCCATCGACCACTACCTCACCTACCAATATGTTCCGAGCCCCCTGACCGCGTTCGACGGCATCTTCAAGCTGCCCCCCGCGCACTATCTGACGTGCGACGCCGACGGCACGGTGGCGGTCCGGCGTTACTGGGAGCCCCCCGCCACCGAAAAGCTCGACGCGGTGCCGGCCGAGATCGAGGCCGAGTTACTCCACCGCCTTCGCGAGGCGGTGCGCATGCGACTGGTGGCCGACGTGCCCGTGGGCGCGTTCTTGAGCGGGGGAGTCGACTCCGCGACCGTCGTGGCGCTGATGGCGGAGGCGAGCGATCGACCCGTCAAGACCTTCTCGATCGGGTTCGAGGACGCGACGTACGATGAGCTCCCCTTCGCCCGCGAGGTGGCCGAGCGGTACGGGACGGATCACCACGAGTTCGTGGTCCGCCCGGAGGCGGCGGAGATCCTCCCCAAGCTCGTGCACCACTACAACGAGCCATTCGCCGACTCGTCGGCCCTGCCGACCTATTACCTGTCACGCCTGACGCGGCAGCACGTGACGGTCGCCCTGAGCGGCGACGGCGGCGACGAGAGCTTCGCCGGGTACGACAATTACGCGGCAGTGGCCGCGTGGGGAAAGGCGGACGTGATGCCGGCGGGAGCGCGGCGAGCGCTGAGTCTCACGCTCGCCGCGGCGCTGGACCGGTTACCATACCACGACGCCACGGCGAGGGTGAGCCGTGGACTCTCGATGCTGGGCGGTCGACTCCCAGAGCGCTACCGGCTGCAGTCCACCATCCTGAAGCCTCAGGAGAAAGCGGCCGGCTATACCCAGTACTTTCGGGCTCTCCTCCGTGAAGCCCCGGCCAACGGCTTGGTCGAGCTTGCCTGGGACGAGGCGATGGACCCGCTCGACTGGATGATGCGACACGACCAGCACTACTACCTGCCGGATTGCCTCATGGTGAAGGTCGACGTCGCGTCGATGGCCCACAGCCTGGAAGTCCGGTGTCCACTGCTGGACCATCCGCTGGTCGAGTTCGCGGCGCGGATCCCCAGCGCCCTCAAGCGGGACGCCTCGGGCGGCAAACTGATCTTCAAGCGCGCGGTCGCGCGGCTGTTGCCCCCGGCCGTCCTCGCCCGCCGCAAGACGGGGTTCGGTGTTCCGCTCGGCCGGTGGTTCCGGGGCGAGCTGGCGGATCTCCTCCGGGGCTCTCTGCTTGACGAGCGCGCCCGGCGGCGGGGCCTCTTCGTACCGAGCTTCGTCGCCCGCCTGGTCGACGAGCATACGGCCGGGCGCCGCGACTGGAGCACCCGGCTCTGGGCCCTGTTGTGTCTGGAGCTCTGGTTCCGGGAGTTCATCGATTAGCACAAAACGGGTGGCCGTCGTGCCGTCGCTCGCCTCCGGGGTGGCGACCCGCTTCCGGAGCGGGATCACCTGGAACCTGATGGCTGCGGTCTTCACGCAGGGCGCGACCTTCGCCGTGAACATCGCCATCGCCAACATTCTGGGTCGCCAGGTCCTTGGCGAGTACGCGATGGTGCAGAACACAGTGCTCACCTTCGCCGCCGTGGCGCAGCTCGCCACCGGCTATACCGCGACGAAGTACGTGGCGGAGTTCCGCTCGCGCGACCCGGAGAAGGCCGGGCGTATCCTCGGCCTGTGCTCGATCGTCGCAACCGTGGCAGCGGGCGTGGCAGCCGTCGCCCTGCTCGCCGGAGCTTCCTGGCTGGCCGCGGTTGTCCTTCGCGCGCCTCATCTGACCGCCGGCTTCGGGATCACCGCCCTCGTCGTCTTCTTCACCGTGATGAATGGCTACCAGATCGGCGCGCTGACCGGCCTCGAGAGTTACCGGGCGCTCGCAATGGCAGGCGCGCTCAGCGGGGTGGTTTCTGTCACGAGCTGTACGTTGGCGGCCTGGATCGCCGGGCTGAACGGCGGGCTCGCCGGTCTCGGACTGGGTGCCTTCTGCCACTGGGTCGTGTTGCGGCGAAGCCTCGCGGCGGAGGCCGCGCGCCAGGGGATCCCGATCCGATACGCGGCGCGGTGGTCGGAAATGGCGATCTTCTGGACCTTCGCGTTGCCGGCGACCCTCAGCGGCTTCGTGTCGCTACCCGCGCTCTGGCTCGCCAACACCTTTCTGGTCCGCCAGCCGGGTGGCTACGAGCAGATGGGTCTCTACGTCGCCGCTGCCAACTTCCGGATGATGGTCCTGTTCCTGCCGAACGTCATCAACAGAGTCGGCATGTCCGTCCTGAATCATGAGCGAGGGGCGCCCGACCAGCGCCGATATCGGGCGGTCTTTTGGGTGAACGGTGCGCTGACCGCCGCCGTCGCGGTGATCGGCGCCCTCACCATCGTGCTGCTGGGCCCTTGGCTGTTACCGCTGTTCGGCCGCACCTTCGCGGAAGGCTACGCGGTGCTCATGGTGCTCATGCTCTCGACGATTCCCGAGGCCTTGGCCGTGGCCGCCTATCAGGCCCTGCAGAGTCAGGCGAGGATGTGGCTGTCTCTGCTGAGCGTTTCGATTCCTCGGGACAGTCTGATCGCGATTGCTGCCTACGCGTTGACGCCGCGCTATGGCGCGATTGGACTGGCGTGGGCCTACACCATGGGTTGGCTACTGGCCCTGCTCGTTATCGTCATACTGATCAGCCGGCTGCGCCTCGATGTGGTTCCCCGATCGCGTGCTCTCCCGTCGGTGACCTGATCCGACACCGAGGCCGACTGAGAAGTCTCACGGTCGCCGTAGCGAAGAAGGTGTACAGGGCCACGCCGTGGCTGTCGGTTCGGAAGGCGTATTTCACGCTGTTCCTGAGTCTCGTGAGAGGGCGGCGCACGGTGGCGACGGTGGAGGGCCTGACGTACGACTTCGACCTCAGTGAAATGATCGACGTGGGAGTGTACTTGCAGGAATACGAGCGCGACATCGTACGCGCCATCGAGCATGTCTGCCGTCCAGGCTGGGTCGTGCTCGATATCGGGGCAAACAGCGGGGCGCACACGCTGCGATTGGCGAAGCTGATTGGTCCGACCGGCAAGGTGTTCGCCTTCGAGCCGACCGATTACGCGTATCGGAAGCTCGTACGCAACATCTCGCTCAATTCGTTCCAGAACATTCAGGCTGTTCAGGTGGCGCTGGGGGAAACGAATGCGGACCGGGGAACGATCTCTGCTCGGTCGAGTTGGCCGTCGGACGGGAGGCGCGTGCTCGAGACCAGCGTGGTCGATTTCAGGCGGTTCGACGACTGGTGCCCGGAACGAGCGGTGGACCGTGTGAACCTCATCAAGCTGGACGTCGACGGCAACGAATTTGCAATTCTGGCCGGAGCACAGGGTGTGCTGAGGCGAAGTCGGCCAGTGATCTTGATGGAAGTGGGGGCATGGCATTTCAGGGTTCCCGCGAGAAATCCGTTGATGATGCTGCACGAACTGGGATATCGGTTCTGGGATACGAAGTCGCTCAGAGAATACGAAAGCCCTGATGCTATCGGTCGACGGCTACCGCCGGTGGACGATGAGATGACGGTATCGCTCAACGTGATGGCCGCGGTGACCTGGCCGGAGACGGCCAGCGGAGGCGGCGGTGATGAGTGGCGAAGTTCCTGAGCCCGGCAAGATGCCGGTCGACGGTGAAGCATGGGGGCAGGAGTTACACCTGTCGAACTTCGTCAATTGTTACAATCAGTACCGGGACCTGCAGACATGCGCGGGAACACGGACCGTGTTGGTGGTCGGCCCCGGGCAGGGCCTCGTCCCTGAAGTGCTGCGGTGGCGCGGGTATGATGTGACGACGTTCGATATCGATCCTGCCTTTCGACCGGACGTTCGCGGGAGCGTGCACGCGATGACGATGTTCGCGGCCGGTCAGTTCGACGCGGTGATCGCGTCCCACGTCCTCGAACACTTGACGGTGCCGTATTTGAATCCGTCGCTGAAGGAAATCGCCAGGGTCGGCTGTTATGCGCTAATCTATCTGCCCGTGGCGGGGCGTCACTGCCAGGTGCGCGTGATGCCCGGCTTCAAGGGGATCGACCTCTCGATGATCATCGACCTCTTCAATCGCTTCCACAAGCCCGACGGCGTCACCCCGCGCTACGCGCAGGGCCAGCATTTCTGGGAGCTCGGCATGCGGGGTCTTCGGGTCAGAGACATCAGACGACGTCTCTCCCAGTTCTTCGACGTCCTGAGCGCCTACAGGAACCGGGACTGGACACCGAGCCATAATTTCGTGTTGAGATCGAAAATCGCGCATCGGCGTGAGTCGTGACGAGGCCCGGGGTAGTTCCGGGAGTTCATCGACTGACGTGAGATCGCCGACCGAGGAGTACTGGGATAACGTTTGGTCGATGCCCCCGCGGCCACGGCTGCCGTCCGTCTGTCGGTCCCGATCGGCGATCTCCAGCGCCTCTTCGGGGCTCACGTGAGGCCTGGCATGCGGTTCCTGGGGGGTGGGATGCGCGTCGGGGAAGACGCTGGCTTGGGTGGCGCGGGTGCTGGGCGCGCGGGTGGCGGGCGTGGACGATTCGCCGCGGGGAGTCGGGGGTGGGGCTCGCGCAGCAGGTCGAGGTCTTCGTGATGATGGAGATCTGACGGGATGCTGACAATCGTCTACTCGTTCAACAAGCAGGGTTACGAAGCCCGCTACTGGGAGCGCGAGATCACGGCCGCCTCGAGCGAAGAGGCCCGGTTCGTCCCGTTCAATCACCACTCATACCTCAACGCCCAACGCTACGTCCGAGCCCAGCTATTGGACGGCCTCTACTACGCGCAGGATCCCGGCTTGATGCGGCTCTACGGGGATTTCGAGGCGACACTCCGCGCGCACAGCGCGCACGCCGTCATCGTTGACACGTATCCTCCGTATCACCCGGATTATCTGCGAGGGATCGACGTTTACAGGGTACTTCGGACTAGCGACGGGCCTCTGGCCGCCTACGATCGGGATTTCGCCTACTTGCATGCGTACCACCAAGTCCTGTATCACGGCCCCGCCTACAGCCGCGATCTGGACATGGCTGAAAAGCTCCGCTATTGCGGTGCCCGCAGCGTGGACTTCTGGCCGATGACACTTTTCGACGCGGCGTTCGACACGACGAAGACGGAGACAACGATCCTGGCCGAGCCACGAGACATCGACGTGATCTTCATCGGGGCGCTGCACCCGAACAAGATGCCGCTCATCGCGAAGGTTAAGAAGGCGCTCGGACGGCGCTGCCGCCTGCATGGGCTCAGCTCGCTGAAGCGTAACGCCTACTTCAACGTGAAGTATGGATTTCCCGGCTGGGTTCGCCCGGTACCGTCCGAAGCCTACGTGCCCCTGTACCAGCGGACGAAGATCGGTTTCAACGTCCACAACCGAGGGAGTTACACCGTCGGAAGCTATCGCCTGTTCGAGCTTCCGGGTAACGGTGTCATGCAGCTCTCGGATGGTGGTGAGTACCTCGAGACCTTCTTCCGGGACGGCCACGAGATTGTCAGTTACAAGGACGCCGACGATCTCGTCGATAAACTTCGCTACTATCTGGATCATGACGACGAGCGCCGGACCATCGCACTGAACGGATATCGGCGAGTGATGCGGGACCACCGATTCCGCCATCGCATGCAGGAGGCGGAGACGCTGATTCGCCGAGGCATGGCCCGCATCGGCTGGAAGCAATGAGAGCCACCGTGTGGATGACCATCCCCCGCGTTCCCCGAGCCACTGCACGCGCCAATACCGGAGCCAGCTGAGCGCCGAACGATGTCGAAGCGTATCCTTCACTGCATTCCGGGAATGGGCGGCGGGGGCGCCGAGCGGCAGCTCAGCTACCTGGCGGCGGAACTCGACGGCCGCGGCTGGGAGGTGCACGTGGCGGCGCTCTGCGGCGGGCCGAACCTCGACCGGATCGCGGCGAGCGGCGTGCGGATGCACCCCTTGATGGCTCGGGGGAATTACGATGCCCGCATCTTTTGGCAGCTCATCCGAACCATGCGCGCAGTGAAGGCCGATCTCGTACAAGTGTGGCTCCCGCAGATGGAGATCTTGGGAGGGTTGGCGGCGACCGCCCTCCGGCTGCGTTGGATCTTCAGCGAGCGCTGCTCGGCCATGGCCTATCCCCCGAGTGTCAAGCACCGGCTTCGAGTGCTGATCGCGAGTCGCGCTGCGGCTGTGGTCTCGAACTCTGCCGACGGCGACGCGTACTGGCGGGGGCGGGTGAACGGTCACGTGGCCCGGTTTGTGGTCCCGAATGCCGTGCCTCTCGCCGAAATCGACGCCGAGCGGTCGGCGACTCCGGAGGAAACGGGTATCGAAGCGGGGCAACGGGTCGTGCTGTTCGTGGGTCGGCTCTGCGCGCAAAAGAACCTGGACGTGCTGGTATCGGCCCTCCGCGTGGTGCTGGCCCAGCCGAAGACCGTTGCAGTCTTCTGCGGTGAAGGACCCCTGCGGGCCGCGGTTGAGCAGCGACTGACCGAGTACGGGATCCGGGATCGCGTGCGGCTGCCCGGGTACGTGAGGAATATCTGGCGGTGGATAAAGCGCGCCGACGTGTTCGTGGCGCCGAGCCTCTTCGAGGGTCAGCCGAACGCCGTGCTGGAGGCGATGGCGTGCGGTTGCCCTCTGGTCGTCTCCGATATCCCGGCGCACCGTGAGTTCTTGGACGAGACCACCGCCTGGTTGGTGAACCCCTACGAGGCAGACGCGCTCGCCGAGGCGATCCTCGACGTACTGTCGGCGCCCGCAGCCGCCATCGCTCGTGCGCGGAAGGCGCGGGCCTGGGTCGCCTCGTTGTCGATTCCCTCGGTCGCGCGCCGATATGCCGAAGTGTACGAATCGGTGCTCGCGTTGCGGAATCACGACCGGCGCGCGAGGCGCTGACGCCATGTGCGGAATCGTCGGGCTCGCGTCGCCGTGGCCTGTTCCCGATCCGGATCGGCTCACGGCAATGCGGGAGACGCTGGCTCATCGGGGGCCTGACGACGCCGGCGTCTACTGGTCGCCCGACCGGCGCGTCGGCCTCGCCCATCGGCGGCTCGCGATCATCGATCTGTCGCCTTCGGGCCACCAACCGATGTCCGATTGCGCCGGAGACCTATGGATCACCTTCAACGGCGAGATCTACAACTACCAGGATCTGCGGCGGGAGCTCGAGCTGGCGGGACACCGGTTTCGCTCCGCCAGCGACACCGAGGTCGTCCTGGCCGCCTACCGAGCGTGGGGGACCGAGTGCCTGGCCCGGCTCAATGGCATGTTTGCCCTGGCCCTGTTCGATCGGGCCGCTCACCGCTTGTTCCTGGCCCGCGACCGTGCCGGTGAGAAGCCGCTGTTTTACCGGGACCACGGAGGCGATTTGGCCTTCGCCTCGGAGCTGAAGGCGCTGATGGCAGACCCGGCCTGTCCACGAGCGCTCGCGGTGCCGGCCCTGAACTACTATCTGGCCTACGGATACGTGCCTGGAGAGCTCTGCATCCTTGAGGGCGTGCGCAAGCTCGGGGCGGGCCAGGCGATGACCTACGACCTGGACACCGGCGACCAGCGCACGTGGCACTACTGGCGGCTGCCGGAGACGGAGCCCTCGGATGCGTCGGCCGAAGACTTGACGGCGGAGCTCGAGGCGCTGCTGGAGGATGCCGTGCGGCGCCGGCTCGTCGCTGACGTCCCGCTGGGAATTCTGCTGAGCGGCGGCATCGATTCGAGTCTGGTCACGGCAATGGCGACTCGGGTGTCCTCGGCGCCGGTCCAGACGTTTACGGTGACGTTCCCCGGTCATGGTCGCCATGACGAGGGTCCTCACGCGCGCCGGGTGGCCGAGTACTTCGGCACCCGCCACACCGAGATCGTCGCCGAGCCCGCGACGGTCGAGTTGCTGCCCACACTCGCGCGGCAGTTCGACGAACCCATCGCGGATTCCGCGCTCGTGCCGATGTATCTCCTGTCCCGCGTCATCCGGCAGCATGCCACCGTGGCGCTCGGAGGAGACGGGGGAGACGAGCTGTTCGGAGGCTACCCTCACTACCAGTGGCTCCAACGTCAGGCGGGCCTGAGGCGCGTCCTCCCCGGCGCGCTGCGACGGTGCATCGGCGCGGCGGCCCGCCGCTATCTGCCGGTCGGGGTCCGGGGTCGACATCACCTGATCGGCCTCGCCGGCGATTCGCCCCACACGATCGCCCACGTCAACCTTTACTTCGACCGAGAGTCGCGCCGTCGGCTGCTCAGCCCGCTCGGCCTCCACGATGGCGCGCCGGAAGCGTATCGAGCCGGCCTGTGCCGACCGTCGCACACCCTGCTTCGGCAGGCGATGGAGGCTGACTTCCTGACGACGCTTTCGGACGGCTACCTCGTCAAGCTGGACCGGGCGAGCATGCTGGCGAGCCTGGAGGTCCGAGCACCTTGGCTGGACCATCGAATCGTCGAGTTCGCGTTCGGCCGGGTCCCCGATGCGCTCCGGACGGTCGGGGGCGAGCGGAAGATCCTGCCGCGGCGCCTGGCGGCGCGGATTCTTCCGCCCACGTCGGACCTGTCGCGGAAGTGGGGGTTCTCGATGCCGCTCGCCCGCTGGTTCCGCGGAGAGTGGGGCACGTTCGTGGAAGAGGTCCTGCGCGAGGCCGACCCGACGATATTCGATCGGCGCGTCATCGGGAGGCTGCTCGACGGCCAGCGCCGCGGTTACGCCAACACCGCGCGCCTGTTTGCCCTCGCCTTTTTCGAGCTGTGGCGACGAGAATATCGCGTGACGCTATCCGGCTCGTCGCGCGCTCCCGACGAAAGATCCGTTGCAGCGACGCCTGCTTGACCTCCTACGCTGCCCGCAGTGCCGCGGTGACCTGACCCTCACCGTCACGCGCGAGAGGGACGGCGAGGTGGAACGTGGAGATCTCGAGTGTCGGGGCTGCGATCGGCGATATCCGGTGATCGACAGCGTGCCCCGCTTCGTCCCGGCTCAGAACTACGCCGAAAGCTTCGGCTGGCAATGGAACCGATTCCGGCAGACACAGCTCGATAGTTACTCGGGGCACCCGATCTCGCGCGAGCGGTTCTTCCGCCAGAGCGGCTGGCGGCCGGCCGAGCTGGTCGGCCGGCGAGTGCTCGACGTCGGGTGCGGGGCCGGGCGCTTCGCGGAGGTGGCGCTCGCGTGTGGCGCCGAGGTCGTCGCCGTGGATTACTCGAGCGCCGTGGACGCCTGCTGGCGGAACCTCGGACCGCATGCGAACCTGTCCGTCGTCCAGGCCGACATCTACCGACTACCCTTCGCGCTGAATCAGTTCGACTACGTCTACTGCTTCGGGGTCCTCCAGCACACCCCGGACGTGAAGGGGGCGTTCTTGGCGCTTCCCGCGCAGCTCCGCGAGGGCGGCCGGCTGGCCGTGGACATTTACCCGAGACAGGCGCGGAACATCCTGTGGCCGAAGTACTGGCTCCGTCACATCACGAAGCGTGTGCCGGCGCCGCAGCTCTTTGCACTGGTCCAGAGGGGAGTGCAGATTCTCTGGCCGATGAGCCTGGCGGTGGGGCGGTTCCCTGTCGTCGGGCGGAAGCTACGCTACGCGCTCCCGGTGATGAACTACGAAGGCCTCTATCCGCTGTCTCCGGCTCAACTCCGCGAATGGGCCATCCTCGACACATTCGACATGCTCGCTCCGGCCCACGACTCTCCCCAGTCGGTGGCGACCCTGCGCGCGTGGTTCACCCTGGCCGGCTTGCGGGACATAAAAGTCTTCCGCG
>Ga0184639_10000958_pt1 | contig 12034 bp, 12 predicted proteins | sample PLM31_170_b2_FD_133155 | JGI IMG/M metagenome (GOLD analysis project Ga0184639, IMG submission 133155) | Groundwater sediment microbial communities from an aquifer in East River, Colorado, USA - PLM3-1_170_b2 | ecosystem: Environmental > Terrestrial > Soil > Riparian zone | place: USA: East... | reverse complement strand
TACCGGGTCCAGAACCGGCTCATCAATGAGCTCGATCCGAAGCTCGACCTGAGCAACCAGGCGGAGGTCCGCCGCCAGATCGAGGAGCTCTTCGGCAAGGTAGCCGACGAGGAGGGCCTGGCGCTCACCCGCGCCGAGCGGGTTCGCATGCTGGAGCAGATCACCGACGAGATCCTGGGCCTGGGGCCGCTCGAGCCGCTGCTCCGCGACGAGACGATCACAGAGGTGATGGTCAACGGCCCGCAGCAGGTCTACATCGAGCGTGAAGGCCGGCTGGAGATGACCAACGTCACCTTCCAGAACGACGAGCACGTGATGAAGATCATCCAGCGCATCATCGCGCCGATCGGCCGCCGCATCGACGAATCAAGCCCGATGGTCGACGCCCGCCTGGCCGATGGCTCCCGCGTGAACGCCATCATCCCGCCGCTCTCCCTGGTCGGCCCGGTGCTGACGATCCGGAAGTTCGCCGCGACCCCGTTCACGGTGGAGGACCTGATCCGGTTCGGCACGGCCACGACCGAGATGTTCGAGTTCCTGGAGGCGTGCGTGAAGGCCCGCCTCAACGTGTTCGTCTCCGGCGGCACCGGCTCCGGCAAGACGACGATGCTCAACATCCTCTCCTCCTTCATCCCAGACGACGAGCGGATCGTGACGATCGAGGACGCTGCAGAGCTCCAGCTGCGCCAGGAGCACGTCGTGACGCTCGAGTCGCGCCCGTCAAACATCGAGGGCAAGGGCGCGATCCCGATTCGCGAGCTGGTGCGCAACGCCCTGCGCATGCGCCCCGACCGGATCGTGGTCGGGGAGTGCCGCAGCGCCGAGGCGCTGGACATGCTGCAGGCCATGAACACCGGCCACGACGGGTCGATGTCGACCGGTCACGCCAACTCGCCGCGCGACATGCTGGCTCGCCTCGAGACGATGGTGCTGATGGCCGGCATGGATCTGCCGCTGCGGGCCATTCGCGAGCAGATCGCATCGGCGGTCGACCTGATCGTCCACCAGAACCGCCTCAAGGATGGCTCGCGCAAGATCGTGAACATCACCGAGGTGCAGGGGATGGAGGGCGACGTCGTCGTCATGCAGGACATCTTCGTGTTCGAGCAGACCGCCGTGGTGGAGGGCAAGATCGAGGGCAAGCTGCGTCCGACCGGGATCCGGCCCAAGTTCGTCGAGAAGTTCGAGGCCGCCGGTATCCACCTTCCGCCGAACGTCTTCGGCTCGGTCTTCTAGAGAGGAGTCAGCCGCTCATGGGCATGCTGCCGTTCCTGATCGCCGGCCTCGCCGGGGGCGCCGTGCTGCTCATCGCGGTCGGCATCGCCATGAGCACCGGCTCGGGCGGAGTGGCCTCGCGACTGGAGCGGTATGCCCGCTCGGTCGGCATCGACACCTCGCCATCGGCCGGCGGCGAGCGCGAATCGGCGGTGATCGCCGGCCTGACGCGCGTCATCGATCGGCAGGATCTGAACGCTCGCCTCTCGGTCGAGATCGCACGGGCCGACCTGAAGCTGCGCCCGGCAGAGTTCCTCTTCGCCTGGATCGCGTCGCCCTTCGCCTTCGCCTTCGGCGCCTACGCCGTCGGCTTCGTCCTTCCCGGATTCCACAACCCGATCGCGCTGGCGGTCGTCTTCGCCATCGGCGCGTACTTCCCGCGCTGGTACATCGGCTTCCGCCAGCAGAAGCGCCTGACTGCCTTCAGCCGCCAGCTGCCGGACACGATCACCCTGCTCGCCAACTCATTGCGTGCCGGGTCCTCCTTCCTCCAGGGCCTCGAGCTGGTGACGCGCGAGGCGCGCCCCCCGATCTCGGAGGAGTTCGAGCGCGTCGTTCGCGAGATGAGCCTGGGCGTGGCCCTCCAGCCGGCGCTCAACAACCTCGTGCGACGCGTGGCTTCGGAGGACCTGGAGCTGATGGTGACCGCCATCAACATCCAGAGCCAGGTCGGCGGCAACCTCGCCACCGTGCTCGACTCGATCGCCTATACCATCCGCGAGCGTGTCCGGATCCAGGGTGAGATCAAGACCCTGACGGCGATGCAGCGCTACAGCGGCTATGTGATCACCCTGCTGCCGGTGGGCCTGGCCGGCCTCCTGTTCGTCATCAGCCCGTCCTACATCATCGCCATGGTCCGGAAGCCACCCGAGACCTTCGGGCTGCCGACCGGCATCATCTTCTTCATCGTCGGCGCGATCAGCATGGGCATCGGCTACCTGTTCATCCGCCGCATCGTCGATATCAAGGTGTAGCGCCATGCCCCCCACGGAAGTCGTCATCGGCGTACTCGCGGCGGTTGCCGTGTTGCTGATCACCTACGGCATGTCGGCACGGCCCGGGCAGGACGCCGTGCAGCAGCGGCTGGAGCAGCTCGTGGTGCAGCCCAAGAGCCTCGAGGAGCTGGAGCTGCAGCAGCCGCTGTTCGAGCGCGTGCTGCGCCCGTTGGTGCAGCGCCTGTCGCGCGTCGTGAGCCGCGGCGACCAGGGCGGCCTGATTGCCCGAACTGACGCCAAGCTGGAACGAGCGGGCTACCCGGGTGGCCTGCGCGGCGCCGACTGGATGGGCGTCAAGGTGCTCTCCACCCTGGTCTTCGGAGTCGCCATTGTGCTGCTGATGCTCGCCACCGGGCGGGTCCAGCTGGCCGTCGTGTTTGGCCTGGCGGGCGCGGCCATCGGCTTCGTGGCGCCCGAGTTCTGGCTCGGCGGGCGCGGTCGAAAGCGCTCCTTTGAGATGGTCCTCCAGCTCCCCGACGCTCTCGACCTGCTGACCATCTCGGTCGAGGCCGGCCTCGGCTTCGATGCCGCGCTGGCCAAGGTGGTCGAGAAGATGGAGGGACCGCTCATCCTCGAGTTCCGCCAGGCTCTGGCCGAGATTCGCATGGGCCGCAGCCGACGCGATGCCCTGCGGGACGTCGTGACCCGCGCCGATGCGCAGCCGATCAGCAACTTCATCGGGGCCATCGTCCAGGCCGAGCAGCTCGGCGTGCCGATTGCCAAGGTGCTCCAGATCCAGTCGCAGCAGCTTCGGATCGAGCGACGTCAGCGCGCCGAGGAGATGGCCGCCAAGGCGCCGGTCAAGATGCTCTTCCCGATGGTCGGCTGCATCTTCCCGACGATCTTCATCGTCATCCTGGGCCCGGCCGTCGTGACCGTCATGGGCGGCCCCGGGATCTGAGATGGTGCCGGCGCTCCGGCCGGCCCTTCTGCTGGTCGACGACGACCCGACCCTGCTCTCCGTCCTCGAGCGCCGTATGGCGCGCGAGGGGTACGAGGTCCAGACCGCCGCCTCCGGCGAGGCGGCCCTCAAGCTACTCGAGCGCGCCTGGCCGCAGCTGCTGATCGTGGACCTCATGATGCCGGGGATGGACGGGTTCGAGCTGTGCGGCCGGGTGAAGCGCATCGCGGACCTGCCGATCATCGTCCTCTCGGCGGTCGATGCCTCGGAGGCGAAGGTTCGGGCCCTCGAGAACTACGCCGAGGACTACATCACCAAGCCGTTCAACCCGGATGAGCTGGTCGCGCGCGTGCAGCGCGTCCTCCGGCGGGCTGCCACCGGACGGCCGCAGCTCGTCCTCGATGGCGGCGAGCTGGAGATCGACCTGGCGGCACGGCGGGTGACCACCGCTGCCGGACAGTCGCCCCTCACCCCCATCGAGGTCCGCCTGCTGCAGGTGCTGATCGGGTCGGTCGACCGCACGGTGCCGACCGAGACGATCCTCAATCGGGTCTGGTCCGAGTCCGACGGCGCCGACCCATCCTACGTATGGGTCACGGTGCGGCGGCTGCGACGCAAGCTCGAGGTCGACCCGGATCGGCCGCGCTACCTCCTCACCGATCGCGGCGTGGGCTACCGCCTGGTGACCACGCCGGCGAACACGCCGGCGAACTCGCCTGCAGCGGCCGGCTAGACCTTCCGCCGTGGAGTTCGGCCGCCCGTCGCTGCGCCTGCTTGCCGCCCTCCTCGCAGCCGCGCTGCCGCCGCTGCTGGCGTACGTCGTGCTGGACCGCACCGAGCCCTCGTGGATCGATCGCATGGGGACCGGCACCACCCTCACGCTGGCCGTCACGATCACGATCGGCTGGGTGGTGGTGGTGGCGATCGTTGCCTGGCGCGGGTTCAGCGGGGAGGCCCGCTCGATGGTCCAGCTGGCCGAGCACGGTGTCAGCGCCGATCGCGCCGCCGGCTCGGTAAGCCCTGACGACGCGCTGACGAGCGCGCAGCGCCGCTTGGCAGCCGCGCTCGACGAGCGCAACCGACAGATCGCGGACCTGGCCGACCAGGTGCGAGGCGTCCCGATCGCCGACGACCCCGCGGCGGCGGCGCACGCGATGGTGGGCGCCACTCGATCGGTGACCGGGGACCCGACCTGGCTGCTCGCGGTGCTGCGGTCGCACGACCCCGACGCGCTCGCGGCAGGGATCTACGGCCCGGACGCGGCCGACGGTGTAGCTGCCATCGACGAGGTCCATCGCTGGGCTTCCACGGTGGAGCATCCGGAGGGGATTGACCCCGGCGCGCGCCACGAGGTGGGGCCGTGGGGCGCCTTCGTGACCGCCGATGTCGCAGCCGGGGACGAGCTGCGGGCCATCCTGCTGGCGCCGTGGGAGGGACGCGGCGCTCCAACGCCCGCCGAGATCGGTATCTACAGCCTGCTCGGCCAGCACGCGGCCACCGCCATCGAGCACGCGCTGCTGTATCGCCGCCTGCGGGCCCAGACCGATGAGCTGAACCGCATGGCGGTCGTGCAGACCGACTTCCTGCGGGGCATCACTCACGACCTGCAGACCCCGCTCACCAGCATCCGTGCGCTCGCCTCGGAACTGCAGCAGAGCGAGGGGATCGACGTGGCGGCGCGCATCGATCTCGCGACGATCGCGCAGCAGGCCGATCGGCTGCGACGCATGGTCGGCCAGCTGCTGGCCGTCTCGCGCCTGGAGGTGGGGGCTCTGCGTCCGCGCCAGGAGGTCCTCCGGGTCGAGGCACTGGTGCAGCGCACCTGGGACGCACTGCGGGCCACCGACCACCCCTTCAGCCTGGAGAGCGATGGCCCGCCGCACCTGGTGGTGGCCGATCCCGACCGCCTCGAGCAGGTCCTCTGGGCTCTGCTGGACAACGCCGTGAAATACAGCGCACCCGGCGCCGCGGTGAGCGTTCTCGTCGCAGCGCGGGCGGCAACGAACGGGGAGGGCCTGCAGTCGGAGGTGTCAATCCGGGATGCCGGCGTCGGCATGTCGCCCGCCACCCGAGAGCGTGCCGCCGAGCAATTCTTCCGCGCCGACGACGCGCGCCGGCTCGCCCCCGACGGCAGTGGCATCGGACTGTACGCCGCCCGCGGCCTGGTCGAGGCGATGGCCGGGTCGCTGCGCATCGAGAGCGAGCCGGGCGCCGGCACGACCGTCACCATCACGCTTCCTGCCGAGCCCGCCGACGAGGCATTTCCGGACGACGAGCCGGCCGCCTGACCAAAGTACCGGGGTCAGATGGCCCCATCGGGGCTGCCGTGCAAGGTGTGTCGCAAGGTCGCTCGACCTAGAGTCGCAGGCAGATTCAAACCCGTTGAGCGACCACCATGAAGCTGCCCTTCCGACGTAACCGCAAGATCTCGCGCGGCCAGGCGCTCGTCGAATTCGCGTTTATGCTGCCGATCCTGGCGCTGCTGATGCTGCTCGCCATCGACTTCGGGCGGGTCTTCTTCGGCTGGGTCGCCCTGAACAACGCCACGCGCATCGCAGCCAGCGAGGCGGCGATCAACCCGGACGCCTGGGTCTCGCCCGTCGACGCCAGCGACCAGGCGCGGTACCGCCAGCAGGTCCTCAACGACATGCGCGCGATCAACTGCCAGCCGCCGGGCGGGGGCACCTGGGAGGTTGCCGACATCCCCGACCCGGTCTTCGAGGACAAGCGCGGCACCATCGACGCGCACGAGCTCGGTGACCACGCGACCGTGGAGTTGGAGTGCGGCTTCACCTTCCTTACGCCATTGCTCGGCAACATGATGGGCAACCCGATGGCGATCAGCGCGCGGTCCGAGTTCGCCATCCGGGGCGGGGTCATCGCGGGCGTGCCGGTCGGCACCGCCATTCCCAGTGCCCTCCCGACGGCGACGCCGACGCCCGATCCCGGCGTGCCCTGCACCGCGCCACAGCTGGTCGGGGAGACGGTGACCACCGGCCAGGTCTTCTGGACCGTGAGCCTCTTCACCGGCTCCTACAACGTCGTGCGGCCGCCGAACAATAACTACGTCATCGGCATTCAGTCGCTGGTATTCGGGCAGGACTACCCGTGCGACTCGGACATCACGGTGCGGAAAAACTGATGAGCCCGATCTTGCCGTCCAATCACCTCCGCCGGCCCCGGGCCAACAGGCGCGGTCAGACCCTGGTCGAGTTCGCCCTGATCTTGCCCATCTTCGTCATGCTGCTGGTCGGCATCTTCGACTTCGGTCGCGCCGTGTATGGCTACAACACCATCTCGAATGCGTCGCGAGAGGCCGTTCGGATCGGGATCGTCGACCAGAACGTGGCGAACCTGCAGGCGGAGGCGGTCAAGGCCGCCGTCTCGCTCGGCGCGAGTCCGGGGGACGTCGACGTCGCCTTCCTGACCCCGGACCTGTCCGGGACGTGCACCAGCCCGGTGAGCGTCGGCTGCGTCGTAGAGATCACGGTCCACTACCAGTACACCGCCGCCACGCCGATCATCGGCAACCTGGTCGGCACCATCGACATGTCAGCCACGACCCGCCAGCAGGTCGAGAGGAGCTACGAATCCCCATGAACACACCCGCCGAATCTCTGATCGCCGCACCCGCGCACACGACGCGCAGCACGACCATCGACATCAGCCGGCGTGGCCATGAGCGCGGCCAGGTGCTGATCATCGTGGCGATGTCGCTGGTCGCCCTCGTGGCGATGGTGGGCGTGGTCGTTGACGGCGGATTCGCCTGGGGCAAGCAGCGCGACACCCAGAACGCGGCGGATGCCGCCGCGGAGGCGGGTGCCGTGGTGATGGCCGAGCGGCTCGCCGGCGTCGTGAAGACCGACTTGGACGTCGACACGGCCGTCCAGCTTGCCGGCTCCGAGAACGCGATCGACCCGCCTGATGCGTTTTACACCGATATCTCCGGCAACCTGCTCGATGACACCGGCGCCGTCGTCGCCTCTCGTGCCGATGCTGCCCAGGTCGGCGATGGGCTGATTCCGCTCAACGCGGCCGGTGTCGAGGCGATCGGCTCGCAGTCCTTCCCGACCTTCCTGGTGCGGGTGATCGGCTTCGACCAGCTGACGGTCACCGCGCCGGCGACCGCCGTCGCGGGCTATGTCACCGGGGTCTGCTCGGCCGAGGTCGGCTGCGATGTGCTCCCCGTCACCGTTCCCGTCACCGTGCTGGGCTGCGATGGCAACAACGACGCGGCACCGGTGGCGCCGGCCATCGAGTGGGTGCCGACCATCACGCCGATCACCGTCCCGCTCTGCAAGGCCGGCCCGGGCAACGTCGGCTGGCTGGACTGGACCCCGACAGAGGGCGGAGTCTCGGAGCTCGAAGATTCGATTCTCGTTTCGGACAACGACTCGATGACGATCCCGAACTGGTTCTACATCACCGCAACCGGGAACCTCAACTCCAGCGCGATCGAAGACGCGGTGAACCAGGGATGGGGCGGCGAGGTCGTGCTCATCCCGCAGTTCGACGGCACCTGCGACGCGGCGCCGACCGGGCCGGGCCTCAACAACTGCCCGCTGCCGAATGTGGGCGGCAACGGGTCGAACCAGTACTACCACCTGCCCCAGTTCGCCGCCTTCCAGCTCTGTGGCGGGACGCCGAACTGGTGCGACGGCAGCGGCGGCGGCCTGCCGTACGCGAAGGGCGCCTACATCAGCGGCACGGACAAGGATATCTGCGACACCGGCAACGGAGGCACCTCGTGCCTGGCCGGCCGATTCGTCCGGTTCATGGGCGGCCCATACACGGTCGGCCCCGGCAGCGGAGCGGCCTCCGCGACCAACCTGATCGGGGTGCAGCTGCTCCGCTGACCGGTCCGCAGCAGTCTTCTGCACCATGTGCAGGAACGCCCCGGTCCCCTTCCCCGGGCCGGGGCGTTTCCGCTGCCCCGCGGGCCGCTAGCATCCGAGCTGCTGATGGACCGATACGTGCGCGTTACGAACGCGACCAGGAACACCGTCCTGGCCACGCGCTGTCGGGTGGCCAGCTCGCTGCGCGACCGGGCCGTCGGCCTGCTGACCACACGCGAGGTCGTCGCCGGTGAGGGGCTGCTGCTCGAGCGCTCCCCGTCGATCCACATGTTCTTCATGCGATACCCGATCGACGTGGTATTCGTCGACCGCGCTGGGCGCGTCACCCGCACCGTCAGCCGGCTGCGACCATGGCGCGTCGTCTGGTGGGCGCGCGGCGCGCAGGACTGCATCGAGCTGCGCGCCGGAGCGCTGGAGGGGACCGGCACGGCGCCCGGGGACCAGCTGGCCTTCGAGGAGGCCGCCTGAGGTGCCCTGAGGCCTCCTGAGCGCCGATAAGCGGCCCGTAAGGCCCGAATACAGGTCTATGGCCCATCATCGCCGCCACGATGGGCCTCCTGGAGCTCCTGTTGCCGGCTGCGTGTGCCGGCTGTGCCCGGTACGGCGCGGTTCTGTGTCGCGAATGCCTGGGCGGGTTGCGCCCGGCGCGCTCGCCGGCTGACCGCTTTGCCGCTGCTGACCCGGGGATCGTGATGGGGGAGGCGCTCGAACTCGCGATCGCCGCCTTCGTCCACGAGGGCGCCATGCGCCGGGCGCTCCAGCGACTGAAGTACGGCGGGGCCGCGCGCCTTGCGGCACCCCTGGCGCGGGAGGCGCTGCCGGCCCTGGCGGACCTGCTCGCCCTGGTGCCGGGAGGTGCCGTGCTCGTTCCAGTCCCGGTGCATCCGGTGCGGCGCCGCCAACGCGGCTACAACCAGGCGGCGCTCCTCGCGAGGGAGCTGGGCGCCCGGGCCGGCGTCCCCGTCGAGGAGATCCTGATCCGGACGCGCGAGACTGCCCGGCAGCACGGGCTGAGCAGGGCCGCTCGCCTCCACAACCTGCGAGGCGCATTCGACGCGCAGCGCGCTCCGCCTCCGGGTGCCACTGTCGTCCTTGTGGACGACATCCTGACCACCGCGGCGACACTTGAGGCATGCGCAGAGGTGCTGCGCAGCCGCGGCGCGGCACGAGTCCTGGGCTTCGCCGTGGCGCGGGAGGTCTAGGCAGAAGCGCCCCGCGGGCTGGTGCTACCGTAGGAGGCACCGCAGCGGAGGACCCGGGATGAGGACCATCGTCAAGGCCCGCAACTTCGAGATGACGGATCGCCTGCGCGGGCAGATCGAGCGAAAGCTCCAGCGGCTGGAACGGATTGCGCACCCCGATGCGCAGGCGAGCGTCGAGCTCATCGCGCACTCGTCCCGCGCATCCGAATCCGCCAACACCGCCGAGGTAACGCTCGTCAGCAACGGCAGCGTGGTGCGGTCGGTCGCCGCAGGGCCGACCCTGCTGGCCGCCCTGAATGGCCTCATCGACAAGCTCGAGCGGCAGGTGGTCCGCGCCCGCGAGCGGCCGCGCAGCGTCCGCGAGCGTCGATCGGATGAGGGCCGCGAGGCCCTCGCCCGCGCTGCGCTGGGCACCGTCACCGCCCAGGAGACAGAGCTCGAGCGCCGGGCGGCGGCCGGATCATCCGTGGTGAAGGTGAAGCGCTTCGACATGGTCCCCATGTTCGAGGAGGACGCGGTCGCCCGAATGGAGGAGCTGGGGCACTCCTTCTTCGTCTTCCTGAACGCCGAGACCGATGGGATCTGCGTCCTCTATCGCCGCAGCGTTGGCGGCTACGGGATGATCGAGCCGGTTGTCGCCCCCGAGGGGAGGGGCGGCTGAGCCGCCGCCGGGCCGAAGCCGCGGCTACAGGCCGAGGGTCGGCAGGACCAGGAGCGCCGCCACGATCCCGATCAGCGACAGGAAGAAGACGAGCAGCGCGATCGTCATCAGGTCGGACGCGCTCGGCTGACCTGGCTCGGCGACCGGGTCCCGATCCTCATCCATGCCCCCCACCGTAGCACGACCCGAGCCGCGCCGCCGGCTCACCTGGCCGGCCGGATCACCGCGGGTCGGGATCCACCTGGCGGTCGCCGGCGGCCTGCTAAAGGCCGCTCGTCGCGCCCGGCAGATCGGCGCGGGCGCGCTCCAGATCTTCAGCGACAACCCGACTGCGTGGCGGCGCCGTGCGGAGGCGCCGGCGGAGGCGGGGCGGTTCATCGAATACTGCGCGGCCGAGGGCATCAGCCCCGTGGCGATTCACGCCAGCTATCTGATCAACCTGGCCGGCGCCGCCGAGCCGTTCGCGACCCAGTCGCTTGCCGGCCTGATCCACGAGGTGCAGCGGGCGCCCGCCTACGGGGCCTCGCTGGTGAACACGCATATCGGGTCGCACCGTGGCGAGGGGGCGGAGGCCGGGCTGCGGCGGCTCGCGTCGAGGGTGGCATCGGTGCTTGCCGAGGCGCCGCACGGCGTGCGGCTGGTGCTCGAGAACTCGTCGGGCGGCGGCGGCATGCTCGGCTCCACGATCGAGGAGCTGGCACGGATCCTCGACGCGGTGCCGGGCCGCACGGATGCGCTGGCCTTCTGCTTGGACACGGCCCACCTGTGGGGTGCCGGCTACGACATCTCCACGCCCGAGGGAGTTGGGGGCGTGGTCGATCGCTTCGAGATCCTGATCGGGCTGGACCGGCTGGCGCTGGTGCACCTGAACGACTCGAAGTCGTCGCTCGGCTCGCGTGGCGATCGCCACCAGCACCTCGGGGCGGGAAACATCGGCGCGGCGGGCCTGTCGGCGCTCCTGCGCGACCCTCGGCTGCCACGCGTGACGACATTCGTGATGGAGACGCCGGGGACCGAGCAGGGCTACGACGCCGTCAACACGCGGCGTGCGCGGCTGCTGCTGGATGGGGTGCTGACGCTGCCAACCCTGTCGGCCCGCGCCCTGTCGGCGAAGCGGACCGCGGCCCAGGTCAAGCGCCCCGGCTGAACCTCGCAGGCGGGAGCTCGCGCTCATTCACGCCGTTGCCGTTGCCGCCGTTGCCGTTCTCACGCATCCGTTGGCTGCGGTGGGCGATGTAGACCTGCATCAGCTCGCGGACATCGGTTTCGTTGAGAAGGTCGTCCCCGCGCAGCGCGTACTCGACGCGGGCGGTGGGAAGGAGCTGGCGCGCAGCCAGGCCAGCGAAGTAGGCCTGGCCATCGGCCTCGTCCCTGATCTCGCGCAGGCCGCGCGCCAGCTTGGTGGCGGTGCCCAGTGAGGGCATCCGGTCACCCTTGATCAGCCGGGAGATGGTCGAGTGATCGACCCCCGACTGCAGGGCCAACTGGCGCTGGCTCATCTTCTTTTCCTTCAGCTGGCCGCGGAGCCAGTTGTTGAAGGACTGCGGCGTCTGGAGCGTCATGCGCCCTCGTCCTGCGCTGCTGCCCACCGATCAGATGCGTCGGCCGGTGGTGCGTGCGAGCAACCGCAGAATCGCAGCGGCGGGGTGGACCCTCAATGGGAGAAAGGTACCGACCGCATCCGGCATGCGGCGCGGCGTCAGGTTGCCTCGCCAACCCCCGCGCTCGCGCTTCCACTGGCTGCCGCCACGCTCCCCGCGTGCGCGCGCCGCACCTTGGCCGAGAAGGCATAGAAGATGCCGCCCAGCACGATCACGCTCAGGATGCTGATGGCCCGATCCGTGAGCGCCACCGCCACCGCCGGCTCCCCCACCACGCCGTACAGGGTGAGCAGGCCGACGATCCCAGCCTCTACGAAACCGACCCCCGCGGGAGTGAGCGGGATGGCGGTAAGGAGAGAACCGGCGAGGGCCACGAAGAGCGAGGCGCTGATGCCGAGGTTCGCGTCCGGCAGCTCCAGTGCCCGGATGACGAAGAAGAGGCGCACCCCTTCGAAGAGCCAGATGGTCACGGTGAAGGCGCCGATGACGGGCAGGCTGCGGGCGGTCAGCGCGCCGGTGCTCCCCTCGTGGAAGCGCTCGTAG
>Ga0184639_10000957_pt1 | contig 12044 bp, 10 predicted proteins | sample PLM31_170_b2_FD_133155 | JGI IMG/M metagenome (GOLD analysis project Ga0184639, IMG submission 133155) | Groundwater sediment microbial communities from an aquifer in East River, Colorado, USA - PLM3-1_170_b2 | ecosystem: Environmental > Terrestrial > Soil > Riparian zone | place: USA: East... | reverse complement strand
CGCGACCATGACATCGCCCACCGCGCCGTGCGTCGTAAATTGTTTGGATCCATTGAGGACCCACCCGCCCTCACATCGGGCCGCGGTGGTTCGCAGCGCCGCCGCGTCGCTGCCAGACGAAGATTCGGTCAGGCCCCATGCGCCGACTTTTTCTCCTCGCGCGAGCGGCGTGAGGTACCGCTGCTTCTGCGCGTCGCTGCCAAACATGAAAATGTGAGCCGCACACAGACCGTTGTGTGCCGCGACCGAGAGCGCAACCGCCGGATCGACGCGCGCCAATTCCTCGATGCACAGACAGTAGTCGATCGCCGACATCCCCGCGCCGCCATATTGCTCGGGAACCTGGATGCCCATGAGGCCAAGCTGGCCCAGGGCGGGAATCAACTCGGAGGGAAAGTGCTGAGCCTGATCCCACTCCATCACGTGTGGCGCGATTTCAGTCTCCGCAAATTCGCGGACCGTCCGCCGCAGCAACTCTTGCTCCTCGGTCAGGCGGAAATCCATTGGTGAATTCTAAACGCAAAAGTTCGTCGGCAGTCGGCAGGAAGCAGTCGGCAGGTCGAACGCAGGATACAAGGGTCGGCAGCGCAGCAGACCGCGAGCATACTGCCCACTGCCTACTGCGGACTGCCTACTCGCGGCTTCAGTAATACACCGTCACGCGGAAGTTGCTCGAATTATCGTCGAGGTAATCGTCGTTGATGCCAAGATAGAGGCGGCCTGACTCTCTCATCCGAATCGGCCCCTCTTCGTCACCGATGAAGAACGGATCCTGGTTGCCGATTTTTCCGATCAGCGCGGCGGCAGGGCGACTGGGGATGGGGCGCGTCGCGTTGCGCGGTGAATTGCGTTCCCCGGCGGGGCCATCCCGGCGGCCCGGCCCCCAACTGACGCGTCCGGTCGCCGTGACGTAGATCGTCTGGCCCGCGCGCACGTCGATCCCCGCATCGCTCCACGGCACATCAGCGGAGGCGACGACTTCCCGTTCGCGCAACCCCGAGGGGCGCACGCTGGTCCGGCTGTCGCCCGCAGACGGTGAAGACGACGTCGAGTCATCGAGCTCGATCCGCCGGACATCGTCTCGATCGAACCGGACCGTTCGGTGGCCGAGAAATCCGCGATTCTCGTCGAACTCCACGACACCGTTGCGGATGCCCACAAGATCCCCCTGCACGCGGCGCCCATCGCGCAGGATCAATGCGTCCGCCTTCAGCCAGGCACTTCCGAGCAACAACGTGACCACAAGGGCAACGAGATGTATGCGTCTCATACCTTTTTTGTCGGCTGCAACGGGAGGAGTCTGTAGAAGGTTCTAAGTTATGATCTATCCCACGATGCGCTGGCGGGTCCTGATGCCCACGTCGCTGCTGCTGCTCCTGGTGACGAGCGTCCCCGCGCGCGCCGACGCCACGCTGTTTCTGGGCTCGACCATGACGCCGGAGCGCCGGGTGACCCGCGGCTTCGCCGTCGGCGCCAGCCTCATCATCGTTGGCTTCGAGTTCGAGTACGCGAACACGGTCGAGGAACACACCTCGGCCGCCCCGTCGTTGAAGACTGGAATGGGAAATGTGTACGCGCAGACACCCTTTGGCGCGATTCAGTTTTACGCATTGCTGGGCGGCGGTATCTACCGGGAGCGGCTGGGGACTGCGCAGGAAACGAGCACGGCGAGCGCGATCGGAGGCGGCGCCAAGCTGTCCCTTGCGGGGCCGTTGAGGCTGCGGCTCGACTACCGCCTCCTCAATCTACGAGGCCAGCCCCGCTACACCCAGGTTCACCGAGTGTACGCGGGGCTGAACGTGACGTTCTGAGTTACTTGCCGAGATCCGCGACGAGCGACATCGTGACCGGCGGCCCCTGTCCCACGAAGGCTTCTTTATACTGTGTGAAGATCGCCTGCGCTTCGGCCGGGAACGCATCGTACAGGATCTTCATCACACCGTAGTCGGCATTCGCCGCCGGTGGATCGATCACGTGAACGTACAGCGTGTTGTTGTTCGACGGCGCGTCTGCCTTGTAAATCTTCCAACCGCCCGCCGCCTGCTTCAGCTCGGCCTTGTCGGTCTTCTGCAGCGCTGCTTTCAGCTTGCCGACGATCGCCTCGTAGTCGGCGTTCTTGTCCGGCTTGATGAACACATAGAGCAGCGCTGGCTTGGCAATCGTAAACGCGGCAGCCTGCTGCGCCTGCGCCCGCCCGATGAAGAACGCTCCCGTCAGTGCAATGCCAAACGCCAGACCGATGACCATCGGCCGGCGAACGCCTGCCAGAAACTTGATTCGCATTCCTTGGCCTCCTTCGAGAGAAGCGATACTTTACCGTACTGGAGTCGAAAGACAACCCCAAAAAACGGCGGCAGGACCTTCTAAACGATAACGTTACACGAAAACCGCCATGACTTCTTGCGACAGCAGCATGCCATGGCGGCTCAGCCAGAGCCGGGAGCCCTCCTTCCGCAGGAGGCCCGCCTCCAGGTGGGGTTGGAGCGCGCTGCCGTACCTGTTCCAGACGTCGACCCCATACCGACCCGCAATGCCCTGTAGATCGACGCCTTCACTCAACCGGAGTCCCATAAACAGCGCTTCCTCCAGTTGAGCTGAGGGCGGCAGCTCGCGACGTTCCGAGACGACGGTGGCGCGTTCGGTCACGCGGCGGACGTACTCCTCAGTCGCGGAGACATTCTTCCACCGGACCCCCCTCCAGGTCGAGTGGGCGCCACACCCAAAGCCCAGCCATTCTCCATCGGTCCAATACTTGAGGTTGTGCCGCGCGCGGCGGCCTGGCCGCGCCACGTTCGAAATTTCGTACTGGGTGTATCCGGCGCTGTCGAGCTGCGCCATGGCGGCGAGATACATGTCCGCCGCCTCGTCATCGGGCGCGAGCGTTTGCCCGGTGCGGCTCATGTCGTCGCGCAGCGGCGCGTGCGGATAGAGCTCGAGCAGGTACAAGGACGCATGATCGGGCGATAGATCGATGAGCGCGTCGATCGATTCCATCCACTGGTTCAAGACCTGGCCCGGCAGCCACATCATCAGGTCGAGGCTGATGTTGTCGAAGCCGACCTGTCGGGCCCACCGATACACGAGGCGGGCGCGCGACGCGTCGTGCAATCGGCTCAATCGCGTCAACTCTTCGTCTCGAAATGACTGAACGCCGAAGCTGAGGCGATTCACACCCGCCGCGTGAAACGCGTCAAGCGTCTTCAACGTGACCGTCTCCGGGTTCGCCTCCATCGTGATCTCGACATCTGCCGGCATGGCGAATGTCGTTCGGCAGGTGTCAATCAGCGCCGCCGCGTCGGAGGGATCGAGCAAGGACGGGGTGCCGCCACCGAAATAGATCGTGTCTGCCGCCAGGCCGGATTCAGCGTGTGACGCGCGCTGAATCTCCTGTATCAACGCCGCGACGTACCGGGCCTTCAGCGACGCGTCGTACAGGCCGCGATTGAAGTTGCAATAGTTACAGATTGCCGAGCAGAACGGAATGTGGAGGTAGAGACCGAGGGGATCCATGCTGGCTTCTGGCTACGGGCTCCAGGCCCGAAGCCTGAAGCCTATTATGACCCAGCCCTGCCGCCGGGCCACTTCAAGTCAGCCTTCCCATCGCCCCGAAGCTGCGCCTTGGCCTGACGGTGTCCGCGACCTGTCGGATGGAGATTGCCGCGCATCTGGCGCTCCGCCCAGTTTCGCTTGAGCGCCTCGGCGCCTTCGTGCGGTTGCAGCTCGCGGTAGTCGGCGCCGTCGAGATCGATGAAGTCGCACATCTCGTGCAACCGCGATCGCATCCGAAAGCCGATCCGAAACAGCAGGGAATCAGGATCCGTGTGGTCGGGCTTGTCCTCGTAATTCGACGTGAAAATCGTGACGCGCCGCTCGTTGTAGCGGGTGTTCACGATCAGATTCAAGGTTTCTTCAACCCACTCGGACGTTTTCTCGGCACCGAGGTCGTCGAGCACCAGCAGATCGGCCTCCATGACGGGGCGCAGCACCTCAAACTCGGTCGTGCGCACGACGGGATCGTACGTGCTGCGGATGACGCGCAGCAGATCGCGTGTGTCATAGAACAGGCCGCGCGCGCCGCGCGTCAAGATGGCTTGTTTGAGGATCGCCACCCCGAGATGCGTCTTGCCGACGCCTGGCGGTCCCAGAAAGAACAATCCCCGGTCGATGACAGGAAACGACTCAGCGAGGCGCCGCGATCGTGTCAGTGCTTCGTCCAGCGATTCGTTGTCGTAGGTGTCGAAGCTGAGCAGATCGCAGTGCTGATACCGTTTTGGAATTCGCGCCGTGCCGAGCAAACGCGTGGCGGTGTCCTGACGCCAGCAGTCGCAGCGAACGACCGCTGAACGGCCATCGCGATCGACCGTCTTCCAGCCGGACCCGTCACAGACAGGACACACCACACAGGATGATAGATCAGTTTTCCGTTTTCAGCTCCGCTTGCGCGCTGGTTCGTGCGTCGAGGTTGCGGGAGATGACGACGTCGAGCTTCCGGATGTCGAGGTGCGGACGAGATCGGACGGTGTGGACTTGACGAGCGCCGTGCTCAAGCGCTGTTCCCAGTCGCCAAGGCCCCGCGCCAGCTCGCGCTTGACGTATTCCATGAACTCGTTGACCTCTTTCTGCATCTGCTCCATCTTGCGGCGCATGTTGAGAATGATCTCCACGCCCGCCAGATTCACGCCGAGATCGCGCGTGAGCGACAAAATGGTCTCGAGTTGCTCGAGGTCCTCTTCCGAGTACAGACGAGTATTGCCCTCCGTGCGGGACGGCTTGAGCAAGCCTTCGCGCTCGTACAATCGAAGCGTCTGGGGATGAATGTTGTACTTCCGGGCAACGGCGCTGATCATGTAATAGGCCTTGCCCGATCGTTTCGTCACCATGCTGTCTCAGATTCACCACATCTCTCTTACGTGCCCTGTCCCTTCGTCAGATCTGCGCGGACGTCCTCGCGGTTGACACATCCGAATTCTCTGAGCAGTTCTTTCGAGCGTTCGTCGAGTACTTTCGGCAACGTCAACTTCACCTCGACGATCAGATCGCCGCGGCGGCCATCGCGCGCGCCCGGCGCGCCGCGTTCCCGCAACCGAAATCGCTGACCCGACTGCGTGCCCGGCGGGATTCGCACCCGCGCCGGCCCGTCGGGCGAGGGGACCTCGATCTTGGCGCCGAGCGCCGCCTCGTGAATCGCCACCGGCACGAGCATGTGCACGTCGTCCCCCTCTCGACGGAACAGCGCGTGAAGCGCGACCTGCACCGTGACGAGCAGGTCCCCAGCCGGGCCGCCAAACCGACCGACGTGGCCTTTGCCGGGCACACGGATGCGGGCGCCATCCCGCACGCCGGGCGGGATGCGGAAGGCGACGCTTTCGACGCGCGCCTCGATGCCGTCGCCTTTGCACGTCGCACACGTCAGCTGGCGCTGTCGCCCCGTTCCGCCACAGTGCTGACACGGCTTGGTAAACACCATATGCCCGCGGGTCGATCGAACCGTGCCGGCGCCATGACAGGTGATGCACCGCGACTCGACCGTCCGGAGGGCGCCGCTGCCCCTGCAGGAGTGGCAGACTTCTCGACGGGCCACCGCGATACGGCGTTCGGCTCCCTGCATCGCCTCCTCAAAAGTCAGCGCGGCGCTGGCGTGAAGATCGGCGCCGCGCTCCGGCGTCGTGGATCGCGCCCGCGCGCGCGGCCCGAACACTTCCACAAACAGATCTCCGAACGTGGGCGCCTGCTCACCGCCGACGCTCACCGAAAAGTCAAAGCCTTCAAACCCATATGACACATCGGCCACGTCCGGAGCCGTGCGGCCGCCAGAGGTGTCGTAGCTTCGCCGCAGGTCAGGGTCGCTGAGGGTCTCGTACGCGTCCGTGATCTGGCGGAAACGGACGACGGCCGTGCCATCACCCGGATTGATGTCCGGGTGATAACGGCGCGCGAGCCGCTTGTATGCCCACTTGATCTCAGCCGTCGTTGCGGCGTGCGTCAAGCCGAGGACGGTATACAGATCCATATGGCAGGCAGCTGGCAGCATGCAGCTGGCAGTAAGCAGGCAGGGGGAGTGAACAGTGTCACTGCCCGCAGCCGGCTGCCAGCCGCCGGCTGCTACTTGTCGTCCACCACCTCAGCATCGATGACCTCGTCCTTGGGCGGCGCGCTGCCCGTCTGGCCGCCGCCCGGCTCCGGGCCGGCACCGCTGCCGCCGGCGGGCCCGCCCTGTGACTGCCGGTACAGCGCTTCGGCGGCCTTGTGCTGGACGCGTGTCAGCTCCTCCATCGCGCGAGTGATCGATGGGGCGTCGTTCGAGCCAATGGCTTTCTTCAGCTCTTCGGTCGCGCGCTCGATCGCTTGTCGGTCTGAGGCCGACAGTTTGTCGCCGGCATCCTGAATCATGCGTTCGGCGCCATACACGGCCTGGTCGGCACGATTGCGCGCCTCGACCTCCTCGCGGCGCTGTTTGTCTTCGTCCGCGTGCGACTCGGCCTCCCTCATCATCCGATCGACTTCGTCTTTGCTGAGACCGCTCGACGAGGTGATGGTGATCTTCTGTTCCTTGCCGGTCCCCAGATCCTTCGCCGAGACGTTGACGATCCCGTTCGCGTCAAGGTCAAACGTGACCTCGATCTGCGGGACGCCTCGGGGCGCCGGCGGCAGGCCGACGAGATGAAACCGGCCAAGCGTGCGGTTGTCGCGGGCCAGCGGCCGCTCGCCCTGCACCACGTGCACCTCGACGCTGGTTTGGCTGTCAGCCGCGGTCGAGAAAATCTCGCTCTTGCGCGTCGGAATCGTCGTGTTGCGCGGGATGAGCGTGGTCATGACGCCGCCCAGCGTCTCGATGCCGAGCGACAGCGGCGTGACGTCGAGGAGCAGCAGATCCTTCACCTCCCCCGCCAGCACACCCGCCTGCACCGCGGCGCCGACCGCCACGACCTCGTCAGGATTGACACCCTTGTGCGGTTCCTTGCCGAACAGCTCCCGGACGATCTGCTGCACGCGCGGAATTCTTGTCGACCCGCCCACCAGCACCACTTCGTCGATCTTCGACGGGTCCAACCCCGCATCGCTGAGTGCCTGCTTGGCAGGCCCGACCGTTTTCTGCAGCAGGTCCTCGACCAGCTGTTCGAACCTGGCGCGCGTCAATTTCATCGCCAAATGCTTGGGTCCCGTCTGATCGGCGGTGATGAACGGCAGGCTGATGTCGGTCTCCATCACGGTGGAGAGCTCCATCTTCGCTTTCTCAGCCGCCTCCTTCAGCCGCTGGAGCGCCATGCGGTCCTTGCTCAGGTCGATGCCGTCCGTCTTCTTGAACTCGGCACTGATCCAATCGATGACGCGATGGTCGAGGTTGTCGCCCCCGAGATGCGTGTCGCCGTTGGTGGCTTTGACCTCGACCACACCCTCACCGACTTCGAGAATTGAAATATCGAAGGTGCCGCCCCCAAAGTCGTACACGGCAATCGTTTCGTCCTTCTTCTTGTCCAGGCCATACGCGAGCGCCGCCGCGGTCGGCTCGTTGACAATCCGCATCACTTCGAGGCCGGCAATCTGTCCCGCGTCTTTCGTCGCCTGACGCTGCGCGTCGTTGAAGTAGGCAGGCGTCGTGATGACGGCCTTGGTCACTGGCTGGCCAAGATACTCCTCTGCCGCTTGCTTCAGCTTTTGCAGCACCATGGCCGAGATCTCCGGCGGCGAATATTCCTTGTCACCCACGGCGATGCGAGCGTCCCCGTTGGCCGCGCGCACCACCTTGTACGGCACCATCTTCATTTCTTCGCTGACCTCGCCGTACTTACGGCCCATGAATCGCTTGATCGAGAAGATGGTGTGCTCAGGGTTGGTGACGGCCTGACGCTTTGCGACCTGACCGACGAGCCGTTCGCTGGTTTTCGTGAAGGCCACGACCGACGGCGTCAAACGGCCCCCTTCGGGATTCGTAATGACGGTGGGCTCCCCGCCTTCCATAATCGCGACCACCGAGTTGGTGGTCCCGAGGTCGATGCCAATGATTTTGCTAATGTGGGTGAGGTCCTCTTGAGAGGTTCAGAAATCGAGCGACGACTTAATGATAGCTTTATTATGAAATGTGAGTGCCGTAACCGCAAGCTGTATCCACCTGACACCTTCTGGGCCGGTGTAACTGACTCATCCTTCATGGGATGTCGTGATATACTTGCCGGTGCCAGCCTGCGGAATCAGCCCATGGTAACCCTTCCTCGTCCTGCTTTCGTGATTGCCGCGTTCGTTCTCGCGTCCGCATTTCCGGCATTCAGCCAAACGTCGACACCATTTGCCCATGTGGCATTCAGGGACGGCGCGGCCGCGCTCGAGCGCGATGGCAACGTTGAGCCGCTCGAGATTGGCATGCCGATTCTTGACGGTGATCGCGTCCGCACCACAGGTCGAATGGAGCTCATGTTTGAGAACGGATCGAAGCTCTATGTCGATCAAGCGTCAACGTTGGACGTACTCTCGGTCGATTCACTGCGGTTGCTCGATGGCGGACTGAGGTTCGACGTGTCGACCGGCAATCGACCGTACGTCGTGCCGATTTATCGTGTGGACACGCCGGCCGGTTCCGTTTCGATCGATGCTCCGGGCGAATATCGCATCAGCGCGAGCGCCCAGCCGGCGGCCACAACGCTGCAGGTCGTGCGCGGCACCGCTAACTTGCTGAGCGACAACGGCGGCACGACACTGCGAACCGGCGAGCAGTCCACCGTCCGTATCGGGGAACTGCCGAGTTTTCCTGCCCGTTTCAACTCCGCGCGTTTGGATGCGTTCGCTCAATGGATTGAGACTCGTCGAAACGGCCTGATCGTCAGCGTGTCCCAGTCCTATTTGCCCACGATCCTGCAACCCTACGCTCCGGTCTTGGATCGGTACGGCTCCTGGACAGTCGACGCGCAGTTCGGGACCGTGTGGTATCCCACGATCGGCAGTGGATGGCGGCCTTATAGCAGCGGCCGCTGGACGTGGGTTGCACAATATGGATGGACGTGGGTCGGAACTGAAGCGTTCGCTTGGCCGACGCACCATTACGGACGATGGTGCCTGAACGCAGTCGGGAGCTGGTTCTGGATTCCCGGGAATTCATGGGGACCGGCAGCGCCAATCACTGCTCTCGCCGGGGCGGCTACGGCACCATTTGGAGATTTCCGTGATAGATTCCGGGCCCCTGGCGGGTTCCGCGATCCTGGCGGGTTTCGCGCCCGCGATGGATTCCGCGTCGAGTCGTCGGTGGACCGCTTGAGACCGCGCGCTCCTATCCGTCAGGCTGCTCCACCGATTCGTCCGGCTGTTCCACCCGATCCAGGTATGCGCTCGATCCCCCAGCCACCCATTGGCCTCCCCCATCCGCCGATGGGACTCCCGCCACTTCAGCCAACCATGCACGCATCGCCCTCGGTGGGAACGGCGTACCGATCGCTGCCGAGTGGCGGTTGGAGCGAACACCGATCGTTGCAGCCAGCAGCTCCGATGGGCTCTGCGCCCCGGGCACCCGCAGTGGCTGCGCCTCCTCAGCCCGCTCCGCGTGGGCCCGGCTCGCGCGGATTTAGTCTGACCGTGCCGGGCGCCGGTGCGCCAGTCGTGCCGCCAGCACCGATGGCGCGACCGGGGCCGCAATTTGGAACCTGGGGCTCGATCGCCCCTCAAGGGGCGGCCCCGAAGTAATTCGTGTCTCACTACGTCATCCTCCGCTTCGCCCGCCACGCGGTCATCGCCGCGTTGTTTGTCACGGCGGCTGCGCTCGGCATCGCCAGCGGTGTGCTGTTTGCCTATGCGGACGATCTGCCGCAGGTGTCGGCGCTCGACGACTACGCGCCGAGCACCATCACCCGCGTCTACGCCGCCACCGGCGAGGTGATCGGAGAGTTCGCCATTCAGCGCCGGGTCATCGTCCGTTACGACGATATCGGGCAGCGATTGCGCGAGGCGATCATTTCGGCGGAGGACGCCGGCTTCAATTCGCACGTCGGCCTCAGCATGTCGCGCATCCTGATTACACTGGTGCGAGATGCACTCGAGCGACGCATGGCGGGAGCCAGCACGCTCACACAGCAGCTCGCCCGGAATCTCTTTCCGGAGGACATCGGATTTCAGAAGAGCTGGGAGCGCAAGGTCAAGGAAGCGATCGTGGCGCTTCAGGTCGAGAAGCGCTATACGAAGCGAGAGATTCTGACCTTCTACTGCAACCAGATTCACTTCGGCCACGGCACGCACGGCGTTGAGGCGGCTGCACGTTTGTACTTTGACAAATCGGCAAAGGACCTGTCTCTCGAAGAAGCGGCCCTGATTGCGGGAATCATTCAATCGCCCGCGCGTCAAAGTCCGTATGTGGACAAAAACGCAGCCATGCGCCGCCGCAACTACGTGCTGGAACGGATGGCCGAAGAAGGCTATATCACGCGGCAGCAAGCCGCGGCGGCGAAGAAGCAGCCGATTGTGGTGCACGGTCAGCCGCAGCCGCCGCAGACCATCGCGCCATTTTTCGTGGAAGAAATTCGAAAACATCTCGAGGAGCGGTTCGGCGCGAAGCCGCTCTATGAGAGCGGACTGTCGGTGCGCTCGTCGCTCGACGTGACGTTGCAGCGCGCCGCGAATCGCGCGGTGGATCGCGGGCTGCGGCAACTGGATAAACGCCGCGGCTATCGTCGATCCGCGGTGAAAAACATCCTGGCGACAGGACAGACGCTCGATCGGTTCCGGCACGAGCGCTGGAGTCGTTCGATGTCGGAGGGTGACATTGTGCCGGCGGTCGTGACCGCCGTCAGTCCAGCGGCCGCCCAGGTGCAGGCCGGCGCATATCGCGGCGAGCTTCGACGAGATGGGTTCACCTGGACACGCCGGACGGCGGCGACCGACCTGTTCACGACGGGCGACCTGATCGAGATCGCAATCACAAAGATCGAGGCAGGCTCTCGCACGATCGGCGTGACGCTCGAGCAAACACCGGTGGTCGAAGGAGCGCTGCTCGCGATCGACAACCGGAGCGGGCAGATCAAAGCGATGGTGGGTGGCTTCAGCTTCGAGCGAAGCAAATTCAATCGCGCGGTGCAGGCGTCTCGTCAGGTGGGATCCGGATTCAAGCCGTTCGTCTATACGGCAGCCATCGATCGGGGCTTTACCCCTGTCTCAACGTTGTCCGATACGCCGGTCAGCTTTCCCGCCGGCGAAGGCCAGCCGCCGTATACACCGCAGAACTACGACGGGAAGTTCGAAGGACCGGTCACCCTCCGGCATGCGCTGGAAGAGTCTCGCAACGTACCGGCCGTCAGGATGATGGATCAACTGGGCCCTCCGCAGGTCGTCGCCTACGCTCGACGATTCGGGCTGACCGGTCCGCTGCAGCCGTATCTGTCCCTTGCGCTCGGAGCGACGGAGGAAACGCTGCTCGAGATGACGAGCGCCTACTCCGTGTTCCCGAATCAGGGCATCAGGATGACCCCCTATGCAATCCTCAAGGTGTCCGATCGGGATGGGAACGTGCTGGAGGAGAATCGGCCGGAGGCACATGATGCGATTCGCGCCGACACCGCGTTTGTCATGACGAACTTGCTGAGGGGCGTCGTGCAACGTGGAACCGGAGCGCGGGCCTCATCGTTGGACTGGCCGCTCGGCGGCAAGACGGGAACAACCGACGACTTCAGCGATGCCTGGTTCACCGGCTTCGATCCGGACATCAGTGTCGGAGTGTGGGTCGGCCATGATGAGCGCAAGCCCCTGGGCCCCGCCGAAACGGGAGCCGCTGCGGCGCTTCCAATCTGGATGGAGTTCATGCAGGCGTACATCGGCACCAAGGATCGGGCACATCCGCCTCAATTCGAGCCGCCGAGCAATATTGTATTTCTCGCCGTCGATCGCTCGACAGGGAGCGGTCTGTCCGGTGAAGGGGCTGCCGGGGGGATCAGCGAAGCGTTTATTTCGGGGACCGAGCCGCGGTAGCTGCTCGGGCCTGGGGGCACGGCCACGCGCCCCCAGGCGTCATTACTGAAGCGAGCTCACTTCGCCAGCGGGTCGGGGCGAAGCTGGAACTTGATGACCTTGCT
>Ga0184639_10000956_pt1 | contig 12048 bp, 21 predicted proteins | sample PLM31_170_b2_FD_133155 | JGI IMG/M metagenome (GOLD analysis project Ga0184639, IMG submission 133155) | Groundwater sediment microbial communities from an aquifer in East River, Colorado, USA - PLM3-1_170_b2 | ecosystem: Environmental > Terrestrial > Soil > Riparian zone | place: USA: East... | reverse complement strand
TAACGCTCGACGAGTACAGGGAGCGGCACGTCGCCAAGATCGTCGAACGTAACGAGTACGTGCAGCGCAAACGTGCCGAGGTCTCGAGAGCCAGTCGCCAAGGGTGTCTCGACAGACTCCTCGACAAGCTTGAAGCTGACCCCGAATTGCTCGACCGGATCACGAAGCCGTGACTAACGTCCCCTTTCCGCAAGTCTCTGGCTGGTACTTCCAGTGGAGCCGGGGTCCATGGCTGCGCCCGATTCTTAAGCCGTGGTATTGGTTCCGCATCAACCCATGGTTTGGCGCGACCTTAGAGAACTTGTGGTTCGTATTCCGCATGAGCGCCCCTCAGGCGTGGCCCTTCCTCTCATACGTCGGGAAGAAACGCCGGTGGTACATCGGCTGGAAGCTGTTTGGTCTCGATCATCCTGAATACAACACTTGGCTGCCAACGCAGCACGGACCCGCTGAACTCGTAGACGGCGACCACGATTCTTATGGAGTAGCCCTGTCATCGACACTTAGGAGAAATCCGTGAAGATCGGCAACGAGGGCATCGCCATCATCAAGCATTTCGAGACGTGTGAGCTCGAAGCGTACCCCGACCCGGGCAGCGGAGGCGATCCGTGGACAATCGGATGGGGCCATACCGGACCGGAAGTCGTCCCGGGGCTCGCGTGGACGCAGGAGCAGTGCGACGCGGCATTCACCAGCAATCTCGAAGAATTCGAAGGGTACGTCAACCAGCTGGTCAAAGTCCCGATCGACCAGCACGAGTTCGACGCCCTGGTGTCGTTCGCTTACAACGTCGGTCCCGACATCGACGCTGACAACGTAGCCGAGGGCCTGGGAGATTCGACGTTGCTGAAACGGTTGAATCTGTCTTACCCGAAGTTGCAAGTCGGAGCGGAGTTCCTGAAATGGGACAAAGCCGCTGGCCGAAGAATGAGAGGCCTGCTGCGCCGCCGGGTGGCGGAACGAGCCCTTTTCTTGGGCGAGGACTGGCGCGCGGCGCTCGACGCCCATATCGCTACTGGGGGCTGACGTGGAAATCTTTACCCCGACGTTCATCCTTCGTCTTACCTTGGTCACGCTGTTCTACAGCGGCGTGCTCATTACCGTCATCTGGTACAATCGCAGTGACGGGAAAGGGGCCAAAGCATTTTATCTCATCGATCTGCTGATGGAGAACGGGAAGGCTTCGAAATGGTCAGTCATTATCATGATAACCTTTGGGCTGTCATGCGTGATAATGACCGGCTGGTTCTTGGCTCAGACGCTGGTATGGAATGATTTTCTTACGTTCTGTGGCGTCTGGATCGTTCCGTTGTTAGCTAAGATGTTCGCCCCTAATGGAGGGGCTGGGACTGGGCCTCCCACGATGGCCTCGAAGGAGGAGAAATATCATGGGTAACAACCGGCAGAAGTACGACCAGACCGAAGGGTTCGTCGATGAATGGCTGGGACGGATCCGGGCCAGTCCGTGGACTGCCGTGATCGTCGCGGCCGTGATCGTTGGCCTGGTGGTGTTGGGCTGGTGGATGGGCTGACGTGATTTATCTCATCGTGATCATGGCCTTGGCTCTGGCTGCCGCTGGTGGACTGGTCAGCTGCGAACGGACTCGGGCGAACGAAGCCGAACGTGGCCGGGCATCGATCCAAGGGCAATACGATGCCTACCGGATCAGTCAAGAGGACGTGGCCCGACGTGAGAAAGAGGACAACGACCGAAAGGAGAAAAACTGGAATGAATCCAATGCTGAGAACACTGGCACTATCACTGATCTGCGGAACCGTCTTGCTGTCCGGGTGCGCGATGCAGCCAGAGCGCTCGTTCGTCCCGACGGCAGTACCATCCGCGAAACGGCCTGCCCCGAATCCGTTCCTGATGGAATCGCCCGACAACCTGTACCTGCTGGACCGCCTGAAGGATACGTCCCCAAAGCCGACTACGTGGCATTGGAAGAACGGTCCGGGCGGGACGTGCTCCGAGTCGTGGGACTCCAGCGGTACGTCCGAGAAGTGTGTCTGGATTCTGGCGGATGATGGGAAGAAGGACGAACCCAAACCTAAGAAGTAGGACAAAAAAACGGCCCCTCGCGGGGCCGTTCCTCATTCCAGCCGGTGAAGGGGAGACACCGGCTGTCGAGAAATCTTCAGGGCTTGTGCTCGTAACACCCTCGCTTCTCCTTCACGCATTCCATGTGCGTGATGATGGCAGCGGTGAAATACGCCACGAGTCCGAAGACGGCGATCCAGGTCGCCAGCGACATCCCGCCGCTGGATGATGCCGCAGCCGACGTTGAAGCTGTGGCTGGTGCCTCCGACATTACAATCGCTGAATGGACCGGGTGAACTACGGTTGCCTGGGCGTATGGCGCGAGCAGCGCCGCTGCCAGTACCAGACCGAGGGTGAAATACAACGCAGCACGTACGGACTTGAGGTTCATGGTTTGACTCCAGGTTTGGTCTTACGATACCGGTCGAGTCTCCAGAGGCGACGGGACCTCAAGTACTCGACAGCTTCGATCCACCGATCAGCCAAATACAAGTGACCAGCGGGGTTCGATTCAGGAAAGAGTTCCATTGCTCGATGATGCATCTTCTCCCCTAAAGTCGGCCCGATCCACAGCCGACGTTGAGGTGGGACAACTTCAGGAACTACCTTAAGGTTTGGCTTCATAGTCTTCTTCCTCACGTTCGAGCGGATGTTCGGGCGCATCGTTGTATGGCTCGTCGTCGTCGGGGTGACGTTCGGTGAATGGGATAACGATCATCGGGAATCCCCCCAGGTTGCACGAGAGGGCCGGTAAATCGCGTCGTGGGGATGGCCCCCGGGTACCCCCACCGGTCAATCGATCACCCGTCTCGGGTCGTGTGGTGCGGTCCGGGGCGGGTGTCGGAATCCCGACATTTGTTGCGGTGCATCATGTCGGGATTCCGACAGTCCCCCCATCCCCCCATGGGACCGTATGCGGTCCCCAGCGGGGCCGTTCCGGTCCATGGGGTGGGATACATGACCGGGACCGGATCGCCCCACCCGGGGTCCGTGGCGTGACGTGGGGGAACCCCCATATCGGGGGATCCCGCCGGCCGTTCGGGGGTGTGCAGCCCCCGACCGTGAACGGACCCCGGTCTCATAACCCGGAGCGGCCGGCAGAATCCTTCGGAATGGTCCTCCCCCTTGCCGCCTGAACCGACGGGGGAGGGGATCGGCGTAAGGTACACGGACGGCTCGTGGTGGCAACGATCAGTCGGCGCCGATGCTGGTCAACAGTTTCTTGACCTCGCCAATGGCCCCGGAACCTTTCGGCCAGGCCCACCGGGCACCGGTCATCTTGATCTTGGAATTCCGCAGATACCGGCGAGCGGTCATGGGCTCGACTTTCGCGGCCTTCGCGAGGTCGGCCAGCGTGACCATGTTCTCCGCCGGCGCGGCCGCTTTCTTGACGACTTTTTTCACGGCCTTCTTGGTCGGTTTCTTCGTGGCTTTCTTTTCGAGGACTTCGGTTGCGACTTCGGGCATATCGACTTCTCCTTCAGGGTTGAATCTCCGGATCGTCCGGAGGACGTGCTCCAGCTCGGGAGGCGTGGGCAATTTCGCACGCCCAGCTATTCCGGTCAACACTTTTTTTCTCACGGTCATGATTTTTCTCTCCGGCGGTACTTGTCGAGCAGGAATGCCGAGAATGACTGCTTGTGCTGGACCACCTCGTAAAGGTCCTCGTCGATGGTTCCCCATGCTACCATGTAGTAATACGAAACCTCGGGGGACCGGTTATATGACCGGATGCGGAATTTGGCTTGCTCGTGGTTGATGTAGCTGTAATCCCACGAATAGAAGATGGCCATGGGACAGTCAGCCAAGTCGATGGCGACCCCCGATTGGATCTGGACCACGGCCACCTCAGTCTTGAACCCGATGAACTTCTGCTTGCCGTAAATCGTGGTGACTGTGAACTGGCCTGACCGGAGCAAGGTGGAAATCGTCTCCACCTCGTGAATGAATCGGGCGAAGATCACGATCCGTCGGAGGGGGTGGAGTCGATTTATCAACCGACGCAACGCCCCAATCTTCTCGCTCCCGAACCATTGGACCTTCTTCTCCGAGTCAATCAGCGCCCCACCGGTGCATTGGTGAAGCTTCATGGCCAGCGTGATGGCTTGGGGAGCGAACACTTGACGACCGTTCACCGTGGTCATGAACTCGGTCTCGAGACGGCGGTAATGCGGCAGAGAAGCGTGCAACTGGAACCGGACTCGGATCCCGGCATTGACCACAGTCTTTACCGCTGCTACGTCGTCCAAGAGTACCCGGTGCATGCGGGAGTCCACGAGACGGCGGAGTTCTTCCTCGTTCTTGTACCCGATGATCTTCCGGCCCATGAACCCACCCAAGCGGCAGTATCGGTCACGGAACTCGCCCCATGTCCCGAATAGAGTCGGGTCCACGAATTCGAAGACTCCCCATAAGTCATGCGGCTTGTCAAAGGGTGTACCAGAGAGCCCCAGTGTCCACCGAGCCACGCGGGCGAACGACGCAGCGGACCGGCCGCGCTTGGATCCCCGGCCCCCTTTCTTGGCCTTCTGAATCTCGTCACCGATCACCATGGACCGATCACCTCCTTCGAGCCAACGTCGGAGTTTCTTCCGTTGTCCCGCGGCTCCTTCGAAGGTCATGACGTGAACTTGTGGAAATGGCTGTTTTGTGAAAAGGCGGCCAGGCCATTCATTTATTTCCTTCAACCAAATTTCGTCGATGGCAATCTTGGGACACAGAATCAGGATCCGGTCCGGACGGCGACGCTCCACAATTTCCAACGCGATCTTCGTTTTCCCCGTCCGCTGCTCGAGGGCCAGCAAAAAACCATCGTGCCGCATGGCGGCATCGACGGCTTCGAGCTGGTATGGTCTTAGCTCAGTCATCACTTCTCCCGAAACATCGCGGCCCACCAGAGCCCAAAGAAGAACCCCATGGCCCCCGCGGCCCAGATGAACAAAACACAGACGTTTTCAATGAAGGACACGGGGTTCTCCTCTACTCAAAGTATTCGTTTGGATCCATTGATTGTAAGTAGCGGCGAACGTCGGGGCGACTCCAGCCTGATAACAGGCTAGGACTTGGCGGGCGACTTCCCTAGAACGCGGGGGACTGATCCCCCGTCGGCACACATATGCCATTGCCGAGTCTAGGGTGAAGGCCATACCGGGTGTAGTGGCAGCGACTTCGATTGGATCCTTCATGACAATACTCCTTACAGTGGTAGGACTACTTGATCGGTTGCGTGATTACCTTCTTGATCCGGTCCACGTCGGCCTTGGAGAACTCCCATCGGCCCTCAGGACGGGGGATCGACTTCTCGGCTCGGAGCAGCCGTCGGGCGAGTTTGGGGTCCACGTTGACATCCCCGCAGATCTTCTTGAGCGGGATCAGGTTGGGGTCATGCGGCTCCCGGGTATGCTTCTTGCCCTTCTCCGGCTTAGTGGTCAATTCCTTGTCCGTGAACAGGACGGCATCCTCCCGCCGTTTCTTTCTCGGCTCATCGAACCGCTTCTTGAACGACTTCTCGTCGTCGGACATGGGCAGGCCGTTCCCGGCGGGGATCACGTCGTTCTTCCGCAACGTGACCCGTGGCACCGATTGGACCGTGGCCTTCGGGACGTCTCCTCCATCCTCAGCGCCGGTGCGGGGCCAATCGCGGATCGAAACGAAATTCCCCCCCCGGTCGGCCTTGACGTACCACGTCTCTCCCTTGTACCACACTCGGTCCCCGACTCGGTACACCTTGGGCTCGAATCGGCGGGAATCGTCTTCTCCGGATGATCCGGTGGCAGAGGGGATCTTGATGATCCTTTGGCCTTTTGGGGATTCTGGAGGCAATCCCAGGTTCATGCGAGCCTTGGCTGGGGATGCACCCTCTTTGACGCCCATCGCCTTCCTCAACGCCTTCTCACCTGCCTCAATTTCGACAGCCACGCGGGCTTCGCGTTTCGCCTTCTTGGTCAATTTCTTGACAGCCATGGTCTTCTCCTTACACAACCAGAATGGTGTCAGCGACTTTGCCGCCACCTTGATATACGAGTACGTGGGTGATTCTCGAGGAGTTCTTGTTTCGAGCCTTGCGAACTCGAATGAGGCGTTGGAGCTCGTGTGCAACATACCGAGCCTTGACGCGTGACGGGTAAGAATTCGTGTCGGTGCCCCGGAATTCCTGACCGGCGATCTGCACCATAACGTGCCATTCAGCCTTGTTCATTGACTTCTCCTTACGGGAAAATGGAAAAGGGCCCATGTGGGCCCCTTCGCCAGGCGGGAGAGACTATTCCTTCTCGTAGACGTTGAGACCGACGACGACATCGCCCTTCGGGCCAGCCAGCTTGTAGTTGCCGGCTGTGGTGGCGATGATGACGGACTTCCCGGACTTGGACTTCCCCTGGCGTTGCGCCAGGTCGATCCGCAGGACCAGGACGGAACCGGACACCTCGGCCGAAACGTTTGTGCCGATGGATTGGCCGGGGAGAGCAGGGGCTTGTTTCGTTGCCATGGTAAATCTCCTTACGAGGGTTAGGTGGACGACCCACCCTGGGGGCGCATGGCCCCCAGGCTATACCGTCACGCCATGTCCTCTTCAAGAATAATGGCCAGTTTCATCTTGAACTCGTGCTCGGTGATGAGCCCGCTGTCAAACTGGTGCAACAGATCTCTAACTTGTTCGGGAACGGTCATGATCGTTTTCCTTACGTTGGGGTTAGGTACAATTCGGACGGACCACCCGCCCGAGCAAACATCATACCCGAATTCCGGCCCGTCAGGTTGACATTTTTCAGCTTCTGTCGAAATTTCGACAGCTGGGGGGGTCCGGGGCCGTTTTCAGACGACCCCGGAAACCCGTCAAACGGCCGTGAGGTCGTCGGCCCCCATCTCGTACTCGTCCCGACCGACACGGACGGTGTACGTCTCGCCGTCGATGGCGGTCACGACTCCCTCCATCTTGGTCTTGCCGTCCTTGAACGACACCCTCGACTTCACCTTGAATGCGGGTTCGTCGTCCGTATCTTCGGAATTGGACGGTTTCCTCAGAATCTTCTTCTTGGTGACCTCAGCGGACTCGGTGTCTGTGTCCTCCGCCGCCGAATACCCGTTGATGCGGGTCTTCGGCTTGCCCTTGTAATCCTCGTGGATCACATCGGCTATGACGACGACGCCTTTGAACGAGTCGATGTCGATCTCCATCTCGCCGTCCACGACCTCGAGTCCAGCGGCCTCCATGAGTCCCCGGAGCTTCCACAAGGCCTGCGGCTGGAGCGAGAAGTTGTCGTAGGCTTTCTTCCCCTCGAACTTCCCGTCTGCCGCCTTGAGGACGAATGCCAAGTACGGCTGGCCGGAATCCGCGCCTTCTTCCTCGGTCACTTCGTCCACTTCGAACAACTGGGGCCCCTCGGGGAACAGGACCGAACCACCACCGCCTTCTACCAGGGTGAAATCGACGGTGACGCTATTGCCTCGTTTCTTTGCCATGTCTGATGATCCTCTTGGTTGGTTTGGTCTCACTGTATGTTCCCGCCATGACCGAGACCAGATGGTCGAAGCTGGGGTTCACGATGGCATCCGGCACGGCTGAACCGACCGGACTCCGAGCCTTGGCAGTGAAGTAAGCGTGTGCCCCGATTCGCATGGCGTACTCGACCGCCTTGATCTTGCGCTTGTTCTCGATCGAGTATGTCTCACGAATGAAGGTATTGCCGATGATCTTTACCATGCCGTTGACGAATGAAGCGACGCTGGGCATGACCCGTGCTCCGACGCTGGGATCGATCTGGTCTTCCCCCGAATCGTCTTCTCCACTCGTCATCCGGTCATGGGCCAGAAAGACGATATGGATTCCGTTGTCGAGCAGATCACGGTAGTTGAGCAGCCAAGTTTTCATGAGTCCGGCCGCTTGGCCCCAGTTCCGTTTCGAGATCGATTCCTTCGGGTCCTTCCCGTCGTCCTTCATCGCCTTGACGATGGCTAGATCCTGAAGCTGCGTGATCTGGTCCACCACGACGGTCTTGTATTTGTGCTTTTCCTGAGCGAGATACCAGTACATGGCCTCGAACGATTCCCAATCGTTGATCTCCCCTACATCGAGATTGGGAACGTTCGAGACCGAGTCGGTTCCTTTCTCTCGCACGTCCAGCAAGAGAATGGGCTTAGGGAACGTGCTCGCGAACGTCGTCTTGCCAGTCCCTGACCGTCCATAGGCCAGCACCGACATGACTTGCGGTAGCTGACCAACGGGATGGATCGGGATTGGCGTGCTACTCTTCTTCTTCAGCATCATCGTCCTCCGGTTTCGGTTCATACTCCGATTTGCGAATGAACTCTGCATCCAGGCCTCGGAGCTCCGCCTGACATAGAGTGAAGAACTTGCACGACTTGCAGAAGGTGGTCATGGTCCGTGGCTGGACATCGCCGTGGTGAGCCTTCATGTCCAGCGCAGTGAAGATGAGTTCTTCTACTAGCGTGGCGACCATCTTACCGTTTGGCTTCGGCAGCCACACCCGCTGGAAGAACTGGCTGTGCCCCTCGGATTTGAGCCGGGCCAGGATTTCATTGTAGTCACTGGGATCGAGACCGTTCTCTTTGATCGATCCCATGTACGTCTCGTAATCGGTGTCGATGTCCTTGCGGCGGGTCAATCCACCTTTCACCAAGACCTCGGGAACCACCGGCATCTTGGTCCGGATGTAATCCCACATGACTCCGATAGGCTGCGGAAGTCCGGCCTGCGGTGCCGCCCAGTGATACAGGGTCAGCTGGATGTCCGAAAACCGGTCCTCCTCGGTGGGAATCTTGCGGTGCGTCTTGTGGTCCTGGACCCACCACCGCCACTCTTTGTCCTGAGGGAACTTGTCGAGGTGAGCGGAGAACGTGATTCCTTTGGTGAGCTCGAATTTCAATTCGACTTCGGCTCCATATTTCCGATAATTAAGCCCGTCATTGGCCCAGAGCTTCTTGTACCGGCCGACGATGCTCCGGACATCATCGAGCAACGTGCCGTACACCTCACGTTCCTCCGTGAAGAGATTTTTGTACTTGACGGCATACGGCTTCAGAACGGACTCGATGTTGGGTTTGGTTCGTGTAAGTTCGTCCAGGCACTCACCGATGATCGTTCCCCGGATCAATTGGATCCGTGGTCGTCTCGGTTGGATCTTCTGGACGAAATCGTAACCGTACTGGCGACGGCACCGCCTCCACGAACGGACTCGGGACTGGCTGACTTCAAATGTCATGGTTTCCACCTCCGACCGGCACCCCAGGCGCCGACCTCGATGTCTACGGTGAGCGGGATTGGGAGTTTCAGACCGCATTCTTTGGCCAGCCAGGGATTGTCCGCGATCTGTTTGACTTCTCTTAGCGTTTCGTTCAGCCGACTGGTACGGACCCATCCGAGAATGGAATCATGGACTTCCCCGGTGATCCTCATGCGATTATGCGGAATTGAAGCATGGAGCTCTACCAGAATCATCGTCTTGTAGTCCCCGATGAAACCTTGAATGGGGGCGTTGATGGCTTGCCGCTCGGCCTCGGCCACGATCTGACGGTCGGAGGCGAAGATCCCCGGGAGATTCCGCTTGCGTCCTGCCATGTTGCGAACGAAACCGTCTTGGCGTACCAACTTCTTCTGGCGCTCATGCCACGCTGGTAGGCCAGCATAGAGCGCAAAGAACGTGTCCCTGAACGCATCCATCTCTCCTCGAGTCGGTTCCCATCCGTACTTCGTCTTGACGAAGTCAATGGTCCCATCAGTTCCCTGTCCATAAGGCAAACCAAAATTCAGACCTTTTGCTTTCTTCCTGGCCTCTTTCCATTCCTTGTCAAATTGGACTGATCGCTCCGGTCCCATTCCAATTAGAGTCTTGACCGCATCCTCCACCCGTTTTTTCCCTGAGGTCTTGAGGGCCAGGTCAATGTATTCTCCTGACCCGGTCTCGATCACGGCCATGAGAGTGCGCCAGTGGATGTCGATGCCCTCCTGGAAACACCGGAGCATCTCTGGTTCCCGGGCGGTCATGGCGATGACTTTCAACTCGGCTTGAGCCAGGTCCAGTTGGAAGAACGTCCACTCGGGGGCCGGGGCATCGATCAAGTTGCGGATGGTGCCGTCCCGTGGCACTTGATGGATACGGCTCGAAAACCGCCCCGTGACCGTCCCGTGAAGCTTGTACCCGAGGTACAGCATGGGACCGTCCATGTATTCGCGCCAACCCACGATGTACGTACTCAAGAATTTCTGGAGTCTCCGATACTCCTCGATCTGCTTGACGATGGGAACTCGGGAGTGGTATGACAGGGCCAGTTCGCTGGTGCTGGGTTTCCCCTTGGGAGTATTCTCGAACACCTCGAGTTTCATCTGGTTGAACAAGACGTCGGCCACCTGCTCCGGAGCGTTCCAGTTTATATCTCGTTTGGCTGACTGATTCAACTTGTAAATAATTTTTTGCAGTTTGAATTCAGTCTCCTCTTCCACTTCTTCCATCTTGTCAAGGTGGATCCAGTTTCCGTTTGCTTCGATGTCTTCGAACGCCCGGGCCGCGGGCATGATGACCTTTCGGAACAGCCACGACTCCTCGGGATCCAATTTCTTCTCGAGGATCGGGGCCAGCAGACGGGTGTAATGGGCATCGGCCCCACCATATGCGAAGAACTTCTCCCAGTTGTCGGGATTGGTCTTTTGCCGGATGGTTAGATCGTAATCCGGTGCTCCGCAATGCGTCCGGGCCAAATTCTTCAATCCATGCGCCGCGTTCTCGTCCCACATATGAGAGACGAGCATGGTGTCAGTGTGAATCCGAAACCTGATGTCATACCGTTTCATCAGCATCAGGTTATCGAATTTCCCGTTCTGGGCGTACATGATCTTCGGCTGATTGTCCTGGATCCACTTCAACAGATCACGTCGTCCCCGGTCGTCCAGAATGGCATTGTAAGCCAATGGCAGAATCCAATTACCAGACGCTATCGAAAACTGGATCGTGTTGATGTCGTCCTTCCACCAGTCGAGACCAGTCGTTTCGGTGTCGAATGACGCGACCTGAGCCCGAGTCCATTGGCGCATGAACTCGTGAATCGTATTGGCGTCAATTACCTTGAACGGTGGGAGTTCCTCGGAGTACTGGCCACGGAGCACGGCCGCATACCGGCCGAACGCCATGGCCATCGCTTTCTCTTTGGACGGATCCCGGAGGATGTAAGCCGGGTGGAACGCGGCTACGAACGTCCGACCATTCTTCTGAATGACTTGGCCGTTCATCTCCGTGATGCCGACTTTGCCCACGAACGCCTTAAGCGCCGTCGCCCCGAGTAGAAGAATTGCCTTCGGATTGCGCGTGACGATCTCCTCTTCAATATATGGACGACACGCCTTAAGTTCGAAAGGCTCAGGTTTTCGATTGCGCGGCGGTCGGCACTTCGTCACATTAGTAATGTACGCATCTGAGAGGCCGAGTTGGTCGAGATGACCACGGAGGATCCGGCCTGACTTCCCCATGAACGGCCGGCCGGTGCGCGCTTCCGCTTCGCCTGGAGCCTCACCGACAATGAAGGCATCTCCACTCCCATGGCCCCAGACGCATACGTTCTTCGAGGAACGGTGCAGCGGGCACAATTCGCAGTTAGGATTACGTGGCATAAGGCCAGTGCCAGTAGCACTTCACTCGGGCTTCCTCAAGGAGATCACGGCCAGCGGAATCCCGGTATTCCTCGATTGATATAACCTCGGTGATCCCGGAATTGATTATCAGTTTCGCGCACGCGAGGCATGGGGCCACCGTCGTCCAGAGAGTCGCGAGATGAACAGCGATTCCAACTCTTGCGGCGAACGCGATGGCGTTGATCTCGGCGTGAACAGTCCGTATACAGCCTCCATTGGGGCCAACGAGACACCCAACATCGTAGCAGTGGGCAAGACCGGCCGGCGACCCATTGTAACCAGTCGATAGGATCCGTCCCTCTCGAACGATAAGGGCACCAACAGCGCGTCGAGGACAGGTGGTTCGAAGCGCGACAGTCTTGACGAT
>Ga0184639_10000955_pt1 | contig 12049 bp, 9 predicted proteins | sample PLM31_170_b2_FD_133155 | JGI IMG/M metagenome (GOLD analysis project Ga0184639, IMG submission 133155) | Groundwater sediment microbial communities from an aquifer in East River, Colorado, USA - PLM3-1_170_b2 | ecosystem: Environmental > Terrestrial > Soil > Riparian zone | place: USA: East... | reverse complement strand
TCGTCTAGAAGAGCAGCAGGACACCCAAGCGATCGAAAAGGCCCGGCAGTTCTACGACAGGGTACTTGTGGGTTATGGGGACGACTCGGTCGCCCAGCTGGGTGGGGCCCATATTGCCTGTGAGAATATTTCCAATGTGGCCGCCAAGATCGTGGAAGATGCCCGGATCGGGATCGCGCCACTGGAAAAATCTACCCGCTATGTACGATATGATCAGAGGGACCGAACGGGGGAGTATGCCTTTTACAAAGAGCCTGCCATCATGCAGTCCTCCCATGCGAAGGCTTACCTGGAACTGATGAGTCTATTGTTTGAGTCCTATGCCCATCAGATGGAGCCGATGATCGAGTTTGTGAAGAACAACCTGCCGATCACGGAGGTAGAATTCCGTCACCCACGCACGGGCGAGCCTCTCACTTTCCGAGAGGTAGAGGGTAACCCGGAGCTCAAGACCTGGGCCGAGAAGGCCTATCGTTCAACTATCCGGGCACAGGCCTGCGATGTGCTTCGTTCCTACCTCCCGGCGGCCACCCGGACGAACGTGGGGCTATTCGGTGTGGGCCAGGCCTTTGAGCACCTGCTGACAAAAGTTTACTCTCAGGGGCTAGCTGAGGGGCGGGCCCTGGCGTTGGCCCTGCATCAGGAGCTCAACCAACTGATCCCTTCCTTTGTCAAGCGGGCTGGGGTGAACCCGTATCTCAGAGAGACCTGGAGGTCGGTCCGTGCGTTGACCCAAAAGCGCTTTGGGTCTGTCCCGGTGGAGGGAAGTGATGCCGTGATACTGGTGGATTATGAGGAGGACGCCGAAGAGAAGCTGATCGCCGCCATTCTCTATCCTCACACCGAGCATCCCTTGACCCAGATCAGACAGGCTGTTTTGAGCATGAGTCCAGTGGAGAGAAGAAATATTGTGGACGAATACATTAGCCGGAGGAGACACCGGCGGGATAAGCCCGGTCGGGCCTTAGAACAGGTCTATTATACTTTTGACATTCTAGGGAATCTGGGAATGTACCGTGATTTGCAGCGGCACCGGATACTGACCCAAGAGCGGCAGGACTTTACAGTGGTTCATGGGTATGATACCCCGGAGGAAATTATCGAGGCCGGCTTTCGACCCGCTTACGATCAGTGCATGGATGCGGCGGCGAGGATGTACCACAAGATTTATCCCGAACTTCCGCTGGAGGCACAGTATGTCGTCCCTCTGGCCTATCGGGTGAGATGGTCCATCAAGCTCAATCTCAGAGAGGCGATTCACATCGGGGAATTGCGGACCATGCCCCAAGGCCATCCTGATTACCGGGCCATTGTCCAGGAGATGTGGCGAAAGATCGAGAAGGTCCATCCCACATTGGCTTACTGTGCAAAATTCCTGGACTGGAAAACCTATCGTCTGGGCCGTCTCCAGTCTGAGATCCGGACTGAGTACAAGAGATCCTCCCTCACCTGAAAAGATCACACCGGCACAATCACCCTCGCTGGCGTGGGGCTTGAGCATATATTAGGAAGAGAGACGCCTGGTCCCACTGCTGAGGGGTGTGGGTTTTCAAAATCGAAGGAGGGCGGTTTCTGCATAGACCCCTGGGGGCAAAGGCAAATGTCCGTGAATGAGGTGTGGAAGGCGAACCAGGAGAAAGTTGCTTTTGTAAAGCAATTTCCGGGCAGGGTTCAAACTTGGAATGAAGCGGCAGGAAAAACAATAGAAAAGGTCATCTCCCTGCCAGGTCGATCAGGGGCCATCCTTGTTTTTCACGATCTAACCTTTGTGGTGGTGCCGAGGCTGGACCCGGATCCGGCCGATCTTCTGGCAGGAGTGATGGCTGCCAGATGCGAGCTGGAGTCTGGGAACATCACCCTGTATCAGGAACTGGACCGGCTTGTCCAGCGGGAAAGGAAACTCCTGCAACAGGCCAGGCTCGAAAAGATCCTGGGTGCGGTGACTCATAACATGCCGGCAATTCCAGAATTAAAGGAGGAGCTGTTAAAGCTCCTGTCCAAACTATAAGAAAGGTAAAGCTTATTCTCGCGCTCCCGTGACCCTTCGGGTCAGCGCTCGAATGAGCTAGCTAGGAAGGGAGGGTAGATCATGACAAAAATCAAACTCATTGAGCTCGTTGCACAGAAGGCCAAGATTAAGAAGGCAGCCGCCGAGCGGGCAATTAATACCTTTGTGGGGGCGATCAAGGACACTCTCGACAAAGGGAATAGTTTCACCGTAACCGGGTTCGGGACCTTTTTTGCCTCCAAGAGGGGTGCTCGGATTGGAAGAAATCCTAAGACGGGTCAACAGATCCAGATCCCAGCGATTCGAACAGTCCGTTTCCGACCCAGCGCCAAGATGAAGAAGCGGATGTAGTGTCATTGCCAGGCCAGTGGAAGTATCTACAAGCGGTATATAGACTTTTCCTGCGAATTGGCCCCCACTCGAGTGGCTGAGACGCGGTAGAATACCTCAAATGACTGCATTTTCTGCCATGTGATATAATTGGCAGGGGGAAGACTCATGAAAGTGAAATCGATTAAGTCCCTGGGAGTGATCGGGGCTGGCAAGATGGGCTCAGCGCTCATTCGCGGGCTGCTGGAGGCTGGGGTCTTAACCCCGGGGCAGTTGATCGCCAGTGATCCGGCAGAGCCGGCCCTGGATCAGCTCAAGCGGGAGACTGGGGTCAAAACGGCCGCCACGAACACAGAGCTCGCAAAGCAGTCAGAGATCATCCTGATTGCGGTGAAACCGGATGTCTTGAGGACAGTATTGCGGGAGATCCGGGCTTTTGTGGGGAAGGATCATCTCGTCATCTCAATCGCGGCGGGAGTCTCCCTCCGGGTCATTGAAGAGGCTCTGAACCCGGGCTGCAGGATCGTGCGGGTGATGCCCAATACTCCATGCCTGGTGCGTGCAACGGCTGCGGCTTTCAGTCTTGGAGAAAATGCCACGGCTGAAGATGCCGAGCGAGTAAAAGCCATCTTTGGAACGGTAGGTCTGGCCATCGAGATGGATGAAAAACACCTAGATGCGGTGACGGGGCTTTCTGCCAGTGGGCCGGCCTATGTCTTTCTTATGATCGAAGCCTTGTCAGACGGGGGAGTGAAGATGGGGCTTCCCCGGCCAGTGGCGTTACAGCTCTCGGCACAGACGGTATTAGGCGCGGCCAAAATGGTCTTAGAAATGAAAAAGCACCCGGGCGAGCTTAAAGATCTGGTCACCTCCCCGGGTGGGACGACCATGGCAGGTCTTCACGCCCTGGAAGGTCGGGCTTTCCGTGCTGCCCTGATCGAGGCTGTAGAGGCCGCAACCCGGAGGGCAGAGGAGCTTGGAAAAAGTCAGTGAACAGTGAATACTTCCAGCGCACTAAATAAAATTGGAGAGGTTAGGGAATGAAAGGTGAGAGTTTTATCAAAGGTAAGAATTTTATCAATGGTCAATGGGTTGCCCCGACGAGCGGTCAATCTCTGGAAAGCCGAAATCCAGCTAATTGGGATGAAATCATCGGGGAGTTTCCGCGATCCGGTGTAAAGGATGTGCAACAGGCCGTGAGCGCGGCGCGTGAGGCCTTTCCGATTTGGCGGAGGGTGTCCAGGATTAAGCGCGCCGAATGTCTGGATGCCTTCGTTCAGTTGGTCAAGCGGGATCATGAAGACATCTCCAGGTTAGTGACGAGAGAGGCGGGGAAATCTATTAACGAGTCCAGAGCGGATGTGACCGAGGGGATCCACATGATCCAGCATGAATTCGGTCTGGGCCGGATGCCCTTTGGCGACATTGTGGCCTCTGAGATCGAGGGGAAGGATTCCTATGTCCGAAGGAAACCAAAAGGCGTGATTGCGGCGATCACTCCGTGGAACTTTCCGTTTGCCATTCCCCTGTGGCTGATCGGGCCTTCTCTCTTAGAAGGCAACACGGTGATCTTTAAACCCTCAGAAGATACGCCCATGGTCGGACAGCGGATTGTGGAATATTTCGAACAGGCAGGGCTTCCGCCTGGTGTACTGAACCTGGTGCAGGGATCTGGCGAGGAAGCTGGAAAACCTCTGGTGAGGCATCCCGAGGTCGATGTTGTAGTCTTCACGGGTTCCTATGAGGTGGGGTCTGAGATTAGAGAGGCCTGTTCCAAGGATTATAAGAAGATGGCAGTTTGTGAGATGGGGGGAAAGAATGCGGTAATTGTGTTTGAGGATGCCGACCTAAGTATCGCCGTGAATGCTGCCACCCTGAGCGCTTATAAGACCACCGGGCAGCGCTGCACCTCTGCCGGCCGGCTGATTGTACATGAGCGGGTCATCGATGCTTTTGAACGCGAATTCATTAAACAGACCCGGCGCATCATCATCGGAGATCCCCTCTCAGAGAAGACCTTCATGGGTCCACTGATCAATGAGGCGGGCAGAAAGAAAGTGGAGTCCTACAACGACCTGGCGGTTAAAGAAGGGGGCAAGGTGCTTCTGGAGGGCGGACGGCCCCAGGGGAATATTTATGAGAAAGGCTTTTTCGTCAATCCCTTCGTGTATCGGATGGAGCACAGCCCTCAAAGCCGAGTCCTGAGAGAAGAGGTGTTCGGCCCCCATGTGGCCATCATCCCGTTTAACACCGTCGAGGAAGCCATACGAATTTACAACGATACGCCTTACGGGCTTTCCCTAGCCGCCATCACGGAGGATTACCGCAAGGCCTGGCTAATCCGTGAGGAATGCGAATACGGTCTGGGCTATGTAAACTTGCCGACGATCGGGGCAGAGGTGCATCTGCCCTTTGGCGGAATCAAAAAGAGTGGAACAGGAATCCCATCGGCCTCAGGCCTGGTCGACGCTGTGACCCACAAGACGGCCTGGACGATCAACCACGCCAAAGAGATAAAAATGGCCCAGGGGCTCAAAGCAGAGATTGAACACGAATAGCGAGCGCAGTTCCCGATCCATTGCCCCCACATTCCGACCAGGCCCTCGCTTAAGGCGAGTTTCTTCAATCGATATTCCATCCGTCAGTGTCTTTTTTTCCGTTGGGTCAGTTAAAGGACGATACAGGATGTTAGGGTTAAACTGAAATGGAAAGCGAGATTGTTGAAATCAAAGGCCACATCATCGACTCGCTGACCCTACCCAAAGTGCTAGATGTGGTGATGAATTTGGGAGGAGGTTTTGAAATCCTCGAGATGAAGATCGGGCAGAGGCGACAAGATCCCAGCCACGCAAGGATCAAAGTGTGTGCGCCCTCCAGGCCTGAACTGGAGATTATCCTGGCTCGGATCAAGCAGCAGGGAGCCCTCCCGATCATTGAAAAAGAGGTAACCCTCGCAATGACAGACCGGGACGGGGCCTTTCCGGAAGGTTTTTACTGCACCACCCATCTTCAGACCTTTGTCCATTATAAAGGACGATGGATTGAAGTAGAAAATCCCGAAATGGACTGTGCCCTTCTTATTGATACAGTGTCTTGCCGGGCAACGTCCTTACCCATGCATCATGTGAAGAAGGGGCAATTCATTGTGGTGGGACACCAGGGGGTCCGTGTCATCCCCCAGGAACGCTCATCTGTCCGCAATGTCTTTGAATTCATGGCGAGCAGTGTCTCTTCAGAAAAACCCAAAGGAGTGCTGATACGGGAGATTGCAAAGGAGATGGTGGAGGCCAAAAGTCGTGGCGGAAAGATCCTGTGGGTGGCAGGGCCTGCCCTGGTTCACACCGGTGCAGGTGAACACCTGGTCCGGATGATTCAGGCGGGATTTGTGGACCTTCTCTTCGCTGGAAATGCCCTGGCTGCCCACGATATCGAACAGGCCCTCTTTGGCACCTCTCTAGGCGTATCCCTCGAGAAGGGGATGCCGGCCGTGGAAGGCCATGAGCATCATCTGAGGGCGATAAACGTGATCCGCCGTGCGGGGTCTCTCCGGCGGGCTGTCCAGGAAGGGGTTCTCAAGAGCGGTATTATGTATCACTGCATCCAGCATGGTATAGATTTTGTCCTGGCGGGTTCGATCCGGGATGACGGACCTCTGCCGGAGGTGATCACGGATGTGATGGTTGCCCAGGATGAGATGCGCAAGCGGATTGCAGGTGTAGAGGTCTGCCTCATGGTCGCCACGGCCCTTCATTCCATTGCCACAGGGAACCTCTTGCCGGCCAGGGTCAAGACAATCTGCATTGATATTAATCCAGCAGTAGTGACCAAATTGGCTGATCGCGGTAGCTTTCAGGCCATCGGTCTGGTGACAGATGTAGAACCGTTCTTAAGGGCCCTGTGCAATTACCTGAAACAGGCGGGTCCTCTCACCGACTGATGGTGTTGCATGTGGGGGCCCGTGCTAGGATTCGTTAACCGTTATACGTTAAACGTTAATCGTTCTGGAATTCCCCCGATTAACAAATCACGATTCACGAATAACGTCCTTTGCCCCCACGCCCCGCGCTCGGGCTGGCAAAGCCAGACCCTCGCTTTTATTCAACCATGACAACTTTTTTGATGTGTCCACCTGATTACTATGGGATTGAATACGAAATCAATCCCTGGATGGACTTACGCTGTCAGGCAGACCCCAAAATGGCAAAGCGGCAATGGGAGAGTCTTTATGACCTCTTGAAGAACAGGCTGCATGTGCGGGTGGAATTGATCGAACCCGTCAAGGGTCTTCCGGATATGGTCTTTACGGCCAATGCGGGCCTTATTTTTGAGAATTACTTCATCCTGGCGAGCCTCCGCCATCCGGAGAGGCGAGGGGAAAGTCCACATTTTGAGAAATGGTTCAAGGGTTATGGCTACCAGGTACATACATTGCCGCCAGACTGCTTCTTTGAGGGTGCAGGAGACGGTCTTTTTTTGGGTGAGAACCTCTTTGCGGGGTACCGGATCCGCTCCGATGTCCAGGCCCACAGGATCATCAGCGAGTTCCTGGGAAAGCGGGTACTCTCCTTAGAACAGGTGAATGAGCGCTTCTATCACCTGGACACCTGCTTTTGTCCCTTGGATGACGACCGGGCCCTGTATTATCCATTGGCCTTTGATGAGCCCGCCGGAAAGGTGATCCAGCAATTCGTCCCCAAACCCCTCCCGGTCAGTGATGCGGATGCCCTGCGATTTGGGTGCAATGCCATCGTGATTGAGGAAAATGTTGTACTCCATTACGGGTGTGAGGAGCTTAAGGCTATGCTGATCGGTGAAGGCTTCTTGGTACATGAACTGGATTTTTCCGAATTCCTTAAGGCCGGCGGAAGCGGCAAGTGCCTGACGCTCAGGATCGAATAAATATAAGTCAACCCTAAATGCCTGCGCATTATTATTTCTTGATTTTTTAAGAATCTTATGTTATAAACGTTTATTCGGGCAGGGCCGAAAGTGGGCAGTGGTAATGCCCACTTTTTTGTTTGGAGAAGGGCCTGGCCAATGGACCCATGTGCCTAGCCTTTGCATGGGGGGGCTGCCGCAAGCCAGGCATCCGGTTGTGTCGGTGACTGGCTGGGGCATGGGGGCATTGAGTGCGATCCGCCAGAGGCGGACAGCGGCCCAGGGGCCCATACAGATGATAAATGTCCAGTGAGGCGATCATCGAGCGAGTCAAGGAGATTGCCCAGCCCATTCTGGATTCCCTAGGCTTGGAGCTGGTGGAGGTGGTTTATTCTCAGGGGCGTGGGAAAGGGATGCTGAGGGTGTTCATTGATAAGCGAGAAGGGGTAACGCTGGAAGACTGTGAAAAGGTAAGCCAGTATCTGGGCCACGCCCTGGATGTGCAGGACCCCATTCATATTTCGTACACACTGGAAGTTTCTTCACCTGGGCTGGATCGCCCTCTCAAACTGCGGGAGGATTTCGTGCGTCATGTTGGTAAATTGGTGAGGATTAAGACCTTCCAGCCAATTGATCATGACCATACCTTCATTGGCCAATTGGCGGCTGCCGGTGAGTCCAGCATCGAGATTGTCATGACGAATGGAAAGGCCCTGGTCATCCCGTTTGAAAAAATCGCGGCGGCTAGGCTGGAGATAGAATTTTAAATTTAAAAAAAGGGTGATATTTATATTATGAACAGTGAATTGCTGGCGGTTATCGCGCAGATCCAACGAGAGAAGGGCATCAACAGTGAAAAGATCATTAAAGCCGTGGAGAGTGCCTTGCTCACGGCCGCCAAGAAGCGGTATGGGAGCTCGGACAATATCCAGGTCAAGGTGGACCCGGAGACCGGAGAGATCGAGGCTTTCTACATCAAGAAGATTGTGGATCAGGTGACCGATCCCAAGCTCGAGATTCTGTTGGAAGAGGCCAAACAGATGGATAGTGATGCCGAGATCGGTGATGAGATCGGGAGCCCCATCGCGATGGCTGATTTCGGCAGGATTGCCGCCCAAACCGCTAAGCAGGTGATCTTTCAGAAGGTGCGCGAGGCCGAGTTGGAAGCAGTCTATAAGGAGTACTCCGTCCGGCAGGGAGAAATCATCAGTGGGATGATCCTAGGCCAGGAGAGAAGAAACTATATCGTTGATCTTGGAAAGACAGAGGCCCTTCTGCCCTATACAGAACAGGTTCCGCGTGAAAGCTATCGCCGCGGGGACCGGATACGTGCCTACCTCTTAGAGGTGAAACCCTCCTCCCGGGGGCCACAGCTCATCCTGTCCAGGAGTCACCCCGATTTTGTAGGCAAGCTCTTTGAGTTGGAGGTTCCAGAGGTCGCCGAGAAAATTGTAGAGATCAAAGGGGTAATGAGAGAGCCAGGCGACCGGACAAAGATTGCAGTCACTTCCCACGACTCGGCCGTGGACCCCGTGGGGGCTTGTGTCGGGGTCAAGGGGTCCAGGGTGCAGGCCGTGGTTCGGGAGTTACGGGGAGAGAAGATTGATATCATTGCGTGGACGAATGACCCGCGCACCTTTATCGGGGAGGCCCTCAGCCCGGCCATGATTGACAAGGTGGGGATCAATGAGACAGAGAAATCTGCCCTGGTGGTTGTTGCGGATCAACAGCTCTCACTGGCGATTGGGAAAAAAGGCCAGAATGTCAGGTTGGCGGCGAAACTGACTGGCTGGAAGATTGATATTATGAGTGAAAGCGAGTATGATAAAGCACGGGCCCAGGAGCGGGAAAAGGAGATCAGCGAGGCCATTGCCCAGACCCAGAAGGAACAACAAGCCCGAGAGGAAAAAGAGGCACAAAGAGAAGTCCGGGAGGAGGTGGGGGTGGCCAGGGCCGCAAGTCTCCTGGATCTCCCGGGAGTAGGTGAAAAGCTTGCCGAATCTTTAAGGAATCATGGTTTTGAGACTGTTGAAAAGATTGCCGGGGCGACACCGGAGGCCCTGATGGAAGTCCCGATGATCGGCCAGAAAACGGCCCAGAAGTTGATCCCGGCAGCAAAAGAATTAATTCGATCCTTGCAGGAATCGAAGTTGGAAGAAACACCCCCGCCGACAGAAGGGCAGGTTAAAGCAGGCCAGAGCGAAGAGGCTGAGGAAGAAAAACCGGCGGAGGTGAATGTGAGAAATCAGGAGAATAAACAATAAGGTTTTTTGAGATGCGTGTCTTTGAATTGGCAAAACAGATCGAGGTGACCAGCAAAGAGTTGCAGCAAGAGCTGGCCAGAATGGGCGTTAAGGTCAAAAACCATATGAGTATCCTGGATGAGGCCGATGTCCAGACGATCACCCGTAAGCATAAGCCCCAGCCCTCCGTTTCAATCAGATCGGGCCAGGTAGCTGGCCCAGCCAGTGGCCGGCCGGGGCGTGGGGGTATTGTAGCAGCCACTGAACCACACAGGCCCCCAGATAAAAAAGGACAGCCCGCTCGTTCACACGCAAGGCGACAGACTGGCGGATCTGCACCGTCTCCAGTTGTTCCTGCAGGCTCGCCCAAACGCTCCCATTTGCTCATCAAGAAGCGAGTTATCCCTGAGGAAAAGGCGAAGCCGGAGGCCGAACTACAGCCCACGGTGACCCTCCATCCCATGAAGGAGGGCATAGTCGCGGAAGCGGAGCTTTCTCTCCAGGGACCCGCTCAGGCGACACCTCCCCCACCCCCAGTGGCGGTGACCCCCGAAGAAAAGCAAAAAGAGGAAGAAAAGAAGAAATTAGGGAAACCCCTTGAACTCTGGAAGCCTGAAAAGAAAGAGGCCCCAGCTAGATTAAGAGAGAAGATCAAAAAGGCCAAGAAGTCCAAGTGGGGCCAGGGCGGTGAAGTATTTGATTTTAAGCAAGAATTAACAAAAATGCAGGACTTCAGACCCTTCCACCGCCGGGATGATCGGATGAGGAGCGGCATGAAAAAGAGCCATGCCGGCAGTGGTCTGGTGGATGTCACCAAGCCCCGCAAGAAGGTGGTTAAATTATTCCCGGGACTCACAGTCAAGGAATTTGCAGAACTTTTGGGCCAGAAGGCAACCGTTATTATAGCTAAGCTCATGGAGAAGGGGATCATGTCCACAATCAATCAGCCCATGGATCTTCAGGTGGCTGCCCAGGTTTCTGAAGATTATGGCATGCGCACAGAGGTGATGCTGGAGAAGACTGAGGAGGAGCTGATCCCCGTGGTGGAAGATACTCCGACCTCTCTGGTGATCCGCTCACCGGTGGTGACGATTATGGGCCATGTGGACCATGGCAAGACCTCTCTCCTGGATGCGATCCGGCAGACCCGGGTGACGGATACCGAGGCCGGTGGCATTACGCAACACATTGGAGCTTACACGGTCAAGGTCAGGGACAAGCGTATCACCTTCCTAGATACCCCAGGTCATGAAGCGTTCACGGCGATGCGAGCAAGGGGCGCCCAGGTGACAGACATCGTGGTCCTGGTGGTGGCGGCCGATGATGGCGTGATGCCGCAGACCCTGGAGGCGATTAACCATGCCAAGGCCGCCAATGTCCCGATCATTGTGGCCATCAACAAGATCGATAAACCTGAGGCCAATCCTGAGCGTGTTAGAAACAGCTTGTCCGAGCAGGGTCTGATTCCGGAGGCCTGGGGGGGACAGACGATTTATGTGGAGGTCTCGGCCAAGAAAAAGCTCGGGCTGGACCTGCTTCTGGAGATGATCCTGCTGCAGGCCGAGGTCCTGGAATTGAAAGTCAATGCGCATAAACCCGCCAGGGGAATTATCATTGAGGCTAAGTTGGATCGGGGACGAGGTCCGGTCGCCACGGTTCTAGTCCAGGAGGGGACCCTGCGAGTGGGGGATGTCTTCGTGACGGGATTTTATAGCGGCAAGGGCAGGGCCTTGATCGATGACATGGCAAATCGCATTGAGGAGGCAGGGCCTTCCACGCCGGTGGAGGTCATTGGGCTAGAGGGCGTACCCCAGGCCGGGGATTCCTTCCTCGTGGTCGATGACGAGCGGTTGGCCAAGGATATTGGCAATTCACGTTTACAGAAGCAGCGACTCGCAGAGATCGCCCAGTACCAGAAGGTTAGCCTGGAGGATATCTATAGGCAAATCAAGGAGGGAACCGTCAAGGAACTCAACCTGATCCTGAAGGCTGATGTCCAGGGATCATTAGGGGCAATCCGGGACTCTATGGAAAAATTAAAGACCGAGGCGGTCAAGGTGAGGATTATCCACCTTGCTGTCGGGGGGATCACGGAGAGCGATGTGCTTCTTGCTGCGGCTTCAAATGCGATCATTATCGGATTTAATGTCAGACCGGAACCCAAGGCCCAAGCCCTCGCCGAACGCGAAAAGGTGGATATCCGCCTCTACACTGTCATCTATGATGCGATGACCCATATCCGGGCGGCCATGGAGGGCCTGCTTGAACCCACCTTAAAAGAGAAGGTCTTGGGCCGGGCCGAGGTCCGGCAGATCTTCAATATCCCGAAGGTCGGTGTTGTGGCAGGGTCTTATGTCACGGATGGGCTCATCTCAAGGAGCTGTGCAGGTGCCCGTGTGATCCTGGATAACATTGTGATCTATGAGGGGAAGCTAGGTTCTCTCAAGCGTTTCAAGGACGACGTGAAGGAGGTGCAGACTGGCTTTGAGTGCGGGGTCAGTATCGAAAACTACAATGACATCAAGCCTGGGGATGTTGTTGAGGTCTTTGCGATCGAAAAGATTGCGACCAAGCTGTGAGCATGAAAGGC
>Ga0184639_10000954_pt1 | contig 12049 bp, 12 predicted proteins | sample PLM31_170_b2_FD_133155 | JGI IMG/M metagenome (GOLD analysis project Ga0184639, IMG submission 133155) | Groundwater sediment microbial communities from an aquifer in East River, Colorado, USA - PLM3-1_170_b2 | ecosystem: Environmental > Terrestrial > Soil > Riparian zone | place: USA: East... | reverse complement strand
CTCCAGGGGTACGCCTTCACCGACTTTGCCATCGCCGAGTACATGACCCGGCTCCGGCGGGACGCGGGGCTCTTCACCGAGGTGGAGCTCTCCTTCTCGGAGCGGGCCGAAGTCCAGAAGCTCCCGGTGAAGCGCTTCGAGCTCACCCTGAAGCTGAAGGCCTGAGGGGGCGCGATGGATATCAAGGGCTTGTTCGCCAACATGCCGAAGCGCCAGTTGTACCTTCTCCTCGGCCTGGTGGCGGTTGGCTTCCTCCTGATGTGGTGGTATCTCCTCTTCCAGCCGGCCTGGAATGAGCGGGACCGGCTCCAGACCCAGCTGGCGGGCCTGGAGCAGCAGCTCTTCCAAAAGAAGCGGATTGCCGCCAACCTCCCCCAGCTCGAGGCGGAGATCAAGCAGTTGCAGGAGAGGCTCAAGGCGTCGGTGGCCCGGCTCCCGGAGGAGAAGGAGATTCCCACCCTCCTCACCCAGGTGAACAGCCTGGGCGAGGAGTCGGGGCTCGCCTTCACCCTCTTCCGGCCCCAGGCCGCGGTGAAGAAGGACTTCTACGCCGAGGTCCCGATTCAGGTGCGGGTGGAGGGGAGTTTTCACGCCCTCGGGGCCTTCTTCGACCGGATCGGCAAGATGGAGCGGATTGTGAATATCGGCGCGCTGAGCGTGGCACCGGCGCCGGCCACGGGGCCGGGCGGGCGGCGGCGCGGACCCGACATGACCATCATCGCGGATTTCAGCGCCACCACCTTCACCTTCGTGCCGACGGGAGGCTAGCCGGTGGGGCCGAGGAAGCGTCCGGACGGGGTCAGGCGCGCACGAGGAGCGGCTGCCACGGCGCACGCCGCGCTGGCGGCGGGCCTTTTCCTCCTCGCGGTCGCCTGCTCGCGGGAAGCCCCGGCACCGGCACCCCCGCCCCCTCCCCGGCCGGCCCAGGCCCCGGCCGCCCCCAAGCCGGCCACGGCGGTGGAGCCCCAGTTTGCCTACAAGCCGGAGGGGCGGCGAGATCCGTTCCGGAACATCGTGGAAGCCCGGTTGACGGAAGAGGGGCCGGAGGGGATTGACTACGGCAGCCTCAAGGTGGCGGGAATCGTGTGGCAGCGGCAGGGCTACTTTGCACTGGTGGAGACGGCCGACGGGCTCGGCCACATCCTCCGCGTGAATGACCCCCTGGGCAAGACGGGCCGGGTCCGGCAGATCACCGCTGAGAGTGTGGTGATCGAGGTCCGGGCGAAGGACTTCTCGGGTCGCCTGCAGACCCGGACCATCACGCTGGAAATGAAAAAGGAGGAGAAGCAATGAGTGCCACGCGCTCAGGGGAGGTGGCAGGGCGCCTAGTCCCGGCAGTCCTGGGCCTGGTGCTCCTGGCTGCCTGCGCCGGGCCGGCGGCGGTGAGCGAGCCGATGCCGGGAGAGCCGGCCGCCGTGGCCGCGGCCCCGACGCCGGGAACACCCGCCCTGGAGCCGGCGGCACCCCAGGCGGTCCCGGTCCCGACGGAGGAGGAGCGGGCGGCGGCTGAGAAGGCCCTGCGGGAAGCGGAGGAGGCGGCCAAGGCGCCCTCGGAGCCGGCCAAGCCGGTGGGTCCCATCACGGTCACCGGTATCGAGATCCGGGATGTGGAGCCCACCGGGGCGGTGGTGGTGCTGACCGCCGACAGGCCCTTTGGCGGCTATGAGTCCTTCTCCCTGCCCGAACCGCCCCGCCTGATCATTGACCTCCCCCAGGCGACCCACGCCGTCAAGCGGCCCGTGGCGGTGCCGAAGGAGGGGCCCATCAAGCGGCTCCGCTCCTCCCAGTACAAGGTGAAGCCGGTCAAGAGCATGCGCCTGGTTCTGGACCTGGCCTCCAACCTTCCCTACCAGGTGCAGACCAAGAACGGGCAGTTCCATGTCCTCATCGGGGATGCCATTGCCAAGGCGGGCGCGCCCGAGGCGCCGACCCCAGCGGTCGCGGCCCCGGCTCCCGCCGAGCCCCCCGCCCCGGCCGGCCCGGTCATCACCGAGGCGGAGGGGAAGGTCACGGGAGTGACCTTCAAGCCGGCAGACGGGAGATCCCAGATCCTGATCCGGACGGAGGGCCGGGTCTCCTTCAATCTGACCGAGCTCAAGGACCCCCCGAAGCTGGTCGTGGATGTGGCGGGGGCCACCATCGGCGCGGGCGTGAGCCGAAGCCTGGAGGTCGCGCAGATGCCCGGGCCCGTCGAGCGGGTGCGTGCCGCCCAGTTCCGCACCCAGCCGGAGAAGATGGTCCGGGTGGTGGCGGACCTGAAGCGGCGGGTCCGCTACGAGGCGGTCCAGTCCCCCACCGGCATCACGCTCGAGCTGAGAGAGCCGGCCGTGGCCGCCCCCCCGGTCCCGGCTGCGCCGGCCCCGCCCGTGATGGCGGAGATGCCCCAGCCGGCCCCGCCAGCGGCTCCCGCCCCCTCAGCGGCCCCCGCGCCGCCGGGGGCGGAGCCGGCCCCCGCAGCCCCTGCCGTGGCCCCGCCCGCGCCGGCCCCCCCGGCGGCGGCGGCGCGGCCGCCCGGCGCGCGCCCAGGCCGGCTCTCCATGGACTTCAAGGATGCGGATATCAATAACTTGCTCCGGATCATCGCTGAGGTGAGCGGCCAGAACATCGTGGCCGGGGACGAGGTGAAGGGGAAGGTCACGGTGCGCCTGGTGGACGTGGACTGGGAGAAGGCCCTGGAGACCATCCTCCGGATCAACAACCTCGACTACGTCTGGGAGGACAACATCATCCGGGTCGCCTCCGCGGGGAAACTGGAGGCGGAGCGGGCGGCGCGGGCGAAGGCCGCCCTGGCAGTCCAGGACGTGAAGCGGGCCGCCCCGCTGAAGACCGAGATCCTGAAGGTCAACTACGCGAAGCCGGCCGATGTCGTGAAGGCCCTGGACAAGCTCAAGACCCCGGGCCGGGGCAGCATCTCGGTGGACGACCGGACCGCCTCCCTCATCATCGAGGACATCGAGGAGACCATCCGGAGCATGAAGAAGTTGCTGGCCGAGCTCGACGTCCCCACCCCCCAGGTCATGATCGAGGCCCGGCTCGTGGAGATCCTTGCGAACCACTCGCGGGAGCTGGGGATCGAGTGGGGCGGCCGCTTCAACCCGGGATTCAGCGGCACGGGGGGCCAGATGGGGATCTCGGACATCTTCGGGGCCGCCGCGGGGACCATTACGAACGTCACCCCGGCCGCTGGAACCGGCTTCCTCGCTACCGAGGTCATCCCCCGCGCCATCAACCTGCCGACCGCCAGCACGGCGGGCGGCATCGGCATCACATTCGGTCGGGCGGACGGCCGGCTCGTCCTGGGGGCCCGCCTCAGCCTCTTCGAGACCCAGGGGAAGTCCCGGACCCTCTCCACCCCGCGCATCACCACCCTGGACAACGAAGAGGCCGAGATCAAAGTCGGGACGCAGGTCCCCTTCACCACCGTGGATAGCAGCGGCCGGACGGTCATCGCCTTCCAGGATGCCTTCTTGCGCCTGAAGGTGACCCCCCACGTGACCGCGGACAAGCACGTCTCCATGAAGATCGAGGCCGAAAACACGACCCAGGGGACGCGGATCGACTTCTCGGGCGGGTTCGCCTTCCCCCTGAACACACGGAAAGCCACGACCCGCCTCCTGGTGGGAGACGGCAGCACGGCCGTCATCGGCGGCCTGGTCCAGACCACGGAGAGCACCACCGAGAACAAGGTCCCCTGGCTCGGCAACATCCCCGTCCTGGGGTGGCTCTTCAAGAACCGGAGCGAGTTCATCGAGCCGACGCGGACGGAGCTGCTGATCTTCATCACGCCATCGCTGGTGGAGGAGATCCGGCAGGTCCGCCGCTAACTCCTCCCTCCATTCGAGGACAGGAACGCACCCTCCGGGGTGCGTTTTTGCTTCCGCCCGGCGCAGCCCATCGAGTACAATCGGCCCCACCCGAGAGGAGGCGGAATAGGATGCGCCGACTTGGCCTCGCTCTTCTGATGGTCCTGGTCGTTGCGGGCCCGGCTGCCGCCGCGGAGCCCTCCCCCAAGCTGGTCCTGGCACTGGGCGACACCTCCTACCTGGGCGAGGAAGCCGTCGCGCAGGCCGGGGCTGCCCTCAGGATGGAGCTGGGGGAGTTCGGCCTGGACGAGTACAGCCTGCTCATTCTGGCCAACGTTCCCCTGGCGGCCATCCCAGCCGGCGTGCGGGAGGGGCTTCCCGACTTCCTCAGCAAGGGGGGGTCCCTCCTCCTGACCGGCGGTCCTGGGGCCTTCGGCAGCGGCGGTTACGAGGCGATCGCTTCCATCCTCCCCTTCGGTCTCCGGGGGGGTGGTGACTGGCGGGCCAACCCCTTCAAGCCGGTTCTGCTCCTCGAGTCCGGCCACCCCATCTTCGCCGGCGTCAGCTTCCCCACCATCGGTGCGTTCAATGATCTGAACCCCCGCCCCGGAGCCTCCGAGCTGGCCCAGTACCAGGGGGGGGCGACTGCCACCGGGGCGAAGTTCAGCTCCCCCCTGGTGGCGGAGGCCGGCGTCGGCTCCGGCGCCGTCGTGGGGGTCGCCTTCGACCTCGGAGCCGAAATCCGGGGAGGCTGGGGGGCGGGCCCCCAGTTCGTCCGGAACATCGTGAAGTACCTGGTGGACCGATCCCCGCTCGTCCCCAAGCCCCGGAAGAAGCCGTGACCATGCTGCGCTACCTGACAGCCGGCGAATCCCACGGTCCCGCCCTCACCGCGATCCTGGAGGGGATCCCGGCCCGCCTCCCCCTGGCGGCGAAGGAGATTGACGAGGAGTTGGCCCGCCGCCAGCAGGGATACGGCCGGGGGGGGCGGATGAAGATCGAGCAGGATCGGGTGATCATCTCGGCCGGCGTCCGCCACGGCCTCACGCTCGGGTTCCCCATCGCCCTGACCATCGTGAACCGGGACTTCGAGAACTGGCGGGACACGATGGGGGTGGAAGCCGAGGCGAAGGGGCGGGATGCCCGGCCCCTCGTGACCCGTCCCCGGCCTGGCCACGCGGATCTGCCCGGGGCCCTGAAGTACGGGGAGCACGACATCCGGAACGTTCTAGAGCGGGCCAGCGCCCGCGAGACCGTGGCCCGGGTGGCGGTGGGCGCGGTCTGCAAGCGCCTCCTCCGGGAGTTTGGCATCACCATCATGAGCCACGTTCTGGAGATCGGGGGGATCCGGGCGGAGGTCCCGGCATTGCCCGGCGCCGAGCTTAGGGGGCTGGCCGAAGCCTCCGCTGTCCGGTGCGTGGATCCGGCCGCGACGGAGCGGATGGTGGCGAAGATCGACGAGGCGAAGAAGCGGAGGACCACACTGGGGGGCCTCTTCGAGGTGCGGGTGGAGGGGGTGCCGCCCGGCCTGGGCTCCTTTGCCCAGTGGGACCTCCGCCTCGACGGCCGCCTGGCCCAGGCTCTCATGAGCATCCAGGCCATCAAGGCGGTCGAGATCGGGGAGGGGTTCGACGTGGCCCGGCGGTTTGGGGCGGAGGCCCACGACGAGATCTTTCACGACGGGGAGCGGTTCACCCGCAGGACCAACCGGGCCGGAGGCCTGGAGGGGGGGGTGACCAACGGCGAACCGATCGTGGTCCGGGCGGCCATGAAGCCACTCTCCACGCAGTACGCCCCGCTGGCGTCCGTAGACCTCCTGACCAAGGAGCCGTTCCAGGCCAGCGTCGAGCGCTCCGACGTCTGCGCCGTGCCGGCCGCGGGGGTGGTGGGGGAGGCCGTGGTGGCGTTCGAACTGGGCCGGGCGCTCCGGGAAAAGTGCGGGGGGGACAGTCTCCCCGAGATGCGGCGCAACTTCGACGGGTACCTGAAGCAGGTCCGGGAGCTGTGAGCGGCCGGCACATCGTGCTGACCGGCATGATGGGCAGCGGGAAAACGGCGGTGGGGGAGCGCCTGGCCCGCCGCCTTGGACTCCCCTTCTACGACGCCGATGCCCTCCTGGAAGCGGAGGCGGGGAAGCGCATCGCCGACCTCTTCGCGGGGGAGGGGGAGTCGCACTTCCGGGCGCTCGAGCGGCGGCTCATCGGCCGGCTCCTCGCAGAGCGTCCCGGGGTGATCGCCACGGGGGGCGGGGCCTTCGCGGACGCGGAGAACCGGGCCCGCATGAAGATAGGGGGGGTGGTGGTGTGCCTCCTGGCCGACGTCGAGACCCTCCTGGTCCGGGTAGCACCCAGCGCCCACCGCCCCCTCCTCCAGGGGCCGGACCCCGTTGGCCGCCTCCGCGCCCTCCTCAAGGTTCGCCTGCCCGCGTACGCCGAGGCCCACCACCTCCTGGACACCTCCGATCGGACGCCTGACGAGATCGCGGATCTCCTCTGCCGGTTGCTCCAGTCCCGGGAGCCCTCCGCCCGGCGGACTGTCCGGATCGCGCTGGGCGATCGCTCCTATGATGTCCTCATCGGGAGCGGCCTGCTGGTGGAGGCCGGGGAGCGGATCCGGGCCCTGGGCCTCACGGGACGAGTGGCCATCGTGACGGACGATACCGTCGGCCCACTGTACGGGGCGCGCCTGGAGGAGAGTCTCCGGAAGGCCGGGTTTGAGCCGACGTGCATCGAGGTGCCGGCCGGCGAGGCCTCGAAGAGCTTAGGGGAGGCGGGCCGTCTCTACGAGGCCTTCCTGGACGCCGGCCTGGACCGTCACGGAGCGGTTCTCGCTTTGGGGGGCGGGGTGGTTGGGGACCTGGCGGGCTTCGTGGCGGCCACCTTCATGCGGGGGATCGCCCATGTCCAGGTGCCCACCACGCTCCTGGCCCAGGTGGACAGCAGCGTCGGGGGGAAGGTGGGGGTCAACCTCCCCCGCGGCAAGAACCTGGTGGGGGCGTTTTACCAGCCCCGGCTGGTTCTGGCGGATGTGGCCTGCCTCCGGAGCCTCCCGGTCCGCCAGCTGCGGGCCGGGCTCGCCGAGGTGGTCAAGTACGGGGTCATCGCCGACGGGGCCCTCTTCAGCTGGCTCGAGGAGCAGGTGGAACCGCTCCTCGCCGCGGAGGAGCGGGTCCTGGCCGATGCGGTGGGTGCCTCCTGCCGAATCAAGGCGAGCGTGGTGGAGGTGGATGAGCGAGAGGCCGGGCCCCGGGCCATCCTGAACTTCGGCCATACGGTCGGCCATGCCATCGAGGCGGCGAGCGGATACGGCCGGTACCTCCACGGCGAGGCGGTGGCGCTGGGGATGTTGGCTGCGGCGGATCTCTCCGTCCGTCTCGGTCTGTGCGCTCCCGCCCTCCGAGAGCGCCTCGCCCGTCTCCTCGAGCGACTTGGCCTCCCGACCCGAGCAAGCCTTCAGGTAGAAGATATCGAGAAATCAATGTATTACGATAAAAAGGTGAAGGATGGCATGAACTATTTCGTCTTGACAAAGGATATTGGCTCTGTTACGGTGACGCGGATTTTCGATCGAGAGGCCCTCCGGGAGACCCTCGCAACCATCGTGAGCCCCCCCACGGGGTGAGCAGTATGCCCGACCCGCGCGACCTGGCGGCGGAGATCGCCAAGTACGAGGCCCGGCTGGCGAGCGAGCCACGCTCCCGCGTCTTTGCCCAGCTTGCGGATGCCTACCGCAAGGCCGGTCGGCTTGACGAGGCGATCCGGAGCTGTCGCTCCGGGCTGCGGGATCATCCCACCTACGCCAGCGCCCGGATGGTCCTCGGCCGCGCCCTGGTCGAGAAGGGCCAGCTCCAGGAGGCGGAGAAGGAGCTTGGCATCGTTCTGGAGCTGAGTCCCGGCAATGTGGTGGCGCACCGACTGCTCGGGGACCTGGCGGCCGCCCAGGGGAAACGGGACGAGGCGCGGGAACGGTACGAGACGGTCCTGCAGCTCACGCCTCTGGACCGGGAGGTTCAGGAGGCCCTGGCTCGCCTGAAGCAGGAAGTGCCGGCTCCCCCGCCGGCAGCGCCGGGGCCACCCGTCCCACCGCCTTCCGAGATCACCGCGGCCGCGACGCAGACGGACGGCGAGCCGGAACACCCCCGGATCTCGTCGGAGGGAGCGCCCGACAACCAGGCCGTTCCCTCCCCAACGCTAGGCTTGGCCACCGAGACGCTCGCGGACCTCTACGCCAAGCAGGGGTTCGGGGAGCGGGCGGTGGAAATCTATCGGGAGCTTTTGCGACAGGACCCGGCCCGGGCTGATCTGCGGCAGAAGCTGGAGCAGCTCCAGATGGCCGCCCCGGCCTCGCCGGCTGCCGAAGTCCCAGGGCAGGGGAGGAGGGGGGACGGCGTTGCGCTTCTTGAGCGGTGGCGGGAGGCGGCGCGCCAGCGCAAGGGGGCGCTACGAGGAGGGGCTGCGTGAGCCTCAGGGAGGGGCTCGGGGAGCTGCTGGGGAGGGTACAGGCCGGGGAGGGGCTGCTCGTGATGGACCGCGACGGACTCCCCGTGGAGGCCTTGCCCGGGGAAAGCGGAGCCTCCCCCGAGGCCATCGGCGCTGAGTGCGTCCCCCTTCTCCGGGAAGCGGAGGCGCTGGCCCAAGGGCTCAACCTCGGGGCCTGGACCCACTTTGGCCTCATGACCGTCCACAAGAACATCCACTTCGTCCCGTTGGGGCAGGACTGCACGCTGGCCCTCCTCACCCGGGCCACGGGCAATGCGGCGACCGGCCGGCGCGCCGTCCGGGAGGGGGCCCAGGCCCTCCGGGCTCTCCTCTAACCGGCTCCTGGCCCCCGTCCTGACCTGACCTCCGAAGGCATTCCATGCGGATTCTGGTTCTCCACGGTCCCAACCTGAACCTCCTGGGTACCCGGGAGCCCGAGGTGTACGGTCGGCTCACCCTGGCGGAGATCGAGGCCGAGGTACGCCGGGCGGCGGCTGCGGCCGGCGCGGAGGTACGGTTCGCGCAGTCCAACCACGAGGGGAGCCTCATCGATGCCCTCCAGGAGGCGCGGGCATGGGCCGACGCGGTCGTGTTCAACCCCGGGGCCTATACCCACACGAGCGTGGCCCTGCGCGACGCCATCGCTGCCGTGGGGATCCCCACGGTGGAGGTCCACCTCTCCAACATCCACGCCCGGGAGCCCTTTCGCCGTCATTCCCTCACGGGGGAGGTGGCGGCCGGGGTGGTCTCGGGGTTCGGACTGCACAGCTATCTGCTGGGTCTCGAGGCAGCGCTCGCCCTGGCGCGTCAGCGCCAGGCGGCCCGCTGAGGCGGCCGAGACCCAGCAGACGGAGCGTCTCCCGTGATTTCGTCCAACGACCTGCGGGCCGGCATGAAGATCGAGCTGGACGGGGTCCCCTACGTGGTCGCGGACTACCAGCACCACAAGCCGGGGAAGGGGGGGGCCATCGTCCGGACCAAGGTGAAGAACCTCCGCACCGGCGCCCTGGTGGACCGGAACTTCCGGACCGGGGAGAAGGTCCCCCTCGCCCGAATCGACGAGAAGAAGGTCCAGCTCCTGTACCGGCAGGGGGAGGAGTTCCACTTCATGGACTTGAAGACCTACGAGCAGTTCTTCGTGAAGGAGGACGCCCTGGGGACGGCCAGCCGCTTCCTGAAGGAGGGACTGGAGGTGAGCCTTCTGTTCCACCAGGGGGAGGCGATCGGGGTGGACCTCCCGACCTTCGTCGTGCTGGAGGTCGTGGCCACAGATCCGGGCGTCAAGGGGGACACGGCGTCGGGGGGATCGAAGCCGGCTACGCTGGAGGGGGGCACCGTGGTGCAGATCCCCCTCTTCATCGAGGTCGGGACCAGAGTCCGGGTGGACACGCGGACGGGCACCTACATCGAGCGGGCATGACGCGCGCCCCGGGGAAGGGCAGGCCCATGGACCTGAAGGAGCTCAGGGCCCTCCTGAAGCTGGTGGAGGCCTCCGACGTCGAGGAACTGGAAATCGAGCGGCAGGGGCAGCGGGTCCGGATCCGCCGGCGCGGCGGGAATGCGATCCCGATCGTGGCCGCCCCAGCCCCCGTCTCCCCCCCGGTGCCCCCGGCGCTCCAGGCCGCCCCCGCCGGCGTCGCCGCCGCCCCTGCTCCCCCCCCGGCCCGGGCCGAGAACCTGGTGACCATCGAGTCCCCGATGGTGGGAACCTTCTACCGGGCCCCCGCCCCGGGCGCCGAGTCCTATGTGAAGGAGGGGCAGGTGGTGGAGAAGGGCTCGGTGCTTTGCATCATCGAGGCCATGAAGCTGATGAACGAGATCGAGGCGGAGGTGAAAGGGCGCGTCGTCTCGGTTCTGGTGGAGAACGCCCAGCCAGTGGAGTACGGTCAGCCGCTCTTCCTCGTGGAGCCCCTCTAGATCATGTTCCAGAAGATCCTCATCGCTAATCGGGGGGAGATCGCGCTCCGGGTCATCCGGGCCTGCCGCGAGATGGGGATCCGCTCCGTGGCCATTTACTCCGAGGGGGACCGGGATTCGCTGCACGTGGCGCTGGCCGACGAGGCGGTCTGCATCGGCCCGCCGGAATCGGCCCAGTCCTACTTGAACATCCCCCGCGTCATGAGCGCCGTCGAGATCAGCAAGGCCGACGCCATCCACCCCGGCTACGGCTTCCTGGCCGAAAATTCCCACTTCGCAGAGGTCTGCCAGGCCTGCAAGGTGACCTTCATCGGGCCGGGGCCGGAGAGCATCCGCCTCATGGGGGACAAGGCCCAGGCCCGCCAGACGGTCGCGGCCGCCGGGGTCCCCGTGGTCCAGGGAAGCGCCCTGACCGTGGGCAGTCCCGAAGAGGCGCGCGCCATGGCCGCGGAGATCGGCTATCCCGTAATCATCAAGGCCACGGCCGGCGGGGGCGGCCGGGGGATGCGCATCGTCCGGGCCGAGGAGGACCTGGCCAAGGCCCTCCAGACCGCGCAGGGGGAGGCGGCGGCGGCGTTCGGGAACCCGGCCGTCTACATCGAGCGGTACGTCCGGAATCCTCGCCACGTGGAGTTCCAGATCCTGGCGGATGCGCACGGCCAGGTCCTACACCTGGGAGAGCGGGACTGCTCCATCCAGCGCCGCCACCAGAAGCTCATCGAGGAGTCCCCGTCTCCGGCCATGACCCCGGCGCTGCGGGAGGCCATGGGGGAGGCGGCGGTGGCCTCGGCCCGGGCTGTGGGGTACGTCAATGCCGGGACCATCGAGTTTCTCCTGGACGAGGACGGCCGGTTCTACTTCATGGAGATGAACACCCGGATCCAGGTGGAACATCCGGTGACGGAGGAGGTGGTGGGGCTCGATCTCGTGAAGCTCCAGGTCCGCATCGCGGCGGGGGAGCACCTCCCCTTCCGCCAGGAGGAGGTCGTCCTGCGCGGCCACGCCATCGAGTGCCGGGTGAACGCCGAGGACCCGGAGGAGTTCCTCCCCTCCCCGGGGAAGATCACCACCCTGCGGCTCCCGGGGGGGCCGGGTGTCCGGGTGGACACCCACGCCTACGCCGGGTACACCGTCCCGCCCTATTACGACTCCCTGCTCGCCAAGCTGATCGTCCGGGGGCAGGACCGGGCCGAGGCTCTCAGCCGGATGCGGCGGGCCCTCCAGGAGTTCATTATCCAGGGGGTCAAGACCACCATCCCGTTCCACCTCCGGGTGATGGACCACCCGGACTTCGTCAAGGGCGCCGTTTCCACCAACTTCCTGGACCGTCTCACGCAGGCCGGCGCCTAGGCCCATGGCGTTCCCGCGGGACCCCGCCCACGCCCTCTGCGTCATTACGGATGAGGTCGTCTCGGGCCGGAGCCACGAGGCGCTCGGGGAGGCGGCCCTGAGAGGGGGTGCCCGCTTCCTCCAGCTCCGGGACAAGCGGGGAGACCTGCGGCGGCTCCTCGAGGCCGCGCGGACGCTGGTTGCAGCCTGCCGCGAGGCCGGAGCCCTCCTCGTCATCAACGATCGCCTGGACCTGGCGCTGGTGGCGGGGGCGGACGGCGTGCATCTGGGGCAGGAGGACCTCCCGGCAGCGCTCGCCCGCCCTCTCCTGGGCGGGAGCCGAATGCTGGGGGTCTCGACCAACCGGCCGGAGGAGGCTGCCGCCGCCGAGAGGGACGGGGCGGATTATCTGGGGGTCGGCCCCGCCTACCCCACGGGCACGAAGGAACGCATCCGCCCCGTCCTGGGCCCGCAGGGCCTCCAGGCGATCCGGGCGGCCACGCGTCTCCCGATCCTGGCCGT
>Ga0184639_10000952_pt1 | contig 12051 bp, 20 predicted proteins | sample PLM31_170_b2_FD_133155 | JGI IMG/M metagenome (GOLD analysis project Ga0184639, IMG submission 133155) | Groundwater sediment microbial communities from an aquifer in East River, Colorado, USA - PLM3-1_170_b2 | ecosystem: Environmental > Terrestrial > Soil > Riparian zone | place: USA: East... | reverse complement strand
TCCAATGTGCTGCCCGATGGTGCCGTGGTCCCAGAGGACAAGTTAGCTCCTCTGGTGGCGAAGCTTCAGCTTGTCGTGGACGCCGCCAAGAACATAGGCGAGATTCAGAGGGACGAGGCGGCTCGGGCCATTTGGGCGGAGGTCTATCCTCGGCTCAGTGCGGGGGAGTCGGGGATGGTGGGGGCCATCATCGCCCGGGCCGAGGCGCAGGTGCTTCGCCTCTCAGTCCTCTACGCCGTGCTGGACCGAGCGAACGTGGTCCGGGCCGAGCACCTCAAGGCCGCCCTCGCCCTGTGGGATTACGCGGAGGCCAGCGCCCGCCTCATCTTCGGTGGTCGCCTGGGCTATCCGATGGCAGACCGAATCCTGGCCGCTCTCCGGGCCAACAAGAGTGGGTTGACCGAAACGGAGATCCATAATCTCTTCGGCCGCCACAAGTCGGCAGGGGAAATCGTGGCTACCCTGGACTTCCTCCAGCGCCGTGGGCTTGCCGTCTCCTCGTCCTCGGAGACGGCAGGGCGCCCTAAGACCATCTGGAACGCGAATTATGCGAAAGAGGCGAATTAAAGGGGGATATTTCGCTTTCTTCGCTTTTTTCGCCCCATAGAACGGTGCTGGCATGAGTTACCTCGCACTGGCCAAGCAAGTGGAGGCGCGGCTCTCTGGGCGCGAGCCTTCGCTGGCGGCTCCTTTTGCTCAGGATCCGAAGCCGACCCCGGTGCCCGCGCTCTGCCAGGCCCTCCGAGCGTTCTTCGCCATGACCGCCAGAGAAGTCGATGGCGATCTCCCCGCCCCGGAGGAAGCCCAGGCGCTCCTCTCCGAGATCCGGCGCCTGTGGGATGACGTGGGACCCGCCTTTGCGAAGGTGGTGTCTCGGGAGGAGGCATGGGCTTACTACCGCGAGACCCGGCGGTGCCCGTATTGCGGCGAGCCGGGCGTCTTTCACGATCCAGAACGTGGCGGAGAGCCCGCGTGAGCCTTCAGGCCGTCCCCTCGCTCGACCACCTCGCGGACGACCCGGCCCATGTGGACACCCTCTCGCCCGAAACCGCCCGCTCACTCCTCCTGCGACTCGCCCCGCTCCAGGAAGCCCTCCGACTCCGCGCGCTGACACCTCCGGTCGGGAACAACCAGCCTGAGGCCCCGGCACTGGGTCGCCCTGCTCAAACTGCCGCCCAGACTGAACGACCAGACTCTCGCCAAGGGCGGAAGCCCGACGCTCATTCGGATGTCGGTCGAAACTTGCTGTCCGTCAAGCAGGTTGCCGAGCGGTTGTCATGCAGCGAGGCGGCGGTCCGAAAGTGGGCGTACCGCCGACAGCTTCCCGCCGTGAAAGTGGGGCGGCTCACTCGGTTTCGCTTCTCGGATGTAGAGGCACTGATCACGCGTGGTTCACGTCCAGCCAGAGCCGACACAAGGTAATGCCCCGGCCCCCCTCTCGGGAAGCCCCGCAGTTCGGACTTGACAGCGTATCCTCATGAGGATACTGTCTCCATGATGAATCCCAAGGTCCGGAAGTGGCGGGAGCGACGGAAGCTGACCTACCGCGAATTGGCGGGCCGGGCGGGCATCGCCCTGAGCACCCTCTACCGCATCGAGAGCGGGACCGCGAGCCCGACGGTGGCGATGCTGGAGAAGCTGGCGAAGGCGTTAGGAATCAGCATAAGGAACCTCTTCCCGGACGAACGGAAGTCACGAACAACGAAGCGGAGGCGCGCATGAAACTGGCGGAGTCGGGCACCCGTGGAGTGTTCTGGAGGAGGAATCTCCGAGGGACTCAAGAGCAACGCCTGCGGAGCGGAGGACGCGAGCGCGGCGATTGGTGGGTTCGGTGGGCGTGTCCGCATGGGCATCTCCATCGCGCGCTCGTCGGACCGAAGAGCCTGGCCAGCGAGGAGAGCGACCGGCGCCGTGTTGAGCGCCCCTGCCCGCTGCGGAAGCCAAAACCCGCCAGCTATCTCCTTGCCGACGTGATCCGCGAGTATCTCGACGAAGCCAAGAGCTATAAGCGCTCCTACCGCGATGACGCCCGTTATGGTCGGGTGTGGGCCGAACGCTTCGCGGGCCGGACGCTGGACGAGATTACGCCAGGTGAGGTGGAGAAGATCAGGGCGGAGCGTCTGGCGACGGTCAAAGCCTCCACGGTGAACCGCGAGGTAGGTTTCCTGAGGCACGTTTTTAACGTCGCCGTGCGGGACGGGAAGACGGACCGGAACCCCGTGAGCAAGCTCAAGATGCTCCGGGAGCCGAGCGGCCGGGTGCGCTACCTGACCGACGAGGAGGAGACGCGGCTGATGGCGGCGCTTCCGTCCAACGCCGACCGCCCGCGGGTGCTCGTGCTGCTACAGACCGGTCTTAGGAAGTCCGAGTTTCTCGGCCTCCGGTGGAAGCATGTGGACTTCAAGGCCGGTGTGCTGACGATCCCCCGAAGCAAGAACGGGGAGACCCGGCACGTGCCAATGACCTCGGCGGTCCGGGCGGTCCTGAGCCGGCTTCCCCGCTCGCTGGACGCCTCTGCCCTCGTGTTCCCGAACAGTGCCGGCGGTCATGACCTCCGGTGGGCCGAGAAAACCTTCCCAGGGGCCGTCAGTGCCGCTCAGATTGAAGATTTCCGGCTCCACGATACCAGGCACACCTTCGCCTCTCGCCTCGCAATGGCGGGCGTGGACCTCCTCACGATCAAGGACCTGGGCGGCTGGAAGAGCTTGGCGATGGTCGCAAGGTACTCGCACCTCTCGCCCGGTCACCGTCACAGCGCGATCGAGCGGCTCGTGACCAGACGGACGGGGCAAGAAACCGCGCAGGCGGTCGGAACGGAGTAGCACCGTGATTAGCACTAGCGCTGAGGGCCGCGATGACGAGTGATCGGGAAGTATTTGATTCTGAATGGAGCCGGCGGTGGGACTTGAACCCACGACCTGCTGATTACGAAGCCGTTTCGGGCCATTCTTGCCTGTCGTGCTCCATCCTACACCATCACGCTTCGTCGCCGCTATCTTGGCGTCGTTCCGTCGCTATCGCCACGTGAGGCCGGTGTCTCGCTTGAGACACAGCGGGACGGAGGATGACGGGTGAGTCGCACCGGGAGTAGCACCAGGATTAGCACCAGAAGAAAGCCCCTCCACAGCCGCCACCCCCGGCGCTGGGGGGGTGCCGCTCGCTACGGCGCGGCCGGGGGGCATCACCCCCTCATGCTCTCGCGGAGAGTCGGGAGAGGGGGCCTCGTCAGCGGGGAGGCTAGGGGCGCAGTAATTGAGGCGGGGTGTCGAGAGAAGGCGTCTGCTGGTTCGACCGAAGGGTTCCGATTTCGGCCCCGGGGCGGATGGAATTGTCATCTGGGCTCCTCCCGAAGCGATGTCAAATGTGAGGAGGCCACAGGCCGTCCTTGTCCAGTCGTTTTTCGACTACCTGGCTGGACACCTCAAACTGTCGGCCGAGCCACGTACACACGTAGTCCTTCGCTGGTTCGTGGTTCTCTACCACGTCAAATCCCTGCTCAGAAGCGATCCGTACAGCGTCGGCAAGCCGTTCCATAAGCGGCTCACGCGGTACGAGGATGAGCCCGGCAAAGCTGTACGCCTGCCACTCCAGCCACTCCCGATCTTTCTCTGGGAGGGACATGACCACCTGCTTCCACTCCCTGATGCTTAAGAACTCGATCTGGGCATATACATCCGCATGGAGCACCACGTGGCCGAGTTCATGTGCTAACGAGAAGCGGTATCGGTTTGGCGAGCGGCTCTCGACGGTGGAGAGGTCCACCATGATGCTCCGCAAATCCTTCGCGGTGAAGGCGTCAACCTCGTGAACCGTTAGTAGCCCGGGGATGGGGATAATGTTGATTCCGAAGCCGAACTCGACGATTTCCTCGATGGGGATGGGAATGTGCCCGGCCGGGTTGTGGGTTTGGAGAAGGGAGTTTGCCCGAGCCCTAAGATCGTCATACGAGAACCTGGGGATCGGGAGAGCCACGCGGGGTTAGGCTCTTCGGATCCGCTCGACGAGATCGTCTAGTGCCTCGTCATCCACGCGCTGGCCCCGGAGGGTGCGGAAGAGGACTGGCAGCTTGCTGATCAACTCTCCATCGCTCAAGACATCCTCCGGGATTCGCCCGCGCTCCGCCGCGGCCAAGTCGAAAAATGTGTACCACTCGTCTGAGCCCTTTTTAAGCCGCAAGGCTTTGGCATATGTTTCAAGTTTTTCTCTCGACTCAGGCGGAGGAAGAAGACCTCGCTCGAGGCGGCTGAGGTTGCCGGGATCAAAGCCGTTGGCGAGGCAAAACTCCCTGAGCGAGAGCCTCCGTTTGGCCCGCATGGCCCGGAAAAATTCTCCGAATTTGCCCATGGTTCGTCCCCTCCCCTTTGCCCATGGCCATCCCTTTTGTTGTATTTTGGCTACAACGGGAACCTATTGTCAAGTCTCCACCCCGCCGGGACCCCTAACGGGCGGGACCGGCGGCTTCGACGAAAGGTTGGAAAGGGGGGCGTCCAGCGAGGGCTCTGACACCAGTGGGGCGCGCACTGATGGGGTCGCCGGCAAGCTCCGGGCCCTCCCCGTTCCGCGCCCCCCCCCGGAGCCTTGGCGGAGGTCGCTCGCGCGATCAAGGCCCGCCGGCGACGGACTGGCTCACCCGAGGCCGCCCGCAGATTGGCGCTCACCCGCCCTGTCAGAGCGAGTTCGGGGACCTAGAATCGATGCGGAGACGACCTTGAAGGGTTTGGTAGGGGGGACCGGCGCGCGTGCCAGCGGTGAAGGGTATCCCGATCCAAGCCGAAGTCCCGAATTTGCAAAGTGGCGTCGGCGGTCCGCAACGCCACTTTCTTGCCTATCCCGCGCGAGCCCTGTTGTTTCTCCTGCCCATCCCACCACAGTACGAACTTCCGTTGCTCATGCAACCCGACATACATGGCACCGGCACGAAATCTGCCCCGCGGGGCAACCCAGACCATGAAACTGCCCCGAAGGGCAACGCCCAAACGGGAGATTGACGATGGCGCTCCGCTACTCCGAACTCCGAGGAGCAAGTAATGGACGAGATCAAGGGCTTGTTCGAGGAATTGTGGCACCGCGGCAAGGTGGTCGCGGTGGTGATGGACCAGGAAGGATGCCACCGAGTCGTGCTGGACCGGACGGAGAGGCCGTGATGGGTAAAAAGACCAGGCAGACCGGCAATTGTTCCAGACGGGAAAACCCTGCTGTGCGGAATTAACCCGTTCACACGGAAAAGAATTCCAACCGAGGAATTGGCGGACAAGGCCCAAACCTGACGGAAGGGGTGGTGTATAAAGGGATCGTGGCGGACGCGCGCGATGGTGGCGGCCACGGTGGCGAATATCGGGCATGGCATTATAGGCGGCGGGCATGACAGGCAGAGCGGCAAATCTGCCGGTCTGGTTTCTCAACTAGAAGCCGCTTCAATGCTCAACGTCTCGGAGCGGCTGGTGCGGGATGCTCCGATCCAGGATAAGGGGTCTCGAAAAAGATGAAAGATGACATGCCTAACCCTCCGTTACCCCACCCCGTCCGCCAGATCCTTGCGGAGTGGCAACAGCGGGACGAGGTGGCCCTCATCGAGTCCCAGCGCGAGCCCCTTGTCAGGATCATCGAACGGCTCATCTGGGAGGGGGCCTTTGCGCAGACCTGCCGCATAGGGATTACGATTGATGAGGCATCCCGGTTCTCGGGGCTGTCACGGGACCAGGCCGCGATCTTGCGTGAAGTGTCAGAGGCCATCCAGGCCGAGGCGAACGCCCAGGCCGATCAGTTGGACGCCAAACTCAATGCCGAAACGCCCTGACGTTCCGCCACCTGCGAAACCCCAGACGATTGCCCAGGGCCGTGGGGCAGCCTCTCCCGCTACTGGGGGTGGTCGGCCCTCGAAACTCACCCCGGTTCTCCGTCGCCGCCTGCTGGAGGCCCTCCGGCGCGGCCATCATTTGTCGGCGGCCTGCGATTACGCCGGGATCAGCCCTAAGGTCTTTCGTGAGTGGATGGCTCGTGGTGAAAAAGACATGGACGCTGGCATTTCAAGCGCTTACGCTGAGTTTCGTGCGCTGATTCTGGAGGCGACGAGTCACGCCGAGGACGATCTGGTCAAGATTTTCCACAAAGCAGGGAAGAAAGACTGGCAAGCGTCCAAGGAGTTCCTCGCCCGGCGCTGGCCCCACCGCTGGGGCGCGAAGGTCAACGGGGGGGATCAGGCCATCGGCCCCATCGTGCCCATTCAAATTATTTTTAGGACCTTGCCCCCAGGCTATGACCCGGTCGCTGCGGAGAAAGCGGCGGCGCTGGAAGCCGAGGGTGGGTTGGTGGAGCCGACGCCTGCCAGCCCCGGCCTGGGGTCGCTGGAGGGGCTCGTAGAACCGAAGATCCCGGACCCACCGGGGGCGCGGGTGAGGAGGAGGATCCCGTGAGCTGGCTGAACCCGGTGATCCCCATCGAAGGTGACAGCGGTGGGCAGATTGCGGATCTTCCGCAATGCCGTCGCCCTGATGGGCCGGATCTTTCCCCGCGGCAGGAAGAGCTCTTGTCGTGCATCGACCGCGCGCGCGGCGCTGCCGCCACAGGGAACCTCCCCTACCGAGAATCTGTCCGAGCCAAGCCCGTCCTTGACGCCCCCGAGGGCGCGGGATAGGCTACTCCCACGATGGCCAAACCGAGCAAGGTCCTTGCAGTACCCCTGGCTTCGCATTGAACAGATGCTCCGCACCATCCTGCACCGTCGGTGGAGCGCGGCGCAGTGGCGGCAGCTTGAGCCGGAGATCCCGACGCGACCGATGCCTCCGCCGGGCACTCGCGATGGGGGACGAGGATAGTAGTGGGAGAAAGGTCCGTCCTGCTGGCGTACAATCGGGCGGCCAGAAGCCTCCCCGCCGACGCCTCTGGCGCCCAGCATTCCCGCGGCAGCCGTGGAGGCCCGGCTACACAGCCGTTATCCTGGTGGCGTAGTCAGCGAGGTTCGCGCTCGGTCCACCTTTGGCGCGAAGGTTGGGCTAAGGTTTGTTGGCGTAGTCCGCGGCGTAAGTAGCCCGAATGAGGGCCTCAGCGCTGTCAATCACCTTCTGTACAAGCCCGTCTCGGACGGCGTCGGCCGTACCGCTGAAGCCGAGTTCCCCATAATCATCCTGGGAACACTTCTCGTCCAGGATAGCCTTGGCTCTTTCGATCGCTCTGTTGATATTTGTCTCGCGCATGATGGTGTCGCACGCCCTTTGGCCCGCGGCATCCATATCCAGGCACCGGGCATGCTTCTTTTGCAGCTTGGCGTGCAAGCCTCCCGTTACCTTGCCAATCTGGGCTTGGCATCTGGCTCCGTTTGCGGAGAACGGCGGGAAGTGGTCGGGGAGCGCCGAAGAGATCAGTACCGCGAGAGGCCAACCAAAGTTGTCTGCGCCCCCGTCGGCAGGGGTGCGGATCTCAAGTGTGTTAACGCCATCGACCGCCGTAACAGGGATCTCAAACAGGCTTGCGCGAAGGCCGAGATTCGCGTCAATCGGGCCGCCGACGATAGCTCCGTTGAAGCGAATCTCCTCGCCCGTAACAGGAAGTGGCCCGGGGTCGTCGCCATTGGTGTAGAGCCAGAGAGTCGCAGGTCCTGCGAGCGCATCGAACGTCGTGGACTCCGCAAATGTAGTGCCATGTGCCAGCTCACCGGATCCGTCGTTGATGATCACCCGTCCAGCAGGAAGACTCGGGTGGCGGAACGCGACCACCAAGCCGAGACCGTGATTGGTGGCGAATCCGGTGGCTGAGGCAGCGTAGCTGCCGTTCCCGGCAATCAGGCTTGTCACATCCCATCGAAACGTAACGTGATGTGTGTTCGAGTCGATGGCCACTCCAGCGCCAAGTGGCGTGCCGGCGAATACCGCCGATGGCCCTCCTCCGGGCCAGCCATCGCCGTAAAGCCAGGCTTGTTCGATCGTGGCGCCGACCGGGATTCGCGTCAGCGTGAAGCTGCCGCTTGGTGAACTTCCGCCGGACATCGGGAATGCTCCAACCTCTGCGCCCACCGGACCATTGCTAACAAAGGAGGTGACCGGAAGCGCGAACGCGTCTCGTATGATCAGCGAGCCAAGCGCAAGGAGGCCAGACAGGCCAAACAGGAGCTGGCGCCCCCGAGAAGGCATCATCGCGCCCCTCCGTTGGGGGCCCGCACAGCCCTGAGCAGGTCATCCAGCGCGGGCCGGCGCTCCTTGGCACCAGCCACGCCATGATCGACGAATTCCGCAGTCTGCCAGCCTCGAGCTGCCGCGAAGGTACGCAGGGCGGCGAGCTGGTTTTCCGGCGCCTGTTCGGTGGTGCTAACTCTGGCGTACAAGCCCGCTCGTGGGATTGTCATGGTTCCCTCCCTCAAACTATCAGTATCGCCAAGCATTTCGACTTATCAAAGGCTGCGGTCCGCGCGAAGAGATTGTCTCCTGAGCAAAGGCAAGAGATTGCCCGTCGGGCGGCCTTGGCCCGGTGGAACCTCGATCATCCCGGCCACCTCCGTGCTCACAGGCTCCGCTGAATCCTGACGGAAAGGGAGTGGCGGTGAGATTCTTTACCGACCCCTGAGGGCTGTCAAGGCTGTAAAATCGAGCCAGGACTCGGCCCCCTGACCTCCGGCTGATCCCCGGCGGGACAGGGGTGTTTCCTGCCGCCCTTGGGGGCCGAGTGATTTCGCAGGAGGATCCCGCGCAGGAGGGGGTTCATGGATCCGGAGAGCGTCCGTGCCATTGTGCGGGGAGCGGTGAAAAAGGCCGCCCTACAGCTGCTCCCTTCGGAGCAGATCCGCCTAACTGAGAATCTCTCTGGGGCCCTCAGCCAGATTAGGCAGGAAGAGAGAGCGGGCCCGCGCCGAAGAACCACGCGACGCCACCCCTCAGTGGATCGAGCGCTGGCCCATCAATGGAGCGACTTCCTCGCTACTATCAATCGGTACCGGCAAGACATCTTAAAAGCGTTCTCGGAGATCCCGCCCATTGAAGGCGCGCTTGGTGTCGATATTGTGCCGCGGACCCTCTCGGATCTCGACTCAGCTTGCCACCGCTTGGTCGGTTTGTGGGCTAAAGCTCCCAACCGTGACCTGTCCGCAGTAGGCACGGGCCTCCCGGAGGCCCAGTGCTTGGAGCCAACCTTCTTCCTGGCAGTCGCCGACGCGCTCAATAATCCACCATCGGGGCGGCTCACCCTGTGGTCGCTGATGCTCGTCGGAACGCTAGAAGCCTTTAGGAAGGAAGCCGGGTTTGCAGTCGCAGTCACCTCGATTCTCCCGCCGGGTTCCCCAATTCCCCGGAACCCCGTGCCGCCAGGGCGGGAGCCAGCTGATGAATTCCTAGCGTGGTGGGCCGTACCTCGGAATCTTGCTAAGACGTTCGGCGAAGACGAAACGGCCGTGCTCTGCGTGGCGGTCTCGAATGAGCCTTTTCGCTTACTACCTGACGCTCCGGAGCGCATTCGCCGGTGCGTGTATCCACCCTGCGCTGGCTTCTTCCTCGACAGATCCCCAGCCTTTCGGTCGGCCCCAGCAAGGGGGTGTAACAAAAGCCACACTACAATGGCCGCTCGGCTTCGCCCGAAGCTCAGGGCGCAGGGCTGAATTTTTCGCCTCGCCGCTTATTGCCCCCGCTCCACCGAAGTTGACCCTTTAAAGCGCAAGAGAAATTGGGCCACTCCTCGCGCCCGCTCTGGGCGCTTAGATTCTCGCTTCCCGGCCTCAGGTTGAACCTTTAGCGGAACCCATCGTGAGACCCTAAAAGGGATGACTAGGGGGACCATCGTGCTCACGTTCGCGGTTAAGGGCAACTCCGCCCGTCCGATAGAAATTTACTTCTGCGCGCCAGCTGACGACGGGGTCCGGGCTATCGAGGCGTGGTGGCAAGCTCTCCTGGCCCTTTTGCCAGGACGACTTAATGAGTCAGCCTGAGATAGAGGTCTTCGGGAAGAAGTCGACACCGGACCTTGAACTCGGCCCGCTCCCGGTACCGCTTCCTTTGATCCCGGAGGGAGACTACCTCGCGATCTCGCGCACGGCGGATATTATCTTCGTGTTTACGCGACGAATCGAGGTGCGGGCTATGGAAGACGGGGTGCCTGAGATCCTAGACAAGGTCGACATCGCACGAATCTTTCGTGTCGCAATTCGCACGGTGAGCGACACGCGTTGGCGTGCAGCAGTCGGCCTTTAGGCTGGGCAAGCGCCGCCTCTACACCCTAGACGATGTCGTAGCTGCGAATCGAGGCCGCGCGCAACCGGAGCCCGCAGAACCCACCAAGTGTCCGAATGACTCCACTCGTCAACCGCAGGAGGGGCGCGCCGTGAAGATGGCCGTGATGCTCGACATGATCCATGACTTGTCCCAGCGGTCGCAGAGGCCGTCAGGAAACCGAGCGTGAGCCCGACTGACAAGATGGTCGGCATCGCCTCCCGCGTCGACTTCTTCGCTGCTCTCTTCGATGGCTGCGCGGGCCTCATCGAGTTCCGGGCGTTACCGAGCAAGGCGCGCGCGTTCTTCCGGCCGACCGATCACACCGGCATCGAGGGATTCCTCACCGAGAACCAGCACCAAGATCTCTACGGCGGCGTCGCCACGCGCCGTGATGCCTCATCGGGCAGGCTCGAAAACTGCCGGCACCTCGGCGCGCTCTTCGCTGACATCGACTTTAAGACGACGCCGGAGCCCGCCGCGCGCCAGGGCCTTGCGCGGTTCCCGCTCCGGCCGAGCGCCATCATCCATTCCGGCGGCGGCCTCCACTGCTACTGGTTCTTGCGCGAGCCCCTCGAGCTACCCGACGAGGTGACGCACGCCAAACAGCTACTTCGCCGGCTCGCCGTCGCGGTCGGGGGCGACCTGAGCGCCGCGGAGGTAGCGCGGGTCTTGCGCGTGCCCGGCACGTGGAACCGCAAACCCGAATACGGGACGCCGCGCTCCGTGCGCATCGAATCATTCGAGGCCGATGCGCTATAGCGCGAGCGAGTTGGACGAGTTGCTCCCCCCAGAGCCCAAGGCGAACAGCCGGGGGGCGCCCTTCACGATGCCTGATGGACCACTGGCCAAGGGCGAGGGGCGGAATACCGCGCTCTACAAGCTTGTGCGAGCCTTGCGTGCGAAGAACGTGAGCGCGGCCAGCATCATGGTCACCGTCGAGGCGGAAAACGCGCGTTTTCGCCCGCCATTGCCGCCCGACGAGCTGCACACGCTACTTCAGCACGCGCTGACGCAGGCAGACCGACCAGACTTCGCCGCCCGCGTAGAACTTGGTTGGCCGCAGCTCGCGCCCGAAGCGCTCCACGGGCTCGCGGGGGAGATCGTAAAGACCATTGCTCCATACACCGAAGCCGACCCCGTGGCGACCCTCGTGCATGTCCTGACGGCGGTCGGAAACCTCATCGGCTCAGGTCCTCATGCCCGGGTTCAGCATGACCGTCACCCGGCCCGGCTCAACGTCGCCCTGGTAGGCCGGACTGCAAAGGCACGGAAGGGCCTGGCGTGGAGCACTCCCCGGCACATGCTCGCCCAGGTGGACGAGCCCTGGGGCCGCCTCCGCGTAAAGTCTGGCCTCTCTTCCGGGGAGGGCCTGATCTACAAGGTCCGCGACGCCCGGGAGGAGCAGCAACCGACCAAGGAGAAAGGGCACGTGGTGGATTACCAGCGAGTGGTGGTGGACGAGGGCGAGCAGGACAAGCGCCTACTGGTCATCGAGCCCGAACTGGCGGTGGTGCTGAAGAACATGGCCCGTGAAACTAACACCCTATCGGGCGTGCTCCGTCAAGCCTGGGATTTCGGGGACCTCTCGACACTCACCAAGAATAGCCCGGTCCAGGCTACCGGTGCCCATATCAGCATCGTCGGTCACATCACACAGGATGAGTTGCTGCGCTACTTGACTGAAACCGAGCGGGCCAACGGGTTTGCCAACCGGTTCCTCTGGCTCTTGGTCCGGCGCTCCAATGTGCTGCCCGATGGTGCCGTGGTCCCAGAGGACAAGTTAGCTCCTCTGGTGGCGAAGCTTCAGCTTGTCGTGGACGCCGCCAAGAACATAGGCGAGATTCAGAGGGACGAGGCGGCT
>Ga0184639_10000951_pt1 | contig 12055 bp, 11 predicted proteins | sample PLM31_170_b2_FD_133155 | JGI IMG/M metagenome (GOLD analysis project Ga0184639, IMG submission 133155) | Groundwater sediment microbial communities from an aquifer in East River, Colorado, USA - PLM3-1_170_b2 | ecosystem: Environmental > Terrestrial > Soil > Riparian zone | place: USA: East... | reverse complement strand
TCGGCATGCTCAACGCGCAGGCGTTCCGCGCCGCGCGCCTGGTGGTCGACTCGGGGCTGCATGCCTTCGGCTGGAGCCGCGCCCGCGCGATCGAGTTCATGCACGAGCGCGGCTCGCTCCCGCCGGTCGACGCCGAGATCGAGGTGGACCGCTACACCATCTGGCCCGGGCAGGCGCTGGCGTACAAGATCGGCCAGCGCGAGATCGAGCGCGCGAGGCGCGAGGTGAGCGAGTTCATGGGAGACCGATTCGACCTGCGCGCCTTCCACGACGAGGTGCTCGGCCATGGGTCGGTGCCGCTGGCCACCCTGCGGCGCGAGATCCCGGGATGGGTTGAGGCGGCGGTCGCGGCGCGCGAGGGCGCGCCGGCCGGCTAGGAGCGCCGCCGCGTGCGGGCTCCTGAGCGCGTCACGCTGACCGGGCGCTTTGTGCGACTCGAGCCGATCTCCGAGGCGCACCGCGACAACCTCCTGGCCGCCGCCGCCGAGGACCCGGCCACATTCCGCTACATGGGCGCCGACCTGTCGGTCGGCGCATCGGTCTGGGAGGCATATCTGGCTGACGCGCTACGCCCCGAGTACGTGGCCTGGGCCACGGTGGATGCGGCGACCGGCCGCGCCATCGGCTCAAGCCGATTCGGCGACATCGCCCCTGAGCACGGGCGGGTGGAGATCGGCTGGACCTGGATCGCCCCGTCGCACCAGCGCAGTGCCGCCAACACCGAGGCCAAGCTGCTCCAGCTGGGCTACGCCTTCGACCAGCTCGGCGCTACTCGCGTGGCGCTCAAGACCGATGGGCGCAACCTGCGCTCGCAGGCGGCCATCGAGCGCCTTGGCGCGCAGCGCGAGGGGACGCTGAGGCGGCACCTGCGCATGCCGGACAGCTTCATCCGCGACACGGTCTACTTCTCGATCTTGTCCGACGAGTGGCCGGCGGTGAAGGCCCGCCTCGAGGAGCGACTCGCCCGCGGCTGAGTCGGCTCAGCGTTTGGCGTGCGGGATTCGGGTCGACGGGCATGTCAGCGGTCATGGCGGCATCGTATCGGCTGGACATGCCCGTGGGAGCCCCCGTTGGCGCGGCAGTGTTCGGATCAGCAGGGGGTGGTCTCGTCGTCCGAATGGAAGGTCAATGTGCCCTTGATGTGCAGGACCGAGCTGTCAGTGCCAGTGAGATCGTTGTCCACCGTGAAGCTGCACACATACCCGCCCGCGACCGGGCCGGTGCCGAGCGTCACCTGCGCACCGGTGCCGGTGAAGTCTGATGCGGCTATCAGCTCTGGCGCTCCGCTCCCGAATCGGATGCTGCCATCTCGCTTGACGGTGATGTTGCCGAACGTTCCCTTGTCCGACGTCAGCGTGATCGACCCAATGTCACCGATATCGGCGGCATTGCCAGCCTCCCATGACCATGTCGCGTCGTACAGCCCGGATGTGGTCAGGCTCCCCTCCACCGTTAACCCGCCGCTCGCGGCCGAGCCCTCGGCGAACGACGGATTGCCGCCTGAACTGCTCGCGGGGCTCTCGGTCGTCGTGCAGGCGGCGGTCATAACGGTCAGCGCCACCGCTGTCCAGAATTTCAATGACCTGATGACTTGCGTGCCCATCCTTGCTCTCCTTTGCAACGGGTGTTCCTTGCGTCACACTTCTGAACGGTGGAGCCCACGGTACTCGGCCCAGGGGTCGTAGTCGGGATCGGGCGGCCCGGCCGCCGGGCGCTCGTCATCCGGGACGTGGCGTAGGTTGACCCGAACCCGGTACCACAGCGAGGAGCGGCCGCGCATCCCGTCGACCAGCACGTCGTCCTCGGCGAGTTGCTTCGCCGCCTTCGGCCAGCGCTTCTTCCAGGCCTCGAGGCCGGCGATCGCGTCCTTCTTGGCCTTGGCCTGCGAGATCACGATGAGCGGGTGGGCCGACCGGCGGCGGCCGGTGGGAGAGGCGGTCCCATCGGCTCGGCGGGCTGACGGGGAGGGCATGGCCGGGGCGACTGACCCCACTCGTCCACGTGACGCCGTGGGATCGCTGGGCGGGGGCTGGTCGGCCGGCATGCGCCGCTTCGATGGCTGCACCCGTGGCGGCTCACCGGGCTGCTTGGCATAGTTCGGCGGCCACGGCGCGTCGCCCAATCCCGTAGCCTCGTCCCGCGCCGACAGCTCGAGCAGCCCTTCCAATGACCCCACCGCGTCGTCGATCCCGGCACCAACGTCGCCGAGCCGGGCGTATCGGTCGAGCATGGTGCTGATGGTGAAGTCCGCGAGCTCGGCGTCGGGCACCTCCGACCACTCCAGCGGAGCTGATACCCGCGCGTCGGGCACCGGCCGCACCGAGTAGGCGGAGGCGACGGTGCGGTCCTTGGCGTTCTGGTTGTAATCAAGAAAGACGCCGTGCCGCTCCTCCTTCCACCACTTGCTGGTGGCCAGGGCCGGTGCGCGGCGCTCGACCTCGCGGGCCAGGGCCAGCGCCGCACGACGCACCTCGCCGAATCCCCAGCGGCGCTCGATCCGCGCGTAGACGTGGATGCCGCGCGATCCCGACGTCTTCGGCCAGCCGGTCAGACCGTGGTCGACCAGGACATCACGCACCACCAGCCCGACCTCGCGGACCGCGCTCCACGGGACGCCGGGTCCAGGGTCGAGGTCGACCCGCAGCTCGTCGGGATGCTCAAGGTCGTTGTCGCGCACCGGGTGCGGGTTGAGATCGATGCAGCCTAGGTTGACCACCCAGGTCAGCGCGGCGGCGTTGCTCACGACCACCTCGTCCGCGGTGCGCCCCGACGGGAAGGCGAGCTCCACGGTGCGGACGTACGGCGGGACCGTGGCCGGCGCGCGCTTTTGGAAGAAGGCCTCGCCGGCGGCGCCGTTCACGAAGCGCTTGAGCGCCATCGGTCGGTCGCGCACTCCACGCAGGGCACCCTCGGCCACGACCATGTAATAGCGCACCAGGTCGAGCTTGGTCAGCGCGACCTCCGGGAAGAAGACCTTCCCCGGATTGCTGACCGTAACCTCGGAGCCATCGACCTCGAGGACGATAGATTCGTCACGCGGCATGGCGACAGGGTAGCCTCTCACCCGATGGTCGAGCGATGGGAGCGGCTGCTGCGGGCGGCGGACGAATGGCTGGAGCGAAGCCGGCGCACCCGTGTCGCTCGGCGCGCCATCGCCGGGTTCGCCGAGCACCAGGGGCTCGAGGTGGCCGGCAGCATGGCCTACTTCGCGGTCCTCTCCCTCTTCCAGGTCATCGTCCTGGGCGTGATCGTCTTCAGCCTGCTCATTGGTGAGGGTGAGGCGCGACGCATCGTGGTCGGCCGCCTTGATGCCGCGCTGCCGCTGCAGCCCGGGACGGTGAGCGCGGTGGTCGACAGCATCATCGCCTCGCGCGGCGGGATCACGGTCGTCAGCATCGCGATCCTGGCCTGGGGCGCACTCGGCTTCTTCGGGGCGCTGAGCACCGGCATCGGTCGTGCGTTCGCGGCCTCGACCCGTCGCCCGTTCTGGCAGGACAAGCTGATCCACCTCCTGCTGCTGGTGGGGGTGGGCTTGCTCGCCCTGGTCGCGATTGCGATCGGGCTCGGCGCCGGCATCGCCGGGCGCCTGGCAACCGGCCTGCCGGGGGGCGGCGCCGAAGAACGCCTGGCGCTGAACCTTGTCGTTCTGCTGCTGCCGATCGGGCTGGTGCTGGTCGCCCTGCTGGTCGTCTACCAGGTCGTCCCGAACCGACGGGTGACGCTGCGCCAGGCATGGCCCGGCGCGCTGATCGCGACCATCGGTTTCACGGGCCTGCGCCTCGGCTTCACGTGGTACGCCACCGATGTGGCGCGCTACGAGAGCTTCTTCGGGCCGATTTCGACCGTCGTAACCCTGCTCGTCTTCCTGCATGTCTCGAGCGCAGTCGTGCTCCTGGGGGCCGAGATCGCGCGCGCCAATGTGCTCGAGGACGACGATGCTTCGGCAAGAAAGGTGGACTCTTGATTAGAACGGGTGGTACCTTTCGGCCACGTCACGCGCTCCGAACGCGCGCGTAGGATCGTGGCTGGAGCAAGCAACGGGGCATCTGGGCCGATGGAACAAGCACAGACGATTGTCGTATGAGGCGACGATCTCACCTGACCGTCACGCTGATTGCCCTGGTGATGGTCGGAACGAGCATCGTCACCACCCCCTCCCGCGACCCGGCCCTGGCCGCGGACCCGCTCGCCGACGCGAAGGCGCAGCAGCAGGCGCTCGAGAAGACCTTGAGCCAGCAGCGCGCTGCGCTGGCCACCCTCAAGGCGACCTCGGCCACGCTGGCGGGGAAGCTGGATTCCGCCAAGGCCGAGCTCGCCGCCGTGACCTCGGAATACAACCGCGTGTCCGGACTGCTCACCGAGGTGCGCGAGCAGGTCGCGGAGATCACCGCCCGGCTTGCCGACCTGCGGGCGCAGATCGACGAGCTGGACGCAGAGCTGCTCAGCCTCGCGCACCAGATCAAGGTCCAGGGCGAGGCGCTGCGCGCCCGCGAGGCCCTTCTGCAGGAGCATCTGCGCAACGCGTACGAGCACAGCCAGACATCCATGCTGGAGCTGATCCTGTCGGCCGATTCGCTCGACGCCGCAACCACCCAGGTCGGCTACCTGCTCTCCATCTCGGATCAGGACCGGCAGCTGGCCGATGAGGTCCGCGACCTCCGAGCGGACCTGGAGACCCGGCGGGCATCGCTCCGCGACGGTCGCCGAGTCCTGAGCGATGCCCGTGATGTGGCCGATGCCGAGGCTGCGGTGCTTGCCGAGAGCGAGGCGGAGCTGGCGGCGATGGAGGCCGAGCTTGCCGCGCTGAAGGCGGCGGCCGACCGGAAGCGTGGCGAGCAGGAGGCGGCGCTGAATGCCGCGGTCGAGGCGCGCGGCGACGTGGCTGCCCAGATCGCCGCCAGCGAACAGGCCGCCCTGGCCGCAGCCAGGCTGGTCGCCAAGCTGCAGGCCGAGGAGGACGCGCGCCGCCAGCAGCCGTCCGCGTTCGGCTTCCGCTGGCCCGAAGACAGCTTCCGGGTGACCCAGGAGTGGGGCCCGACGACCTTCGTCCTCGAGGGGCCGTACACCTATCACGGCACGTACTACAAGCACTTCCACGGCGGCATCGACATCGCCAACGGCTGCGGCACCCCCATCCGCGCCGTCGGGAACGGCACGGTCAAGGCGTCCGGGCGACCGCTCTGGCCGTGGGATTCGGGCTACGGCGTGGTGATCAGCCACGGCTCAGGCGTTCAGAGCTGGTACTGGCACCTGAAAGCCCAGGTCATCGTGAGCCCCGGCCAGGCGGTCAGCATCGGCCAGGTGATCGGCTACGAGGGGAACACCGGCAACTCGACCGGCTGCCACCTGCACTTCGCGATCAACGACCACAGCATCTGGGAGAACCCGAGGGTCTACCTGCCCTAGGCCGATCCGGTCGCCGCCGGCTCGACCAGCCGTGAAGCCGGCCGATAGAGGCGCTCGACGTAGTCGCCCAGCATGCGCGCCGTGCTGAACTGCCAGATCGCGGCCTCGACGGCACCCCGCATGGTGGCGATCCAGTCACCCGGTACGCCCTCTCCGTCGCGAGCGTAGAAGCGCGGGACAACCTCTTCCTCGAGAAGCCGATAGAGCTCCGCCGCGTCGGCCTCGTCCTGCGCCGCCTCGTCGGGGAGTGTCTCGCGCCCGCCGATGGCCCAGCCATTTCTCCCGTCAAAGGCCTCGTCCCACCAACCGTCCAGGATGCTCATCGAGGGGATCCCGTTCATGGCGGCCTTCATGCCCGAGGTGCCCGAGGCCTCCATCGGCCGGCGCGGGTTGTTGAGCCAGAGGTCCACGCCACCGACCATGAAGCGCGCGATGCGCATGTCGTAGTCCTCCAGGATGAAGACCCTACCGCGCAAGGCGTCAGTCCGCGACAGCGTGAAGATGCGCTGGATCACCTTCTGCCCGGGGCGGTCGGCGGGATGTGCCTTGCCCGCCAGCACGAGCTGCACCGGACGCTCTGCGTCGACCAGGATGCGCGCCAGCCGCTCCTCGTCGTGGAAGAGCAGGTCGGCGCGCTTGTAGGTCGCGAAGCGGCGCGCGAAGCCGATCGTCAGCGTCTCCGGATCGAAGGCGGCGGACAGCTCGCGCAGGACCCCCGGCGACTCGCCATGGCGGGCGAACTGGCGCACCAGGCGACGGCGCAGGAAGTCGAGCAGCTCCCGCTTCTGCTGCCGATGGGCACCCCACAGATCGGCGTCGGATATGCCCCCTATGCCGGCGAACGCCTCCGGGCCGGGGGCGTCGCTGCCGAGCGAGCGTGCGGTGGCGCGCTCGAAGAGCCTGCGCATCGGCCGGCCGATCCAGGTCGCTGCGTGGGCACCATTGGTGATCGCCGAGATCGGCTGCCCCGCGACCTCGCTCCAGGTGGCATTGGCCGTCTCTCCGTGCAGCCGGCTGACGGCATTGGCGGCCGCCGCGTGGCGCAGCACGAAGGCGGTCATGTCGAACGGTGGGTCGGCCTCGTCGCCGAGGCCGCGGCCGAGCTCCATGAGCTCGTCGGCGGGCATCCCGCTGGCCGCCAGCCACGGGGCCAGCAGGCGGCTGGCGAGGGACCGATCGAACTGCTCGTTGCCATCCTTGACCGGGGTGTGGATGGTGAAGGCGGCATTGCGCCCGACGCGATGAAGCGCCTCGGCGGGGGATAACGCTTCGTCGGCCGCGACCAGCTCCCGTGCCCGCTCGAGGAGCAGAAACGCCGAGTGCCCCTCGTTCAGATGCCACGCCGCCGGCTCGATCCCCAGGTCGCGCAGCGCCCGGACGCCACCCACACCCAGGACCAGCTCCTGACAGAGACGCATCTCTCGACCGCGCACATAGAGGATGTGGGTGATCGGCCGATCCGGCCCGTCGTTGGCCGGAATGTCCGTGTCGAGCAGCAGGAGTGGCACGCGCCCGACCTGCGCCACCCAGACCGCGGCGTGCACCTTGCGACCCGGGAAGTCGACGCTCACCTGGAGCGGAGAGCCATCTCGCCCGCGCGCGCGCCGCAGCGGCAGCGCCGCCGGGTCGAGATCCGGCTGGGCATGCTCCTGGTGGCCATCCGCGTCGATCTGCTGCCGGAAGTAGCCGCGGCGGTAGAGGAGGCCGACCGCCACGAACGGGAGCGCGCCGTCGGAGGCGGACTTGCAGTGGTCGCCGGCCAGGACCCCCAGCCCACCGGAGTAGATCTGCATCGATTCGTGGATGCCATACTCCGCGCAGAAGTACGCAATCGGGCCCGGCAACGAGGCGGCCGGGTCGGTATCAGCCACGGCGTGGTACCAGGAGTCCGAGCCGTTTTCCAGGTATCGCTCGAACTCATCCAGCAGGCGGCTGGCGTCGACCATGAAGTCCTCGTCGGCGAGCAGCTCGCCCCAGCGGCCCGGCTCGAGGCCTGCCAGGACGGGGATCGGGTTGCGATGGCGCGCCCAGGCGGCCGAGTCGATGCGCGCGAAGAGCGCACCGGCGCGCGGCGTCCAGCTCCACCACAGGTTGTAGGCCAGCTCGCCCAGTCCCTCGAGCGCTGGTGGCAGCCCGAAGTCATAGCCTGGTTGGGTCGGCACCCGCACGGGGCTCATCATCGAGCGCCGATCATAGCGGGGACTGGGTGGCCGGCCGCCGTCCCGGACGCGCCCCAGGCGACGCGCGGCAGGGGATCGCCACGGGAGGCAGGAGGGCGTACGCTATCGGCCCCGTGATCGACGGCTACTCGGTACAGGAAGCGGCGTCAGTCCTCGGAGTCCCTGAAGGGCGCGTCTGGGAGCTTTTGGCCCGAGGCGTGCTCTCTGGCACCCCCGAGGGTGACTCCATGCGCGTTTTCCTGAAGGCGCAGCCAGGACCGATCGCGACCGCCGGGGCAGGCTCGCACCCGGAGCCCCCGCGCACCAACGGGAACGGTGGATCGCACGGCCCGAACGTCGAGGCGAGCGCCTTCCGCGAGCTGCTGACCGAGTTCCGCAACCTGACCGAGCGGTACGGGCAGGCGCTGCTTGCCCTTGGCGAGGCTCGTGGCGAGGTTGCAGGCCTGCGCTCGAGGGTCGACCTGCTTGAGGCCCGCCTGGACCTGCGCCTGCCTCCCGCGCGCGACGAGGCACCGATCGCGTGGGAGGCCGCGCCTCCAGCGCCCCTCGCCGAGGTCGCTGCGCGCGGAGCCGTCTCGGCGCCGCCAGTGGAGTCGCCGGCGCCACGAACCAGGCGTCCGCGCAAGGCGCGATCGAGCCGGGCTGCCGTCGCCGGCTTCGCCGAGGCGCTGGCCCGCGCCCAGGATCCGGCGGTCGCCGAGGTCGGAGCCGCACCCGACGCTTTCGTGGCCGTTCCCGAGCCACTCGCAGCCGATACATCGCCGCCCCCCGACGAGGCGCCGGCGCCGGTCGAGGGGCCGCAGCAATCGTTCGAAGTAGCCGCGCCCTCCGCGGCGCCGGCCGTTCAGGCCGAGGCGCAGGCAACCGAGGACACGCCCCCCGAGTCCACGTACAGAGCCGAGGTGGTGGAACCGGACTGGTTTGCCGATGGCGACTTCGCCTGGTTGGACGTCGCCGAGCTTGAGGCGCGCATCACGCCGGCCGTCGCCGAGGCCGAGGCAGAGCCCGTCGCCGAGGCCGAGGCCGAAGCGGCGGCGGCGGTCGAGGACGGACCCCCGCTCGGCACCGCGAACGGCGAGTCGAGCGTGGAGGCGGTGCTTCCGGCGGTCGAGGCGGAGACCACGGTCGCCGCGCCATCGGCTCCCGCACCGGAGGCTGAGGCGGCACCCGAGGCCCCTGCGACATCTGCGATCAATCCCGAACCGGAGCCGGGGCCCACCGGCCCAAGCACGCTTGAAGCGGTGGCGATGGACGCCGAACCGCGGCCGGACGCCGGCCCCGAGCCCTGGAGTCCCGCCCCCGAGGTGGAGGCGCCCCCCGTGCAGCCGGTCGCCGGCGAAGAGGAGCTGATGTGGCTCGGCGCCAGGCACGAGTCTGCCACGACAGGCCAATTCGAGATGGAGGCGGCCGCCCCGCGCCGACGCCCCGCGCCGGTCGCCGCTCCGGAGGGGCTCGATCATGAGCGGACTGACGCCCGGTCAGCTGCCAAGCGGAGCGCGGTCGAGCCCCGGCCGCTCGCGTTGAGCGAGGATGAGCTCGCCCGCCTGGCGCGCGACGAGGGATGGGACGCCACCGAGGTTGCCGCGATCCGGGCCATGATCGGATCGTCACCGGCGCAGAGCATCGAGCTACCGGGTGCCGAAGAGTTGGACGTGGCGATGGCTGCATTCGATGTCGCCCCGATCCGCCCGCAGGCCGACCCATCGCGGGAATGGGCCAAGGCCGCGCGCGAGCGGGAAGAGCCGGTCGTCTACGAGGAGTGGGCATACGAGTCCGAGCCCTCCCCACCGCCGGCGACGAGCCAGCCGCTGAATCTCTTCCAGCAGCCTGCCGCGCGACGCCCGACGTCGGACCCCGGCTGGCTGCGCAGCCGAAGGGGACCGGCGGCGACCGCGTACCGGCGTCTGCGGCGCCTCTTCCCGGGCTGACATCCCGCAGGCGACGCGCTTGAGCCGATTCCGGCTGCCCGACCTCGGCGCCCGCGGCGAAGGCTGGGTGATCGGTCAGTTCATCCTGCTCGGCCTGGTCTTTCTGGTCTCGCTCCCCGGGATCGCGCATCTCGCGCCGGATGGCGTGACGAGTTGGCTGGCGCTCCTGGGCGGCATCGCGGCGCTGATCGTCGCGGGCGTTGTCGTGGCGCTGGGCTTCCGCGGCCTTGGCCCGAGCCTCACGCCCCTGCCCCGCCCTCGCGACGACGCCGAGCTGGTTGATTCGGGGGTTTACGCGCGCATCCGCCACCCGATCTACGGCGGCCTAATCCTCGCCGCGCTGGGCTGGGCAACCCTGACGCGCAGCCTGCCGGCCATCGGGATCGCCGTTCTCCTCGCCATCTTCCTGGACGCCAAGGCCCGGCGCGAGGAGCGCTGGCTGCTGGAGCGCTACGAGGCCTACGTCGCGTATCGGGGGCGAACGAAGCGGTTCCTGCCCGGAATCTATTGACCCGGAGCATCCCGATCCGCCGCTACGATGGGCGGGTGATGGGCTACAGCCAGACCACCGCCCTGATCGTCGTCGACGTGCAGAACGACTTCGCCCACCCGTCTGGGAGCCTCTTCGTGCGGGGCGCCGAGGCGGTCGTGACGCGCGCCGGTGACGAGGTACGGCGCGCCGCTGCTGCCGGCGCCACCGTCGTCTACACGCAGGACTGGCACCCTCCGTCGACGCCGCACTTCGCCAAGGATGGCGGCATCTGGCCGGTCCACTGCGTCGCCGGCAGCTGGGGTGCCGAGCTCCACGCGGGGCTCCCGGTCCCAGGAGAGGTCGTTCGCAAAGGAAGCAAGGGCGAGGACGGCTATTCCGGGTTCACCATGCGGGACCCCACCACCGGCGAAGAGCGGCCCACCGAGCTGGAGGCGACGTTGCGCGGCCACGGTGTGAGAGAGGTGGCCATCTGCGGCCTGGCAACCGACTACTGCGTGCGGGGGACCGCCCTCGACGCCATCAGGCTCGAATTCGGGACGACCCTCTTGACGGAGGGCGTGGCCGCGGTGGACCTGGCACCGGGGGATGGGGATCGAGCGCTGCTGGAGATGATGGCGGCGGGGGTTCGGCTCCAACCGCCCCGCGCGCAGAACCAGGGCTAGGGCCGGCGCGCCCAGCCCACCAGAGCGACACCCACCAGGACTGCAGCCGCACCCAGCACGATCCAGGTCCGATCGGCGGTCATGAAGCTGCTCGGTGCGAACGGGAGGTTGAGGCCTTGAGCCACCCACACCAGCCCGGCCAGGGCGAGCAGCACGCCAACGATCCGGACCCCGATGCGCATGGAGGCCAACAATAGCGCCCGGGCCAGGTGCGCCCCTCTTGCGCAGGAGAGATCGGGCGGTATACTCGGCCGAGTCGGGCCGCATGAGAGCGGCGCCAGCAGCCTTCCCTCCCCCTCCCACCACGTCCATCGTCGGCTCACGGGGTAGCGGCAAGACCCGTGGCCGGCGCTGATCGAGGCGTAGGTGCTCGACGTGGTAACTCTATGTGGGAGGGTCCTTCGTGGCCTACACCGATCAGGTTCTCACCTGTGCGGACTGCGGGATCGACTTCGTCTTCTCCGCCTCCGAGCAGGAATTCTTCGCGCAGAAGGGATTCACCTCTGCGCCCAAGCGCTGCTCGTCGTGTCGCGCGCAGCGTCGCGCCACCGGCGGCGGCGGCTCGAGCTACGGCGCGAGCAGCGGTGGCTACGGCAACGGAGGCGGCTACAGCGGCGGCTACAGCCGCGGCCCGCGCGAGATGTTCGACGCCGTGTGCGCCCGGTGCAGCAAGGAGACCCAGGTCCCCTTCCGCCCGACCGGTGCACGTCCGGTCTATTGCAGCGACTGCTTCCGGCTGATGCGCGGCTGATCCGCGGCGCAACCCTGCAGCCCTAGGGGCGGCATCCCGTTCGCGGGAGCCGCCCTTCGCCATTCGTGGATCGGCGGATGCGTCCGTATGATGGGCGTCAACATGAACGACCTCGCACCGTGGAGCGAGCTGGCGGCCCAGTTGCGCGTCGACTCGATCAGATCCAGCTCGGCGGCCGGTTCGGGCCACCCCACCAGCTCGATGTCCGCCGCGGACCTGCTGGCGGTGCTGATGACCACCCACCTGCGCTACGACTTCGACGCGCCCGACGACCCTCGCAACGATCACCTCATCTTCAGCAAGGGCCACGCCTCGCCGCTGCTGTATGCCGTGTACAAGGCAGCTGGCGCGATCTCCGACGAGGAGATGCTCACCTTCCGGCGGGCTGGCAGCCGGATCGAGGGACATCCGACGCCGGTCCTGCCGTGGGTCGACGTCGCGACCGGCTCCCTCGGCCAGGGGCTGCCGATCGCGGTGGGGATCGCCCTGGCGGGCCGACGGCTGGATCGGCTTCCGTTCCGCGTCTGGTGCGTGTGCGGCGACTCGGAGATGGCCGAGGGCTCGATCTGGGAGGCATTCGAGGCCGCCTCATTCCACTCGCTCGACAACCTGACCGCGATCGTCGACGTGAATCG
>Ga0184639_10000950_pt1 | contig 12059 bp, 9 predicted proteins | sample PLM31_170_b2_FD_133155 | JGI IMG/M metagenome (GOLD analysis project Ga0184639, IMG submission 133155) | Groundwater sediment microbial communities from an aquifer in East River, Colorado, USA - PLM3-1_170_b2 | ecosystem: Environmental > Terrestrial > Soil > Riparian zone | place: USA: East... | reverse complement strand
TCGTTCAGCGTGATGATCTCGTTGTTCACGCGCGCGATGATTTCTTCGACCACGCGGCCCTTTCCCGGCTCCCGTGTCTGGGGCTGGGCCTGTGCCGGAGGCGGGGTCTTCGCCGGGGCCGGCGTGCGGCCCGGCGGCGTCTGCGCGGCCAACGGCAGGCAGCTCAAAAGAATCAGGCCAATCGTAAAGCGTGTTTTCATTGATTTCTCGCTGCAATGAATTCTATCCCTACGGTTGTAGTTGAAGCAATACGTTTCTGACCGCTTCCACCGGGCCCGCCTTCCCGCGTTCCAGGCCCAGGCGCAGCGTGCCGCTCGGGTCGAACTGCATCCCCTTCTGCGCGCGCACCATGCGGACCAGCCGGTCAGGCTGCACCGGCGTCTGCGCGTGAAACTTGATGGCCACCTGGTCGCCGTGGCGCTCCACCGAGGCCACCAGCAGCTTCTCGCTTTGCGCTTTCAGCACGGCGTACTCCAGCAGGTTCTCCACCGCGCGGGGCGGCGGGCCGAAGCGGTCGGTGAGCTCGCGCTGCACTTCCTCACGCTCCTGCTCGCTGGCAATCCCGGCGATGCGTTTGTAGGTGCGCAGGCGCAGGTTCTCGCTCGGGATGTATTCGGGTGGGATGCGGATATCGAGCCCCAGGTTGATTGTCGCGCGCAGCTCGGGCGCGGGCGCTTCGCCCTTCAGGTTCGCCACGGCGCGTTCGAGCATCTGGCAGTAGAGGTCGAAGCCGATGGCGTTGATGTGGCCATGCTGCTGCTGGCCGAGCAGGTTGCCCGCGCCGCGCAGCTCCAAGTCGAGCGCCGCGACGCGGAAGCCGGCGCCGAGTTCGCTGAATTCCTTGAGCGCGGCCAGGCGCCGCCGCGCCAGGGGCGGCAGCGAGCGCTCCGGCGGCACAAGGAGGTATGCGTAGGCACGCTGGTTCGAGCGGCCCACGCGCCCCCGAAGCTGGTAGAGCTCCGAAAGCCCGAAGCGGTCGGCGCGGTTGACGATGATCGTGTTGGCGCGCGGAATGTCCAGGCCGTTCTCGATGATCGTCGTGGAGACCAGAACGTCGGCTTCGTTGCTGACGAACTTCAGCATCACAGCTTCGAGCTCCTTCTCGCTGAGCTGGCCGTGGCCGACCACCACGCGGGCCCGCGGCACGAGCCTCTCGACCAGCCCGGCCAGCGAGTAGATGGACTCGACGCGGTTGTGCACGAAGAAGACCTGTCCCTGCCGCGCCAGCTCGTCTTCGATCGCGCGCTGCACCAGCGACTCCTGAAACGGCGAGACCACAGTCTGGATGGCCATGCGGTCCTTCGGCGGCGTTTCCATCACCGACATGTCGCGCAGGCCCACGATCGAAATATGCAGCGTGCGCGGGATCGGCGTGGCCGACATCGTGAGCACGTCCACATCCTTGCGCAATTCCTTCAGCCGCTCCTTGTGGGTTACGCCGAAGCGCTGCTCTTCGTCTACGACCAGGAGGCCCAGGTCGTGAAAGCGGACGTCGCGCGAGAGCAGCCGGTGCGTGCCGATAACGACGTCCACCTTCCCCGCTTCGAGAGCCGCAAGGATTTCCTTCTGTTCGGCGGGGCTGCGGAAGCGGCTCAGCATCTCGATGCGCATGGGAAACGCAGCGAAACGCCGCCGGAAAGTTTCGTAGTGCTGGAAGACGAGCACGGTGGTGGGCGCGAGCACGGCGACTTGCTTTGCGTCGGAAACGGCCTTGAATGCGGCGCGCATGGCGACTTCCGTCTTGCCGTAGCCCACGTCACCGCACAGCAGGCGGTCCATGGGCACGGGACGCTCCATATCGCGCTTCACGTCGGCAATGGCCGTGGCCTGGTCGGGCGTCTCCTCAAACTCGAAGAAATCCTCGAATTCCTTCTGCCACGGCGAGTCCGCGGAGAACATGTGCCCGGCCACCGCTTTGCGCTCGGCATACAGCCGAAGGAGGCGGTCCGCCATTTCGGCCAGCGATTTCTGCACGCGCTTCTTGCGCGCCACCCAGCTGGTTCCGCCCAGCCTGTCGAGCGGCGGCGCCGGGCCGCCGAGCGAGCGATACGCCTGCACCAGGTCCATGCGCTCGAGCGGCATGTAGAGCCGCGCGTCGTCGGCGTACCGCAGCAGCATGAACTCGCCGCGGCGCCCGTCGGCCTCGAGCTCGCGCAAACCCTCGAACTGACCGATGCCGTGGTCCACGTGCACGACGAAGTTGCCCGGCTTGAGGTCGCCGAAGTCGCTGAAGAACGTCGCCGTCTTCGGCCGCGTCTTCGCCCGCGCCGGCACGGGGAGCGTCTCGAAGAGATCGCTGGTGCCGAACAGGACGACGCGGCTTTCCGGAAAAACCACGCCCTCGGCCAGCGGCGCCTTTACCAGGATCACCGCAGGCACGCTGCCCGCGCTCGAATCTCCGGCCAGGCGGGCGGTGGTGGCGTCGTCATCGAGCGCGCCGAGCTGGAACGGCATCTCGTACTCATGGCAGAGATCCGCCAGGCGCTCGATCTCTCCGGTGGAATCAGCCGACACGATGACGCGCTCGCCTGCCTCGAGCCGTCCGCGCACCTCCGCCAGAAACGCCTGCACGTTGCCGTGGTAACGCGTCGTGGGTTGCGTGCGCAGCACGCGCGGCTCGCCGCCGTCGCCTCGCATCGCCAGGTGGGCCAGCGCCAGCCGCGACTGGCCCGCGAGCGCGCGTTCCCATTCCTCCGTCGTGAGGAAGAAACCTTCGGGCGGGCCCGCGGAGCTGTCCGCGGCACGCGCATGCACTTCGCTCACGTGCGCCTCGAACTTATGCTGCGCTTCCGCGAGCAATTCCGGCTCGTCGAGGACAACGACGGCGCGGTTCAGCAAATCGAATAGCGAGCCGCTTCCCTGCTCCGGCGCTGTCCAGCCTTGCGTGCCGCTGAATTCGGCCAGCGGCGGAAGCGTGACGTGCTCCACCGGTCCGACGGAGCGCTGCGTTGCGGCGTCGAACTCGCGCAGGGATTCCACCGTGTCGCCAAACAGCTCGATGCGCACCGGGCGCGCGGCTTCGGCCGGAAACACGTCCAGGATTCCGCCGCGCACGGCGAATTGTCCCGGCATCTCGACGATGTCCTGGCGCTCATAGCCCACCGAGCGGAGGTGTGCGAGCAGCTCTTCGAGCGAGACGTCGGCATCGCGCGCGAGCTTCCGGCCGAGCACGGCGTAGAACTCCCGCTCGCGAAGGCGCATCAGCGCCGCGGCCGCCGAGGTCACCACGATATCGGCCGCTCCGCTGGCCGCGCGCCACAGCGTCACGGCGCGCGTCTCGAGGATTTCCGGGTGCGACGCGAGGCCCTGCCAGGGCAGCGCGTCGAGCGCCGGAAGCGAAGCGACTTGCGCGGCGGGCTGGCGCGTCAGCGCAGAATAGAAAAACCGCAGCGGCTCGATCAGCGCTTCCACTCTCTGGTTGGATTCGACAAGAAAGAGCGCGGGCCGCCGCAACGCCGCAGCGGCATGCGCGACGACGAGCGCCTTCGCCGTGTCGGTCAGCCCGGCCAAGTGGACTTCGGCCGCGCCGCGCCGCAGCTCATCGAGCGAGTCTTCGAGTGACGGGTGCCGCGCGGTGCGCGCCAGAACTTCAGCGACCGATGGAAGGATCATGCTTGACGACCCGAGGGAGGAGCGCCTTTCTGTGAACTCGAACCTGCGCTGCGGATTCGCGCAAGGATATCGCTCGTCGAATAGCCCGGCTCGTGCGGAACGCTGACCACGCGTCCGCCCGCGGCTTCGACTTCGGCGCGGCCAACGATTTCGTCGGGACCCCAGTCGCCGCCTTTGACCAGCACGCCGGGCAGGAGCGCGGCGATGAGTTGCTGCGGAGTCGCGTCGTCGAAAACCACAACGTAATCCACCGACGCGAGCGCGGCCAGGATCTCTGCGCGCTCGACTTGCGGCACGATGGGCCGGCCTTCGCCCTTCAGTTGCCGCACGCTTGGGTCGCTATTGATGGCCACGACCAGCAGATCGCCCAGCGCGCGCGCCTGTTCGAGAGATCGCAGGTGGCCCGGGTGCAGCAGGTCGAAACAGCCGTTTGTGAACACGACGCGCTGCCCGTTGCGTTTCGCTTCGCGAACGGCCACAATCAGCTCGTCTTGCGATACCACGCGTCCCACTGGAAACTCTCCGCGGCGCGATTCGAACGGATCCTGCCCGCCGCCCCTCAAATACCATTTTATCACGCGCGCAAGGCACCCCGATGAAGCGCCGCGACTGGCTCTTTGCAGCGCTCGGCGCGGTCCTGCTCGTCGCCGGGACGCACCTCATTCGAACGCACCGCGTGCCTGCGCGCGAACTCGCGCTCGACGAAGCCTGCCGGACGCCCGTGCTCGTCCAGGAGCCGCTCCATAGCGCGCCGATCGGCGCCGCCGTCGTCTTCCACGGCCTCTCCGCGAACCGCCGCCTGATGCAGACGCCGGGCCAGTGGTTCGCCGCGGCAGGGCTGCGCGTCTTCCTCGTGGATTTGCCGGGCCACGGCGACAGCACCGAGCCCTTCTCGCTCGGCCGCGCGGAGCAGTGCGGCGCAGCGATTCTCGAGTCGCTGGCACGCCGCGGCGAAATCAATCCCCAGCGCACGGTGCTGGCCGGCCATTCGATGGGAGGAACCATTGCCATCCGGCTGGCCGACCGCTTCCCTGCGCTGGCCACCATCGCCATCTCGCCCGGGCCCGCGAACCTGCCGCGCCGCATGCCTTCGAACCTGCTGCTCGTGAGCGCGCAATTCGACATGCCGCTCCTCAGAACCGCTGCGCGGAACTATTTTCGCGCGGCGGGTGGAGAGCGCACTGCGGCCGCGGATTTTCTCGAACGGCGCGCCGCAAAGCTCGACGGCCTCGCCCACGCGACGCACGTCAGCCTGCTGTACGACCCACGCGTTAAACGCGCCAGTGCGGATTGGGCGCGGCGTGCCTTGCAGGAGAAGCCGCTCTCTCCCCTCCCGCCTGCCGCCACGGCCGCGCTCGGCAGCATCATCGGTCTGGCCGGAATTCTGTTTCTACTGCCTCTCGGTGCCAGCGCGCTCGCGCGCGCTTTCGGCGCAACGCCCACAAGCTCTCCGAGCCTGCGACTGGAATCGGCCGCGCGCCTGCTTGCGCGCTGGACACTGGCGGGACTTCTTGCCGTCGGCGTGCTGAACTTCTGGGTGCCTCTGCGCGGGCTCCACCTGATGACCGGCGATTACCTGGCGTCTTTCCTGCTCATCGGCGCTTTTGTCCTGGTGCTGCTCATGGGCAAGGAAGTGCGCGGGTGCATGCGGCCTGACGGCCGGCCGATGGCGGTCGCGTCCGCGCTGGGGCTGGCGGTTGTTCTCGGGTGCGGCGCGTGGCTCAATTGGGAGCTGACCGACACCTGGATGAACGCTGCCCGCTGGCTGCGCTTTGTGCCGCTGGTGCTGCTCTGCTTGCCGTACTGCTGCGTGGAAGAGCTCGCGCTGGGGCCGCCCGGCGAGAGTCCGGCCAGCCAGCCGGGCAGGCCGCGCCGATTTCTGCTCTTCGTCGCCCTGCGCGGCGTGCTGTGGCTGGCGCTACTCTTCGGGCTGTTCGCTCTCCACAGCGGGCAGATCCTGTTGTTTCTGCTGATGCTCTACATGCTTTCTTTCTCGATCATCGCGCGGTGGGGCGCGGACCTGATGTGGCGCCGCACGGGCTCTGCCGCAGGGGCCGCCGTGTTCAGTGCTATACTCGCAGCGTGGTTCCTGGCGGCGGTGTACCCTCTGACGTAACCAAGCCCGCGCCCTGTACGTCTCCAGTGGTGCGCACCCCAGGGCGGTCTTTCACTCGTTTATGCGCGAAATTGCGATTATAGGCGGCGGGCCTTCCGGAGCGCTCTGCGGCGAGCGGCTGGCGCGCGCAGGCCTCCGCGTCGCGCTTTTCGACGAGCACCTGGCCTGGGAAAAGCCCTGTGGCGGCGGTCTGACGCACAAAGCCATCCAAGCGTACCCTTTCCTGCTCGACAGCCCGCATCCGAAGAAACTCGTTCATTCGATGGAGTTGATTTCGAGCCGCGGGCACCGCGCGCGGATGGAGCTGGGCCATCCCATCGTGATTTACTCGCGCGCCGTGCTCAACGGGCTGTTGCTGGACCGCGCCGAAGCGGCCGGCTGCCGCGTGGTCCGCGCGCATGTGGGGTCTCTTGATACCGCCGGCGAGCGTGTGCGCCTGAACGCCGCCGGAGTGGAACACGACGCCGACTTCGTCGTCGTCGCGGCGGGCGCGCGCAACCGCCTGCTGCCCGGCACGCGGCCGCTCGAGAAAAGCGATCTCGAGATGACGCTCGGCTACTTTGCCCCCGCCGAAGCCGACGAAATCAAAGTCAAATTCCTGCATCGCTTCGAAGGCTACCTGTGGTCGTTCCCGCGCTGCGACCATCTTTCGGTGGGCATCTGCGGCAGCATGGCGCGGCACACCAGCCAGGAGCTGCGCGGCCATTTGCACGACTTCATGCGTGAGGAAGGCATCTCCGCCGCGGGCGCGCGCTTTTACAGCCACGTGCTGCCCTCGCCCGAAGCGCACACGCTCAGCCGCCGGCGCGTGGTGGGCCGCAACTGGGCGCTCATCGGCGACGCCGCCGCCTGGGTGGACCCCATCACCGGCGAAGGGCTCTACTACGCGCTGCGCTCCGGCGATCTGCTGGCCGAAGCGCTCCTTGAGGGCAAGCCTGAAGCCTACCCCGCACGCGTGCGCGTCGATTTCACCGCCGAGCTCGAATTCGCCACGCGCATTGCGCGGCGCTTCTACCGCGGACGCTTCTTGGGCGGCGCGGTCACCACACGCATGATCCAGTTCGTGAAGCGCAGCCCCGCGTTCCGCTCGCTGATGGCCGACGTCTTCAGCGGCGCGCAGGACTACCGCAGCCTGAAGCGGCGCTTGTGGGCGCAGGTGGGCATCACGATGACCGAAGTAATCTCGAGCCTGGTGAAGCCCGGCCAGGCGCTTGCCCGGCAGACGCCGCGCCGCGCGGAGCCTTCCGCGTGAGCGTTGATCCCGCAGCCCCCCGCCCAGCGCTGGCGCCGGGGCTTTCGGCGCAGATTGAAAAGGAAGTCCCGCCCGAGTGGACCATCGCGTCGTATGATTCCCGTCTGCCGCCTGTTCTTTCTACTCCAGCGATGATTGGAATGATGGAAGTGGCGGCGGCAAAGGCCGTACAGCCTGCGTTGCCCCTGGGCACGATAACCGTCGGCACACGAATCGAAGTAGACCATCTGAAGGCTGTGCCCAACGGCACGCGCGTCACGGCAACGGCGAAGCTCGTCGAGAGCAACGGCCGCCTTCTTGTGTTTGAAGTGGAAGCCCGCTCGCCGCGCGACCTGATCGGCCGCGGGCGCGTGTTCCGCGCAATCGTTGAAACCGCCCGCTTTTCAGCCGACGCGGCTGCCCGCCGCAACCCCTGATCGCGCAGTTTTCCTTCTTAGAGAACTAAAATTCTAGTAGACCACGCGGCGCACGGAAGCCTTGCGCGGCGGTGGAGGCACAACGGTGGCCATCTTGCGGATCATGGCCAGCACGAGGCGCTTATCGACATCGGAGAGCGTGGAGCTGTACTTCTTGATTTCCGAGAGGAAGCGGATTTCGTCTTCGGAGAGCTCGCCCAGCATGCGCTGCGTATCGCGGTCGCGCGGCGTTTCCGCGCCAGGGAAGAAATCAGCCAGGCCGATGTCCATGGCCTCGGCGATTTTCGCCAGCGTCTCGAGCGAGGGCACGGTATGCCCGTTCTCCACGCGCGAGAGGTAGCAGCGCAGAAGGCCGGTGCGGCGCTCGATGTCGCCCTGGGAAAGTCCTCGCTGGCCGCGATAGCTGCGGATCACTTCGCCGATATTGACCTTGGGTTTTTCTTTTGGCACCGGCTGCGCCCTCAGTGTTTCGGTATCTTACGCAGCGCTTCTCGACCGCGCAAGCGGATTCTTGCCGCGCAAAGACACAAACCGCGAGAACAGAGCCTATCGCCGCGCGAGCTTTACGGTGAACGGCTGCTCGATGCGGAACTCCAGCATCGTTTCGCTGGGCACGCGCACCTGCTCGCCCTTGGTCAACACCTGAATGGCCGTGCCCGCGCCGGCGCCCACGCCCGCGCCGATGGCCGCACCTTTGCCGCCGCCGGCAATCGCGCCAATCACTGCGCCAATCACCGCGCCGCCGCCGACTTTCTTGGCCGTATCGCCGCCGCGCGATTTCCCGGAGACTTCGTACTCGCCGCTCATAATGGGCTGCAACTGCTGGTTGATCAGAATGTCGGTCAACTCGAGCTTCAATTGCGACCGGCCGGAGAGCTTGCCGGCCTCCTTCGCTTCCGCCAGGCGGCCGTAGACGTCCGTGCCCTTTGGCGCCACGACGGTATCGGCCACAATCAAGTCTTCCTCCAGGCTGGCGCGGAAGCGGTCGCCGACTTTGTTCTTGTCGGAGTCCACGCTGTCAATCATGCGCACCAGGATGCGCGTGCCCGCCGGCACCGTCACTTCATCGCCCGGCGTGTCGCGCCGGCGCTCGCGATTCTCCCGCTGGGCCGGCTTGGGCGGAACTTCCGCGTCCTCCTCGGCCATCTTCGCGTCGCCGCGAAACGTGAGCGCGACGATTTGCTCCACCGGGTAGAGCTCCACCTGCCCCTTCACGAGGAACCGGATTTGCGATTGCGTCCCGCCGAGGTACTTGCCTTCGATCACGCGGCCGTCTTTCATCTCCAGCGTATCGGCGGCGGTGGAGACCGCAAACGCGAACAGGCTCACCAGCGCCACAAGCGCTGCGTTCTTGAAGAATCGTTTCATCATGCCCCCCAGATTCAGGATCGCCGGGCTTCGAGCCGGGCTCCGGCCTGCGGCGGACCCTCTATAGGCTGGAAGCCTAGGATACACCTTTCGGTTGCTTGGAAAAAATGCGCGGTGTTCCGGCGTGGCTATTCCATTACTCGATAGAGCGCGCGAGTTATCGCAGCCATCAGCGCCTCACTCTGCTTCGAATCCGCAATCCCGCGCGTCAGAATGACCAGCACGAACGGCCGCCGCGCATAGACGATCGCGGCGTCGTGATGGACCTTGGTGATCGCGCCGGTCTTGTGCGCCACCGGCGTCCCCGGCGGCAAGCCCGCGGGGATGGACTCGTTGAGCTGCTGGCGCTTGAGGATCTCGACCATCTCGCGGCTGGCGCTTGCCTTCACCGCCCTGCCATGTGCAATCGCCTCGAGAAGAACCAGCAGCCCCCGCGCCGTCGTGGTGTTGTTGAGCCCTGCGGCAAACGCCTTGCCGTCTTCCACGCCGCGCAGCAGGTTCATCCCGTCGGCGCGCAGCAGGTGCACGCGGCGCCGGATGTTTTCGACGCCGAGCTTTTCGATCAACAGGTTCGTAGCCAGGTTGCTGCTGACCGTGATCATCTTTTCGCAGAGCTGCCGCAGGGTCAGCGTGCGCCCGACAAGTTTGTACACTTCCTCGTCGGAATCATCCCCGGGGTTGAGCCTGTACGTGCTGGCGTCCACAATGCTGTAGAACTCGTTCTTCACCGGCAGCGGATCGTCCAGCCGCAGCTTTCCTTCGCGCGCCTGCGCAAACAGCTCGATCATCACCGCCACCTTCATCGTGCTCGCAGCGTGGAAAGCAACGTCCGGCTGGACGAGGAGCGCAGCCCTGCCATCGAGCGTGCGAAAGGCCACGGCCACTTCGCCGCCGCTTGCGCGAATCAGTCGCTCAACTTCCGCGCGTGCTTGCGCCAAACGGCTGCGCGCCGCCCCAGGCTGCGCAAAAGCGGGGACCGCGCCCGCCAGGAGCAACAGCAGTCCAAAAAATGTGCAGCGAAGGCAACGCACCGCCATCAACCTCCTTTGTCGCCCGGTATTCTACGACGCCGCTGCCCGAGAAGCGTGTAAGGGAGAGATGGCGCGGAGGAAGGCGAGGCTTGCCTAGGATTCCGCGAGCCAAAAGCCGGGAACCGGCTGCGCGAACGCCACGCCCACCTCGATTCGCTCGGTTTGCGGCGCCCCGACGTACACGACGTGGCACTCCTGCTCCTGCCGCGTATCTTTGTTGGTGAGCAGCAGCCGCTGGCCGTGCCGCACGCCCGTGGTCAGAGTCAGCAAGCCGCCGTAAGCGTTCACGCCCGTCGTTTCGGTTTCTTCGTGGAAGGGTTCCTGGTTCGAGCGGTGGCCGTAAACGAAGACCGCGACGCGCAGCGGCACGCGCGGCTCGCGACGCCGGTCGTCGCCGTTCTTGCCGGCCGCGCCGGGCGTCGCGTCGGATCTCCTCTTCCTGTGTTGTTCTGCCCTTTTCAGGGCCTCCCAGATGCGGCTCAAGGCTCGATTCCCTCGGGGCTGGGCCAATCGCGGAGCGGTTCCCACGATAGCGGCGGGCCTCCGCCGCGGCGAGGAATCTTGGCGCACCGCTGGCCAATCCGTTAACCCCTGCGGATGGGCGCGGGCTGCGGCTGCGCGCCCGGCCCGCGTGAAGATTTTTCCGTAGCCTTTGCGCGCGCCATCGGTTCAAAGCGAGGAAAGCAAGCCAAACCCTCAGAGAACTCTTCTTCTGGCGCATGGCACTCCTCTCCGGAATCTTGAGTGGCAGACCGGCTCAGGGAATCGTGGTGCTGGAGGAGGGGGTCGAACCCTCATGGTACTAAGTACCATCGGATTTTGAGTCCGACGCGTCTGCCAGTTCCGCCACTCCAGCCTGTGGTATCAGCAAAGTAGCATGCCCGCGCAATTCGCTCAAGCTGCGTCCCGCCTGCTTGCCAAGCAGAACTGCTGCGGCTAGACTTCGGCACCAATGAAGGATTCCAAGCCGGGGCGCCGTAAGGCGCGGCGCGCCTCCACCCACAGATGAGTGAAGCTTCTCAAAGCCCTCTTCCCTCCCCGAACCACTCCTGGCGGCGCGGCTTCTGGAGCCTGATCGCCACGCAGTTCCAGGGCGCCTTCAACGACAACGCGGTGAAATTCCTGGTGATTTACATCGTCGTGGCCATGGAGTTTCCCGAGCAAAAGCGCGACTTCCTGGTTCTGGCCGTCGGCGCGCTGTTTGCCCTGCCCTTCATTTTTTTCTCGATGACGGGCGGTTATCTGGCCGACCGCTTCAGCAAGCGCAGCGTCACGATCGGCACGAAGCTGATGGAAGTGGGCGTGATGCTGTTTGCTACCGTGGCGCTCGCGCTGCGCAGCTTACCGATGGAAGCCGGCGCGGTGTTTCTCATCAGCTCGCAGGCCGCGCTCTTCGGCCCCTCGAAGTACGGCCTGCTGCCCGAGCTGCTGCCCGAAAAGGAATTGTCCTGGGGCAACGGCGTGATCGAGCTCGGGACGTTCCTCGCCGCCATCACCGCAACGATGACAAGCGGCTTTTTGGCCGAGCACTTCCGCGGACGGCAGGTGTGGTCCGGAGTCGCGCTGCTCAGTTTCACGCTGTTCGGACTCGTCACGAGCCTGGGCATCACGCGCGTCCCGGCTGCAAAACCCGAAAAGCGCTTCCGCTGGAATCCGCTCGGCGACCTGGCCGCGCAGCTGCGCATTATTCGCCGCGACAGAGTCCTCGGCTGGGCCGTGCTCGGCAACGTCTATTTCTGGTTCCTCGCCTCGCTGCTGCAGTTCACGATCGTGGTGTACGGCCACGACGTGTTACACGCCGGCGAGACGCAGATCAGCTACCTGCAAGCCGCGGTGGGCATCGGCATCGGCCTGGGGAGCCTCGCCGCGGGCTATCTCTCCGGCGGCAAAATCGAATACGGCCTGATTCCGATGGGCGCCGTCGGCATGACTGTGTTCGGCTTCCTTGTGGGGCGCCACGGCCTGTCGCTCACAACTGCTGCCACCGACCTCGCGCTGCTCGGCTTCTTCGGCGGCTTCTACGCCGTGCCCATCAACGCCCTGATCCAGCACCGGCCCAATCCCGCAGACAAGGGCAGCGTAATTGCCGCGGCAAATCTCCTCTCGTTCATCGGCATCTTTACGGCGGCGGGCGTCTATTTCGGACTTGCGAGCGGCCTGCACTTGGGCCCGCGCGGCGTTTTCCTGGGCGGCGCGCTGATGACGCTGGTCGCGACGTTCTACACCGTTTACCTGCTGCCGGATTCGCTGCTGCGGTTCGTGCT
>Ga0184639_10000949_pt1 | contig 12062 bp, 13 predicted proteins | sample PLM31_170_b2_FD_133155 | JGI IMG/M metagenome (GOLD analysis project Ga0184639, IMG submission 133155) | Groundwater sediment microbial communities from an aquifer in East River, Colorado, USA - PLM3-1_170_b2 | ecosystem: Environmental > Terrestrial > Soil > Riparian zone | place: USA: East... | reverse complement strand
GCGGGGAGAAGTCCAAGGTCCTCACCGCGCGCGCCCTCGCGAACGCGAAGGAGAAGGACGTCCTCCTCCTCGACGAGCCGACGAACCACATGGACATCGACACGATCGAGACGATCGAGGAGTACCTCTTGGAGATCGACGCGGCCGTCCTCCTTGCGAGCCACGACAAGTTCCTCCTCGATGCGATCGCGCACAAGGTCCTCGAGGTGGACCACCTCCGGATCCTGGAGTACGATGGGAACTACACGGACTACCGCGTGCAGCGGGACGCCCTCCTGCGGGCGCGGGAGGCGCAGCGGGCCCGCCACCTGAAGGAGATGAAGCGGCAGCTCGCGATCATCGAGGAGTTCAAGGCCCGCAAGGTGTATGAGCAGGTGCTCTCCCGGAAGCTCCGCGTCGAACGGATGCAGCGGGAGACACCGGAGCCGCCGCCGAGCGCGGGCCGCGCGTTCCGCCTCGCGTTCAAGACGGGCGGGTCCAGGCACGGGATCGTGCGGGTCGAGGGGGTCGCGAAATCCCACGGCGGCCGCCTCCTGTTCTCCGACGTCGACCTCGACCTCGGGAAGGGGGACAAGGTCGGGCTCGTCGGGCCGAACGGCGCCGGCAAGACGACGCTCCTGGAGATCCTGATCGGACGCCAGGCCCCGGACGCGGGGTCCGTGGCGCGGGGCCGGAGCCTGAACGTCGGCTACTTCGCCCAAGAGGCCGAGGAGCTCGACTTCTCCCACACCCTCCTCGAGGAGATCCGCAGCGTGAGGCACCCGCCCCCGCCGGAGGCGTGGGCCCGGGGCCTCCTCGGCCGCTTCTGGTTCCGGGGGGAGATGGTGCACACCCGCGTCGGCCAGCTGAGTGGCGGGGAGCGCGCGCGTCTCGCCCTCGCGAAGTTCATCGCGCAGGAGTACGACCTCCTCGTCCTCGACGAGCCGACGAACCACCTCGACATCGAGAGCCAGGAGATCGTGGCGGCGGCCCTGCGGGGATATCCCGGCATGCTGCTCGTCGTGAGCCACAACCGAAGCTTCCTGAACGAGGTGTGCAACAAGATCGCGGTGATCGCGCACCAGCGGTTGGCGGTGTTCCAAGGGACGTTCAGGGATTCGTGGGCGGCGGCGAAGATGGCGGAGTTCATGGCGACGAAGGAGAAGCCGCGCTACCGCGTGCTGCGCGTGGTCAAGGACTGGGAGACCGGCACGGCCTACCGCGGCGGGGACATGATCGCGCTCACGGGGGCGGAGACCCAGGCGTTCCTGCGCCTGTTGCGATGGGCGGAGGCGGAGGGTCGCGTGGAGCGCCTCGAGGCGTGAAGGCCCTCGGGCGGCATCGGCACAGGACGGGCGATGGCTGCGACCTTGGCGGCAGGTCCCTCCGCGGTCCTCAACTCGCGCTCCCGACGACGCTGCGTGTCCCGTCCACGGTCACGATCCTCCCGTCCCGCACCCGCACCGCCCCGTCCCCCGTCCCGCGACCGGGGAGAAGGTCTGCCTCCGAAGGAGGCCCGCGTGGCTGAGCCAATTATATAAGGCACCGCTCAAGTCCCGTCAGAACCGAACGCGCCGGTATGCGCGCCTCTGCCCGCGGAGATGTTTCCTTGGTCAAGATGAAGATCGAGAACGTCGTCGCCTCGACCTCCCTCGGGAAAGTGCTCGATCTCAAGGCCATCGCCCTCGCCCTCGGCGGGGCCGAGTACGAGCCGGAGCAGTTCCCCGGCCTCATCTACCGCCTCAAGGAGCCGAAGACCGCGATCCTCCTTTTTCGCAGCGGCAAGGTCGTGTGCACGGGCGCGAAGAGCCTCGAGAGCGTGAAGACGGCCATCGACCTCGTTGGGAAGCAGATCGAGGCCGCGGGCATCCCGGTCAACAAGAACCCGGAGATCGTGGTCCAGAACATCGTCGCGACGTCGGACCTCGGCGCGAAGATCGACCTGAACTCGATCGCGATCTCCCTCGGACTGGGGAAGGTCGAGTACGAGCCGGAGCAGTTCCCTGGCCTCGTGTACCGCATCGATGAGCCCAAGGTCGTTGTCCTGCTGTTCGGCAGCGGCAAGCTCGTGTGCACGGGCGCCCGCAAGCCCTCTGACGTGGAGCAGGCCGTGGAGAAGATCACGGCCGAGCTGAAGGCCGCCGGACTCCTGCGTTGATCCGTGAGGCGGGCGTGGGGACGCGTCGTTGCGTCCCGTCAGGGCGCATACGAAGCCCTTATACTGCACGGGGCTGTGGCGCCGCAAGCATGGCGAAAGCCGAATTGTCCGGAACGGTGACCTCGTTCCGCCAGAGCAAGCACCGCCAGGACAGCTACCAAACGGTCGTTCACATCGCCAACAGAGATCATGCGGGAACGCTCATCGGAGCCCGTGTAGTATGGCAGCGCAAGGACGGCCTTCGGATCCTAGGCCGGGTCGTGGCCAGCCACGGTTCGAAGGGCGCCGTCCGTGTACGATGGGATCGCGGGTTTCCGTCTCAGGCCTTGGGCTCCCAAGTCAAGATCCTCCGTTGACACGACACGAAACTCGGCATGTTTGCATGGAGCGTTGCATCGGCTTCGCTCGTCTCCGTGGCACGGATCCTAGGAGGCCCGAACCTTTCCTGATTTCCGTGTCACGGACCCATCCGAGTCCGATTCACCCGGCGTCAGGGGGACCAACTCATCGCGCCCGTCCCCACGGCCCTTGCCCCTCGCCCTTAACCACTCCGCGCGTCCCGTCCACGGTCACGACCATGCCGTCCCGCGACCGGATCGTCCTGTCCCCCGTCCCTACGACGGCCGGGATGCCGTACTCCCGCGCGACGGGGGACGCGTGGGCCATGAGGCTCCCCGTTTCCGTGACGACCGCGGCCGCGCGGGCGGCGTTGCGAAGAACCGGCGCCAGGCTTCCGGGCCCGTGTCATTTCGTTCCGTGGCGTTCGGCTCGCGGGCTGCGCCGGTAGTCCCGCTCCATCGCGGCCGCGAACCGCTTCCACGCGCGCGTCGTGGACGCCTCCCGCTCCGCCTTCGTGAGCTTCGTCGCATCGGGCATCTTGGGCCGCCGGCTCCATCGGAGGTCGAGCCGGGTCCGGCCGTCCGGGAGAGGCGACAGGACGTAGTCCGCCGTGACGTCGAGGCGGTTCCCGACGCCGTCCATGTGCCACCGGTTCGGGGGATGCAGCGTGACGACGTCCCGCGACCAGTCCCACCCGGCCTCGGACTCCTCGAGATCCTCGAAGATCACGCGACGGGGGGTCCGTTCGATGATCTTCCGCTCGTACGACTCCCCCTCCAGGCTCGCATCCTGCGGAGTGTAGTCCGTACACCAGGCGAGCGCAAACTCGAGCGGGACCCGGAACGTGACGCTGATCCGATACTCAGGGCCTGTCCAGCCCGGTCCGGTACGCCGTCCCTTCATCGTGCCACCGCCTCGGCCGACCTCTGACCGCCGGAGAGGCCTCGGAGCGAGATAACTCTTGCCGCCCCGCGGACGCCACGCGCACGGAACCCTCCCGCGCGGGGGCGTCCCCCGTGGTGCCGCGCCTCGAGTTCCTCTCGGAGCCCGGCGTGGTCACCCTTTACGTACGAGGGGCGGATGGCGGGCGCATGACGACCGTTCTCCTCCAGACGACGGTGGGCGATGTGAGGATCGAGCTCCTGCACGACAGAATGCCCATCACCGCGGGGAACTTCCTCGAGCTCGTACAGAAGGGATTCTACGATGGGACGAGCTTCCACCGCGTGATCGCGGGCTTCATGATCCAGGGCGGTGACCCGGAGGGCACTGGGTTCGGTGGCCCCGGATACACGATCCGGGACGAGCTCCTGGCAGACAACCGAAACGCACGAGGTACGATCTCCATGGCGAACGCGGGCCCAAACACCGGCGGAAGCCAGTTCTTCATCAATGTCGCCGACAACCATCGGTTGGACCGGAAGCATCCCGCGTTCGGTCGAGTCGTGGGTGGGATGGAGGTCGTCGACACGATCAGCCGGACCTCCACGGACCGCGAGGACCGGCCGCTGACGAAGGTCATGATCCGCAAGGCGAGCCTTCTCCCGTAAGGCCGACCTCCAGGCTCACTTCCAAGAGACCACCGTGCGCCCGGCAAGACCTAGGCCGAGCCGTCCCGATTTGAGATCACACTTCGAATGGATTGTCACGTGTGAGATGAGTGACGGTCCGCTATCGCTTCGCCTGGATTTCCCTCTTGACGACGTATGCGCAGTTCGCTGCCCTTTCGTGGATGGTCGTCCCGTAGAAGCGCAGTATTCTCCACCCACGTTGTCGCAGTACCCAATCTCGCTGGCGGTCGCGCTGGCGACGGTCCCCCTGATGGTAGGCGGCGCCGTCAGCCTCGACGGCCACCCACGTAACGCGATGACGCGCGCCGCCATCTTGCGCCTCGTGTACCTCTTTTCTCCCGGGCCGGGTGAGAGGGATGGCCCGTCGAATGACGAGCCCGCGTCCATACCGGCGAGACTTCAAGGAGTGACGCCCAGGCAACCATATCTATTGCGACCGCATCCGAAGGGGGGATGAGCAGGAAGAGGAAAGGCTCTGCCAAGCCGAAGGCGCGGAAGGCGATGGACGTGCGCGTGGAGGACCTCCGAAGGAAGATCCTCCATCTGGACCCGTACTCCGGATGGTTTCCCGCAGGCGCCACGAAGCGGATCATGAGCATCGTCGATGCGGATCTGGAGGCGATCGGAGAGCTCGAGACGGGCAGCGACGGCTTCGTCCAGCTTGCGGTCCTCGTCGGCCGCCGCTTCGTCCGGATTTCCTACTACCCGGGCCAGCCGCACGCGACCCTGACTACGATCACCCTAGAAAAGTAGTCCGGCGCTCCCGCCTTCGCAAATCGGGCCGTGCAGGCCGACGGCCGAGATGGCATACCCCGATGACGACGTTCCGAATGAAGTGCCACTCCGGGGAGCTTCCTGGCGATCGGCAAGGAAAATCCGTGTCTTCTCCTGCAAATCCGCTTATAGCACCCGCGTAGATAGGTGGCAGAAGGGGATGCGGAGGATGTCTACGGGAAAAGTCGTCCTGGTCACGGGCGCCTCGTCGGGGATCGGGCGGGCGGCGGCGGAGCTGCTCGCGGAGCGCGGCTTCAGGGTGTTCGGTACGAGCCGACGGCCCGCGGCACGGGAAACGTCTTCGCGCGTGCAGATGCTGCCCCTGGACGTCCGCTCGGAGGAGTCCGCGAGGGCCTGCGTGGACACGGTCCTCCAGGAGGCAGGCCGGATCGATGTGCTGGTCAACAACGCGGGACACTCCCTTGCCGGGGCCCTTGAGGAGACGACGATGGAGCAAGCGAGGGATCTGTTCGAGACGAACTTCTTCGGCGCCGTGCGGATGGTCCAGGCGATCCTCCCTTCGATGCGCCGTCAGCGGTCCGGGCAGATCATCAACGTGAGCTCCCTCGCGGGCCTTGTCCCGGCACCCTTCATGGGGATTTACAACGCGAGCAAGTTCGCCCTCGAGGGTTACTCGGAAAGCCTGCGCCACGAGCTCCAACCCTTGAACATCCGGGTCTCCCTCGTCGAACCCGGCTTCATCAAGACGGACCTTGCCCGGAACGCCCAGCTCAGCGCGAACCCGATTCCTGACTACGAGCCGTGGCGGCGGCGCGCCCTGGAATCCCTGTCGCGTTTCGAGGAACGCGCGCCGGGGCCCGCGATCGTCGCGGACCGAATCCTACGGATGATCGAAAGCGACTCGCCCCCCGTTCGTTCACTGGTAGGCAAAGACGCGTCGAGGATTGCGCCCTTGAGGCGTCTCCTGCCCGACGGTCTGTTCTTTGAGGCCACCCGCCGCGTCTTCCGCCTGGACAGAGGAGGGTAAGGAGCGTCCCCCGTTCCCCTTGAGAGACAATCCAGATGAAGTGTTATGCGGCGTCGACGGGTCCGCTTTACGCCCTCCAGGAGGGGCCTTACGGCCTCGATCGGACATCGGCCTTCCGACGAAACTGGATGCCTTGCCGCCACATACTCCCTTGCCATCCGCGGGCTCGAACGGGTCTCCGGGGATTCTTCCGTATTTCGTGATTCTCGTCGCCGTTGTCGGGACGTTGACTTGGCTGTGTCGGCGCCGGCATCGCGTCTCTTCCTAGGTGGTCGATTCCAGACCGTGCCACGGATTCGTCGATGAGGAGCTGCCGCGCGATGTCCGTTCCGTCGTCCGCGCGAGCCCATGGATCTTCGATGAATTGCTCGTCGGGCGTGTCAAACCGCTGTTCAGTCCGCGAGGACCGCCATCATCCGCTCTCGCAGCTTCACGATGAGCTTCCGGAGCGCACGAGCCTGCACCGGGGTCACATCCCGAAGGGCAAGCGCGAGGAGCTTCCCCGTGGCCCGGAGCTCGCGGAACAGGGCAGCCCGCTCGGGGCCGACGGCGGTCTCGAAAGCGCGGAAGCGCTCCTCGATTTCCCTTCGGCGTCCACGGAGATACGTCCTGCCTTCCCGAGTGATGCGGTACGTCTTGCGACGCTCCTCGCCGCGCACGGAGACGTAGCCCTTGCGGAGGAGCGATCGGAGGGCCTGTCTCGATATATCGCGTTATATTTCGATCTTTCATCGGGATTCCGGAATGCCCGTGGGGCCCGGTAGGCCGAACCGATCCGAAGCCTCGAGCCGGACCGTGCAGATTCCTACCATGGGCGTGTCCATCAATCCGGCCTCAGACAGACGACGCGCTCCGCTGAGCGGGACCGGACGCCTCAGGATCAGGACTCTATCCCGACATGGCCCGTCGCGAGGTCCGGCGATTCGCGGCCTTCGCGTCCCGACTGTGCTCCCACACGAGCCCCGTGCCGACCTCCGTCCGGACGATCTTCCCGTCGACCGCGAGGTCGTCCAGGAGGATCTCCGCCTCGTCGTCCGGGACCCCGAGGACCGCTGCGACCTCCCGCGTCGCGCATCGCCCGTCGCGGGCGAGGACCCGCTGCACGGATGCCTCCGTAATGTCGAGTCGAGAGGGCTCCAGGTCCGGGTCGAGCTCGCGGAGCCGCGAATCGAACACGTCCCACGGCACCCAGCCGTCCACGCGGAGGGTCTTCGACCCTCGCACGCACAGGATCGTCGGGAAGCCCGTGATCCCGCGGTCCCGGCACTCCTTCAGGTCCGCCTGGAACGCCGCCTCCGCCGTCCCGTCCTCGAGGCTCCCGTGGAACCTCGCCGGGTCGAGGTTCAGCTCCGCCGCGAGGTCGACCTGCACCTCGCGGTGGTGGATCGGCCGGCCCTCGAGGAGCCCCGCCTCCCTGAGCCGGCGGAGGTACCGCCGGCCCGGCTCGCGCCCCTGGAGCTCCGCGGCCTTCGTCGCGAGGCACGCCGGCCATGTCGAGGCGAAGTCGTCCATCGACCCCATGAGACCTTCGACGTCCATCGGCATCCGATGCTGCGACGCGACGGCGTCCATGAACGGGCGCACGGACTCCTTCCACCGGCCGCCGGACATCCGCGTCCAGTACTCCCGCATCGGCCCGAAGTCCTCGAAGAGGCCGCCCATCCGCACCTCGACGTCGACGCGGTCCGCGTACCGCGCCTCGAGCCGCCGGATCGTCGGCTCCATGCCCCAGCACCAGATGCTGATCGGGTCCGTGTACTCGATCACGAGGACCCTGCCCTCCGTCGGCGTGCGGGTCGTCGGATCCTCGATCAGGGTCTCCGTGAGCTCCACGTGCCTCCCCGGCCCCACCCCAACCCGGCGGTCCCATTAACGTCTTTGCGCGCTCCCGCTGGACGGAAGCGTTGGCAGACCGCTAACCCTGAGCCCGGGTAGTTTCATCCATCGGCCACGGATACGGTCCGTGAGGGGTTTCGACATGCTAGGCGACAAAATCGCGGAGGAGAGTGGGCGCGTCGTCGGGATGCGGGTCCTGTCCGTGGACCCGCCGAAGATGGAGACGACGCTTCAGCACACGGGAAAGATGCTCGGGCACGAGACGTCGTCGTCGATCACGTACGTGGCCGTGGTCCGGCCCGACGGGCTCCTGGAAGGCGAGGGGCAAGGGATCATCACGACCCACGAAGGAGACATCGTGACCTTCACGGGGAAGGCCGTCGGTCGGATGACCGGGAAGGGCCAGGCGGCGAGTTTCCGCGGCGCGTTGTTCTACAACACGGCGTCGAAGAAGCTCGCGAAGCTCAACGAGGTCAGCGGCGTCTTCGAGTTCGAACAGGACGAGAGCGGGAACACGCACCAAAAGACGTGGGAGTGGAAGTAGCAGCCTCCAAAAGGTTCCGAGGCCGCACGGCCTACCCGGGGCCTCGTGCCCGGCGGTAGCGCTCGTTGAACTCGTACACGAAACGATCCTGCGGCGGGTACACGCCGTGCCGGTACGCGCGCGACCGCACGCCCTTCTGCGCGTTCTCGCACACGGCGACGTCCTGCCCGTCGACGAGGTCGTGAAACTCGATGATGTCCGTCGCGTCGAAGTCCGGCCGGGCGATCGCGTCCGGGTCGAAGAGCCACTCCCGCACGGCGAGCGTCCGTTCGGGGCCGAGGGGCCACAGGACCTCCGTCCGCACGACATCGGGGAGGAGGTCCACGAGCACGTTCGGGAAGATCGCCATGCCGTGGTACAAGGACCGGTCCTCCTCCGGCAGCCAGGGAAAGGGCGGGACGTTCGACCGACCGGTGCGCGTCCACGTCGTCGCGCCCTTGCGCAGCCGAACCCCGGGGCCGCCGTCCTCCTCGACGATGACGCCTCTCTTGAACGTCGGCACGAGGTCGACGAGCTCCGGATGGACGGTCGGGCAGTGCAGGCATTCGCAGTAGTTCTCGACGAGGATCTTCCAGTTCGCCTCGACGACACTCTCGACGCGGTGCCCGACACGTAGCGTGCCAAGGCGGTAGCGGGCGAAGTCCGTCGCGTCGGAGCCGAGCTGCTCGCGAAGCGGTGCCGGTTCCGGCGAGAGGTTCACGAAGACGAAGCCGTCCCACCTGTCCACGGCGACGGGGTGGAGCGGGTATTCCGAACGATCGAGGCCGTCCGCCTCCGAGACGTTCGGCGTGCCGACGAGATTGCCTTCGAGAGTGTACGTCCAAGCGTGGTAGGGGCATTGGATCACGCCGGGCAGGTTCCCCGCGGGCTTGCTGCAAAGGCGACTCCCTCGGTGCCGGCACACGTTGTAGAAGGCGCGGATCGCGTTGGAGCGGTCCCGCAGGATCAGGACGCTCTCGCCGACGACGTCGCGCACGACGTAGTCCCCGGGATTCGGGATCGCCTCCTCCCGGCCGACGCACAGCCAGTGGCGGAAGAAGATCCGCTCGCGCTCGATCTCGAAGACCTCGGGGGCGTAGTAGTCCTCCGCGGGGAGGGTCGGATGGAGGCCCACGGACTCGGTCCGAGGCGCTCTTCGTCTCACATCGGCCTCGATGGACATCGAACGGCCCGACGGTCTCCCGAGTTAAGTCGATTTTGGCGGGGAAATCCCGCCCTCCTTGTCCGCGATGCGCCGAACTGACACTTTTCATTCCGATTTGCGCACTCGGTCGGAGGAAGCCAAGAGGGAGTCTACGTCAGGGCGAACGCGCCGGCGCCGAGTGTGGCGAAGGATGCCCGATTGGCATATGATCGGTCCTTGAGAAGGGGGGCTCGAACCATGGCGTAGGTCTTTATACCGCTACGGCCGGTGGGTCCACCATGGTCATCGTTGTTGACGAGGGGAGCTCGCATCCGGTAAGTGTGGACAAGATTTGGAAGCTCATCGAGGCGCACGCGAAGGACGGCGCGACGATCCATCCGAACGCGAAGAACATGAAGATGGACCCGATGGGCGAGAACACCGCCATGCTCAGCTGGGACGCGGACTGGGGCGGGCGGATGGCCCACATGAGGATGAAGGCGACGTTGTTCCCGCCCGTCGCACAGGCCATCGAGGTCCTCGAGGGACCCCTCGCCGGCTCGAAGTTCGTGACGTCGTACGTGCCGAAGGGGAACGCCACCGTGCTGAACTGCGTGGGCGACTTCAAGTCCCCGTCCATGAAGGATGACGAGCTCCGGACGGCCGCGAAGATGTTCCTCGACTCCGGCTTCGCCGAAGACGGCGCATACCTGAAAAAGATGAAGTGGTGAGGTCCCGGCCAGCCAAATCGACTTGGCCGCGCGTACTGCCGATTTGACGCAATCTATTCCGATTAGGCCACTCGCGGCATGCGAAACGAGTTATGCCTCGGCAGCTTCGTCACCGCTCCGTGACAGAGAAGAAGCGGGATTGGTATTGCGAGGACGTGCTCTCCGGGAAGCTTGAGGTCCGCAAGGTCTACGAGGACGAGCGGGTCCTCGCGTTCCACCATCCTAGACCCGTAGCAGAGGTCCACGTCGTCGTGATTCCGAAGGACCACGTGCCGTCGATCCTCGATCGGAAGGCCATCGACGGGCGTCTCCTCGAATCGATGATCCGCGCCGTGCAGGCCGCCGCGCGGTCCCTCGGACTCGACACGCGGGGATTCTACGTCCGCGCGAACGCCGCGGCGCCCGGCGTCACGCCGCACATGCACTGGCACGTGATGGGACCCGGCGTCCCCTAGGCAGGCTTCGCCAGCGTTGCCTTCCGCGACGAGTACCAGATGTATCCTGCGGCGACGAGGAGGACGATCCCGATCACGTCGTGGACGATGTGGGTCAGACCCTTCCCGAGGCCGATCGCCTCGTGGTTCCCCGGCAGCGGATCCATGTGGAAGACCAGGAAGTACAGGCCGACGATCACCAGGACCGCGAACAGCGCCCACCGGGAGCTCGACATCGCCATGGCGCGGCGAGGCTACGACTCCACCTTAATGGTATCCCCGACTCACACGCTCACGACGCGTGGGACTGCGTCTCGAGTGCCGCGAGGACCTCGTGGGCGACCCGCTCGCCCGTCTCGAGCGCCCCGTGGACCGTCGCGTACTCGCCCTTCGTGTGCGTCGCCTCGCCCGCGAAGAACAGAACGCCTCCAAGGGGCTCCGCGAGCGCGCGCCGCATCCCGATGCCGCCCCCGACCGCCTGGAACGTGTAGGCTCCCTTCGAGTACGGGTCCGACACCCAGTCGATCACCCGCGCCTCTCGGAGCTTCGCGCGGAGTCCGGAGTCGGAGACCATCGCGCTGAGCGTGCGCACGACCTCGTCGACGACTTCGCGTTCCGGACGCCCGGAGAAGCCGCGTGCCTTCCGCCCCGCGATGAAGCCCTCGACGAGCACGGGTCCGTCCGTCCGGTCCCCGAGCGGGAGGAAGTAGAAGCCCCCGTCCTCGTCCGCGACGAACCGATACTGTCCGAGAGCACTCGCGCGTGCGGACGAATCGAACGCCAGGAGGATCTTCACGACCTCGACGTAGCCGATCGCCTCGATTGCACGGAGCTTCGCCTCGGGGAGCGGCGGCTCGAAGACGACATCGCCGGCCTTGAGCACGCCGACAGGTAGCGTGACGACTGCCGCGGGAGCTTCGAAGAACTCCACGCCGTCCTCTCCCGTCGCCTGGACTCTGACGCGATGCGAGGACCACTCAATCCGGTCCACGCGCGTCTTGAGGTGGATCGACTCTTGGACCGGTTCCGCGAGGCCGTCCGCGATCCGGCCGAGCCCCTCGAGGAGCTGGAAGTTCTTCCATGGCACCCCGGAGGCCTCCGTCTCTTCGGCGAGGCCGCGCACGCTGAGCCGCTCCGCGTCCGTCGCGTTCACGCCGCCGTACATGAGGGCGGTGAAACTCCGCGCGAGCGGCGACACCCGCCTCGCCTCCAGGAACTCCGCCAGGCTCACGTCGGGACCCTTGTAGCGGTCGATCGCACGTGGCAGGAGCCACAGCGCCTCGACGGCCGCGCGCAGGTGCCTCGGCCCTGCGAGCATGAGGGAGGAGACGCTCCTCAGCTTCCCGCGGTACCAGATCCGCCCGCGACGGAACCCGCTGATCGGCTTCGCGGTCAGGTGGAATTCCGCGATCCGCCGGAAGACCGCATCGTGCCGTCCGTGGATCATCATCGCCCCCGCCTCCGCGGGCGCGCCGTCGACGAGGTCCCGCATCGTCCACACGCGGCCCCCGACCCGATCCCGCGCCTCGAGCACGACGACGTCGACGCCGGCCTCCTGCAGCGTCCGCGCGCACGCCAGGCCGGC
>Ga0184639_10000948_pt1 | contig 12076 bp, 10 predicted proteins | sample PLM31_170_b2_FD_133155 | JGI IMG/M metagenome (GOLD analysis project Ga0184639, IMG submission 133155) | Groundwater sediment microbial communities from an aquifer in East River, Colorado, USA - PLM3-1_170_b2 | ecosystem: Environmental > Terrestrial > Soil > Riparian zone | place: USA: East... | reverse complement strand
GGGTTCAAGTTTCGCCTTGATCAGGAAGAGCCGCGAAGTCAGGATCGTCCGGATGCCGCACTGCCTGAGCGCTTGCGTCGTCGCTTCCGTGCCGGCCGTGAAGTTCAAGTTGACGGGAACTTTTCCGGCGATGAGAACGGCGATATTGCCGAGCGCGCCGCCTACCGATGCGGGCAATAAGAGGCCGATCATCGATTCCCGCGCGCATTGTTTTTTCACCCAGCGCGATAGCAGCAGGCTTACTACGGTCGTATTCCCGTAGCTCAGCTCTCTGCCGCTCGAGTCCGCCATGCAGAATGAAAACCACCGCCGCTTGGCGGTTTTTAAAAACCGGAGCTGTAGGGTGTCGCGCGGCGAGCGCCGGTGATTCACCGCCGCGCTGCTCAATTCCAGGATCGCCTCGCGCGCTTCCTGCGCCGTTGTTTTGGACGGCAGCGGAGCGCCGAACGAGACCGTCACCGGATAAGGAAGACGCTCGGGCCATTTCCAGAAGAAGCGGCCGTCTTTGAAACTGAAGATGCTGCCCCACAGACGGTCGAGATGGACGGGAATGACCGGGATTTCCAAACCCTCGACGATTTTCTCGAAACCCCTTTTGAACGGCAGCAGGTTCCCGGTCCGGCTGATCGCTCCCTCGGCGAAGATGCAGACCACGTGTCCCTGGGCCAGCTCTTCGCGCGCGCGCGCGAGCGACTCGACGATTTCTCTACGATGGCGCGCCGAGACGGGAATCGCTTTCATCAGGCGAAAGAGCCAGTTGAGCCATTTGATTTCGTAGTAAGGCCGGTAAACTAAGAAGCGGATGAAGCGCTGGACGCTGGCGCTGACGAGCAATGCGTCCACGTACGAGAGATGGTTGCACACCAGCAGCGCCGGCCCGCGGAAGGGGACGTGCTCCTGCCCGACGATGCGGATGCGATAGATCGTATGCGTCAGCAGCCAAAGCGTGAAGCGGATCAGAAAATCGGGCAGGATGGTGAGAATATAAATCGTCGCCGCGAGCGTGAGGAGGCCGAGTATTAAAATGATCCAATCGGCCGGGATGCCAAGCAGGTCGCGTTGGGTCCAGAGCGCCCCGGAGGCGAGCAGGATGCCGGCGGTGCTGATGAAGTTGTTGGTGGCGATCAACCGCCCTTTTTCTTCGCGCCCGCTGCGCTGCTGCAGCAGGGCGTTCAGCGGCACCGCGAACAGCCCGCCGGCAAATCCCATCAGTGAGAGTGCGACGGCGGTGGCGGCGTAGCTCTGAGTCGAGAAAAACAGCAACACGGAACAGGCCGCCATCACAATCGCGCCGAGCGGCACCAGCCCCAGCTCCACTTTGTCGCCCGAGAGGCGTCCCGCGGCGATGCTGCCGACGCCGATCCCCACGGCGAGGAACGTGGCGAGAAATCCGATGCTCAACTCGTCGAGTCCCATCACCTCTTTGCCCAGCAGGATCAGGTCGGTTTGGAGGAGCGCGCCCAGGAACCAGAAATACGCGATCCCCAGCACGGTGAGCCAAAGCGTCCGGTCCCCGTAGAGGCGCTTGAGTCCGCCGCGAATCTCCGCCCAGGGGTCCCATTGAAACGGGTAGGTTGCGCCGGACGGCGCAACCTTGGGAATTCGCAGGCTGGTGACGGTCCCGGCGACGGCGACGCCGGTCAGGATCACTCCGATCCACTCGGAACTATCCTTCAAGGCAAACACCATCATGCTGCCGAGCGACGTGCCCAGGATAATCGCCAGAAAGGTGCTCATCTCAAGCAGGCCGTTGGCGCGCGACAGCTCTTTTTCCGGGAGCATTTCGGGGAGAATGCCGTACTTGGCCGGGCTGAAAAAAGTCGAATGGAGCGCCATCAAAAAGAGCACCGCCAGCATCCACTCCAGACTGCCGGCGTGAAAGGCGAAGATGCCGACGATCATCACGGCGATCTCGAAAACCTTAAACGCGACGAGGACTGTGCGCTTGCTCAACACGTCGGCCATGTGGCCCGCGTAGCCGGAGAACAGAAAGAACGGAAAGATATAGATCGCGAGCACGAGCGAGAGATAGCCGCTGCCGCCGCCCTCGCTCAGCCCTATATCCGCGGCGAGCAGAGAGACGATCATCTTGTAAATGTTGTCGTTCAGGGCGCCGAGGAACTGGGTCCAGAGAAAAGCGCGCAAGCCGCGGTCACGAAGCGTCTCTCTGTAGTTTCCTGCAGGCATAATGAGTCAGCGGTTATTCAGTGGCCAGGCGCCGGCCTGCGAGTCTCTCTCCGGGCCGATGCGATACGGCTGTGATACGCTCGACCGAGTGATAAGGCACGCTTGATCCTTCACGTCCCACGCATCGGCCCTTCGAGACGCTCCCAGGCCGGCTGTCATGCAGTACCTTTAATCGCGGAAAAATCTTTGAACCGAATTCCCAGACTCTCGAGCACCATCGCTTGCCGGTCGAAGTAGTTCGCTGTTGCCGCGCGCCGGTAGTCCCGGCCCAAGGCCGGATAGGCGAGCACGGGGAGCGGGTAGTCGGTGCCGAAGAGCAGCCGCTCTTGCAACTCGGGATGGCGCCGCAGGAGAAAAAGCATCCTAACTCGGCTCGGGAGCGTCAGCGCCGATGCGTCGAGATAAAAGCGCGGATAGCGCCGCGCGAATTCGAGCGCGGTCTTCAAGTGAGGCTCCGAGAAAAATAATCCGTGGCTGCAACCGTGAGCCGCGATGACCGAAACTCCTTCGTCGAGCGCGCAGCGTAAGCGCCCAAGATCGCCGGCCGACTGATCGCGTCCCGCGAGGCTGAATTCATAACCGACGTGACTCAGCAGCGGGATCTTTAGCCGCGCGAGCGCCCTGTAAAAGGGAACATAGCGTGTATCCGCCGGATCGAAGCATTGAGTGTTCGGCAGGAACTTGACCAACGCGGCGCCTTCGCCGGCGCAGCGCGCGAGCTCGTCGAGCGCATCAGCGCGCCGCGGGTTGATCGAAACGCCGGCGAGGAAAGAATCGGGATGGCGCTTCGCGATTTCGACGACGTAGCGGTTGGAGATCAAAAATTCGGTCCGCGCTCGATCGAGCACGCCGTTGCCATCGTAGATGCCGTCCATTCCCAGCAGGACGGCTCTTTTGATTTTTTGCGAGCCGCGCAACTCGCGGAGCAGCCGGTCGATGTAAAATGCATTCGCTTCCGCCGGCCTGCCAAGGTCCACGCCGAACTTCCACGCTAAAAAGCGCGAGACCGGCCGCCTGAGCATTCGGGGAGAAATGATGCAGCCGTTATCTCCGTCGGCGAGCGCCGCGAGATGGACGTGAACGTCGGTGAGTTGATTCACAAGTCGAGTCTTTCGCGTGCGATCTTACGGCGCGCTTGGACTTAATGTCAGTCATCGCAGGCTCGCTGTCAATGCTTTCTCCGCGGCGATCATGGAAAACGTTCGCGAGCGCGAGCGAGATCGCTATACGTGTCTCAACGCCTCCACGATGGGAATATGCATGGCGCGCCATACCGGCAAGACGCTTCCCGCCGCCGAAGTCACAACGGCCAGTCCGAGTACGCGTAAAGCCTCATCACGGGCCAACTCGATGGTTATGCGCAGGCCGCGCGTCAATCCCGGGGCCGGAGGCATTTGAATCCCATGGCTCAACGGACCGATCGACAGCAGCCAGCCACCGAGGATTCCCAGAGAGCCGCCCAGCAGGGCAAGGCCAGCGGCCTCGATCACTTGACCGAGGGCGATCTCCATCCGGCTGTCGCCGTGCGCGCGCAGCGTGCCGATCTCTGCGGTCCGCTCCATCACGGTCATCGAAATCGCATTGAAGATGCCGAAGAAGACCATGAGCAAAACAATGTCCTCGATGAAAGCAAACTGGGCGTCCAGCCAATCCACCGCGTGGCGATAATAGACTTTGTCCAGCTCGTCAAAGGGCACGGCCTCTAGATCCGGCAGGAGCGTGTTCGCGGCGCCGGCGAATTCCGGCCAGGCCCGCACTCCCGAGAGCGCCACTGAGATCGTTTCAACCCTCTCTGTTTCGAGAAGTTGCTGCGCGAGTTTGAGAGGAATTCTGAACGCGTAGCTGTCGAAATCCTGGACTCCGGTCTGGAAAATCCCGCCGACGGTAAGCTTGGCGCTGTGGAGAGCCGTGTTCCCGGCGCGAGCGACCAACTCAACCTCATCATTCACGTGAACGCCCAACCCTTGTGCCAAGCCGATGCCGAGTACGATCGCGAACGGTTGGTCGTTTAAATCCCCACCTTCAACGTAATTCATCCGGGTAAAGAAGCGCGCCTCCGCCACGCCGTCGATTCCTTCTCCTTGCCCCGCGACGGCCTTTCCGCCGGCCGCGACCATCGCGGGGATGGTGACTCGCGGGAACAGCTCCCGGACTCCTGGGAGAGCGCGCAGCTTTTCAATGGTTTCCTGCGGACTCTCGATCCAGTTTTCCCATGGCCGCTCGTGCGCCTTTCCTCGGTACCCCCGCATGTACAGTTGGCCGTGCCCCCAGCGGGCGCGAATGGTGTTCTCGCGGTATTCATCCATCGTTCCTCTATTGAAGCCCATGAAGACCAACAGCCCCATCGACGCGATCGTGATGGTGGCCAGCGCGTAGAGGGAGTGGCGCCGGTTGCGGAAGAGGTTGCGCAGGGAGAGCTTCAGGACGACGGCCGCGCGGCTCATTGGAGAATCCTCCCGTCCACCAGCTGGATAACGCGGTCCGCCGCCGTAAGGATTTTGGGATCGTGGCTGGAAAAAATAAACGTGATGCCGCGCTCGCGGTTGAGATGCTTCATCACGTTGACCACCGCGAGACCCGTGGTCTGATCCAGAGCCGCGGTCGGCTCATCGGCAAGGACCACCGCCGGCTCGCGCACAAGCGCGCGGGCGATCGCCACCCGTTGTCGCTGTCCGCCCGACATCTCGTTGGGTCGCTGGTCCGCTTGTGAGGCGATGCCCACTTTTTCCAGAGCTTCGAGCGCGCGCCGACGGGCCTCGGCCCGGCGGATTTTTCGCTTCAGCAGAAAATACTCGACATTCTCGCAGGCGCTGAGAACCGGTATCAGGTTGAAGGTCTGGAAGATGAAGCCGATCCGTTCGCGCCGAAGGAGTGACCGTTCGCGCTCCGCGAGGTTCAAGACGTCTTTACCTTCAAAATGGATCGAGCCTCCCGAAGGGAGATCCAGGAGGCCGATCAGGTTCAGGAGCGTCGTCTTGCCGGACCCCGAGGGACCGGCAATCGCGACAAATTCACCGTTCTTTATCTCGAGATCGACGCCGCGTAAGGCGTCCACGTGGTGGCCGTTCAGTCTGTACCGGTACGAGAGGCCGCGTGCTTCGTACAATGCCATTTTGCATCACCTGCCTTTTCCAGCTCCTCGATGACGAACGACCCGCCTTCCAGGAGATTTTTGAAATCCTTGGCCAGCCTGGCGCCCGTGAGGCCGGAGATCACGAAGTTGTCGACCATCAATGTGCACTTGAGAACGTGCCCGATTCCGACCGCGCCGCCGCGGACAACCGGCTCGCGGCGCGCGCCGCCGATTCCGAAGACGACGCTCATCGGCCCGATTGGAAACATGTGTTCGCCCGAGTCGCCTTCGACGAAGGTGACGCCGCAGGTGCCGACGTTGCGTATCAAGAACCGGGGACTCCGAGTCATTGTCCAATGGACTAGCCTGACCTGCCACAAAGGCATCCGGGAGAGGCGTTGGAATCGGCGCATGGCGAAGGATTTTTCTGGCGGACATCTTTGGTATTGAGCCAGTTCGTCCTGAATTTCGTGGAGAGATTTTGCCGCAGCATTGCGCACGGTGCCAATAAACGTGACGATTCGGTTTCCGATCATCCGGGTGATGGGAAAATTCACGTCAACGGCTTCGAATTGCACGATTCTCAGACCCAAGAGCTTCCTGAAGAGAATCGCGTTTGCTTCGGGATTGCGCTGGATCGCCAGGGCAGTGGCCTTGACGTAAAGCGGCACGTAGGTGATCGGTCGCACTCTACGGGAATATTCCTTGCGGTAACGCTCGACCGGATCGAGGTCCACGGAGAAGGTCCCATAACCCAAGCAGTGATGCCGTTTGGCGCGGGCCTTGAGGCAATAGATGTAGGCCTGTTCGCCGCGCACGGATTGGTCGCGGCAGATCCGGTTACCAACTTCCATTCGTTTGCTCCTTGCCGGACGAATCTGCCGCAGATCGAGCCCATAGACTGAACACCCAGCGCTTGAACGGCGCACGGGTCCGCCTCATCAATCCAGGCAGTTGCCATAGGCGGACGCGCACGCCAAGTTGTCGCGCGGCCCAGATCTCGTTGGCATTGAGTACGACCGACGCCAGGGCGCTGCACGGCGGCGCGAGCAATGACGGCACCCAGGCCAGCGGCCGCGGCGGTTTATCGCGCTCCAATATCATCTGGTCGAATACCACGTGGCGCGACTCATCCAGGGCATGGTAAGCCCACACCTGGTTGATCAAGCTCTCTTTGCGCTTGATCTTGCTCCGCGTCATCCGGTGGGCGTGGAGCGTGACTTGCTCGGCAAAGTGAAGAAAGCCGAAAGTCGTGGCGCGCCTCAGCTTCTTTCCGGGGAGCGCGTTCAGGAAGCGCCATAGCCAGCGCAACGTCAAGTCCATTCCCCGCGTCGGGACCGGCATGCAGCCGGGCATGGTGGACTGAATCTTCTCGACCGCCAGCATGAACATCGCGGCGTGATAACTTTCTTCCTTGATAAAGTGACCGATGTACTCATTGAACGCTCTTGACCGATCCGTCCCGTAGAGTTTGATAAGGGCGGTGAGGGCATGCCGTTCCACCAGCTCGGTGAAGATCATCAAGTTCATCTGCTGGTACTTGGCGAATTTCGCCCGTCCGTGAAAATCCAGCGAGCCATCCAGTCCCGTTCCCTCGAGCAAGCTCCAGGAGGAGTAGAGCGATTCGTATTCGGTGTCGGTCGTAGTCGCGTCCCAGTCGATGTCCACTTGAGGGATAAAAGAGCGACTGAGGGACAAGCGGTTCAACCGTTCGAGGAGCTTCTCGTCATGCGTCGATATTTCGTCAGACGTCGGCATTTTCATCCCCCCGATTTTCGTTTTCCGCCGATGCCCCAGCAGGCAACGCGTAGTACTCCTCGATCTCCTCGTCCGCGTCTTGATCGGCAGACGCCTTCCGGGCGCGGAGGAGATTGCGATAGTGACGCTTGCGCCATGCGAAAGCCTTGGCGTTCCAGGCGTCCTGCCAAAGTTGCATCACGCCCTCTTCGAGCTGTTCCACGGTCATTCCGCGCGGCCGGAAGTTGATGTCGAAAAGCGTGCAGCGGTCCCAAGCTCCGGGATAGAGCAAACGTCCTTCGTCCAGCAGCCTCTGATAAAGCCGGGTTCCGGGGAAGGGTGTCAGAATGGTGATTTGAACTTCCAGCAGGCGGGACCGTTCGATAAAATCGCGCAGCTCGTCGAAGATCTCCGGCGTATCGGAGTCGAGCCCGACGATGAAGCAGCCGCATACGCTCACGCCCCGGCTTTGAATCCTGTCGATTGCTTCCAGGTATTTCCCGTGCCGGCCCGATTTCCAGTTGGCCCGGTCCAGTCCGTCCAGGCTGGCTCGCCGCGGGCTTTCAAAGCCGATCAGTATCTGGCGACAGCCGCTTGGGTAGAGAAGGTCCAGCAGCTCGTCGTCATCCGCCACAGAGACATCGGTTTCGGTGAAGTAGCGGATCTGACGATCGGCGAGCCTCAGCAGCAATTCCTTGGCCCATTTCTTATTGACAAAAGTGTTGTCGTCCGCGAACTCGATAAAAGGTCTCCGCCACATTGCCCGCACCGCGTCAATCTCCTGAAGCACGCGCTCGATCGGCTTGATGCGGTAGCGCGGTCCATAGAGCTTCGAGGCGGCGCAAAATTCACAGTCCAGGGGGCAACCGCGCGTGGTTTGGATGGTGATGCGGTTGTAGGGCCCCAAGCGATGGAGTTCGCCGGTGTTGGCAGGATCCAGAGGATGAAGCCGAGACGGAGGGTTTTTCAAGAGAAGGTCGAAGCGCGGCATCGGGGATTCGCTGAGCTGAAATTGGCCTGGCTTGGCCTCGCGATAAAACCGCTTCAGCCCGGCTCGTCCGGCCCGTTGGAAGTCCCGCACCACTTCCGGCCAGGTGATTTCCCCTTCGCCTATAACTACGGCGTCCGCATGCAGGGCGGTTTCCTCGGGGACCGTGGTGGCATGAAGTCCCCCGAAGACGACCGGTATTCCACGCGAACGGTAGGCGTCCGCCACCTGGTATGCTTCGAAAGCGCGCGCACTGTAGGTGGACAACGCCACGAGATCAAAATCCAGGCGCGGCTTTTCCGTAAACGCGGCTATCTCATCGACCTCGACGTATTCAAGCTCCACATCATCCGGGGTCGCGCCGGCCAGCGTGAGCAAGGCCAAGCTCGGCAATTGAGCAATGACCTGGCTCCGGTTCACAAACTGAGGCAGGGTGATCCCCAACTCGATGAACTTTCGGGTTTGGATTTTAACGCCCGCGATCGCAATGAGACCGATTTTCATGATTCAACCCCTCTCTTCTCCACTGCGCGGGAGAAAAAAATCGTCGAGAAGCCCAAAAGGATGCAGCCAACGTGTGCGAGGCGTATGAGCCGCCGGCCATAGTCATGGTAGGCGCCGGCGAAATTGGGCGGCAGCAGGGGCGCATCAAAGGCGTAGAGGCCCATGAGCAGACCCGCTCCCATACTCAAAGCGATCAGGAACCAGCCCCACATTTCCAACGGCTGCGCATGTTCCCTTGACAGCCATAGCCCGCACAGTGTCCCGAAGAGAATCGCATCGGCCGGCACCGGCAAGAGCGCTCTGAGTTCGATGCGCGTAAAACCGGCGGCGGCAAGCACGGCGGGCATCCCGATCGTGCCGATCAACATTCCAATGCCGCCCCAGCGGACGGCGCGCCTATGGGGATCGGCCCGCGACGACAGCCCCGCAAACAAGACGGTCAAGACCGGCAACGCAATGGCCGCCACCCGCGCCAACCGCAGCATCCGCATTCGGAGTCCGTCCTCAGGGCCGATGTAACTTGGCAGAAAGATCTGCGGCTTGAAATCAAACAGCCCCATCACTGCTTCGAGGAAAATCCCAAAACAGAGGACTAGAAGGATGACGCGGTTCCAGCGCTCATGCGGTGTAGACAATAGACTCATGGGCTTCTTCCATAGGATAAGGCGTTGGTATCGCTTCAACCACGCCGTTCCAGAGAGCAATCCTGGCGTTCAACGCCGTTTTTGCGCTCTCTTCGGCTTCGCTCCACTTGTGCGGGTTATCTCCGCATAGCTCAGCGAGCATCCGGAGCGCCATGGGAGTGTGGCGCTCTTCATCGAGTTTGATGTGGCGCTCCAAATAGTCCCGGAAGAGACTTAACTGCCCTGCGAACCGATTCTGCAGCTTGGTCACGAGGGGCTTAAACATGACCGGGATGACGTCCTCGCGGCCCAAGGTGAAGGCCGCGGCGATGGAGTGAGTCGAGCCGGAATCGACGATCCTCATCGTCGTCCGCACGAAATCCTGAATCGACTTTGGCGCGCCTGCTTTTTCGAGCGCTCGAGAGACACCCTCACCTGCCCGGACTCTGTCCAGGAAACCGGCGACCCCAGTTGTGTCTGCGCCGCATTGCTCCATGGCGGCGCGGTAGAGCTCGAAGTGGCTGATATAGCCGCCGCCGGCTTCTTCATCGCTTTCCTCTTCCAAGACAATCTCGTTGATAAGCCGGCGGCTGAGCCGATGACCCTGCGGCACCCAGGGAATCGTGACGCAGGTGAGATCCCGTTGGAGCGCTTTCAGCAGCGACATGAAATCCCACACCGCAAAGACGTGATGCTCCATGAACACTCGCAGTTCTTGAAGTGTCCCGATGCGACGGTAGACGTCGTGTTCGGCAACTCGCCTTCGGAGCGGGCACAAGGACTCCGTAGCCTTTCGATCATTGTGCGCTCATTCATCGAATGCTTCCTCCTTGTGATCGCGATTTCTAGTTACAGTACATTCGGCTTCGCGACGCCGGGGCTGAAGGGTTCAAAAGATGCGTGAGCATGAAGGCGACCACTTTGCAGGCCTCTTTTTCGTCGCGGACATACTGTGAGGTCTCCTCCGTCAACGCCGCAACGAGATCCCCGATCGTCGTCTCAAATGTTTCTTCTCTCTTCATGGAATTTCTCCTTCCCGTTTTTTGCTTGGCGTCGTCACTCTAAAAAGAGAGCAAGCCACGTGCCAGGCGGACATGGGTCTCACTGAGGTGGTCGGTAGAGCCAAAGCCCAAGGGAAATCGGTGGGCATCCTCGAAGGATCGCCTCCTGCGGGCGAGCCAGCCGTCTAAATGGCTAGGCACTAAGTCGGGTGATGCGGCTAAAGGACTATGCAGTCGGAGTGGACTCAAGCAGGTCAAGCCAGAGCAGACATCCCCGCCGAATCGTTGCTGGCTTAACTCCGCTGCTCTCCAAAGGGTGAAAATGGAGGGGTAGTTTTACCTTATTTCTTTCGCACTAAAGCCAAACCCTCACGTCTCGCGGCAGCCGAAAGATGTCCATCCCAACAAGCGAAAAGGATCGGTCCTTGAAGCCGTGACCGCAGTAGCTTCGCAGCCGCTAAGTGAATCGCATCGTAGGCACGAAGGGCGTGATTCGCTGCGAGCTCGGCAGCCGTTTTGATAAGACCGCTTGTGATCTCAAGAAGCAGATAGTGCTCCCAGTCGGCTTCTAGTTCCTGGACGGTACGACGGTAATCGTCTGGGGATAGGCGCTTTTCGCGGTGTCTGCGAGCGAAGGCTGCGCGGGCTTCGACGTAAGCAAGAGCAGCAGTGGCAACTGACTCAGCATTGGCAACCGCTTCACGCACCGCAGGTGAGCCGTCTTCTTCGACGTAGAGTTTAACAAGCGCGCTCGTGTCCAGGTAGAGGTTCAACGCCGGCCTTCAATCACGGCGTCGGCCACAGAAGGGCCCTTGATCTTCGGTGGTTGTCTCGCGCCCCGAGGTTTGCCTCCTCCCCATCGAGCCGCACGCTCTCTAACCATCGCCTCGATCCCCTCGTCAACGGGATGTGTCGCGGTCGAGATCACCGCTATGGCTTTCCCTCTCTCAGTCACCACTACCCGTTACCCCGCCTTCACTTTGCGCAGATATTCGCTAAGCCGGTTTTTTAGTTCCCTGACAGCTACAGTCTTCATGGCCATCTCCTATGTAGCTACATTATTTCGTGTCGTGGCCACATTGTCAAGGCAACACATACCAGCAGGAAAGTTGCGTATGAGGGAAGCATTTGCCCTACCGTTCGAACGCGCCGATGTCGCAGCCGGGACCATGGGGCCTTGGTTTGCCGCGCTGGTCTGTCCCCGTGCAGCCGGGATCGGCGGATGGAACCGCGTTCACAGCCGGACTGCCACCGACGAGAGCGTGTGTCTTCGTCGTCCCGCCGTTGTTTTTCAGTGGACCGAGAATTTTTTTAAGCGTTACGCCTGGGCTGGGCACGATGTCGCTCGACCCAGGTGTAAAGCCGACGACGCCCGCATTGCCGTCGGTGCCAAATAAGTTGAATTCATCGGTGTAGACGGTAGCAAAAATACCGTTGTCGATTTCAGGTCCCGTGGGTTCCGCGTTGCCGGACATCAGACTGCGGTTGAGAGTGAGGTCGCCGTAGGAGTTATATATGCCGCCACCGTTGTAGCCGGCGGCATTGCCAGAGATCGTACTGTTTTCTATTGTAGCTCCGTTTCGCTGCGAACCATGCAGAGCAATGCCTATGCCAGTAAAATTTCCAGCGCTGGTTATGCGTCGCGGGCGGGAAACAGATCGGAGCGACGGAGAAAATCGGATATTTACGCGGAGCGGGGCGCGGAAGATCAGAGCGAGGCGGCTAGGTTACTTGGCGATGATAGCGCAGAAGCGCCTAAAGATTTAGACGGCGGAGTTGAAAATCGACCGGCGGATTTTTTTACTCTTTGTTCTTCCGCAGGCCGTAGTCCTTCATTTTGTTCTGGAGAGTGGCCCGGCTGATGCCGAGAACTTTGGCCGCGCGGGTAATGTTGCCGCCGGTTTTGGAAAGCGCGCCGAGAATGGCGCTCTTCGCCATGATGCCGGCGGATTCGCGCGTCATT
>Ga0184639_10000947_pt1 | contig 12084 bp, 13 predicted proteins | sample PLM31_170_b2_FD_133155 | JGI IMG/M metagenome (GOLD analysis project Ga0184639, IMG submission 133155) | Groundwater sediment microbial communities from an aquifer in East River, Colorado, USA - PLM3-1_170_b2 | ecosystem: Environmental > Terrestrial > Soil > Riparian zone | place: USA: East... | reverse complement strand
GGCTATGACGAAAAAGGTTCGGAACTGGTGCGCGTTCCCTTGAAGGAGCCGATTTATCTGCGGGTCGTGTACGACGACAAGCACCAGACTTACCGCAGCAACATCACGTAACGGAGAGCGCCATGAAAAGACGTTACGGCATTCTGGCGAGCGCTGCCGCATTTATCGCAGCCGCCGTGGCGCTCCCGCCGGGAGCGCACGGCGCGGATACCGCTCTTCATGCCACACGCATGACAGGCATGGGTCCCATTCTCTCGCTTGATGCTGCCGAATGGAGCAAGGCGAAGCCGGTGAAGGTTTCCATGCTGCCGCAAATGGTTGCGACGCCCAGAAACCTCAATCCCGCGGTCAAGGAACTCATCGTGCGGGCGGGTCACAACGGTCACTGGTTGGCGCTGCTCATCGAGTGGAAGGACCCTACCAAAAGCGAGCGCATCGTGCTCGATGAATTCGGCGACCAAGTGGCGGTCCAGTTCCCCGTTAATTTCAAAACGGATGCCATTCCCAGCCCGATGATGGGCAATCCAGGCGGACGGGTTAACGTGCTGCAATGGCGTGCCGCGTTTCAGCACGACATCGAGAAGGGTGAACCGCAGGTGCGCGACCTGTATCCCAACGCCATGGTCGATCTCTATCCTGACCAGGTGCTGCGGGCGACCGACGCGCGCCCTTACACCGGGGCGCTGGGCGTGGATAACCCGATCTCCCGCCCCAAGGCAAGCCCGGTGCTGGATCAGATGGCGGAAGGCTTTGGCAGTATGACCGTGAAACCTGATCAGCGCGCGGAGGGCTGGGGCGCGTGGAAAAACGGCAAGTGGCGCGTCGTCATTACGACACCGCTATGGATTGATTCTCCGGCCTCGCCACACCTCATGCCAGGCGGCGAGAGCATTGTCGCATTTGCGGTGTGGGACGGCGGGAGCCGGGAGGTGGGTTCACGCAAGGCTTGGTCAAGCTGGGTACCTTTGAAACTCGGCAAGTGAGGTGGGGGCTATCATGGATCGTGCAGAAAAGAGACAGCTTGAGGATTTGCTGGAGGCTGCGGCTGTTTTTCGTGCGTTGGCGCGGGGTTTCTCTTATCCCGATGCGGGTCATAAAGCGGCCATGCGGCGCGAGTTCTCGAATATCAAAAAATCAACAATAGGATTACGCGAGATCGAACGCGTCAGCCGCGCCTTTAGAAATGCCGATGAAGTGAGCATGGCCGCCGAGTACAGCCGCCTGTTTCTGGGCAACGGCCCGGTTTCGCTCCACGAAACTGCGTATGGCGACGGGCGCCGAATCGCGGGTCGCACTCACGAGCTTGCCGATATCAGCGGATTCTATAGAGCGTTCGGCGTGGAGCCCTCTGCAACGAACCCGGATCTACCTGATCATATCTGCACGGAGCTTGAGTATTACAGTCTGTTACTGGTGAAACAGGCTTATGCCGAGTCGCGAAACCAGCTTGTGAACCGCAAGGTTACCGAAAAGGCGGCTAAAACCTTCCTGGAACAACATCTCGGCCGCTGGATTGGCGCCTTGGTGAATAACTTCCGGGAACACAGTGCCGCATCACCTTATCTGGAGTTGGCAAACGCGCTTCAAGCAGTGGTGACCGCCGAATGCAAACGCCTGCGCGTCCGGCCGCAGCTTAGGGAAGGTCGGCTGCCTTTCGACGAAATGCAGGCCGAGGAGTTCGTCTGCCCGCATGCGCCTGTGGCGGTATAACGATAAGATGGTTTTTGGTAGGCGCGATTGGATTCGAACCACTAAATGGGGGAACCGATGGTGCGCCGAACTTGTCTGAAAACCAACCACCTGCGGCGCGGATTACGCCTGAAGGCAGCACGAAGACGGCTGCGATGAGAGTCGCTCTCTGGATATCGAAGCCATATTCCTGGATGTAATACTTAGTCATCCAGAGCGAAAGTGCTACGTAACCACCAAACACGATGGAGTAATACTGGCAGTACTTCCAGACGCGCGGATCTTTTAGCGCCGTGATCTGATCCTTTAAAGTAATCGAACGCCCGACCTGATGACTTTCTTCAGTGTAGGAAAACATCCAGAACAGAAGAACCGTAATCAGCATGGCGATGGCATAGACCTTTGGCACCATCTGCCAGCCGTAAGCCACCACAAGCGTAGGAGCGACAAATTTGGTTACCGCAGCACCTGCGTTACCGGCACCAAATATACCCATAGCGAACCCCTGGCGTTACCGGGAAAACCAGCGCGCCACATAAGCAATGCCCACGGAAAATGAGCCTCCTGCAATTCCCACAAACAACCCAAGGATCAGATACTGCCAAAATTCCGTCGCCTCCCCGACCAGATAAATCGGAACAACGGTGGAAAGCATCAGGACAAAATACACGATGCGCCCGCCCACTTTGTCGGTGAGCATCCCGAGCGGTAACCATATCAGCGAGCCCGTTAATATAGGCGTTGCAGCCAAAAGGCCGAATTGGGTTTCGTTAAGGTTAAGAGCAGCTTTGATCGGGATGCCGATGATCGAGAACATTACCCAGACTGCAAAGCACACGGTGAACGCCACAGTGCTTGCAGCCAATACGGAAAGCTGTCGTTGGACGTGCGATGCCATACTCATCCCCCCACGATTAATGACATATCGAGCACCGTAGCTACGCCGTGAAACACTGGTATTGATCCAAATCAAATGCGGCATCAATTTCGCCAGCGTTGACTTCAATCATCGGAAAAGCTGCCTCCCTCGCACCGGAAAGCATCGTGCTATACAATGAATTCGTAACCAAACTATCGAAGGAGGCCTTCATGTCCAAGAAAAGGGAACCCAATGTTTACCTTAGACTCAAGAAGCAGCATTCCCGGCTATTTCAGGCGGTGGAAAAACTGGGCATCGCGGTACGAAAGGAAGGCCCGATCAATGAAAAAACCGCACATCTGATCCAGATCGCGGCTGCGGCCGCCATACGTTCCGAGGGCGCGGTTCACAGCCATGTCCGGCGCGCCTTGGAAATCGGTGTCAAGCCGCAGGAAATCCATCAAGCTATCATCCTGGCTACCAGTACCATCGGTTTCCCCAATGTGATTGCAGCGCTTTCCTGGGCGGAAGACTTGCTAAACAAGAAAAGATAAAACCACCAACGTATGAGCAGCAAACTTCCGCGCGGCACCACCGCACACGAAAATAACGAGGTATTGCTTGGGCTTTTCGAGTCGGCTCCCGATGCCATTGTCGTGGTTGACGCAGACGGACAGATCGTCCGGGCCAATGCCCAGGTACAAGCCATGTTTGGCTACACGCGCGAAGACCTTATCGGGGAACCGGTGGAAATCCTGTTGCCGGAGCGTTATCGGGGTAAGCACGTAAACCATCGCATTGGCTATGCCGCTCAACCGCGTACCCGCTCCATGGGCGCGGACCTGGAACTCTATGGGCGGCATCAGGACGGAGGCGAATTCCCCGTAGACATCATGCTGAGCCCTTTGCAAAGATCGAATGGAACTCTAGTCATAACAATCATCCGGGATATCACCGAGCGCAAACAAGTGGAAAACGAGCTACGCAAGGCCCGCGAACAACTGGAGACGCGGGTGGAACAGCGCACGCGCGAACTGGCCGAGGCCAACCGCGCACTGCAAAATGAAATAGCCGAGCGTGCCCGCGTGGAAGAGTCTTTGCTGCAGGCCCAGAAAATGGAGGTGGTTGGACAGTTAACCGGCGGCGTGGCTCACGATTTCAACAACCTGCTTACGGTGATCAGCGGCAACCTGCAAATGCTGCAAGAGCGTGTGGCTCACAATCCTGTGCTGCTCAAGCTGGCTGGTGCCGCAGCAAAAGCGGCGGCACGCGGCGCAGAATTGACACAGAAGCTGCTTGCCTTTTCACGCCGGCAACCGTTACAGCCCCAGGAGATAGACATCGGCAAGTTGGTGCGCAACATGAGCGACATGCTGCGACGGACTTTGGGGGAATCCATCCTCGTCGAAACAACCATTGAATCGGAATTAGCAAAAGCATTGGCCGACCCGGGCCAATTGGAAAATGCCTTGCTCAACCTCGCACTCAATGCACGCGATGCCATGCCGGGCGGCGGACGACTGATGATCGAAGCAGCCTGCGCTTTTTTTGACCCTTCCCTGGACACTGCTGAGACCGACGTGGTTCCTGGGCCCTACGTCATGGTATCGGTAAGAGACAGCGGCAGCGGAATGTCACCGGAAGTAATGAAGCGGGCATTTGAGCCATTCTTCACCACCAAAGGCGCCGGAAAAGGTAGCGGCCTTGGCTTGGCGACGGTGTATGGTTTTGTCAAGCAATCGGGCGGGCACGTCAAGCTCTACAGCGAACTTTCGCGTGGAACCACGGTACAACTTTATCTGCCGCAGGCAAAAGGAAATGAGAATGCGCGCGAGGAAGAATACTTCTCCAGCCACGCGCCGCGAGCCCGCGGTGAGACTGTGCTGCTGGCTGAGGACGACGAAGGCGTACGCGAACTCGCTGCCGCATTCCTGCACGACCTTGGTTACGCCGTGCTCGAAGCGACAAACGGAGAACAAGCTCTTGCCATCATGGAGGAAAGGCGCCCTATTGATTTATTGTTTACCGATCTTGTCATGCCGGGTGGAATGAACGGATTGGAGCTCTCGCGCGAAGCCTTGCGCCGCCGCCCCGCGATGAAGGTCCTGTTCACCTCCGGCTACACGGAAAACACCTTGGTGCATGACGGAGAGCTTGCTGGCGGCATTCAACTCATCACCAAACCCTACACCAAGGAAGCCCTGGCCAGGCAAATCCGCCGCGTGCTGGAACAAGAATTACCGCGGAACTAAGGAACGGAACCTCTGATTAAGTCCTTCGTGAGCCGCGTTGCTGGCAAAACGCGGATGGATGCAAGGCGCGTGACGAAGGTCGTAGCCATGACTACGAAGCCGAGGAGCGCAACGACGCAGACGCCGCATTTTGCCGCAACCCAGAGGGACGGGGCTTTCCGGGCGGTCTGCTTTGTCTCTCGGCTTGCCAAGGGGAATGACCCTTGGCTGCGCCTCGCTTCGCGCATCCCATCCCGGTAAGCCGCCGTCGAGGTCACGCGGGACTTAATCAGAGGTTCCCTGACCCGGCCTGTGCCATTCCGCGCCGGATATACGCCATCAGGAGCCGATTATCAAAAGGCTTGTTCAAATAACCCAGTGCGTTGACGCCTATGGCCCGTGTCGAGGTTAGCAAATCCCCCCGGCTGCTCACAAGGATAATGGGCAGCTGCACATGGCGCGCCTGAAGCGTTTCCGCAAGTTCCAGGCCGTTCATCCCAGGGAGTTCAAGGTCCAGCACCAGACAACCGGATTGGGGTAATTCATAATCGGCAAGAAATGCTTCAGCGCTGCGCCAAGTCCGCACTTTGAAGCCGTCCGCCTCGATCAGCGTTCTCAGCATGTCGCGCACAGCCTCGTCATCGTCCACCACGAAAACGGTGCGATAGCCGGCGCCGGAAACCGTATCCATTTGTAACCTTAGACCATCAAGCCACTGCATGCAGTAGTGCCGGGCGCGCCGCAATTTCACGCCTGCCCAGGTCGTTATGGCCGATTAATTTCCTCAATCCGGGTATGTTTTTGAGGCAAATATCCCGTTTTTGCACGCTGACAAAACCTTCTTCCTGGAGCCTCGAAAAAACGCGGCTCACGGTTTCGATCGTGAGGCCAAGATAGCTGCCGATTTCTCCCCGGCTCATGCTCAGGCAGAAGCGGCTGTGTGAGTAACCCCGCGCCAGATAGCGTTTCGAAAGCTGCAGCAGGAACGTTGCGACGCGCTCTTCTGCGCTCATCGCGCCGAGCAGGAGCATCACCCCGTGATCGCGCACGATCTCTCGGCTCATAATTCTGTGGAAATGGTGCTGCAGAGAAGGAATGTAGCGCACCAGTTGTTCCAGTTCGTCAAACGGCAGCTCGCACAGCTCGCCGTCTTCCAGCGCTACCGCATTCGCGGTGTGGGCATCCGAGCTTATTCCATCCAGACCCATGATCTCTCCGGCCATATAAAAACCCGTAACCTGCTCCCGCCCGTCATCATGCAGAACAGTTGTCTTGAAAGAACCCGCGCGAATGGCGAAAAGCGAGCGCAAGAGCGCTCCGGCCCTAAACACATAGCCGCCGCGCTTGATCGGCCGCCTTTGCTGAATCAGGCCATCAAGGCGGAGAAGTTCCGCCTGCCCGAGGCCAGCGGGAACGCATAATTCACGCAAGCTGCACGTCGCGCATCCTGACTGGACTCTGCAAGGGACAGATGTAACGTTGTGTAGAGTAATCGGCGTAGCCATGAAATCCTCCTTAAATTAAAACAAAGCCATTTCTCTATTGATGATCTTTCGATAAACCCAATCGCTGCACCCGGCAGGTTTCCCTCCCCTCGCATCTGGGCTATGATTCTTGTCAGGAGAGCTTTTACACATGCTAGATATCACACGGCCACATTAAGGCGACTTTGTAAACCGGAGATAACAAAAATCACCTATTGTGTAACAGTCTGTAACAGCGCTCCGGCTCAGCTCAAACCATGCACGGCCGCTCAAATCGAGCCATGACGACAGAAAAACACATCTTGGTGGTGGACGACGAACCGGCGATCTGCGAACTGGTGCAGAATTACCTGTCGGCGGAAGGCTTCCGGGTCAGCACTGCGGAAGACGGCGAGGCGATGCGCCGGGTCATGGCCTCGGGACCGGTGGATCTGGTCATTCTCGATCTCATGCTTCCCGGACAGGACGGATTTTCGCTGACCCGCTATCTGCGGGAGCACTCCGATGTTGGGATCATCATATTGACCGGCAAAGGGGAAACCGTTGACCGGGTGGTGGGCCTGGAAATGGGGGCCGATGATTACCTCGCCAAACCGTTCGACCTGCGCGAACTCCTGGCAAGGGTGCGCAGCGTTCTGCGGCGCGCCGGTGCAAGCCACAAACACGCCAACGCGGACACCATCGTGCGCTTCGCAGGATGGCGGATGGATTTTTCAACCCGGCGACTGTTTTCTCCGGGTAACGTTGATACCCCTCTTACCACCGGAGAATTCGATTTGCTGGCGGTATTCGTGACTCACCCGAACCGGGTATTAAGCCGGGATGAACTGCTCGATCTCACACGCGGCCGCGCGGCCGGACCCTTTGACCGCACCATCGATGTACAGGTAGGGCGCCTGCGGCAAAAAATCGAGCCCGATGCGCAACACCCCATTCTAATCAAGACGGTACGGGCCGCAGGTTATCTGTTCACGCCCCCGGTAGAGCGCCTCTGACCACCCACCATTGAAATCGCAACCAGATCGGCGCCCGCCCGCGTGTGTGACGCCGATTGCGGGCTGACTTCCACCACCGTCTTGAACGCAGAGGGAGACGGCGCATCGGGACTGCGAATTTTCGATCGAGTCATAGTACACGTTCTCCCAAATCACACGCATGGTTTTCCAAGCGAGATTGCTCGATAAATTGGCTTTAGCACGTTCAGCCTCATAATGAAGTTTTCAAAAACGCGTAGCTGACCGGTTTGTGAAGACTGGCGCTATTTTCAAATCTATTTCGTGTGCAACCGACCATGAATCGTGGCATTCTCATTGCCTTTGATCTGGGTCAAGTAAACTTGCTGCAGTAGGGATATCTTTAAATTTCTGGCTGATTAGAGGTTTCGTAGAGGAAACACTATGCGTGCGATGGTTCTCAATGCACCCCACGAGATGCTGCATCTGTCGGAATTGCCGGTTCCGACGCCTGGAACGGATCAAGTCCTGTTACGAGTCCACGCCTGTGGTGTCTGTCGAACCGACCTTCACGTGGTGGATGGCGAACTCACCGACGGCAAACGCCCCATCATACCCGGCCATGAGATTGTCGGAACGGTTGCGGCAAAAGGCGAGGGCGTGGCGCGCTTCAGATCAGGCGATCGGGTGGGCGTGCCCTGGCTGGGCTACACTTGCCGCACTTGCCGATACTGCCGCGGCGGGCGGGAAAATTTATGTGACAAGGCGCGCTTCACCGGCTATCACATCGATGGCGGTTATGCCGAGTACACACTTGCGGACCAGCGCTACTGTTTTCCCATTCCGGCCGGGTATAGTGACGCGGAAGCGGCTCCCCTGCTTTGCGCAGGCTTGATCGGCTATCGCTCCCTCGTCGCGGCAGGCGACGCAAAACGGCTTGGCATTTACGGTTTTGGCGCTGCGGCGCATATCGTCGCGCAAGTGGCGCGGCATCAAGGGCGGGAAGTCTTTGCCTTTACCCGGCCGGATGATCGCGTTGCGCAAGCGTTGGCGCGAAGGCTCGGTGCCGTATGGGCTGGAAGCTCGGATGAGCCCGCACCTGAAGAACTGGATGCCGCTATCCTGTTCGCGCCGGTGGGAAGCCTCGTTCCTGCAGCGCTGAAAGCCGTGGCAAAAGGCGGTGTGGTGGTCTGTGCCGGAATCCATATGAGCGCCATCCCATCCTTTCCTTACCGCGATCTCTGGGGTGAGCGGGTGATTCGTTCAGTGGCTAACCTCACACGCCGCGATGGCGAAGAGTTTCTCAGTCTTTGTCCGCAGGTGCCGGTGCGAACTGAAGTGGAGCACTTTCCGCTCGAGCGCGCCAACGAGGCCTTGGCAAAACTGCGCGAGGGAAAAATAAGCGGTGCCGCGGTGTTAGTCACAGACATGCAGGGAGGACGTGCGGCTTAGCCCCCGGTTGAAAAGAATGGAACCCAAACAGGAACTGCCCGCCGGCCTCACTCGTACGGAAGCTGCACTCAGATTGCAGACCGACGGGCCGAACGAGCTCCCCTCCGGCAAGGCTTCCGGGCTGTTTGCCATCGCTGTGCAGGTGGTGAAGGAGCCCATGTTCCTGCTGCTCGGCGCCGCCGGCGCGATCTACCTCATTCTTGGCGATGTGCACGAGGCGCTGATCCTGCTCTCCTTCGTAGTCATGATCATGGGTATCACCATCTACCAGGAACGCAAGACTGAACGTGCGCTGGAAGCACTGCGCGACCTGTCGAGCCCGCGCGCTCTGGTAATTCGCGACGGGGTGAAACTGCGCATCTCCGGCCGCGAAGTGGTGCGCGGCGACCTCCTGATTCTGAATGAGGGCGACCGCGTGCCGGCCGACGCGTTGGTGCTGTCGTGCAACGACCTTTGCATAGACGAGTCGCTGCTCACAGGGGAGTCGGTGCCAGTGATCAAGATCTCCTGGGATGGCACGCAGCAACTGCAGCAGCCCGGCGGTGACGGCCTGCCTTTCATCTTCTCCGGCACCCTGCTGGTGCAGGGCAAAGGTGTGGCTGAAGTGTTGTCCACCGGCACGGCTACGGAAATCGGCAAGATCGGCACAGTGCTGCAAACGATAACCGCGGAATCGACTCCGCTGCAGCGTCAAACCGCGGGTTTCGTCCGCAAGCTGGCGTTTGTCGGGCTGTCGCTGTGCGCGCTGGTAGTGGTACTGTACGGCCTCACCCGCGGTGACTGGCTGGCCGGCACGCTGGCCGGCATCACCCTGGCGATGGCGCTGCTGCCGCAGGAATTCCCGGTAGTGGTCACCGTGTTCCTGGCGTTGGGCGCTTGGCGCATTTCGCACCAACGAGTATTGACGCGCCATATTCCAGCGATCGAGACGCTGGGATCGACCACCGTTCTTTGCGTGGACAAGACCGGCACCCTCACATTGAACCGCATGGCGGTGCGCAAGCTCTACGCCGGCGGCGAATTCCTCGACATCCACCCGGACCGGGTCGAGGAGCTGCCGGAGCAATTCCACGAGCTGGTGGAATATGGGATCCTGGCAAGCGAGATCGACCCATTTGACCCGATGGAAAAGGCGCTCATTGAACTCGGCCAGCGCTTCCTGGCGCAGACCGAGCACTTGCATTATGACTGGGCGTTGAAGCACGAATACGCGCTGACCCCGGAGCTGCTCGCGCATTCGCACGCCTGGAAAACCCCCGGCGGGCACGGCCACATCATCGCCACCAAGGGCGCACCCGAAGCCATTGCCGACCTATGTCACCTGCCCGATGACATCCGCCATCAACTCGGCGAGAAAGTCAGCCGGATGGCGGCCGAAGGCCTGCGCGTGCTGGGTGTGGCGTGGGCACGCTTCGACGGTCCGCATTGGCCGCAGGGGCAACACGACTTCGACTTTGAACTGCTCGGCCTGATCGGACTCGCCGATCCAGTGCGTCCCACGGTCGCGGCTGCGCTCGCGGATTGCTACAGCGCAGGCATCCGCGTGGTGATGATCACCGGCGACTATCCGGGCACGGCGCAGGCCATCGCGCGGCAAATCGGCCTCACGTCGCACGATCAGGCAATCACCGGGCCGGAGCTCGACGCCATGAACGACACGGAGTTGCAACAGCGCATCCGCACGGTCAACATCTTCGCGCGGGTCGTGCCGGAACAGAAATTACGCATCGTCAACGCCTTCAAGGCCAACGGCGAGATCGTGGCAATGACCGGCGACGGGGTAAACGACGCACCGGCGCTTAAAGCCGCGCACATCGGCGTGGCGATGGGCGCACGCGGCACTGACGTAGCACGGGAGGCAGCCTCGCTGGTGCTGCTTGACGACGATTTCGCCTCCATCGTCGGCACCATGAAGATGGGGCGGCGCATCTACGATAACATCCGCCACGCCATGACTTACATTTTGGCTGTGCACGTGCCCACCGCCGGCATGTCGCTTATCCCGCTGGTGCTGGGATGGCCGTTGATGTTGTTCCCGGTGCATATCGTATTCCTCGAGTTCGTCATCGACCCGGCATGCTCGATCGCGTTCGAGGCGGAGCCCGGCGAGCGCAACCTGATGCAGCGCCCACCGCGCGACCCGCGCGCGCCGTTGTTCGGCCGTCTGGCCTTGGCCCTGAGCCTGCTGCAAGGAATCAGCCTGCTGATCGTCGCATGGGCGGTGTATGGCTACTCGCTGGGTTCGGGTGCCGCAGAAACCGAGGCGCGCACGTTCTCATTCACGACTATCGTTCTGGGCAACCTGGGCCTCATTCTCGCCAACCGTTCCCACTCGCGCCCTCTATTAGCCACGCTGCGCACGCCCAACGCGGCACTGTGGTGGATCGTGGGCGGGACCCTCATCGGCCTCGCGCTGGTGATATACGTGCCGTCCCTGCGGGAATTGTTTCGCTTCTCCCCTCTACATCCAGTCGAGTTGATGATAAGTTTTGCGGCGGCCTTTACTGCAATCTTGTGGTTTGAGCTGTTCAAGCGCCTACCGGCCGCAAGCAGATTTGTTAAAAGTTAGCGCAGCACGCCTGCTCAAGTGTCTTGGATCCGGGCCGGATGATGTTAAAACGCGCTAGTTAAAATAATAACTTTCCGCAATTACCTTTCCCAGCTGACACGCACCAGGTATTCGTCCGGGCTGTATTTGACGTCAAGATCACCCCGGTATGCATGGTGCACCGCCTCGCCAATGCGGCGCGCAAGGTGCACGTCAGTAGTGGTGATCACAATTTTGTCCTGCTGGTCTTCAATGCCCATTATCCGCTGCAGCGGGTGACCCGAGTTTTCGTTTGTTTCTTCATTTCGGACGAGTTGCATAATCTCTTCGCGGTGGATGGTCAAGAACTTGCCGCTGAGTGTGACGTAGCCTGCGGGAAAATGATCTTCCGTTCGGCGGCATGCCGGGCAGACATGGTCATGGGCTGCAGCGGGGCGCGGCAATCTCTGCCAGCGGCCTTCGTGAAATACGATACCGCACTTGGGACAGGCTGCCGGCTCCGGCGGCTTGGCGCGCGCCTGATACGGATCGTGCACGACTTCCTCGATCTGACGATCACGATGATGATGGCGATGGGCTCTGGGTTCCTTTTTGTTCATGGTAATCCTGACGTTTACTGGTTCTTGTGAGCTTGTCTCACCGCCGCTGCGCGCCTGCCGAACAACGCGCAGCTTTTTGCTGATTACGCCGACGCGCTGGGAATGGCGCAGGGCCTGCGATTGCTGCGAGCGCGTCGTCGGTGACGGCGGTCGCGTCCGACTTCAACGCATCGGCAAGCGTGCTCGCGGCGTACCGGCTTTCCGGCCAGCCGACGCGCGCGAGGCTTTCTTTCGCGCGCTTCTTAGACCACAAAGTTTAGGTGCGTTTG
>Ga0184639_10000946_pt1 | contig 12085 bp, 9 predicted proteins | sample PLM31_170_b2_FD_133155 | JGI IMG/M metagenome (GOLD analysis project Ga0184639, IMG submission 133155) | Groundwater sediment microbial communities from an aquifer in East River, Colorado, USA - PLM3-1_170_b2 | ecosystem: Environmental > Terrestrial > Soil > Riparian zone | place: USA: East... | reverse complement strand
TCATGAACATTGGAACAGTACTACCTACAGCATTTCATTTGCACAGTACGATCTTTAAGGTATATCCTTCAGGCATACTTTGGAATGAACCAATTTTTGCTCAGACGCACTTGATTGGAACTGGTGATACAGCTATCATGGAAGCCAAGTGGAAGGATATGGGAAAATACGCATTTCACTTACACGGTATTCAAGAAGAACGAGGCAGTATGGGATTTTTAGAGATACTTGATGAAAACGATGACTCTATAGAGACATTAGCAACTCCAAGCAATTCGCCTGGTAGTAAGTCGATGATCGAGTGGCAAGAAAACATGCTGAAAACATTAGAAAATCCACAAATTATAGAATATGAAAATTTTGCAGTGACAGAGCCAGAGATTAGACATACAGATGTTACTGTTCAAACCGATCAAGTCTTTATTGCAAAAGATTCATGGAATCGCGAAACGCCAGATCCTTATAGACCAACATCAATCGAAGTACCAAGCGGGGCTAAGGTAACATGGACAAATCAAGACAGCATCATTCATACAGTTACTGAAGTTGAAAACAAGTTTGATTCACAATTCATACAGCCTGGTGGCAGTTGGGTACATGACTTCTATACTCAAGGCCATTACAATTACTTCTGCACACTACATCCGTGGATGAAAGGCAGTGTCACAGTAGGTTGATTTTTTTCAAATCTTAATCTTATCTGAGAAATAATTCATAGAAATTGGCATAGATTCATTCATAGTTTTAGAATCAATACTTTCAAATCAAAACACCTAGTACAGCAACCACCGAAACTACAACAGCGATAGCGATTATTACTACTGGTTTCACGAATTTTCTGGGGTAAACTAGGAATTAAAAATTATTAAAAATAATTCATAGAAATAGGCATATAACCGACACGTTTTTGGTTGACATATGGAGCATGTCTATTTTTCTGATGGAAATCAAAAACGGATTTCATGGGTTATTCAAAATGAGGAAGCCAATGTTGAACAACATAGAGATCATGCAGAGAACTATTTAGACAGAGTATCGATTGAACAATCAAAGTATATTGCACTTCATGTAGGAATATTTTGGTGCATTGGAAGATTGATAATAAAAAATGGTGACACCGTAAAAATCATGCTTGATTCAAAATCAATATACGATCATCTATCTAACAATACGATAAGTACGGATTCTTTCATAGAAACAAGAACTAGTTTCATAAAACAACTAATGGAACAAAGAAAACTAGTGATAAAATATGAATTAATTAGACCTGAACAAAATATTGCCACAAAAGCATTATCGCTTTAGCAATACACCAATATCCATCAGATTTGTATGAGTGGGGCCTGTAAATACCATGCCTTTGTATTTTTTTATGAAGCTATAAGAATCGTTTCTTGCCAAGAATTTTTTTACATCAGTAAGATTCACTTTGTTATTCAATATCGCTCCACATGCGCCAGTATTTCCATCTTTACCATCAGTTCCTATTGAAGCAACTGTGATATTTTGTTCTACATTTTGAATTTCTTCTAATATGTATAATACTAATTCTTGATTTCTACCTCCCTTTCCTTTGCCTTTCACCTTGACTGTAGATTCCCCGCCAAAAATAATACATGTATTGGGTTTTGCTTTCACAATAAGCTTTGCTAGGGTTTTTGCAATTTGTTTAACATCGCCAGAAACTGGATAAATCGTTTTGTGAGTCAATTCAAAACTTTTTGATGTTTTTTCCATTGCATTTAAACAATTTTTGTTTGTAGCAATAATGTGATTTTTTATTTTCTGTTGTTTTGGCGTTTCCGGGATTTTCTTTTCAATACCAAGACGTATTCTTTTCAAAACATTGCCAGGCATAGATTTTAATAAATTGTATTTTTTTAGTACTTTTTCTGCGTCAGAAAATGTAGTTTTATCATAATATGTTGTTCCTGATGCAATAGATGTGATATCATCACCTATTACATCAGACATTACAAGTGAAATGGCGTCACATCTAAGATACTCCAAGATTCTACCTCCTTTTATTTTAGAAAGATGCTTTCTTACACAGTTGATTTCCTCAATACTAGCACCACACTTAATAAGCAGATCTGTGACAACTCGTTTTTCATCAAGCGTTATTCCATCAGGTAATGATACAAGAGATGAACCACCGCCAGAAACTAGAAAGATTACAAGTTCATTTTCTTTTCTTTCTTTTAGAAATTTTATAATTTTATTTGCTGCCTTAACACTTTTTTTATTTGGAATAGGATGACCTGCATAGATGATTTCGAATTTTTTTGTTTTCAATATGGAATTATATCCTTCTGGTATTACAACAATTCCGCCACTAATGTGAGTCAATGATTTTGCTTCATTAGTCATAGAATCTGCAGCTTTTCCGAATGCAATAACAAAGATTTGGTCATATTTTGACAGAGATTTCGTGTATTTATCTACAGAAATCTGGTTTTTGCGCACAAATTTTTGTATTACATTGTTAGGTAGTCCAGCCACCAGACCAGATTCCAATATTTTAAGTGTTACATGTTTGTCCTTATCAGTAGCAAGATCACTAAAATTCTTAATTATCATCTATCAAACACTGCAAGTAGTTTCTGATATTCTGTAAGGTATAATAATAATCACAAATCTACTTGCTAGCATGAATACAATAAGAATACCAAAGATAATTAAATTTGGAAAAAATGCACTTTCTGAAACTGAATATCCAAAAAATGCCCTCGTTGTAACAACTGCACCTCCAGAAGTATCATCAAAATGGCTTGCAAAAATGGGGGTCAAAGATTACATCCTCTTTGATAAGGTGGAACCAGAACCTTCCATAGAAACAGTACAAAAGGTGATTTCAGATTATAAATCAAAGAATTTATCAGCCATAATAGGTCTTGGTGGTGGTAGCTCTCAAGATGTAGCAAAATATGCTGCAACAGAACTAAAGATTCCAAAGATCCTCATACCTACAACATTTGGAACTGGTAGTGAAATGACTACTTACTGTGTACTCAAATTCGATGGAAAAAAGAAGCTGTTACAAGATGAGAGATTCCTTGCAGACATGGCTGTCGTAGATTCATATTTTTTAGATGGCACACCTGAAGCAATTATCAAAAATTCAGTATGTGATGCATGTGCACAAGCGACAGAAGGATATGATAGTAAAAGAGGAAACGAGTTTACAAAGACAATGTGCAAAGCTGCCTTTGATGTATTGCATGATGCAATAATGAATAACAAACCAGAGAACTATCCATATGGTTCAATGCTTTCTGGAATTGGGTTTGGAAATGCATCAACCACATTGGGTCATGCTCTTTCCTATGTGTATTCTAATGAAGGAGTACCTCATGGATATTCACTTTCGTCCTGTACTACAGTTGCTCACAGATTCAACAAATCAATATTTTATGAGAAATTCAAGGAAGTAGTTGAAAAACTAAAGTTTGACAAGCTTATTCTAAAAGCATCTTTTGATCAAGCTGCGGATGTAGTAATGACAGACAGAGGACATCTTGATCCTAATCCAATCCCAGTTACTAAAGATGATGTCATACAGTTACTAAAGGACATACAAGAAGGCAATCTGTAGCCACACATCCAAATTTCGTTGATTTTTATTAAATAATAAATTCTGATTTTCGTGTAATTTACTAAACTTAAATACCGCATACAAATCATCATGATATTATAGGATTATGGAAAAATGATCAAGTTTGGAATTCAACAAGGCTTGAATGTTGCAAGACTGGGATTAACTGAAGATCAGATTCTTACAGCCTGTGTGTTGGCTGACAGAACGGGGTATAACTCAATTTGGTATATGGATCACACAAACGTTCCCCAATGGAATCATGCAATTGTAAATGACCCATGGGTAATGCTTTCTGCTATTGCATCCATTACAAATAATGTAGAACTTGGAACTTGTGTAACTGATGCTGTTCGACGACACCCATCAAATATTGCTTTATCTGCAATTACATTAGACAGAGTCTCACATGGAAGAGGCGCGCTTGGAATAGGTGCAGGCGAAGCACAAAACATCAAAGAGTTTAAGATACAATGGGACAAACCTGTTGGGAGATTTGAAGAACAACTTCAAGTCATAAAATTACTTTTTGAATCATCACCTGAACATAGAGTCAATTTTAAAGGAGAGTTTTATCAATTAGAAGAAGCTTGTCTTCAAGCAAAAAGTATCAGAAAACCACACCCGCCAATTTACATGGCAGCTGGCGCACCAAGAACATTAGGATTATGTGGAAAGTATGGCGATGGTTGGATTCCAATAGGATATACTCCTGAGCTTTATGAAGTTCATGCCAATGTGATAAAAGATTCGATGAAAGAAAACGGTAGAGATGGAAAAGATTTTCAGTTTGCAGTTGATATCGATGTCTATTTTGCCGATGATGCTGAAGAAGCATGGGCAAAAATGAAAAACGCTGTGAAGGTCAGTCTTTTCAAACCAGAAATTCTCAAAGTGCATGGCATACAAGACGTAGCTGGTTTTGATTTTAAGAAATATTTCACAGAGTATTCGATGTCAAATCAGGAATGGATAGTCAAGATGCGAGAAGCAGCTCAGACAATACCTGACAAAGTAGCACGCTCATCGATTGCACTTGGAACACCAGATGATATCATACCAGTGTTTGAGAAATTCCTAAAAGCGGGCGTAAACCACTTTATTATCAGATTCTGGGGATCTGGTTACTTTGGTGCAATAGACAAGTTTGGTTCAACTGTTTTGCCATACTTTAAAGACAAATACAATCCCAAAAAATAGTTCAAACAATATTATAAGTTAGGATTTGAACCTAAGACTGTGAATAAAATAATTCTAGTTTTTATTGCATCTATTTTCATTCTTCCTATTTATGGTATGGAGAGTGTCATATCTGATGCTAACATAGATGTCACCATAAATTATCCCGACGTAGTTACACAGGGAAACGAATTTATCCTTTCATCAGTAGTAAAAACAAAAGCAGATCAGATGTCTAACATTACTATTAGCATATCATCGCCGGAAATAGAAATTTCACAAAATCAATTCAATATACAAAGTCTTCCAAGAGATTCTACATTAGGTAACAATTTTAACATGAAAATAAAACCAGAATCACCAGATGGAAAATTTCTTACAAATGTTTCTGTAGAGTATTTTATCAAAGGTTTTTTTGATGAAAAGCCAGTAAAAAATACCCTCACAAAAGCAATCGAGTTTAATATCCAATCAAAGCCCATACTTTTACTTGACTTTGATACACCAGATTCTGTATTTGCCGGAGAAATGTTCTCTGTCAAAGGAACTGTCAGGAATCAAGGATATAATGCACATAACATCAAGATAACTGCAGGTTCAGACCAGATAATGCTAGATGGTAAAAAGATCTATTCACTGACGAATCTAAATGCTGGCAAGGCAGAAAATTTTGAATTTATTTTACAGACACCGAAGGATCTCACAATCCCGACTGATGTTACAATAAATGTATCAACTTCATTTTTTGATGAGAGAGGCAAAGAATACACCGTAGAAGACTCGCTGAAAGTGTTTGCAAGACAAAGAGGAACCTTAGAGATAGGAGGCGCAGAAGGGATTTGGGTAGGAAACTTTTTCATAGCTCCAGTGGTAGGAGTAGGGACAATCGTATCTTCTGTTATTGGATTTTTTATATTTGTTTGGCATTTAAAAAACAAGAAAAAACAAAAAAGAAAATAAATCCACGTTTTAGAAAATCAGAAATTATTCAAACCATTGTTTTATCTAATACTCTATCTTATGAACACACTAGTAAACGCAGGTTTTAGTTAAAACTAGTTTAGAGGTATTTGAATATGGTCATTTTTTCGGAATTTGGTAGATCTGATACCATGGCAAAATTGTATAGTGGATAGGATTTTTTGTATTGTTTCATAAAACTCCATGCTACATCATGTGTTTTAAAATTAGATCTTAACCCATCTATTTTAGATTCATTTCCATACACATCGTATACAATTACTGAATAGTTTTGTGGTCTTTTGTGCGGTTTTGCTTTTAGAAGCCACGTCACTGCAAAAACAAATACAGCCATCATTACTATTACCGCACCAAATTCCTTGAAAAACTGTACAACTATTTCAGGAATGGTATAACCAAATAAAGTATAGACAAAATGTGAAAATGATATAATAGCACTACCTGCAAGTAAAAACCCCTTAAAATCAATAAGTTGATCTATGATTTTCATACTAGATTGTAACACTCACCCTAATTTATCTATTAAAACTATATACAGAAATATCAAAACATAGTTAATCAAATTGTATGCAGCTTCTTGGCAGACTAGAGATCAAATCAAAGGAAAAAATCATCAAATTCCTAAATGAGCAAGAAACTGGTAGAATTTGCAGTATTGACAAAGATGGGTATCCACAGATAATTCCTATGAATTTTGTCTATACAAATGATGTAATTTACATGCATTCCCACACTAAAGGTGAAAAAATTGAAAACATAAAAAGAAACAACAGGGTTGGTTTTGAAGTCGATAAAAGCTTAGAATTTCTTCCCTCATATTTTACTGATCCTCTTGATGCTTCACAAGCAGATACTCTATACATTAGCGTCGTGATAAAGGGAATTGCTGCTTTAGTTTCAGATAGAAATGAAAAAACACTTGCCCTCAACGCACTCATGAAAAAATACCAACCAGAAGGAAGATACGAGAACATAAGAGCTGATATGAAGGTAGTAGACGAAGTTGCAATAATCAAAGTCACTCCTTCCACGATGCGTGGAAAATACAAAATAGGCCAGCATTTGGACAGAAAGACTCGTCTTGAACTTGCTCAAAAAATTTTAGAACGAAACACGCCTACTACAAAAAGCACACTTGAGATTATGGGAATAAAACAAACAAAAAATGGTCTAGAGGCATCAGAAGATCCTCTTTGGTAGACAGTAAAATTACCATTGCTTTAAATTTCGTTTTTAATAATTTTTGATGTGCTACAAAGTCAAAGTTTTGAAATATCGTCAGAATTTCAGCCTACAGGTGACCAGCCTCAGGCAATAGATCTGCTAGCTGAAGGAGTCAGAAAAAAGAAAATTCAGACATTGCTTGGCGTAACAGGAAGTGGAAAGACATTCACTGTTGCAAATGTCATACAAAGAACTGGAAAAAATACACTAGTCATATCTCACAATAAGACTCTGGCCGCGCAACTTTATTCTGAATTAAAACAATTTTTCCCAAAAAACAATGTAGGGTATTTTGTTAGTTATTATGATTATTACCAACCAGAAAGTTACATTCCACAAACAGATACCTATATAGAAAAAGATACACGAATCAATGAAAAAATAGAAAAAATGCGTCTTGAGGCAACTGCGATGCTCCTTTCCGGTGAACCAACTGTCATTGTTGCAACCGTCTCGTGCATCTATTCACTTGGGTCTCCACGTGATTGGGAATCAATGTCAATTAATATTGAAAAGGGTTTGATTTCAAATCGTTCTGGTCTAATTAAAAAACTTGTCAATGCCAGATATGAGAGAAACGATATCGACCTTGTATCAGGAAGATTCAGAATAAAAGGAGACACCATAGATATCATTCCTGCGTATTCAGATGACGTTGTACGAATATCCATGTTGGGTGATGAAATAGAAAAAATATCAATTCATGACCCCGTTTCATTAAAAGAAAAAAAATCAATATCAAAGATTAAGATATTTCCTGCAAAACATTATCTTGTTGCAGATGATGCAAGACAAATTGCAGTAAATTCAATTAAAGATGAACTTGGACAGAGACTGCCTGAGCTAAAAGAATTAGAAAGACAACGTCTTGAAATGCGAACAAACTTTGATCTTGAAATGATAGAAGAGTTAGGATATTGTTCTGGTATTGAAAATTACTCAAGACATTTTGATGGGAGAAACCCAGGGGAACCAGCATTTTGCTTACTTGACTTTTTTGGTGATGACTTCTTACTTGTAATAGATGAATCGCATGTTACCTTACCACAGCTTCATGGAATGTACAAGGGAGATTATTCACGCAAAAAGGCATTGATAGATTACGGGTTTAGGTTGCCAAGTGCTTTTGATAACAGACCATTAAAGTTTGAAGAGTTTGAAAAATGCATAAAAAATACAATCTTTGTATCAGCAACTCCAGGCGATTATGAGCGTAAAACAAGTTTTCAAATAGTCGAACAATTAATTCGCCCTACAGGACTTGTTGACCCACAAGTAGAGATAAGAAGTACCAAAAATCAGATGGACGACTTGGTATCAGAAATTAAAAAAAGAGAAGAAAAAGATCAACGGGTTCTTGTTACCACCCTTACAAAACGTATGGCAGAAGACCTTGCAGAATATCTATCCAAAAAACAGGTAAAGGTAAGATACTTGCATTCTGAGATTGAGAATCTACAAAGAACTGAACTAATTCGACAGCTGCGCCTTGGTGAGTTTAATGTCCTTGTAGGCATAAATCTACTCAGAGAGGGACTTGACATACCTGAAGTTTCTCTTGTTGCCATACTAGACGCGGACAAGGAAGGTTTTCTTAGAAACACAACCAGTCTTATTCAGAGTTTTGGCAGAGCTGCAAGAAACATCGATGGAACGGTAATAATGTATGCAGATTCATCAACAAAATCAATGAAGCTTGCAATAGCAGAAACTGAAAGGAGAAGGAAAAAACAATCGTATTATAACAAACAGATGGGAATCACACCAAGCACAATTGTAAAAGCAATACCACAAATGACTGTAAAACTAGAGGAGGTAAAACACATGTCAAAGCATGATTTAATCAAATTTGCAATTGAAACAGAAGCAATGATGAAAAGATTTGCAGAAGATCTTGATTTTGAACGTGCCATAGAATATCGAGAGAAACTTGCTCAGATTCAAAAGGTGATAAAGAAATGAACGATAAACTAAAAATTCGCGGAGCAAGAGAACACAACTTAAAAAATATCAATTTAGACATCCCAAAGAATAGACTAGTTGTAATTACTGGACTTTCTGGGTCTGGCAAGTCCACACTTGCATTTGATACAATCTATGCTGAAGGTCAAAGAAGATACGTAGAATCACTGTCTTCTTATGCTCGACAATTTTTAGAAATGATGGATAAACCAGATCTTGATTCAATTGATGGCCTATCACCGGCAATTTCAATACAACAAAAAACTACAAGTAAAAATCCACGCTCTACTGTTGGAACAATAACAGAGATCTATGATTATCTAAGGCTGCTTTATGCCAGAATAGGAATTCCTCACTGTACAAAATGTGGCAGACGCATATCCAATCAGTCAGCAGAATCAATTTGTGAGTCAATCTTAAAGAAATCAGATGGCAAAAACATAATGGTACTTGCACCTCTAATTAGAAGAAAAAAAGGAACGTATGAGAAGCTCTTCGAGCAAGTAAAAAAATCAGGATATTCTAGAATTAGAGTAGACAATGAGATAGTCGAATTAAATGGTGAGATTCCAATTCTTGACAAACAGAAATGGCACAACATAGAGATAGTTGTAGACAGAATAAAGGCGTCAAAGGAAGAAAAAAGCAGATTATTTGAATCTGTCCAAAATGCGCTAAAGACAACAAAAGGAACTGTGCTTATTTCAGGAAATGATGAACAGATATTTTCACAAAATAATGCCTGTCCACATTGTGGAATTTCAATAGGAGAACTAGAGCCTAGAACGTTTTCATTCAACTCACCTTTTGGCGCATGTAAAATGTGTCATGGTCTTGGTGTCAAGACGGAGTTTGATCCAGATTTACTAATTCCAGACAAATCAAAATCAATACTTGATGGTGCGATCGTTCCATGGTCAGGTAGATTTTCCTCGTTTAGAAGACAAACACTTAGGGATGTTGGTAAGAAATTTGGTTTTAATCTTATGACTCCAATAAATGAGATGACTCCAAGACAAATGCAGGTTATTTTGCATGGTACTGATGAAGTAGTACAGTTTTCCTACGAATCGCAAACAACTGATTCAAAGTGGCAATATGCCAATACTTTCAGTGGAGTCATACCTAATCTACACCGAAATTTTGTTGAAACTGATTCTGAATCTAAAAGAGAGGAAATTAGTAAATTTATGCGTGAAACACCATGTGGTTCATGTAAAGGAAGAAAACTCAAAGATGAAGCATTAGCTGTAAAAATTAATTCCATGTCAATAATGGACGTATGTGATCTTTCAATTGATGCATGTTATGACTTTTTCCAAAATCTGAAATTAACAGAAACTGAAAAATATATTGCAAAATCAGTTCTAAAAGAAATCATCTCTAGGCTAGAATTTTTAAAAAACGTTGGTCTAAATTATCTTACACTAAACAGAGTCAGTGCAACACTGTCAGGAGGAGAATCACAAAGAATTAGACTTGCCACACAAATAGGTTCCAACCTTACTGGCGTGCTATATGTTCTTGATGAGCCCACCATTGGTTTACATCAAAGAGACAATGCTAAGCTCATAAAAACACTAACCAAACTCCGTGATCTTGGAAACAGCATACTTGTAGTAGAGCATGATGAAGAAGTCATACGAAATTCTGATTGGATAGTAGATCTTGGACCAGGGGCGGGGATTCATGGGGGAAGTGTAGTTTTCGAAGGAAAGGTAAATGATATTTTAAATGATCATAAATCAATTACTGGAAAATATCTAAAAAATCATGATGCGATAAGACTTGTAAAAAAAACACGTCAACAAAAAGGAAAATTGGTTGTAAAGGGAGCATCGGAGAATAATCTAAAACATATTGATGTCGAGTTTCCCTTAGGATTGATGATTACAGTTACAGGAGTATCAGGGTCGGGAAAATCTACGCTTGTAAATGATATTTTATACAATGCACTTGCTGCACACTTTTATGCTTCAACAGAAAGACCAGGAAAACATAAAGAAATACTTGGAAAAGAACATGTCGATAAAATAATTGGCATAGATCAGTCACCAATTGGTAGAACACCTAGATCAAATCCTGCCACTTACATTAGTGCATTTACTCCAATTCGTGAACTTTATGCAAATACAGAAACGTCAAAAGAACGAGGATATACACCTGGCCAATTCTCATTTAATGTAGCAGATGGCAGGTGTTTTGCATGTGAAGGAGACGGCGTAAAGAAGATAGAGATGCAGTTTTTGTCAGATGTGTATGTGATGTGTGATGAATGTAAAGGAAAGCGTTACAATTCAGAAACACTTTCAGTTCTTTACAAGGGAAAAAACATCTCAGATGTTCTTTCTATGACAGTCGATGAAGCACTAGAGTTCTTTGCAAATATACCGACAATTCAAAGAAAGTTACAAACAATTGCAGATGTAGGTTTAGGATATATCAAACTGGGACAAGCTGCAACTACTTTGTCAGGCGGAGAAGCTCAAAGGGTGAAACTTGCAGCTGAGCTTTCAAAAAGAGATACCGGAAAAACAGTCTACACTCTAGACGAACCCACCACTGGATTACATTTTGCAGATGTACAAAAATTACTGGATGTTTTGAATAGGCTAGTTAATCTTGGAAATACTGTAATCATAATAGAACACAACATGGATGTGATAAAAAATTCTGATTGGATAATAGATTTGGGGCCTGAGGGCGGAGATAAAGGAGGACAGATTATTGCTTGTGGAGCACCAGAACAAGTATCTCAAAATCTAAAAAGTTACACTGGTCAGTATCTCAAAAGGATCCTAAATCTTTCTGCCATACCACATTCAACTATTTTTAGGAACTAATCTCCAAATCTAAAAAATAGACGTACGATTTAGCATATCCTAAAAACACTAAACAAAAACTCCTTTAATTGAACAGGTTTTTTATAACACTTATTTTGATATCATGGTTATAAAAAATCATGATTACAAAATCATCTCTAAACGTAACAAATGAGTTTGATCATTCAAAAATAACAATTCCAGCACATTTTGGGATTTACATGATGAAAGACAAGGACAATAAAATTATCTATATAGGCAAAGCGAAAAATCTTGGAAACCGTGTAAGATCATATTTTACCAAAAACCAGAACTATAAAAC
>Ga0184639_10000945_pt1 | contig 12087 bp, 13 predicted proteins | sample PLM31_170_b2_FD_133155 | JGI IMG/M metagenome (GOLD analysis project Ga0184639, IMG submission 133155) | Groundwater sediment microbial communities from an aquifer in East River, Colorado, USA - PLM3-1_170_b2 | ecosystem: Environmental > Terrestrial > Soil > Riparian zone | place: USA: East... | reverse complement strand
GAGAATCCGCGCTCTTCACTCATGACGGTTCCCTCCTTTGTCACAACCGCTGCAAAAGGGCCTTGATCCCGGCCCGCACGCCCGCCAGGACGCTGGCCACCGGGATGAGGCGCGACCCGAAAATGGCGCGGAGCACCCCGGTGGTCGCCCGGAGGTTCCCGCCCGCCTCCTCCACGGCTGCCATAGCTCCGCGCAGGCGGGCTGCGCCATCGGCCACCGCCTGAGCAGCCTGGGTCATGGCTCGGACTCCCTCCCGCGCCTCCTGCATTGTAGGCCGGAGCTCCAGCTCCAGCGTCCGGATGAATTCCTGCAGCCGCCACGATGCCCGGCGCAGTTCCAGCAGCGCCGGGATCAGTAGGACGGTCCACAGGACGCTGACCACGGCCAGGATCACCAGGGCGGCCACACCCACGGTATTCATGTTCTACCCCACCTCAGTTGAAAATGGAAAACCGACAACGTCTCGCCTGAGCCCCTCGGCCTGAGCTCGGGACGAAGGCTCGACGCAGGCCGACAACTGACAATTATGACCCAGGAAACCCGCTCAGAGCTCTGACCAACTCCATTCCGGGGTCATTGTCGGTTTTGCAATGCCGGTTTTCCATTTTGTATTTCAGATGACCCCGCCTTCCCGCAGGCGGGGGATCGCGTCCGGCGGGAGGTTCAACCATTCGGTCAGGACCACCTCGGTGTGCTCCCCCAGCAGGGGAGGCCCGGCCGTTGCGGCCCCGGGGGTTGCCGAGAGCTTGACCGGGATGCCCATCATGCGCACCGTCCCCAGTTTGCTGTGGGGCACCTCGATCACCATCTGCCGCGCGAGGATCTGGGGGTCGACGCAGACCTCCGCCACATCCTTGATCGCCCCGCACGGGATGCCGTGCTCCCCGAGCAGGAGCAACCACTCACTGACGCTCCGCTGACGGAGTATGGCGTCCAGAAGCGGTTTGAGAGTGCCGCGGTTCTCCACCCGCAGCGCCTCAGTGGCAAAGTCGGGGTGGGCGCCCAGATCGGGCCGGCCAATGGCCTCGCAAAACCGCGTCCAGAGCGCGTTGTTACCCACGGCGATGTTGAGGTAGCCGTCCCGGGCCTGGACCATCTCATACGGGACGATGGTCGGGTGCTGATTGCCCTGCCGCTGCGGGCTGTGCCCGGTGGCGAAGTAGATCCCGGCCTGAAACGTGAGGAGCGAAGCCATCGCGTCCAAGAGCCCTACGTCCACCTGCTGCCCCCGCCCGGTCCGGTCCCGGGCATACAGGGCCAGCAGGACCCCCTGGACCGCGTACAGCCCGGCGACGAGGTCGGCGATGGCCAGCCCGACCTTCACGGGTGGATTCTCGGGAAAGCCCGTGAGACTCATCACACCACTCTCGCCCTGAACGATGAGGTCGTAGCCGGGGCGCGACGCGGCCGGGCCGGTCTGTCCGAAGCCCGACACCGAGCAGTACACCAGCCGAGGATTGAGGGCCGCCGCCTCGGGATAGCTGAGCCCCAGCCGGGCGAGGGTACCCGGGCGGAAGTTCTCGACGAGGACGTCGGCTCGAGACGCAAGCTGTCGGAGGAGATCCAGACCCTGAGCGCTCTTCAAGTTCAGGGTGCAGCTCTTCTTGTTCCGGTTGATGCTCAGGAAGTAGCTGCTCTCTCCATCCAGGAAGGGCGGCCCCCACGCCCGAGTGTCGTCCCCGCCGTCCGGGTTCTCGATCTTGACCACTTCGGCGCCCATGTCCCCCAGGATCATTGCCGCGAACGGTCCCGCCAGGACCCGGCTGAGATCCAGCACGCGAACGCCCGTGAGCGGCCCCGCCATCCTATTCTCCCGCTAAGATCCTGAACATGCTTGACCATTCCGCGCCGACGGAAATTCTCAAACTGATCCGCCTATGGCGGAAAAACCGATAACGGAGGATAGACGGATGCGAACGAAGTTCGGGAGGCTCAGCCTCGCTTCCGAAGCTCGATTAGGCGATCGAAGAGCTTCGTGAGTTCAGCCAGCGGCCGGCCGTGCTTCAGTTTCTGCACGACCCCGGCCTCGTGCCGGGTAATCTCCAGGGCGCGCAACAGGACCTCCCGCGCCCGCTTCGCCGGGATGACGACGACGCCGTCTTCGTCCCCGTGGACGACGTCACCAGGCTGGACCGGCGCCCCCCCGCAGATGATCGGCACCTGCGTCTCCTGCAGGTGTTCGGCCGTTCCAACCCGGGGGGTGACGGCCCGGGCGAAGACAGGGATCCTCACTTGCTCGAGGCCGCGTAGATCGCGGACCGCCCCGTCAATGACAAACCCGCGGATGCCCTTCCGTCGCGCCTCGACGGCCATGAGCTTGCCGAGCAGGGCGGCCTCCTGCACACCCCCGCCGTCCACCACCAGCACCTCGCCCTCCCGGGCTTCGGCCAGCGCCTTGAGGAGGGTGAGGTAATCCCCGGGAAAGCAGCGAACCGTATGGGCAATCCCCGTCATCTGTCTCCCAGGGGTCACCGGCTTGATGGCGGCCCCCATGGTCCCCAGGCGACCCAGGGCGTCCGACAGGATCGCGGTGGGGATGCGGGCGATGCGGCGGAGGGAGTCATCCACGACGGTGCCTCAGTGCTTGATTTCATAAATCCGTATCGGGTCTTGCCCGATACGGATCGCCCCCGCCTGCGCCGGCTTGGCGGGCAGGCCCGCTGGATACATCGAGGGCGGGCTGGGAGTCAGATTCAGCGTGCTTATAAGGGCGTTTCGTGTCGGGTTGACTATGATCAACCCGGCACGAACTTATGAAATCAAGTACTCAGGAGCTTCCTACAGACCGCGGGGCGATCCGGACCGGGACACGGCGTCGGTTGCGCGTGGTCCGCCTGTCGCGGGTCCCGCGTCAAGGGAGAATAGCGATCACCCGCACCGGAGCTGACCCGGCCTCGAGCCGGAGGGGCGCGATCACCAGCTTCGTCCCCTTGGCCTGCAGCCGGTCCAAGTTCGTGAGGTTCACGAGCTGCCACTTCCCCGCCTGCCGGAGGAGGCGCGCCTCTTCGTCGCGGTTTCCCGGCGTCCCATCGGGGCTCAACGCATCCAGGCCCACCCCGCGAACCTCCCGCTCGCGCACCAGGAAGTTGAGAGCCGCCAGAGAGAATCCGGGCGCCCGCGGGACTCCCTGGGCGTCCAGATTCAGGTAGCGGACCGGATCGCCCCAGCGGCGGGACCAGCCGGTGTGAAGCAGGACCACAGTCCGTTTTGGGATGCGGCCATTCCGGCGTTCCCAGGCGCGCAGGTCGTCCACCGTGACCCGATAGTCGTCTGTCTTGGCGACCTTGGCGCTCACGTCCACCAGCACAGCATGGACGAAGAGGTCATTAGCCGGAATCTGGGCGACCGTCGGCTTGCCCTCCACGACGGTCACGGACAGAATCAGATGCGTCGTCAGGTCGGCGGGGACAGAGGACCGGGCCGTAGCGCTGTTCAGATCCCCCTCGCCGGCGGCCTCATTTCGGGGGCGCTCCTGTCCCGCCGAAGGCGGGACCGAAGGCGGGACCGGAGGCGGGGCCGGCGGCGGGGAAAGGGCCCGCTCGTCCAGGGCGTGCGTCAGGTCAACGACCTGGGCCTTGCCCAGCATGGCCCGCTCAAGCGCCCCCGCTGCCGCCTGCTCCGCCTGAAGGAAGAGCAGGATTGCGGCAAGCGGAAGCACCCGCAGCCGTCCATGCCAACCGCCCGGAGATCGTCCTGGCATGCCCATGAACAAAAAGGCAGGGCCACGCCATGACGCCAACCCTGCCCTCAAGTCTCCACCGAGCTTTATCACTTACCAGGCAGGCGGACCATAGCACACGCCCAAGTACCTGTCAACGTTCGGCCAGTTGGTTGTCTTCCATCACGACACATGGATTGCTCTCATTCGGGTACCCCCTGGGTGCTCGGCATTCCACATTCCGCATTCAGCCCGTCCCCGTGTCTCCTTGTCCCCCCACTCTCCGTGTCTCCGGCTCTCCGTTTCACCGTTTCCCCCGATTTGACCAATTGACAAATTGACCATTCGACGAGTTGTCGCTCGGCTCTCGTCTCTTCCCCCATTGACGTTCTGGATCGCGTGAGCTAAGCTTTTTTCCACGCAGCTTTCCGCAGGAGGGTCCCTATGTCTGAGGAATTGCGGTATCTCCGGGATATTCGGTTCTGCCCCTACTGCTTCCAGCAGACGTTCGACATGGCCGAGGTAACGGGCGAATGGGCCTACTGCGAGATCTGCGGCGTGGACATCGAAGTCACTGAATTGATCAAGTCATGACACGGCGCCACCGGGTGGGTTTCTTCGCGAGTCTCGTCCTTGCCTGCCTGGCCGTGGGGTCCTCAGTAACGCCTGCGCGGGCCACCACGGAAACTTCTGCGGCTCCAGGGTGGCTTGGAATCTCCATCTCAGACGTGGGAGAGGACCTGGCAGACCGGCTGGCCACGATCTTTGGCCCTGCGGCCGCGATCGGCGTGGTCGTGGTGGACGTGCTGAAAGGCGGGCCGGCCGAACGGGGGCCCCTGAAGCAGGGGGATGTCATCGTCCAGGTGAACGCCCAGCGGATCTGGGACGTCCGGCAGCTCCAGCGGACGATCCGGGCCCAGCCGATCAACCAGCGCGTGATGGTCACGGTCCTGCGGGAGGCCTCGCGCGTCACCCTACCAGTAACCATCGGGCCGATGCCGCTCGAGGCTCGCGCCCAACTGGCCGGCGAACGGTTCGGGTTCCTGGTCCGGGACGGGGATGACCGGGAACCGCGGCGGGCGCCTACCGAGGCGACGGGGCGAATCTTCGTCGCCTTCGTGGACACGGACTCTCCCGCCGCCCGCGCGGGCCTGCGACCCCAGGACGTGATCCTGAAGGCCAACGACCAACCGATCGGCAGCCTGGAGGATTTCGCACAGGCCATGCGGAGCGCGGATCGCGCGGTCTCTCTCCTGGTCGAACGCCGTGGCGCCCAGCAACCCCTCACGGTGAACCTGGCCCTCCCGAGCCGGTAGTCCATCTCGGCGCCGAGCGTCTCTCTCCCATCGCTCCGTCTGCTTTTGACATGCTTTCCATCGGCAGAATCTATTTGTTTCATTCGCTATACTGTGCTATCCGTGGCATGCGCTGGGCGAATCCTTTGCGCTGATCTCGAGCCGAATCCTGAGGGGAACCGAACCCCTCGGGGCGGTCAGCGAATCAGAAATCGAAGCGCTTTCCCGCGCGGCGGAAAGGCTGCCCGGCGAAGGCCGGCGAAGGAATGAAGGAGGTCATGAACGTGGCGGAGAATCCCGTTGCCCCGACGGGCAAGGAGATTCGGCTCACCGAATACGCGGCCTGTGCCGGGTGAGCGTCCAAGCTGGGTCCGGCGGACCTGCACGACGTCTTGGATCATCTGGCCAAACACGAGCACCCCGATCTCCTGGTGGGTTTGACCAGGAGCGACGATGCCGCCGTGTACCGGTTGAATGACCGACAGGCGATCATCCAGACGGTGGACTTCTTCCCGCCCATCGTGGATGACCCGTACACGTATGGAGCGGTGGCGGCCGCCAACTCCATGAGCGACGTGTACGCCATGGGCGGGCAGGTGCTCTTGGCCCTGAACGTCGCCGGCTTCCCCAAGGAGTTCCCCCGCAATGCGATTCGCCTCATCTTCCAGGGCGGGGCCGACAAGGTGGCCGAGGCCGGCGCGGTCATTGCCGGCGGCCATACCGTGGTGGACCAGGAGCCGAAGTACGGCCTGTGCGTGACAGGACTCGTGCATCCCGATCGCATCACGATCAAAGGGGGCCTCACGCCCGGGCACCGGCTGTTCCTCAGCAAGCCCCTCGGCACCGGCGTCATCGCCACCGCGGGGAAGGCCGGACGGGCCCAAACGCCTCACATGGAGGCAGCCATCCAGAGCATGATCCGGCTGAACCGGGGCGCGGCCGAGGTCGTGTCAGCAATCGGCCTTCGAGGGTGCACGGACGTCACGGGATTCGGGCTGCTGGGCCATGGGGCCGAGATGGCCCTGGCCAGCGGGTGCGGATTCCGCATCCGCGCGGAGGCGGTGCCCCTATTGCCCGGGGCCATGCGGTACGGCGAGGACGGGCACTTTGCTGGCGGGATGGGCCGCAACCGGGCGTTCGTCGAGAGCCTTGCCCGGGACGGCAAGCTGGCCTTTTATATCGCTCCTACCCTGGCCAAGCCTCTAGTCGAGCTGTTCTTCGACTCGGAGACGTCGGGCGGCCTGCTCTTTTCCGCGCCTGCGGAACAGGCGCAGGCGGTCCAAGACCGATTCGCGGCCAAGGGAGAGCCTGTCTGGGAGATCGGTGAGGTCATCCCCGAGATGGCCATCGAGATCGTGTAAACGCCAACCCCTTCACCGCATGACGGACACCCACGGACATCAAGGTTCCGCACCGGCCGACACAGCGGAGGATGTGCCGGCCGGTGGTTTTCTGGCTGGCCTGAAGGCCGGCGCCCTCCTGGCCTTCCTCCTCCTGGCCTTCGTTGGCCTCCGCTATACCGAGGCGGGTGCGTATCTCACCAAGGAACGGATCCAGGCCCTAGTCGGCGGGTTTGGTCTCCTGGCTCCGCTCGCCCATGTTGTCGTCTACGCGGTGGGGTCCACAGCCCTGGTGCCCGCAACGGTCTTCACCCTGATGGGGGCCGTGATGTTCGGGAAGTTTCTGGGAGGCATTTACAACCTTGTCGGCGCCACGGGGGGTGCCGCGCTGTCTTTTCTCCTGGCGCGCTCCCTGGGGCGGGCGTTCGCGGCGCGCTTGGCGACCGGAAGACTGCAGGCCCTGGACGCCAGGGCCGGGGCGCATGGATTCATGCTGATCTGCTACCTGCGGCTGACGTATTTGCCTTTTGCCCCGCTGAACTACGCGGCCGGCCTGACGCGCATCCGGTTCCCCGATTATCTGTTCGGGTCGGCGCTGGGCATGCTCCCCGGTATGTTCCTCATCACCGCGTTCGTGGACGAACTGACCAATTTGGGATCGCCGACGGACCTGTTGACCCGCCGATTCCTGCTGCTCCTGATCTTGTTCGGCCTTTCCCTGTTGCTGCCGGTGATGGTCAGGCGGATGCTACCGGCCGTCAGTGCCACCACGGCGTCCCGGAAAACCTGACGGACGCCGCGAATCCTTCCCTCTTTGATTCCCGTCCAAACCTTTGGATAGCCAGGCCGACAGCGATCCGGCCCATCTGGGCTCTCGATGTCGTGCGTCTATTCCATCGGGATTTCCGATTTGATCTATAGGAAATTAGTGGGATACATTACAGCCCCGCTTGACGATCCTTGGGTATCGTCCGGTCCCAAAAGGGCTTTGAGAACCAAGGGCCCCGGGTCTGTCGAATCTATCTCAAGACGAGGAGGGGATCATGAGCCGAACACTTATGGTTCTGATGATCGGCATGAGCCTGGTGGCGGCGGCCGTCGCACAGGCGGGGGAGCCGCTGAAGGAACTCCGGGTCTCGGCCATCCCGGACGAGAATCCCAACGAATTGATGCGGATTTATACGCCGTTCGCCGAGTACCTGTCGAAAGAACTGGGCATGAAGGTGATCTTCACCAACGTCGTGGATTACGCCGCCACGGTGGAAGGGCTGGCCGCCAAGAAACTTGACATGGTCTGGTATGGCGGGTTCACCTTCGTGCAGGCGCGCAAGCGGACGGGTGATGCGGTGCCGCTGGTTAGTCGCGAGGAGGACCTGGCCTTCACCAGCAAGTTCATCACCCGGAAAGACACGGGCATCATCAAGCTGGCCGATCTGAAGGGCAAGACCTTTTCCTTCGGGAGCGTCAGTTCCACGTCGGGGCATCTCATGCCCCGGTACTTCCTTCTCCAAAACGGCGTCAATCCGGAAAAGGATTTCTCCAAGTTCAGCTTTAGCGGTGCCCATGACGCGACGGCGCTGTGGGTGGAGAGCGGAAAGGTGGATGCTGGCGCCTTGAACTTTGCCGTGTGGGAGAAGCTGGTCCAGACGAAGAAGGTGGACACCACCAAAGTTCATGTGTTCTGGACGACACCGCCCTTTGTGGATTACGTCTGGGCCGTGCGCGGGGACCTGGACAGGGGCCTCCAGGAGCGGATTGCCTCAGCCCTCATGAAGCTGGACTACCAGAAGCCCGAGGACAAGCGGTTGCTGGACCTCCACCGCACCAAGAAGTACGTGCGGGTGAAGCCGGAGGACTTCAAGCCGGTGGAGGAGGCGGCCATCGCCGCCGGCCTCCTCAAGTAACGTCGATTCGTCAACTGGTCGATTCGTCAATTGGTCACTTGCCAACGATGGATATCTTGCGGGTAGGACAAATCGACCACTCGACTATTTGACCATTTGACACCATACGGGAGAGCCAGTGTACCGCCTGGAGGGCGTCACCAAGGTCTTTGACGGGACGCTGATCGCCGTCAACAACGTGGACCTGAAGATCGGCCGGGGCGAGAAGGTCGCGGCGATCGGGCCCAGTGGGGCGGGAAAGACCACCCTGTTCCGCATGCTCAACCTGACGGTCAGGCTGACGTCGGGCAGGTTGTGGATCGCCGGCCAGGAGGTGAGCAACCTTCGGGGCGCCCGCCTTCGCGAGCTTCGCCGGAAGATTGGGACCGTGTACCAGCAGCACAACTTGGTTCCCCGCCTGCGGGTCATTCACAACGTCCTGGCCGGTCGCCTTGGCGTCTGGTCGCTCCCCCAGGCCCTCCGATCCCTGATCCGGCCGCGCGAGGTGGACGTCCGGGTCGCCCATCAGGCCTTGTCCCAGGTGAGCATCCCGGAAAAGCTGTGGGCCAGGACCGACGAGCTGTCGGGCGGGCAGCAACAGCGGGTCGCCATCGCGCGCGTCCTCCTACAGAATCCCGAGGTGATCCTGGCGGATGAGCCCGTCTCGTCCGTGGACCCGACGCTCGCCCATGGCATCGTCAAGTTGCTGGTGGAGCTGAGTGCCAACTTCCACAAGACCCTGGTCATGAACCTGCACAGCGTGGATCTGGCCCTGGCCTACTTCCCACGGATCCTCGGCTTCCGGGACGGACAGGTGGCCTTCGATCGGTCGCCCAATGAGATCTCGGACGATCTGCTCACTGCCCTGTATGCCGGAAGCGTCACCGGCGCCCCGCCCGAGGATGCTCCCCATGCCGTCGAACCCGTCCCTAGCTGCACTCCCATTCTCCCATCGTAGCAAGTCGCATTTCCCGATCCTTTTCGGGATCTGCTTCGCCGTGGCGTTCATGGGGAGCTGGCAGCTCGCCCAGATCCAGCCCGGACTGCTCTTCGAGACCGAGGGCCGCCGAAACATCGCCAAGTTCATCACCGGCATGTTCCCGCCGGACCTGTCCCCGGAATTCCTCCGCTTCCTCGTTGTCCCGCTCTTCGAGACCATCCAGATCTCCGTCATGGGGACTGTGCTGGCCGTCGCCATCGGCTTTCCCCTGGGTCTCCTGGGAACCGCGTCCCTGGCGTACACCGGCATCCTGCATGAGGTGGAGATTGGTGGATCGCGGGCCCGACGCCTCACCCGAGCCCTGCCCTACATCCTGGTTCGTAGTGTCCTGAGTGTCTTTCGCTGCATCCCCGAATTCGTCTGGGCCTTCATGTTCGTCCGCGCGGTCGGCCTGGGACCCTTCCCCGGTGTCCTTGCCATCGGGATCTCCTACGGCGGAATGCTGGGCAAGGTGTATTCCGAGATCCTGGAGAACCTGGCGGTTCAACCCAGCGAGGCCCTCCAGGCCACCGGGGCCTCGCGCTGGAAGGTGCTGCTTTACGGGATGCTCCCCCACGCCATGCCTCAACTGGTGTCCTACACGCTATACCGGTGGGAGTGCGCCGTCCGCGCCTCCGCGATCCTGGGCTTCATCGGCGCCGGGGGACTGGGCCAGCAGATTGAACTCTCCATGCGGATGTTCAACTTCCACGAGGTCATCACCTTGGTTCTGATCCTGTTTCTGCTCGTGGCCGCCGTGGACTTCCTCAGCGCCAAAGCGCGCAAGGCAATCGTGTAGCATGCCGGCACATCCCGCCTCCGCAACCACGACGATTCCGCTGCCTCCCCGAGGACGGACACGCGTCGCCAGTTTCCTGGTGCCGGCGGGCATCGCGGCACTGATCATCTGGAGCTGGCACGGGACACACTTCGACCTCATGAGCCTCCTCGGCGCTGACGGCCGCGCCCAGATGCTCACCTACGCGCGTAAGCTGTTCCCTCCGGATCTTTCCACCGATCTTCTCCTGAAGGTGGCCTACTGGTCGCTCGAGACCTTTGCCATGTCCTTCATGGGCACGCTCCTCTCTGTGGCAATCGCGCTGATCCTGGTCTTCCCGGCCAGCCGTAATCTGGTCTTCTCCGGGGTCTTGTTCGAGGTGGACGAGGCTGGTCGCCCGGTGCGCCTGGCCCGGCTCGGCCTCTATGTGTTTGCCAGGGCAGCCCTCAATCTCCTTCGCACCGTTCCCCATATCGTGTGGGCGCTGATCTTCGTTTTTGCCGTGGGTCTCGGGCCGTTCCCGGGGGTCCTGGCCCTCGGCCTGCATACGGGCGGGATCCTGGGCAAGCTCTTCGCCGAGGTCGTGGAGGACATCGAGACCCAGCCGCTGGAGGCCTTGCAGTCCACGGGAGCGAGCCGGTTCCAGATCTTCGTCTACGGGGTCCTGCCTCGGGTCCTGCCGCAGTTTCTGGCCTACAGCCTCTACCGGTGGGAGGTGAACATTCGCGAAGCAATCATCCTGGGCTACGTCGGCGCCGGCGGCCTCGGCCAGCAGGTTCAGATTGCGATCAGCCTTTTCCTGGAAAACAAGCTTCTCACCCTGATCCTGGCCATCTACGTGATGGTTACCGTGGTGGACTACCTCTCCGCCTACCTCCGCCGCCGCCTCTTGTAACCCGATCTTCCTCCCTTTGCATCTGCGCACTGTCGAAGTACACTGCTTCCCGCCGGAAACCTCTTTTCCCCTCCCCCTCCTCTCCCCCTCGAAGGGGGAGAGGAGTGAGGTGAGGGGGTGCATACGGGGCGCGGACACGAGCGGTGTAGTCTCAACGAGCTGTTGAACAGGCGCAAGCAGATGGGACGTAGGAGCCTGCAGATGGGGGCCAATCCCCGGCCCCCGACCCCTGCCTCCTGACCCCAAGGAGATAGTAATGATGGGCGCAAAAGCGTTGGGACATGCCGTGCTTCGGGTGCGGGATCTCGAGCGGTCGCTCGTGTTTTATCGGGATGTGCTGGGCCTGAAGGAGGTCGCCCGGTACGGCGGGCGGATGGTCTTCCTATCCTGCGGAGAGAACCACCATGATCTTGCTTTGCAGGAGATCGGAAGGCGAGCGCCCGATCCGAACCCGGCGGCCGTCGGTCTGTATCACCTGGCGTTCAAGGTGGGGGATACCTTGCAGGACCTTGTTGAGATGAAGGCCAAGCTGGAGGCAGCCGGCGTCCCAATCCTCGGCGCCTCGGATCACAACGTCTCCAAGGCCCTGTACGTGATGGACCCCGACGGCATCGAGATCGAACTCTACACCGACGAGGACCCGGCCATCTGGAAGTCCAACCCCCAGGCCGTCGCCACCATCAAGCCTCTCGCGATCTAACCGACAAAGGGGACGTTGCATTACAAGTATTATTTCTACTCTCGGCATCCATAGGCATCTTGAGAGATCCCAACGGTTTAGATCTCCCACGCGAGAATTCGACTTGTAATGCAACGTCCCGGTTCCCGTCCGGTTCCACGCCTCCCCTCTACCTCTCTTGGTAAGACAGGCAATTCCAACACTGGCCGAGGCCAAAAGTATAATAAGTATCCCTCGTCCCCTATTTCGTCCTTTCACTGGTCTTGGCGTTCTTGTCCCGCCCGTGGCGGGATTGGCGGTTTGTGCCTCCTCGCGGGGGAAAAACACGACGGCCGGGACCAAGTGGCGGGGAGGGGGGAGGGTGTCCACGAGGTCCCGACCGTCGTGATACGGGTAAGGATCCAAGAGGGCTTCCCCTCAAGTCCGCCCGCATCGTCGTGCACTATACATGACCAGATCGCATTCGCCAAGCCCAATTGTGAATTGTATCGCATCCTGGACAACTTGATTCCGTCGTCCTGGGACGCCGAACCGCCCCGGGCGGAAATCAGTGGACGCGTTTCGGGTTTACTGGTATGTG
>Ga0184639_10000944_pt1 | contig 12090 bp, 10 predicted proteins | sample PLM31_170_b2_FD_133155 | JGI IMG/M metagenome (GOLD analysis project Ga0184639, IMG submission 133155) | Groundwater sediment microbial communities from an aquifer in East River, Colorado, USA - PLM3-1_170_b2 | ecosystem: Environmental > Terrestrial > Soil > Riparian zone | place: USA: East... | reverse complement strand
GTGCACGGCGGCAGGGGTGGAGGACATGGCCCGGATCCAGACCGATGTCGTTTCGGTCCAGGCGGTGGGCATTCTGGCGCACCTCGTGCGGCCGATGGCCGAGACGCTTCAGGATCTCCGGGCCCGGCAGGCGGCCTCCCTGCTCCTCTCTTGGGATGGTGCCATGCTGGCGGACAGCGCCTGCGGCGCCCTCTACCACCTGTTCTACCAGGAACTCCTGCACTCTTGCTTCCGCCCCGTCATGGAGGAGCAGTCCCCGGGCCTCTTCACCAGGTATTTCTCGTTGCTGCACCTGGCGGTGCCCGCTGCGGATGGGGCCCTGCTTAAGGGCGATGGCGCGTGGTTTCCGGCTGGCCTGGGCCCCACGATCGAGCGGTGTCTCGCGGCGGCGTGGGAGCAGGCGACGACCCGGTTGGGTTCCGATCCCACAGCCTGGCGGTGGGGGACGTTGCACACGCTCACGCTCTCGCACGGCCTCGGCCGTGGGAAGAGATGGATTTCCCGTATGCTGGCCTGGCTCCTGGATCTCAATCGGGGGCCGTATCCTCGACCCGGCGATGGAATGACGGTGAATCTGGCGGCATTTACCTTGACCGAGCCCTTTGAGGTGATGGCGGGGCCGATCTACCGGCAGGTCGTGGACTTGGGATCGCCGGACGAGTCCCGGTGGATCATCGCCGGGGGGACCTCGGGGGATCCCCGCTCTCCTCACTATGCCGACCAGGTGGAGGCATGGCTCTCGGGGACGTACCGGCCCATGCGGTTCCGTTCCCGCGCCGAGGCCGCCGATGGGGTCGTGGTGCACCTCAGGCCTGCCACCTGAGGCAATTGCGTCTCCCCGGCTTGCGTGTTATAACCACCCACACATCCGCGGGACTTGAATGGATCACACGGGGATGAGAAACCGTTCGGTAGTTTCCGCCCAAGGCGGATTCGGTTGTTCTCATCGAACAGGAACGACCGACCGACCGAACCACCGAACAGCCGAAGGTAGTTGGGTAGAGAGAGATGCGTAGTTGGGGGAGCGTGCGAGAGCCCTGGCCGTTCGTGCTGGGACGCGAACTCGACGGCGTTTTTGCCATCGAGGACTGGCAGGCGTTCGACAGCATGGTGCGGTTCCGTGGCCGCCTGCTGGTCTCGTCGGAGGCGGCGATGTCGCTCCTGTCTCCGCGCATCGAGCCCTACGGGTACGTCCCCATGATCCGGAGTCCCGAGGAAATTGCGATGGTCCGCCTGACGCCTCTCCTGAGCGGACCAGATACGGTGTGGAAAGGCTGGCCGCTCAACCTGGCCCTGTTCCTCGGGACGGTGGCGACCACCTTCTTCGTGGGGGCCGGGTTGGACATCACACTGCTCCTCGTCGGTGCGGACAGCCCCGGGAGACACGTGCTCGGGGTGCTCGGTGATCCCAGCCGGCTTCTGCAGGGCGTGATGTTCTCCGCCAGCCTCCTCCTCATCCTGGGATTCCACGAGCTTGGCCACTACCTCACGGCGCGGGCGTACGGCGTCGGCGTGAGTCTTCCGTATTTTGTCCCGCTGCCGGTATGGCCCATGGGAACGATGGGTGCCATCATCCGGATGCGCTCGCCCATCCCCAACCGGAAGGTCCTCTTCGACATCGGGATCGCCGGACCTCTGCTGGGCCTCTGCCTGGCGCTGCCAATCCTGGTGATCGGCCTGCACTTCTCACCCGTGCGACCCCTGTCGGGCGTGGCGTGGCAGGAAGGAAACTCGCTCGCGTACCTCTTTCTGAAGTGGCTGGTCAAGGGGCCGATCCCGGAGGGTTCCGACGTCATGCTCCATTCCGTGGCCATGGCCGGGTGGCTGGGACTGTTCGTCACGGCCCTGAATCTCATGCCCCTGTCTCAATTGGACGGCGGGCACATCGCGTACGCGGCCTTGGGCGGCGGCTCCCGCAAGGTCGTATGGCTCTTCCTGGGTGCGTTGGTTGTCCTGTTCCTGGTGTCCCACTGGCCCGGCTGGCTGGTCTGGGTGACGCTGGCTCTGGCGCTGGGGCTTCGCCACCCGCCGCCCCTGGATGATCTGACGCCCCTGGATCCTCCACGACGGCTCCTGGCACTCGTGGCCCTGGGGCTCCTTGTTGTTCTGATTACGCCGCTGCCCCTGGCACTCTATGAGTTCTGACGCTGGTCGCTCCCACTCTCCCGCGCGCCCGCCTGCGTCCCGCTCCGGAGCGGGACAAGCAGGCCTGCGCCTGGTGAGTGACACGGGGGAGGTGCCGTTCCCCCGCTTCGCGCGAGATGAAGTGGCCCGCCTCTTCGAGGAAGGGCCCGCCCCGGCCAGAGGCGGTTCATGACGGGGTTTCCGGACACGCGGTACCGGCAGGATACGCCTCTGGCCGGAATGAAAAATGACCACCTGACATTTAAGAACCGGAAAACGGGAATTGTCCCGTTGTCGGTTGTCGGTTTTACATTTTTCATTGACGGAGTGTTCCATGCATGACCCGCAAGAGATCGCCCGCGCCTTCCTCATCGAGAGCGACGTGGACTACCGCGTGACCCTGCTCCTGTGTGGGACGGAGTTTCACAGCCGGACCATCGCCTTTGCCCAGCAGGCGGTGGAGAAGCTGGTGAAGGCGTGCCTGGCCCTGCGGGGTGTGGTGACATTGGACCACAATCTGTCCTCCCTGTTCCGGGCACTTTACCAGGCCGATTTTCCGGAGATGGACGAGCTGGTCCGGCACATCGACACCCTGGAGCGGCACGGGGCACGCCCGAGGTTTCCGCTGTTCCAGCGGCGTGATCTCCCCATGTGGGTGCCGTCGCGCGACTACCGGGAGGGGGACGCGACCCGCGCCCTCCACAGCGCCGAGTACGTCGTGCAGCGCCTGCGACCGCACCTGGATCGGCTCCTGGCCAGACCCTCGGAGGAGGGGAGGATGCGGCCATGACCCTCGCCGGGCCCGACGTTCCAGAGCGCATCCTGCTGGTGGAGGACAGCCCGCTGCAGGCCGCCATAATCTCAGATCACCTGGCGCAGCGGGGATACACGTCGCGCTGGGAGACGACCCTGGCCAACGGGCTGGAGGCGATCCGAGACTCGCCGCCGGACCTCCTGATCCTGGACCGGATCCTCCCTGACGGGGACGGGGGACAGTGGTGCCGAGAGCTCAAGGCGGATCCCGCGATGCGGGATCTCCCCATCATCATCCTGACCGCGCGGCACAAGGTGGAGGAGCGCGTGGAGGGGCTGCTGGGCGGCGCCGACGATTACATTCCAAAGCCCTACCACCCGGAGGAGCTCCTAGCTCGGGTCTTCGGGTGCCTGCGCACCCTGGCCCTCAAGCGGGAGCTGCGCCACAAGGCGGAGGAGCTGGCACGGAAGAATCAGGAACTGATGGAGGCCCAGGAGCGGATCATCCGGATGGAACGGCTGGCCGCCATGGGAGAGATTGGGCTGGCGATCCGACACGAGATCAACAATCCCCTGGGGACAATCCTGGGGTACGCCCAGCTCTTGCTGCTCCAAGCGGAGAGCCTCCCGCCAGAGGTCCGCACGAAGCTCGAAGCGATCAGCCGTGGCGCCGTCCGCATCCGGGACGTGGTCCGACGCCTGGAGGAGATCCGCGAAGAGCGGACGGTGGAATATCTGCCGGGAGTCAGCATGACCGATCTCCAGCCGAAAGAGCCGGAGCACAGCGGGGGCGGGAAGCCGTAACCCGGCATAGCCGGAAACTATTAGGAGACGAGTTCAAGGAATATCGAATGTCGAACAGCCACGCCATGGCGTGGATGAATTTCGAACGATGACCATTCCGGGAGCGGCTTCCCCCGGGCCTTCGCCATTCGACATTCCGTGTTCGATATTCGACATTTCCCAATCCGCCTTACGAGAGTCGGACCCCTTCCCGAACGCCGGGAGAGGGTTGGCAGGCGAGCCGTGTGTCCGTGGCGCGAGGGGAATGCCCCGCGGTGGGGGTCAGGAGAGGCGCAGCCGGTGTCTCGCCCAGCAGCGCATGGCGAGCCACAGCCGGTGTGTGTCCGAGAGGCGGATGCGGCGGGAGAACACGTCGTAGTTCGTGGCCTCGATCCGGTCCAGGAGGCAGCCGTAGATCGCGCCCATGATCTCTGCGGCCAGCATGCTCCGCCGGTCCTCGGCGGGCAGGGCCGCCCGGGCGGCCGCGTAACACTGTCTGGCGCGTCCCACCTCGAAGCGCATCAGCTCGTCGAAGGCCGGGCTCTTCCGCCGGGCCAGCACGTCCGCCTCGGCCACTCCGAAGCGCTCGAGGTCCTCCTGCGGCAGGTAGATGCGCCCCCGGTCCGCGTCGGTCCCCAGATCCCGCAGGATGTTGGTGAGCTGGAAGGCGGTCCCCAGGCGCTCAGCGTACAGCCGAGTGGCCGGGTGGCGATACCCGAAGATCTCGATGCACATCAGGCCCACCACGCCCGCCACGCGATAGCAGTACTGCTGGAGATCCGCGAAGGTGGCATAGCGGGACTTTGTGAGATCCATCTCCACGCCGTTCAGCAGCTCCTCGAAATAGACGTGGGGGATGCGGAAGGCGAGGATGGTCTCGGCCAGGCGTGCCGTCACCGGGTGGGTGGGTTCCCCGCGGAAGCAAGCGTCCAGTTCCGCCCGCCAGGCCTTCAAACGTTCCACTGGATTGCCTGCGGGCAATACGATGCCCGCAGGTGGTGGATTGCCCGCCGGGAGAAGGATCCCGGCGGGTGGTCGTGTGCCCCCGGGCACGAGGTTACCCATGGTCGGCGCGGGCTCGTCCACCAGGTCATCGGTGACCCGGCAGAAGGCGTACACGGTGTAGAGCGCATCGCGCTGGGCTCTGGGAAGGAAGAGGAAGGCGTAGGAGAAGTTGGACCGGCTGGCCCGGGTGAGGACGCGACTCACGTCTCGAGACGTTGAGGAGACGGTTCCCGGGTGGCTCATGGTGATCCGTCGGGGGCCGGTGCCCCCGCCTGGACGGGGGTCAGGCGGGCTGTGTGGCCTCGCGGGCGGCGCGGTCGCGGGTCAGTTCCGGCGGCAGGGCGAAGCTGACTTCTTCCGTCACGGCCTCGATCTCTTCGATCTCCGTCACGCCCCGCACCCGGAAGTAGCTCACCACCTCGTCCACCAGGTACTCCGGTGCCGAGGCCCCCGCCGTGATCCCCAGACATGCGATGCCGTCCAACCAGGCGGGATCGATCTGGGAGATGTCGTCGATCAGGTAGGCCCGGGCGCCCGCGTCCCGCGCGACCTCTGCCAGGCGATTACTGTTGGAGCTATTCTGGGATCCGATCACTAGGATGACCGGCGCGCGGCTGGCGATGGCTTTCACCGCCATCTGGCGGTTCTGGGTGGCATAGCAGATATCGTCCCGGGCCGGCGCCGTCAGGGTGGGGAAGCGCTGCCGCAGTTTGCCAATAATCCCCGAGGTGTCGTCCAGGCTCAGGGTCGTCTGAGTGATAACGGCGATCCGATCCGGATCGGAGACTTGGAGGGCATCCGCCTCTTGCGCCGATCCGATCAGGTGAATGTGGTCGGGGGCGTGGCCCATGGTTCCGATCACCTCGTCGTGTCCCTCGTGGCCCACCAGGACGATGGGCCGGTTCTCCTGGGCGAACCGGACCGCCTCATGGTGTACCTTGGTCACTAGAGGACAGGTGGCATCGATGACCTTGAGGCCCCGGGCCGCGGCGACCTGACGGACCTCCGGTGAGACGCCGTGGGCGCTGAAGATCACCGTCGCGCCATCCGGGACCTCGGCCAGCTCGTCCACGAATATGGCCCCTTTCGCCCGGAGTTCGTTCACGACGTGGACGTTGTGGACGATCTCTTTTCGGACATACACGGGGCCGGGGTACAGATCCAGGGCCAGGTTCACGACATCTATAGCGCGATCCACCCCTGCGCAGAAGCCTCGCGGCTTTGCCAGGAGCAGCTTCTTGACCGACATACGTACCCCCTCGAGTTGAATAGGTCGCGTGCCCATGGCGACACCCGGGACAGTAATCATTTTCGCCGGGGTTGTCAACCCGATTCCTCCCCAAAACTCGACAGGGATAGGGACAGCGAGAACTCGACAGCGACAGGCCTGCCCGCCGGCGGTCAGGCGGGGACAGCGACAGCGATGCCGATCTCTGTCCCCACCCAGTGGGCACCCAGCCGATTGGATCTCATGATCCCGGTCGGCTGGGTCCCCGGATATCCCTGTCGGTATTTGGTCATTGGGGAAAAGGGTTGACACTCCTTAGAAGCGTCTCGTATAAAAGCGGTGCTGCGCAGTATCCTCTCCACCTGGAGGAGCACCCCGGCATGACCGTGGCCATCGAGACAACCAACCTAACCCGTCGCTTCGGGGCGGTGACCGCGGTCGCGGGATTGAACCTGACCGTGCGGTCGGGGGAGATCTTCGGCTTCCTGGGTCCCAACGGGGCCGGCAAGACCACGACCATCCGGATGCTGTGCGGGCTCCTCCTGCCCAGCGAGGGCACCGCGCGCGTGGCAGGGCTGGACGTGGCGCGGGACGTGGAGGCCGTCAAGAGGATCGTAGGCTACATGCCCCAGCGCTTCAGCCTCTACGGTGACCTCACGGTGGAGGAGAACCTCGACTTCTTCGCCGGGGTGTACCGCCTGTCCGGGCAAGAGCGACGACGCCGGGTGGCCGAAACGCTGGCGCGGGTGGATCTGGCGGACCGGTGCCGGGAACTCACCGAGCACCTGTCGGGCGGCCTCAAGCAGCGCCTGGCCCTGGCCTGCGCTCTGGTACACTCGCCGACCATTCTGTTCCTGGACGAGCCCACGGCGGGGGCGGATCCCCCATCCCGCCAGCGGATTTGGGACCTCCTCTACGTGGCTGCCGCAGAGGGGCAGACCATCCTGGTGACCACCCACTACGTGGAAGAGGCGGAGCGCTGCCAGACCATCGGCTTCATGCACCGAGGGCGCTTCATCGGCTCTGGCTCGCCGGACCAGTGCAAAGCAGAGATGGCTGAGGCGCTGTTGGAGGTGGATGCGCGGCCCGTGATGCAGGCGGCCGCAGTCGCCCGCACCCTCGAAGGCGTGACGGGGGTCAGCATTTACGGCCACACCATCCGGGTCTTCGCCAAGAGTCCCGCACATCTCCACCAGCATCTACAGGAGGCCCTCAGCGCCCAGGGCATCTCCGTGAAGACTATCCGCGCCGTTTCCCCCACCCTGGAAGACGTGTTCATGTCCCTCACCCGCGGCGTCTCGGAAGCCGACGGGCGGAAGTAGGCCATGCTGGCTATCGTCGGACACGTGACGCGCAAGGAGATCCGGCAGATCCTCCGGGACCGGCGGAGCCTCACCCTCATCCTGGTGATGCCCATCGTGCTCACCTTCCTCTTTGGCAAGGCCCTGGAAACGGGGGAGCTGCGCCAGATCCCGTCGGTCATCCTGAATCAGGACAGCTCGCCGGAGAGCAACGTGATCGTCACCGCCTTCAGCACCTACGACGAGGTCCAGATCCAGGGCGAGGTGAAGACCGTCGAGGAGGCCCAGGACCTCCTGCACCAGGGGAAGATCAAGGCGGCCATCATCATCCCGCAGGGATTCATGCAGAAGATCGAGGCGGGAGGGGACGCGCAGCTCAGCCTCTTGTTGGACGGGACCGACAACAACTCGGCCCCGATCGTGGAGGGGGTGGCGCAGCAGGTCATCCAGCGCTACAACGCCGAGCGGGCCATCCGGGGACTCTGGGCCCGCGGCGTGCGCCCCGACCGGGGCCGCCGCCTGATTCAGCCGGTGTTCGTCCAGACGGAGATCCGGTACAACCCCGGGCTCCGGTACCTGGGGTACGTCATGCCGGGGGTCATCGGGCTCACGCTGCAGCTCCTCACCGTCATGCTGATGGCCGTGAGCATTCCCCGGGAGCGGGAGCGGGGGACGCTGGATCAGCTCATGGTCACGCCCATCCGCCGGGCGGAGCTGATCCTGGGCAAGCTCACCCCGTACCTGGGGATCTCCCTGCTGAACGTGGCGACGATCCTGTTCGTGGCGGACCGGTGGTTCAACGTCCCGGTCCGCGAGCGCCTGCCGCTCCTGCTCGCCCTGTGCCTCTTGTTCGTCCTCACCTCGCTGGCGACGGGGCTTCTGATCTCGGCCGTCTCCCGCTCCCAGTTCCAGGCGATCCAGATCGCCGTCTTCTACGTCCTGCCGGTGTTCATGCTCTCCGGGGCGTACGCCCCCATCGAGGCCATCCCCGAGACCATCCGGCCGATCTCCTACCTGTTCCCACTGATGTATTTTTGTCGCGCGGTCCGCGCCGTGACGTTGCGGGAGGCCGGGATCTTCCTGGTGTGGCGGGACCTGATTATTCTGGGCGGGTTCGCCTTCGTGCTCCTCTACTGGGCGGTCCTGAGCTTCAAGAAGCGAGTCGTCTGAAAACTAAGAACCGACAGCGACAGCGATCTCCGGGTACCCCCTGGGTGGCGACAACAGCTTTTTCGCTGTCGCTATCGCTACCGGAAATCGGTGGTTCAAGGTTTGCTAGTGACGAGGAACTGGGCCTCGTCGAATTCCTCGGCGGCCAGCTCCTTGAGACCGGTCCGCTCGTACACGTGTCCCAGCATCAGGTGCAGGTTCGGCTCGTCGGGGTCGGCGGCGATGGCGGCCTGCAGTTCCCTCCGGGCCTCGGCATACAGCTCTTGCTCAAAGAGCAATCCCGCGCGCATCAGGATCACGGTGTTCTTCGGGTATCCGGGCAGCACGGAGGGGGCTAGCGCGTCCAGGGCCTCCCGCACTTTCGCAATCTCGTCCGGCCGCAGGACCGTGAACTGTCCCCGCTGTGTCGCGAAGTCTCTGGCCTCCAGCTCCCAGCGGTAGGACACGCCGGGGAGGAGACGCGGCGCCGCCGTGGGGTAGGGAAGCGGCGCCCTGGGCAGGTTGCCCTGCTCCCACACCAGGCCCTGTGGACCGAAGACGCGAGCCGTGTAGCGCAACCGATCGGAACCCGCCCACTCCAGCACCGGGGGCCCAAGGAGTTTCCCATCACGCGGGGACAGCAGGAGGGGTGGATGTTTGACGCCTCGGACGGCCAGCGGGACGTAGGTCAATTCCTTTTTCTTGCCTGTCAGGATTCGGCTGATGATCCTCACGAGGCCCTCGGTCTTTCCAGCCCCGCCGGCCGGCGGGGTCGCCGGGGCCTGGACCGTGTAGGGTGAATTCGCCGTAGAGACGGTCACAGTCCCTTGCCCGCTGGTGAACATGAGGACGGCTATGGCATTTCCCGTGGCCCGAAGCTGGTCCCCGGGCCGCAGGGACAAAAGTGGCAAGGGAGCCTTCCAGTCCACCTCGGCCGTGAGCTTGACCCGCACCCCCCCTTGTCCCGGTTTGATCTCGGTCAGGATGGCGACGGGGTCTCCGGCGGGCGCCGCCAGGGAGCCCACAGGCGCCAGAGTCGCCAGGACCCCCCAGAAGAAGAGGATGACGGTCCACCATCGCTCATTCATGGCTTCCTCCCCTGCGGGCCGGCCGCATCCCCTACGAAGCCCAGGATCTCGTAGACCTTAACCGCCTGGTGGCGGCCCTTCACCTTCAATTCGCCGCAGTCCTTGGCTTCCACCCGCTCCTTCACGGCCGCATAGGTGTCGCCGGTGATAAGGAGGGTAGTGTGCAGGTCCTTGTTGAGGCCCTCCACCCGGGCAGCCACATTCACGGCGTCGCCCACGACCGTGTACTTCATCCGTCTTGGCGCACCCACGTTCCCGGCGAAGACGGGACCGGTGTGGATCCCGATCCCCATCCGAAGAGCGGGGAGTCCCCGGTCCTGCCATTCCGCGTTCAGCGCGTCCAATCCCGCCTGCATCTGGAAGCCGGTCCGGACCGCATCCAAGGCATGGTCCGGGTTGTTCACAGGCGCGCCGTAGACCGCCATCACGGCATCACCGATGAAGTCGTTGATGATACCGTGATGTCGCTCCACCGCCTCCACCATCATGGGGAAGTACTCGTTGAGCTGCTGGGCGACTTGTTCTGCAGCCATGTCCTCGGACAGCGTGGTGAAATCCCTCAGGTCGGTGAACATGATGGAGACGGTCCGGCGTTGCCCCCGCAGCGACCGATCGTCGCTATAGATCCGCTCCGCCACCTCCCGGCCGACGTACTGGTGAAAGGATCGCCGGATACGGCGCCGCTCCATGGCATCGTGCAGGCTGCTGCTCAGCCGGATCGCCAGGATCGGTGTGACGACGTCGAACCAGGCAGTGCTGAGGTTGCTTGCCCAGGTGTTGAGGCCGATTGTCAGGAACGCTGCGCCGCCCAATGAGATGAGCAGGGCCCGGTTCGGTCGGACCACAACGAAGAGGGCGCTGAGGAGAAGGCACAGCAGGAACTGGAGGTTCAGGGTCGTGCCCCAGGCCACCGGCTGGATCTGGCTCCGGGTGAGCAGGGTGTGCAGGATGTTGGCGTGGATTTCGACCCCGGGCAGGATGCCCCGCGGCGTCGGGAAGGCATCGCGGCTTTCGCTGAAAGTTGCGCCGATCAGGACGATCCGATCCCGGAACGGGTTGTCCTGGGCGACAGCCTCGTTCGACTTGCCGAGCGTGTACACGGCGTCGCTGCCAATGGTGAGGAAGCTGCCGGCGGGGCCGACGAAGTTGATCTTCCAGTCATCGTCCCGGAGGAAGCGGAGGGGCGAGGTGCCGCGAGGCTTCCCGCGGGCCTCGTCCCATTCCGGGAGGGAAAGCTCAATCGGCTCGGGCCCGGCCAGCGTCCGAGCGAAGGTTGCAGGGTCCTGGCCGCCCAGGCGGGCCAGGAGGGCGAGGGAGAGCGAGGGAAAAAACTGCTCATTCTCCAGCGGGACGACCAATGGAATCCGGCGGAAGAACCCATCATCATCCTTGGGCACCTCGGCGAAACCCGAGACCTTCTCGAGGGCCGGGTCGTACAACGGCGTCGGTCGGTAGCGAATTTCCCCGTCGGCGTCGGGCACGGCACGGAGCGTCCGGGCCACCACCACCGGGGCGACAGGGTTTCCCGATGCGCCCAGGATGGCGGCGCTGAGGTCACGGTCATTGGGCGGGATTGTCTGTCGCCGCAGATCGACGTCCAAGCCGATCACCCGTGCCCCGCTTTTCCGCAGGCCGCGGACGACGCCAGCAAGGTAGTCGCGAGGAAGGGGCTGGCGCTCGTTCAGACGCTGGAAGGCCGCGTTATCGATGGCGACCAGGACGATCTCCGGCGCGCGCGTCCCGCCCTTGATCCAGAAGTAGAAGTCCAGGATTTTCCCGTGGTAGCCGGAGAAGTGCCCCAAGGATGTGGCCGTGGCGACAAGTCCGCTGGCGGCGAACCCCAGGATTAGGCCCAGCAGAAACCGCCGGTGCCGCGCCCGCAACTCCGGAAGACGAAACCGCATCTATGGGTCCTCACTGCCGTGACTCGCTGCTGCCGTGTCGCCTCGACAGCGACAGCGAATCGGAAGCGCCTTCTGCCCCTCCCTGTCCCTATCCCTGTCCCTGTCGAGGTATTCGGTCGGCGATCTCTCGGTAGAAGGACTCGTAGTGAGGGACGATCAGGCTGGTCTCGAAGTGGGAGACGGCGCGGCGGCGTGCCGCGTGTCGAAATTCCTGATGGCGCTCCCGGTCGTTCAGCAGAGCCAGGCAGGCGCCGGCCATCCCATCCACGTCACCCGGGGCGAGCAGGAAGCCGCACTTTCCATCCTCCACGACCTCCGGAACGCCACCCACCGTGGTCGCGATCACCGGCACGCCACAGCTCATGGCCTCCAGCGCCGCCAGGCCGAAGGCCTCCTCCTCGCTAGGCAGCAGGAACAGGTCCGCAATGGCCAGGAGGCTCTCCACGTCGTCCTGCTTCCCGAGGAAAAGGACGTCCCGCTCCACTCCCAAACTCCGGGCCAACTGCAGGGCAACGGGCCGGTCCTGGCCATCTCCAATCAGCAGCAGTTTGGCAGGCTGTGTGGCACGCACCTGGGCAAAGACCCGAACCGCGTCAGGCGCCCGCTTCACCGGACGGAAGTTAGAGAGGTGGGCCAGGATGCGTTCGCCGCCGGGGGCCAGGTGCTCCCGCAGGTGGGGCCGCGCCTCGGGCCTGAATCGTTCCGTGTCCACGAAGTTATGGATGATCGAGATGGATCGAGAGGTTTCGAAGACC
>Ga0184639_10000943_pt1 | contig 12091 bp, 13 predicted proteins | sample PLM31_170_b2_FD_133155 | JGI IMG/M metagenome (GOLD analysis project Ga0184639, IMG submission 133155) | Groundwater sediment microbial communities from an aquifer in East River, Colorado, USA - PLM3-1_170_b2 | ecosystem: Environmental > Terrestrial > Soil > Riparian zone | place: USA: East... | reverse complement strand
TCTTTGACCCGGGTGGAGTGCTCCACCAGCAGGCGGGCCAGTTTTTGGGTACGGGAATCCGGCATCAGATCGTCTCAATTCCTCGGGATTCGCGCGGCGATTATACCACTTTTTTGAGGGCGCCCGCCCCGAGTGCATTTCTCAGCGCCGCCGTTGGAATGGCAAGAAGCGTAGAGCATTGTATAATCTAGTGCATGGTCATCCATCCCGCATTTGTGGCTGAATTGAAGCCCATCTTTGAACAAGTGCCGTCTATCCTGTTGGCGTACTTGTTCGGTTCTCACGCCCGCGGTCAGGCCAATTCGCTCTCCGACGTGGATTTTGCCGTCCTTCTGGAGGGCCAGCCGGATGATGATCTTTGCTTTGAGGTCCGTCTGAACATGACGGGCCGCATCATGGATCATCTGCACATGAATGACGTGGATGTTGCCATCCTGAATCAAGCGCCGCTGGCACTGCGGTATCGTGTTGTCCGAGATGGGCGACTGCTTTTCTGTCGTGACAACGACGCTCATATCGCGTTTACGGCCCAGACCGTCAGCCGGTATCTTGATTTCAAACCGGTGATTGATCTATTTGATCGCACCACCCTCGCCAGAGCGCGGAAAGGGGAATTAACCCGTGGATACAACCCCCATCGTGGCGCGGTTGAACGCCATCGCCGACGCCGTCAAAGCGTTGAAAGAACTCCAACCTCTGCCTTATGATGAATTTGCCCGGGAGCACGTCCTGCACGGTTCGGCAGAGCGGGATTTTCAGGTCGCCATTCAGGCCGCCCTGGACATTGGCACCTATTTGCTCGCCGATGCTGGGGTCCAGGTGCCGAGCGAATATCAACAAGTCTTCAGAGCTTTGGCGGAGATAGGGGTTCTACCGCAGATTTTCGCAGACAAGTTGACGGGGATGGCAAAATTCCGGAACGTGCTGGTTCACCTTGACCTCGAAGTGGATTTGAGGAAGGTCTATCACTACATCCAGAGCGACCTCGACGACTTTGTGCTGTTCGCGAAGTACGTCAGCGACTACATCGCGCAGCGGCAGGGAGACGAGAGCTACTAATCGCTTATTGCCAACTCCAAATCTTTCGCGCTATAATCACTGTGGTCGCCTGGATCAATTCTGACCGGGACGGCTGACGCGCGAAGCGCTCGAAATCCTAATCCCCACCGTGAGGCATCTTACTCAGAAAGGAGAAGATAGCCATGTCCGCCTCCCCTGTTTCCAACCGCAAGAAAGTCACCACCCATACCCTGCGCTCCAGGAAGGAGCGCGGCGAGCCGATCACCATGCTCACCGCCTACGACTACCCGACCGCGCTCGCGATGGACCGCGCCGGGGTGGACGCGATCCTCGTGGGCGATTCGCTCGGCATGGTCGTGCTCGGCTACGAGAACACGCTGCCCGTGACGATGGAGGACATGCTCCACCACTGCAAGGCGGTGGCGCGCGGCGCGAAGATCGCGCACCTCGTCGGCGACATGCCGTTCATGTCCTACCAGGTGGAGGCCCGCGAGGCCGTGCGCAACGCCGGGCGCTTCCTGCAGGAAGGCGGCATGGACGCGGTGAAGCTCGAGGGCGGGCGCGAGATGGCCGCCACCATCGAGGCCATCGTCGCCGCCGGGATCCCGGTGATGGGCCACATCGGCCTCACGCCGCAGAGCGTCCACAAGCTGGGCGGCTACAAGACGCAGGGCAAATCCGCCAAGGCCGCGCGGCGATTGGTCGAGGACGCGCACCGGCTGGAGGAGGCCGGGTGCTACGCCCTCGTCCTCGAAGCGATCCCCGACCGGGTGGCCGAGCTGATCTCGCATCGCCTTGCGATCCCCACCATCGGCATCGGCGCGGGGGCCAGGTGCGACGGGCAAGTGCTCGTCACCCACGACCTGCTCGGGCTGTTCGACCGCTTCACGCCGAAGTTCGTCAAGAAGTACGCCGCCATCCACGCCGAAATGGCGCGCGCCTTCGCCGAATACGTCGAGGACGTGGGGACGCATCGCTTCCCCGGCCCGGAGCATTCGCACCAGATTGAGGATGAGGAGTTCCGGGCACTGCTGGAAGAACTTGAAGTGGAGCGGGTGTAGCGTATTGCCTATCGCGTATCGCTTATCGCAGATAGTCGTGCGCTCTGGGCAATACGCGATAGGCCATCCGCGATAAGCGATCAGCCATCTGCCAACATGCGCGTCACTCTCCTCGGCACGGGCGCAATGGCCTGCCTGTTCGGCGCACGGCTGGCCGCCGTGGCCGAAGTGACTCTCGTCGGGACGTGGGCCGAGGGCCTCGCCGCGATTGAGGAACACGGCATCGTGGTCGCGGAAGGGCTGCGGGAGTCTTCCGGCGACTCCTCCACCATCCCGGTTCGCGCTGCCCGCCTCGGCGCGGCCATCGAACCCGCCGACCTCGTCCTCGTCCTCGTCAAAGCCTGGCAGACGGAAAACGTCGCGGGCCACATCTCCAATCTCCAATCTCCCAATGGCATTACTCTCACACTCCAGAACGGAATCGGCAATTTAGAAAAACTTGGCCCGCGCGCGCATCTCGGCGTGACCACGCAGGGCGCGACGCTGCTCGGGCCGGGTCGCGTGCGGCCCGGGGGCGCTGGCCCTACGCACATCGCCGGGCCGGAGTGGGCGGTCGAGCTGTTTCGGCGCGCCGGGTTTGAGGCGCATCAGACCGACGCCGCGCAGGTGGATGGTCTGGCCTGGGGCAAGCTCGTGGTGAACTGCGGCATCAACGCGCTGACCGCGCTCCTGCGCGTCCCCAACGGCGAGCTGCTGAACCGCCCCGATGCGGCATTGTTGATGGAGCGCGCAGCAACCGAGTGCGCGGATGTAGCGCGGGCGAAGCATATCCAATTACCATTTACCAATCCCGTTGAGCGCGTGCGGGAGGTCGCGCAGAAGACCGCGGTTAATCGCTCTTCGATGTTTCAGGATATACTCCGGGGCGCGCCGACGGAGATCGAGGCCATCAACGGCGCGGTCGTGCGCGAGGGGGAAAGCCTCGGCGTGCCCACGCTTGTGAACGAGATACTGTGGCGGCTGGTGAAGGCGCTGGTCAACGGATGAAACGGATTCACGGAGCAATACATGATCCATCGGCGACAGCTACATGGTGGCCTCCGGCGTCCCGCGCCCGCGCCCCGACCACGCGCCGCTGCTCGTCCGCATGGCGCTGGAGATGCGCGACTACGTGAGCCAGCACACCTTCTGTGGGAATCACAAGGTGAACTTCCGCATCGGCATCAACTCCGGGCCGGTGGTCGCGGGCGTGATTGGCCGCAAGAAGTTCATTTACGACCTGTGGGGCGACGCCGTCAACACCGCCAGCCGGATGGAATCGCACGGCGCCGCCGGGAAAGTCCAGATCACGCGCGAGACCTACGCGCTCATCAAAGACGAATTTGTGTGCGAGCCGCGCGGCATGGTGAACGTGAAGGGCAAGGGGGAGATGGAAGTGTGGTACGTGGTAGGTGCGAAAGGTTAATCACGAATGGCACGGATGAAAACCGTCTCTTCCCTCTCCGACCTCCGCGCCGTTCGCGCCTCCCTCCCCGGCTCCTTCGGCCTCGTGCCCACGATGGGCGCGCTGCACGACGGCCACCTCTCGCTCGTCCGCCGCGCGAAAGCCGAGTGCGACCACGTCGGCGTGAGCATCTTCCTCAACCCCACGCAGTTCGGGCCGGGCGAGGATTTGAGCAAATATCCGCGCGACCTCGACCGCGACCTGAAATTGCTCGCACAGCTGGGCGTGGACGTGGTGTGGACGCCCGCGCCCGAGGTCATCTACCCGCCCGGCTTCCAGACGTGGGTGACGGTCGAGCAGGTGAGCGCGCCGCTCGAAGGCAAGCACCGCCCCGGCCACTTCCGCGGCGTCGCCACCGTCGTCGCCAAACTATTCAACGCTTTCACGCCGGACAAAGCCTACTTCGGGCAGAAGGACGCGCAGCAGGTCGTCGTCATCAAACAGATAGTGCGCGACCTCAACTTCCCGCTGGAGATCGTGGTGTGCCCCGTCGTGCGCGAGCCGGACGGGTTAGCCATGAGCAGCCGGAACGTGTCTCTCAATCCCGAAGAGCGTAAAGCCGCGACCGTCCTCTACTGCGCGCTCTCCGCCGCCAAAGCCAAATACGACGCGGGCGAGCGCGACGCCGAGATGCTTCGCGCCGCCATGTCGTCCACGATTGCCGCCGAGCCGCTGGCCCGCGAGGAATACGTCTCCGCCGCCGACCCGGACACGCTCACCGAACTCGAGCGCATTGACAAAGGCGTGCTGCTCTCGATGGCGGTGAGGCTTGGGAAGACACGGCTCATTGACAATTTCCTGCTGCCTTGATCAAAAAATCCCACGCCCCAAATCTCGAAGCCCAATTGCTCTGATAACGAGCCAGTGGGCAGCGATTTTTGGATTTGGCAATTGGGATTTGGGAGTTTACTATGTTGCTCACCATAGATGTTGGTAACACAAATATCACCCTCGGCCTGTACGACGGCGGGGCGCTCGGCCCGCGCTGGCGGCTTGCCACCGACCACAACCGCATGCCAGACGAGTACGGCATTACGCTCATCAGCCTGTTCCAGCACGCGGGCGTGAGCGCGAAGGACGTGCGCGCGATTGCGATGGCCTCGGTCGTCCCGCCGCTCACCGGGACGTTCGAGCAGGCGTGCGAAAAATACCTCGGCCAGAAGCCTCTGGTGGTGGACGCGGGCGTGAAGACCGGCGTGCGCGTGCGATACGACGACCCCAAACAGGTGGGCGCCGACCGCGTGGTGGACGCCGCCGCGGTCCAGAAGTTGTACGGCGGCCCGGCCTGCATCGTAGACTTCGGCACGGGGACGACGTTCGACGCGCTTTCCGAGGAAGGCGATTATCTCGGCGGGGCGATCGCGCCCGGCATCGGCATCGCGGCGGATGCGCTCTTCCAACACGCGGCCAAGCTCCCAATGGTGGATTTGCACCGCCCGCCCGCCGCCATTGGCCGGAACACGGTGCATTCGATTCAGTCCGGGCTGCTGTTCGGCTACGTCGGGCTGGTGGAGGGGATGGTCACGCGCTTCCGCGCCGAGCTGGGGCCGAAGATGAAAGTCATCGGCACGGGCGGGCTGGCCGAGGTCATCGTGCAGGAGACGAAGGTGATTGACATCATCGCCCCGTGGCTGACGCTGGACGGGCTGAAAATCGTGTGGGAGTTGAATCAGAAGTGAGCCGGGACGGGTCATTTGGCGCGCAGGGTTGCCGTTCCGGGTGATTACTGAGAAAATCAGGCCGGGACGGGTGGTGTTTCCCAGAGCCTGAAAAGGTGAGCGGCCACCATCGTCGCACACGGCGGTAACTGCCTATGCCCAAACCCAAGCGGTCTGAACGCACGCCCGGCGGCGAGCGGCGCGTCTTCGACAAGAACGGCAACGTGATCGCCGTCGAATACAGCCTCGCCGATTCCCCGGAACTGCAGCGCGAATTTGCGAAGAGGATCAGCCCCGGACTGCCGTCATTGCTCATGAGGGCCGAGGCTGACCTGCGGGCGAGGCGGTTCACGCGCCATTCGCGCGCCCTCCGCCATCACCGCCCTCACCCGCGCAAAGGACAGGCGACATGATCGAAATGCCGGGGGAAGCCCTCGACAGGCTCAAGCAGATCGCCCAGTCCCAGGAGGCCCTGGTGCTGCTGAACGAGTACAAGGGGGTTCCAGTGACCTACGGGGCTTCCATCCGCCGCGTCGAAGGCCCGACGGCGATTTTCAAAGTGCACAAATATCAAGCCGTGTGCCTGACGATCGAGGGCAAAACCAAGATTCAGTGCAAGCCGCTCGCCCTCGCCGTCACGGCCAGGGCAGCCACGGTGGATGTCATCACGGGAACGGTGACCCTGACGGATTTTCGCCCCGCGATTTACACGATAGAGCGGAAGCAGGCCGTCCGGCTCAAGCCCAACTTGCCCGTGACCCTGGAGGTCCTGCCCGATAAGCGGATCGTCGCCGGCCGCCTGGAAAGCCTGTCGCAGTCGGGCATGGGCATCTATTTGCCCCCGACAGAGATCGCCTTCGATCCTCGGGCCGTCTTCCAGAGCGGCATGGCCCTCAACCTCCGCGTGCAACTGCCCACAGAAGAAGCCCCGATCGAGGTGACCGGCACGGTCGCGCGTGGCCTCCAGCAGGAGGGCGTCTATACGCTGGCCATCAATTTGGTCATGGCAGATGCGGAGGCGCAGAGAGCGCTCAGTGACTACATCGCGCAGCGGCGGGCGGCCATCGCGCAAGAACTGCAAACGGCTTATGAGCAGTTGTGCGCGGCGCAAAGCAAACAGCCGCGCCGCTAAAACGCGCATCACAGTTCAAAGATGGAACCCATCTCCCTCCTCCAGAGCAAACGTATCCTTCTTGGCGTCACCGGCTCCATCGCCGCGTACAAGGCCGCCGACCTCGCCTCTCAACTCACGCAAGCCGGGGCCGAGGTGGACGTGATCCTCACCGAGGCGGCGACGAAGTTCATCACCCCGCTCACGTTTCAATCCCTCACCGGGCGTACGGCTTACCGCGACCTGTGGGGTTCGGATGCGCACGTGATCCACGTGGGCCTCGGCGAGCGCGCCGACCTGCTGGTGATCGCCCCGGCGACGGCGGACGTGATCGCCAGGCTCGCGCACGGGCTGGCGAATGACCTGCTCACCGTGACGGCGCTCGCCGCGCGCTGTCCCGTCCTCGTCGCGCCCGCGATGGACGGCGGGATGTTCGCGCACCCGGCTACGCAGGCGAATCTCAAAACGCTCGCCGAGCGGGGCGTGACCCTCCTCGGGCCGGCGGAGGGCCGCATGGCGTCGGGGCTGGTGGGGCGCGGGCGGATGGTGGAACCGGAAGAAATCCTCGGTCATGTGCGGCTCGCGCTCGGGCGCAAAGGGCCGCTCGCGGGCCGCCGCATCGTCGTCACCGCCGGGGGCACGCAGGAGCCGATTGACCCGGTGCGTTTCATCTCGAACCGCTCGTCGGGCAAGCAGGGCTTCGCGGTCGCGCAGGTCGCGCTCGACCGGGGCGCGCAAGTGACGCTGGTGGCCGGGCCGGCCGCGCTCGGCGCCCCTATCGGCGCGCGGCGGGTGGACGTGACGACCGCCGCCGAGATGGCCGAGGCCGTGCTCGCCGTCGCCGACGCGGACGCGCTCATCATGGCCGCCGCGGTCGCGGACTTCCGCCCCGCCCAGGTCGCCGATCAAAAAATCAAAAAGGCCGCCGTGCCGCTCGTCGAACTGGAGACCACGGTGGACATCCTCTCGGCGGTCGCGGAACGGCGCGAGGCCACGGGCAAGCCCACGGTCGTGGTCGGCTTCGCGGCGGAGAGCGAGAACCTGATTGAGAACGCACGCGAGAAAGTCTTCCGCAAAAGACTCTCGCTCATCGTCGCCAACGACATCTCCGCGAAAGACGCGGGCTTCAGCGTGGACACCAACCGCGTGACGCTCATCGGGAGCGGCGGCGGGGTGGAGCCATTGCCGTTGATGTCGAAAGAGCAAGTGGCCGAAGTCGTGCTCGAGCGGGTGGCGGGCTTGCTTGGGCCTATCGGTCAGATCCAATAGCTGGCCGCGACTCCATCTGAGGCCCGGATAGGGATAATTGAGACCATGTCTCGCAAACGCGCCATTGCAAGCCTCATATCGCTTGTGATCACAACGTCGGCCTGCGGCGGACTCACGGGCAGCGGCGCAGCGACTTCGACCGTTGCAGCGACCTCAGCCCCTGCGGCAACCGCGACCCCCGCCGCCCGTTCCGCGCAGCTCTCGGAATTGCAGAACATCGTTGAGGCCCGCGAATTGGCCAGCGCCGAGTGGCAGGCCGCCGCCGAGGGTCAGCAGGTCGCCGCCGGAGGCGGGGTCAAAACCGGGGAGGCCGCCCGCGCGAAAGTCAGCCTCTCCGATGGAACCATCATCCGCCTCGCCCCGGCGACCGAGTTCGAGCTGACCGAATTATCGCCGCAGCCGACCGACCCGGTGACCCAATTGAAACTGACAGCCGGGAAGATGTGGGTCATCGTCACAAAAGCTCTGGGAGGCGGGGCGTTTGACATCGAGACCCCATCCGGCGTGGCCACGGTGCGCGGATCGCTGATGAGCACGGAGTTCTACCCCGCCGATGGCCGCATGATCGTCACCTGCCTCGACGGGCAGTGCCGTCTTCAGAGCGCGACGAGCGGGAAGTTCGTTGACCTGAGCGGCGGCCAGCAGTCCGGGATTCCGGCGTACGGAAGAGACCCGGGGGCGATCATCACCATCAACGTCAACCAGGTCTCCGACTGGGCGCGCGAAGTTCCGGAGGCGGCCGGCCTCGTCGCGACGATCACGCCCGGCCCTCCGCCCACGGAAACGCCGGCTCCCGTTCCGTGAGCGTCCACCGCAATTCCTCAGTGGTTTACCCTTCCAGGAGGTTCGAATGTCTCGTCGTCTCGTGTTCATTGTCGTGAATGTGCTTGTTGCCACGACGCTGGCGTGCAGCGCGCGGGGCGGAGGTGGGGGCGGCACTGCCCCTGCCGCGACAACCGGCCCCGGCGGCGCAGAGGCCACCCCGGGCGCGGGCGGTTCAACAGGGAGCGAGACCCGGTCGGCGAACGTAACGGAAATCCGGAACACAGTCGAGGCGCGCGAAAGCGACAGCGCCGACTGGCAGACCGCCGACACCGGGGAGCAAATTGCCGAAGGCGGCGGGGTGCGGACGGGTGACGAGTCGCGCGCCCGGCTGGACATCTCGCCCGACAAGACTGTGCTCCGCATCGCCCCCAACACTGAGTTCAAGTTGGAGGCGCTCTCGCCCGAACCCACCGACCCGGTGACCAAGTTCGTCCTCGAGGCCGGCAAACTGTTCGCGCAGGTCACGAAACAACTCGGCGGTGGATCGTTTGAGGTCGAGACCCCATCGGGCGTGGCAACTGTGCGCGGCTCTTTGATGAGTGCGGCCTACCAGAAAGACAGCGGGCAGATGGTTGCCACCTGTTTGGAAGGGCAATGTCGCCTCAGCCAGCCCGGAGGCGCATTCACCGATATGACCGATGGGCAAGCCTCCGAAATCGCGGGGCCGGGCAAAGCCCCCTCGCCTGCGCGCTTGATGACGCTGGCGGAACTGGGCGAGTGGGCGACTGAGTTCCCGGAAACAAAGCCCATCGTGGATCGGCTCAAGCGACTGCTCCCGACGCCCACCCCCATCGGCGGCGGCGGGTTGACGGCGTGCGATCACCCATACTTGCCCTTACGGCCCGGGGCCAGCTGGACATACCAGATGACCGACGGCACGATGACGTGGTCCATCGCCGACGTGACGGGCGACACTAGCAGCGCCACCGCTGAGATGACCTGGTCTATTGGCGGTTTGTCGGGAACTTATACCTGGATATGCGATGCAACCGGGATCGTCTCGTATCAATTCGGGGCGCTCAGCACGACCCAGTTCGGGCAGATCGCCTCCTACGAGGTGGCCGAACACTCTGGCACCTTCTTCCCCCCGGCCGACGTGCTTGTTCCCGGCTATTCGTGGACTAACACGTATACCATGAAAATGACTTTCACCGCGGCGGGGGCCGAGAATATGGCCGGGACGACGAGCGTCTCTGACACATACAGCATCACGGGAGCCGAGCCGGTGACCTTCGGCGGCCAGACCTACGACGGCTTGCAGATTTCGGGCCGCGGCGCGACCGACATCCAGATTAGCGTTACAGGCGTGGACGTGCCGCCCACGCACTTCGAGTCTACGACCACGTTCGTGCTGGCGCGCGGCGTCGGTATCGTGACGATGACCAGCACCAGTCAAGAGACCAGCGACACTACGGATCTGGTATCGTTCAACATCCCGTAAAAGTAGAGGGAACGGCGGGAACTCAGGGAACGGAAGGGACTTCCCTGAGTTCCCACAGTTCCTTCAGTTCCCACAAGTTCCCTGAGTTCCTATGACTCAATTCCTCAACTCCATCACCGACGTCCCCGGCATCAAGGTCGGGCACGCGGACGACGCCGGGGCGCTCACCGGCTGCACGGTGATCCTGTGCGACGGCCCTTCAGGGTCGGGCGCGGTGGGCGGCGTGGATCAGCGCGGGGGCGCGCCGGGGACGCGCGAGGTGGACGCGCTCCACCCGATGCACCTGGTGCAGAAAGCCCACGCCGTCGTGCTGTCCGGCGGCTCGGCCTTCGGGCTGGACGCGGCGACGGGCGCGGTGAAGTGGCTCGAAGAGCGCGGGGTCGGGTTCGACGTGCACGTGGCGAAAGTCCCCATCGTCCCGGCGGCAATCCTGTTCGACCTGGGCATCGGGCGGGCGGACGTGCGCCCGGATGCGGCCATGGGCTACCGGGCCTGCCAGAACGCCTCCGCCGCGCGCCCGCAGGAGGGCAACGCCGGGGCCGGGATGGGCTGCACGGTCGGGAAGATCCTCGGGCCGGGGCAGGCGATGAAGGGCGGGATCGGCACGGCGAGCGCGGACCTCGGAGGCGGGGTCGTCGTCGGGGCCATCGTCGCCGTGAACGCCTTCGGGGACGTGGTCGAAAACGGGAAAATCGTCGCGGGCGCGCGCTCAAAGGACATCGGCCCCGTCCACCTCGGCGCGCCGGGCTACTTTGCCGATACGCTGACCGTGATGACGCAAATTGCGGCTCGTGGGAAGACCATCCTGCACTTCGCACGGGGCGGCGATCCCCCCGGTGGGGGGACAGGGAACACCGTCATCGGCGTGGTGGCGACAAACGCGAAACTAACGAAAGAAGAGGTCAACAAGGTGGCGCAGATGGCGCACGACGGGCTGGCGCGCACCATCCGCCCGGCGCACACCATGCTGGACGGCGATACCCTGTTCGCGCTGGCGACCGGGGACAAGTCCGCTGACGTGAACATCATCGGGGCATACGCGGCGGAGGTGGTAGCGCAGGCCATCCTGAACGGGGTGCGGGCGGCGGAGGCGGTTCCGGGGTGGCCAGCGGTGAAGAGCAGCGTGTGAGTGTGGGGGTGTGGGCGTATGGGGGTTACGTCATTCGTCTTTCGTCAGGAGTAACAAGATGCTCGAACTTTGGTCAGAATATGGTTTCTACCTGTGGGGCATCACGACCGCGCTGGTACTCATCGCGCTGGCGTGGCTGGCGTGGAACTCGTTCGCCGCGCAGCCGGAGCCGGAGGCCGAAGCGGAGCCGGGAGGGAGCGGCGTAGCCGAATTGGAGGCCCGCCTAAACGCGCTCGCCGAGGCGACGCCGCTGATGCAAGCCACGCTCGGGCGGACTTTGCAGTTCTTTGGCCTCGTGCGGTACGCGGACCCGGCGGGGGCGCAGGCCTTCGCGCTCGCGGTGGCTAATGCGCGCGGGGACGGCTTCGTGCTCTCCAGCAGCATCCGCGGCGGCTTGAGCGCCAAGCCGCTCTCGGGCTGGGCCTCGTGGGCCAAGTCGCCGCTGAGCGTGGAGGAGCAGTCGGCGGTGGCGCAGGCGCGCGAGCACATGGAGTCGGAGCAGAGAGTCTAGAACATCCGTTTTGACGCGCATTTGACAGACCCCCTCAACGTGCTACACTGTTGCCCAGCCAGGGGGAGTACGCGAGTACCACATTGATTACGCCGTTCTCGCCAGGGACGGCAGCACGAGCAATGGGGTCCGCGGCTCCAGCGTCAGGCTCTTGGGAGGGCACGATGTTCACGATCAGACCTGCGGCAAAGAACGGCCCCGCAAGCGGCGGCAACGGGCTGCTGCGCAAGAACGGGGATGGGGGTCGCAACGGGAACGGCCACAACGGAAATGGAAACGGAAACGGCAAAGGCGTCAAGATCGAGACCGTTTTGGGGCCGGGAGTACATTACAAAGGCACAATTACAGGCGCAGGGGGAGTGCGTATCGAGGGGTCATTCGACGGCGCCATCACCCTCAAAGGCCCGCTGGTCGTCGCCGAGGGAGCCAAAGTCACCGCCGAAATCCAGGCGGGCGCGGTCTCGGTGGGGGGGAGCGTCAAGGGGAACATCACCGCCGGGAAGGTGGAAATCCTCGCCACCGGGCGTGTGTGGGGCGATCTGGTCACCGCCGCGTTTGCGACCGAGGAGGGGGCCTTCCTCCGGGGCCAGGTGACCATGCAGGACGAAGTCCCCCCGCCCGA